>Ga0154020_10009993_pt1 | contig 10889 bp, 8 predicted proteins | sample Klosneuvirus_201_FD_109709 | JGI IMG/M metagenome (GOLD analysis project Ga0154020, IMG submission 109709) | Active sludge microbial communities from wastewater, Klosterneuburg, Austria - Klosneuvirus_20160825_MG | ecosystem: Engineered > WWTP > Aerobic digester > Activated sludge | place...
TCTCCTTGGCGAGGGCTTCCTGCTTCGCGATTTCGCCATCGAGGCGCATGACTTCTTTGCGCATGCGTTCGTTCTGGCGGATGGGTTCGAGATACCAGCAATAAACGCCGATGAGCACGGCAAGGACGATCAGACACCAAACGAGTTTGGTGAGCTTGTCCCAGATGCCGAGATCGACCTTCATGGACGTGAGTTAATCAGGTCGTGGCGTCAAGGTGAAGAAGGATTTTTCCGAAATGTTACAGGTTGAAGGTTGAAAGTTACAGGTTGCTGCGAGTCCGCGACCTGCCTGCAACATTCAACCTGCAACTGGCACCGCTACATCACCACTTTTTTCCACGCGGCCAGCTTGCCATCAGGTGCGAAGGTGAGGCGCAGGAAGACATCGGGCGAATAGGTGGTGACGGGTGCGCCATAGTAGCCGTAGTGACGGTAGCGGTAACCGTAGTAATAGGGTGGCGGGTAGTGGGTCTGCGCATAGCCGCGTTCCGTCTGCCATTCGGCGACGAGTGTGCCATCCTGCAGTTTGGCTTGCTTGGCGGGCGGGCCGAGATCGATGACGGCCTGGTCGAAGGTGTAAGTGCCGACGCGGGCGGACCAGTTGATCTTGTTGCGCGTGGCGCAGCCGCCCAAGACGAGCAGCGCCAGCATGAGGAGGATGGCGTTGAAGGATAACCGCATATTCATGGAAACAATCTAGCGGTTTCCGGGGCGGGTGCAATCTGCGTGCGGCAAAGTTTTTTCGAGCGATGGCTTGTTTCGATTGTGTGACAAAGATAGCTTTTGGCAGGGATGTTCCTTGTTTTTCTCATGATAATGGACCCGGAGGCCGGGTGGGGGCGGGCCGCGGAGTCGGCGCGCAGCACCGTAAGGGTGTTGCTGCTTCACCTGTTCCCGTTGCTGCTGCTTGGCTGCGTTGCCGAAGGATTTGGAATGATGCGATGGGGGAAGCGCGTCGGCCAGTTCGGGACGGTGAAGACTTTTACGCTTGATGAGGTGCTGGCATATGAGGCGTGTCATTTTGGGGTTGGCCTCATCGTGGTTCTCATTGGGGCGGTGGTGCTGCGCGGGCTGGCCAACACGTTCCATTCGCGGCAGAAATTCGCGCAGGCGCTCGCGGTGAGTGTGTTCGGGCTCGGGCCGGTTTTCCTCTTGCGTGTGCTTGATGCCTTTCCAGCGATTCCGCCGCTTGTGCCGTGGATCATCGGGGCGGCGTTGACGATCGGCGTCCTGTATCAAGGCGTCCCCCGCGTGATGCGGCTCGATCCTGCGCACGCACTCGGAGTTTATATGTCGAGCATGATGGTGCTGGTGCTCGCGTCGGGCATAGGCCGGGTGCTGGTCATCTATTTTCTCCAAGGGAAGATCCTTGGGTTCCACACCGCATTCTGACGAGCCGCAAGGTTGCGGTGCGGGCGGGCATGGCCTAGTTTTGCTGGCATGACGCAGTTGGAACAGGAACTTCACCAGGCATTGCAGAATCTCGACGGCGCGGTGAAACGCATGGTCGCGACAAAGTCCCCGGTGGACTTGATGCCGCTCTTTGCGCGCATTGATGAACTCGGTGCGCAACTTCCCGCCGGGACCGACCCGCAATTGGTCCACTTCATCCAACGCAAGAGTTTCGAGAAGGCTGCGCTCTGGCTCGAAGGCCGCAAGGCCGAGATCACGCGTGGCGTTTGCGGGAATTGAACCGGTCGCGATCATGAATCCACACGCATGGAAACGGGCAGGGCGCGTCACTCTGTGCGCGCCGTGGCACGGCATTCCAGAAACGGCGCGCACGGAGTGACGCGCCCTGCCTGATCATGTTTGACGACACGATTGCCGCCATTGCCACGCCGCTCGGCGAAGGAGGGCTGGCGGTCATTCGTGTCTCGGGATTGAAGGCGTTTGAGATAGCGGACGGGTGTTTTCGGTCGTCGTCGAGCAAGGCGGAGTCGCCGTCGGAAGTGACCTCACACACTTTGCATCACGGGCACATTGTGCGCGGCGACGAAGTGGTGGACGAGGTGCTGCTGGCAGTGATGCGCGCGCCGCGCACCTATACGTGCGAAAATACCATTGAGATTTCCTGTCACGGTGGATTGCTGCCGGCGAAAGCGGTGCTCGATACGGTGCTGGCGGCGGGGGCGCGCATGGCGATGCCGGGCGAATTCACCCGGCGCGCCTTTCTCAACGGACGCCTCGACCTCGCACAAGCCGAGGCGGTGGCCGATTTGATCCATGCGCGGACGGAACTTTCGCTGCGCGCCGCCAGAGAGCAACTGGCAGGAAAACTTTCGCAGCGCATCAACCAGCTTCGTGATGATCTCATCAGGACGCTGGCGCACATCGAGGCGCATATTGATTTCCCGGACGAGGACATTACTCCGGACACGCGAGGCAAGCTCATTGAACGGCTTCAGTCGGGCGTGAACTTCATGGACATGCTGCTGCGCACGGCAAACGAGGGCCAGTTGCTGCGGCGCGGCATCCGCGCGGCCATCGTCGGGCGACCGAACGCGGGCAAGTCGAGTTTGCTCAACCAACTGCTCGGGCGCGACCGGGCCATCGTCTCACATATTCCCGGCACGACTCGCGACACAATCGAGGAGACGGCGAATATACGTGGCGTGCCGGTGGTGTTCATCGATACGGCGGGATTGCGCGAGGCGGGAGACGAAATCGAGGTGGAGGGAATTCGCCGCAGCCGCGAGACTCTGACGCGGGCGGAGTTGATTTTGCACGTGCTTGACGCGAGCGAAGTGCTGACGCCGGAAGATGAAAAGTTTTTGCAGGAGTTCGTGGACAAGAAGCGCATCGTGGTCCGGAACAAGACTGATCTGCCGGTAAAGATGAGTGCGGTGGAATTGGCCCGCCGAGCACCGGCCCGGCCCGAAGCGGCCGCCGGCATTAAACGTGCCGGGACGGTGCCCGGCGATCCCATCGTGGACATTTCCTGCGCGACCGGGCAGGGCATCGAGGCGCTCAAGGACGCCATCAAGCAACTCGTCTGGACCGGGCAGATCAATGCCGAGATGCTGGAAGTGATGATCAATTCGCGACATCAGGATGCGTTGAGCCGCGCCCGCGCCGCGACTTTGCGGACCATTGATGCGATTCACTCCGATGCGTCGCTTGAATTCGTGGCCCTCGATCTGCATATCGCCGTCAGCGCCGTCGGCGAAGTTGTCGGCAAAACCACGACGGAGGATCTGTTGGACTCGATTTTCAGCCAGTTTTGCATCGGAAAGTAGCAGGCTTTTGCGCAGCCAGCATGCGGCGGGGTGCCGTTGATCGACGGCATCATTCAGGGTTGGCGCGACGAGCGGTTCTTTGGTAAAAGGTTGCTTATGAAGTCGATTCTCGTGGTTGAGGATGAGCAACCTTTGGCCAATCTCGTCGCCGGCTACATCACCAAGCTGAACTACGGAGTGGCGGGCATCGCGGACTCCGGTGAGGTGGCGCTCCAACTGGCTGCCAAGGGTTCGATATCCCTGGCGCTGTTGGATATCAACATTCACGGGAAGATGAATGGCTTTGGCGTCGCTGAAGTGCTGCGACGGCAACACGACATCCCCTCCATATTCATCACCGGGCAATCGGACGATGAGACGATGCAGTCCGTGCTGGAATCCAGCGCGTATGGGTATTTGCTGAAGCCATTTCGCCCGGAGGAACTGAAGGCGGCCATTGAACTCGCATTCATTCGCCATGCGCAGGAGACACGCTGGAAGCGGGTCGAGCAGTCGTTCTCGGCGGCGGTTCATTCGACCAGCGATGGGGTCATCATCACCAACGCGGACGGAAATGTTCAATTCATGAACCCGGCGGCTGAGCGGATGACAGGGTGGATTGCGCGACTGGTCAAAGGGGAAAAACTGAATGGCGTCATGCAGGTGACGGCGGGCGAAGCCGCGCTCTCTAAGTTGTGGCAATCGGCGTTCGCGGGCGACAGCGTGCGTGCGGAACTGGAGATTGGGCGCAAGAATGATCTCGCGCTGATTGAGGTCAGCATGTCCCGGGTGGAGGACGCGGCGCGCGGGCCGCAGGGCGTGGTCCTGGTGCTGCGCGACAACACCCAGAATTTCCGCAACCAGGAGGAACTGCGGAAGTCGCGCTCGCAGGTTCGCAATCTCACGGAAAAACTGTTCGCAACCAAAGATCAGACCAAGGCGGAACGTTCCCCAGAAGCGTGATCGGAGGGTTGTTTCGGCGGTGGGAAGGCGTTGAGATTTTACCGGCAGGTTGGGCTTCCCGGACTGGGGCGCGGATGCCTTTCGGCCATTTTTCGGCGTCCCTCCAATTGATAAATTCAGAAGTAAGGTTTGCCTTTTCCTGTCCATTAGCAGTAAAAGCGTCCCGCAATAGCTATGGGCAAAGCTCTGATCATCGCGGAAAAGCCGTCCGTTGCCGCTGATATCGCCAAGGCGTTGGGCGGTGTGACCAAGGACAAGTCAGGCGAATTTTTCGAAGGCGAAAAATACGTCATCTCGTCCGCTGTCGGCCATTTGCTGGAACTGATCGTGCCCGAAGAGCACGACATCAAGCGCGGCAAATGGACCTTCGCCGCGCTCCCGCACATCCCGCCGCAGTTCGGTCTGCAACCCATCGAACGCTCCGCCGACCGGCTCAAAGTTCTCGTCAAGCTCATCAAGCGCAAGGATGTGGACAAATTGATCAACGCCTGCGACGCCGGGCGCGAGGGGGAGTTGATCTTCCGTCGCATCGTGGAATTCACCAAGGCCAAGCAGCCCATCCAACGTCTCTGGCTCCAGTCCATGACGCCCGCCGCGATTCGCGACGGCTTTGAAAAGTTGCGCACCGATGATTCCATGCAGCCGCTCGCGAGCGCCGCCGTCTGCCGCAGCGAAGCCGACTGGCTGGTGGGCATCAACGGCACCCGTGCCATGACGGCGTTCAATTCCAAGGCGGGTGGATTTTTCAAAACCACCGTGGGCCGCGTGCAGACCCCGACGCTGGCGATTGTCGTGGAGCGCGAGGCAAAGGTGCGGGCGTTCAAGCCGCGCGATTATTGGGAAGTCATCGGCACGTTCGGCGCGAAGGCGGGTGATTACACCGGGCGCTGGTTCGACGAGAAGTTTCAGCGGCCCGACGGCAAGGATGGCGATGTGGATCTCAAGCCCGAGCGCGTCTGGGACAAGGCGCAGGCGGAGGCCATCAAGGCCAAGTGCGTGGGCAAACCCAGCGTCGACACGGGAGAGATGAAGCCCACCAAGCAGATGTCGCCGGGGCTTGTCGCCGTCACCAAGCTCCAACGTGAGGCGAACTCCCGGTTCGGTTTCAGTGCGAAGAACTCACTCGCCGTCGCCCAGGCGCTTTACGAAAAGCACAAGGTGCTGACCTATCCAAGAACGGACTCTCGCCATCTGCCGGAGGATTACATCGCCACGGTGAAGAAAACGATGGATTCGCTGCGCGACCTGACGGGCTTCAGCGGCCTGGCGGAGAAAGTCCTGACCAACGACTGGGTGCGCCCGAACAAGCGCATCTTCAACAACGCAAAAGTCAGCGATCACTTTGCGATCATACCGACGGGCGTGTTGCCGAAGGGATTGAGCGAGCCGGAGCAGCGGTTGTTTGAAATGGTGACGAAGCGCTTTCTCGCCGTGTTCTATCCGGCGGCAGAATTTCTGGAGACGGTGCGCATCACACGCGTTGAGGCGGAACCGTTCAAGAGCACGGGCAAGGTGCTCGTGAAGCCCGGCTGGCTGGAAGTTTACGGCAAGGAGGCCCAGTCCGACGACGACGCGCCGACCCTTGCGCCGGTGGATCAGAATGAGAAAGTCACGACGCGCGACATCGAGGTGAAGGGCAACGTGACGAAGCCGCCGGCGCGCTACACAGAAGCGACCTTGCTCGGCGCGATGGAAAGCGCAGGCAAGACGATCGAAGACGACGAATTGCGCGAGGCGATGAGCGAACGCGGTCTCGGCACGCCGGCGACACGCGCGGCCATCATCGAAGGGTTGATTTACGAGGCATATATCCATCGCGCCGGACGCGAGCTCGTGGCGACGGCGAAGGCGTTTTCGCTCATGCAACTGCTCGATGGCCTCGGTGTGCAGGAATTGACCAAGCCCGAGATGACGGGCGACTGGGAATATCAGTTGAAGCAGATGGAGCGTGGGCAGTTGCCACGCGAGAAGTTCATGGGCGAGATCCGGCATTTCACCGAGGAGATCGTTCGCAAGGCGAAGCTTTACGACAAGGATACCATCCCCGGCGATTTCGGCGTGCTCACAACACCGTGTCCGAAGTGCGGTGGCGAGGTGCATGAGAAGTATCGCGAGTTCAAATGCCAGAAGTGCGACTTTGGCGTGCGGCGCGTGATGGGCGGGCGCATGTTCGAGGAGGATGAGATGGAGATTCTGTTGCGCGAGAAAACCATCGGGCCGTTGCAAGGCTTCCGCAGCATGAAGGGTTTTCCGTTCGCCGCCGTGGTGAGGCTCAACGAGCAGAACGAGGTGAAGTTTGATTTCGGCAATGAGGATGAAGGTGCGGCGGGCGAGGCCGTCGATTTCACGGGCAAGGAGCCGCTCGGCAAATGTCCGAAGTGTGGCGGACAGGTGTTCGAGAATGGGATGAACTACATCTGCGAGAAAGCCACGGGCGCCGCACGCACCTGCGATTTCAAGACGGGCGCGGTGATCTTGCAGCAGCCGATCGAGCGGGCCCAGGTCGTGAAGCTGCTGTCCGAAGGCAAGACCGACCTGCTCAAGAACTTCGTATCGAACAAGACTAACCGGAAGTTCGAGGCGTTCCTCGTGGTGAAGGACGGCAAGGTGAGTTTTGAATTCGCGCCGCGCGAACGGAAGTTCCCCGCGAAGAAGAAGGCGGACGAGCCGGTGGAGAAGATTGATTTCACGGGCAAGGAGGTGCTCGGCAAGTGCCCGAAGTGCGGCGGCAATGTTTACGAGGGGCCGGTAAACTACGTCTGCGAAAAATCACAGGCGGATACCAAGCGTTGCACGTTCAAGTCCGGTCGCGTGGTGTTGCAGCAGCCGATTGATCACGAACAGATCAAGAAGCTGCTGGCCAAGGGCAAGACGGACGTGATGGACAAGTTCATCTCGAAAGCCGGCAAGCCGTTCTCCGCGCACCTCAAGCTCAGCCCGCGCGGCAAGGTGGAGTTTGAGTTTCCGTAATGGTGAAGCGGCGCGGCTGGCCAACTAAGCGAGCCGCTGGATTTGTTGCCGCAATTTCCCGTTGCTGGCGATCATGCGATAGCCGCCTTCGGGGATGCGCTCGCGCCAGAATTCTCCGCCCGCACGTTCCACGATGAATCCACCGGCTGCGATATCCCAGATGCTGATGCCGCGTTCGATGTAGGCGTCGAAGCGGCCCGTCGCCACATACGCGAGTGCAAGACCGGCGGCGCCCATGTTGCGCATCTTGCGGGTGCGCTGGGAAAGCGCGCGGAAAGCCTTGAACGCCTCACCCATCGTCTGCTCGTTCTTGCCGTAGCCCATGGCTGCGATGGCGTCGTCCAACTTGGCGCGCGGGCTGACGCGGATGGGTTTGCCGTTCATGCGCGCCACATCGCCGCTCACTGCGCTCCACATTTCGTCCATGAACGGATCGTAGATCACGCCCACGACGGTTGCATATCCGTCGTCCACGCGCGCTGACTTGGCTTTGCTGCGGACTTGTAGCGCGATGCAAACGCACGCGTGCGGGATGCCGTAGGCGTAGTTTACCGTCCCGTCGATCGGGTCAACCACCCAGCGATATTTAGAATCAGCGTTGCCGGAATCCCCTTCTTCCCCGAGGAAGGAAACATCGGGAAATGCCGCATGCAGTTTCTTCTCGATCAGCTTCTGGCAGCGCACATCGAGGTCCAGCTTGATGTCGTGCGAGAGGCGCAGGTTGACCTTCTTGGTCGCCTCAAGATTCTTGCGCATCAAGGCACCAGCGGCGCGGGCGGCGGTCAGGGCGCACTTCAGTGCGCGTTTGAGTTCGGTCGGTTTCATCAATGCGGTTCAGGGAATGACTTCTTTGCGTTCTTCCAGTTGCTCAGCTTGCTCTTTGCGGCGGTCATCGAGAAGATTTTTCTCTGCTGCGTCCAGGACGTGCAGCAGGTCGGCGGCTTCAAGCAGGCGTGGGGCGCTGACGTAGTTTGCGCCTGCGGCATAGAGTGCGGGGATGTCCGCGAGCAGTTCGGCATGCACTACGATCTTCGCCGTCGGGTTCAGCTCGCGCAGTTGGCGCAGCAGCTTCAAGTTGCTGGCACCTTTGAGGAGCGTGTTCGGCAGCGAGCAGATGATGGTTTCGGCGCGGCCCACGCCTGCGTGCAGCAGCACGTCACGTTGCGCAATGTCGCCATAGACGACATGAACACCGCGGCGTCGGAGTCGTTCGTAAACCTGCGGGTTGAAATCCAGCACCATCAAGTCATCGAGCAGGGCGGGACGTTCGCGGGTGATCTCCTCCAGGAACGAACTCGCCGTCCAAGAGAAGCCGAGCAGGCAGATGCGTTTGCCGTGCTGTTCGGAAGGGGCATCCGACGCGGCGTTGTCCAGGTCGCGCAGGCCAAACTTGGTCAGCCACGGCGCGGTTTTGCGGAGAATGGTGTTGTTGCCGAGAATGGCGTAGGTGGAGTCCACCGCGAGAAACGCGAATGTGAACGCCGCGATGCTGCGGATGTTCTCCGAGACATCGCCCGCTTTGACGCCTAGCGTGAGCAGCACGAGGGAAAGTTCGCTGAGCTGGCAGAGGTTCACTGCCGGCAGCAGGCTTACGCGATAGCCTTGTCGCATGAAATAGAGTGGAAAGAAAACCGTGACCAGCCGGCTGCCGACGAGGAACGCGGACAGCCCGAGCATCCAAAACAGAATGCCCCACGTCGGCATCGGTATCTGCATGCCGAGTCCGACAAAGAACAACGTGACAAAGAAATCACGAATGCTGGTGACCTTGGCAACGACATCGAGCGTGTAGGGAAACGTCGAGAGCAACATGCCCGCCACCAGCGCCCCCATTTCGTGCGAGAGACCAAGTTTGCCCGCGAAGCCCGCGAGCGCGAAGCACCACGCCAGCGCGCCAACGAGCACGAGTTCTGGCAGGCGGGCGACAAATTTGAAAATTGGTGGCAACACCCACCGGCTGAAAACGTAGGCGACGGCAACCAGTAATAGCACCTTGCCCAAGGCGATCGCGAACACGCTGACGGCTGGATCTTTTAGCTTGGGTTGGACTGCGAGGAAGAGAATTGTTGCCAGGTCTTGGAGCACGAGCACACCCAGCGTGATGCGGCCTGCGAGGGTTTCGAGTTCACGCTTGTCGTAGAGGATTTTGATGATGATGACCGTGCTGCTCATGGCCATCGCCACCGCGAGGTAGAACGCTTCCAGGCGGGTCTTGGTCGGACCGATCAGGCTGAAGACCAGCCAGCCGAGCAACACGCAGCCGATGACTTGGGTCAGCGCCGTGAACGTGATGACCTTGCCCGCGTTTAACATTTTCTTCAGGTCGATCTCCAGTCCGATCATGAAGAGCAGCAGGATGAGGCCGATACTGGAGATTGGCCCGACGGATTCCTCATGCACCCACGAAAAGCCATGCGGACCGATCGCGAAGCCGGCGACGAGGTAGGCGAGGAGCAGGGGTTGGCGGATGGCTTGCGACACCACTGCAATCACCCAGGCGGTGATGATGCAGAGGGCGATGTCCATGGCGATGCCGTGTTCCACGCGGCGGGAAATTAGTGGGAACGCACGGGCGGCGTCGAGGCGGCAGTTTATGAAATGGATTAGGCGCGCGGCTGTGTCGTCCTCGACCAGCCGCAGCGGTGTGGTGGCTGGCAACGGGAGAGAACTGCTAGCGCTTGCTCTTGGCAAAGCTGCTGCGGCTGGGCTTCGCCACAGCCGCGCTCCATCAACTCCCTAGCCCGTCGAGCGATGCCTTCACCTGCGCCAGTTTCGTCTGCCAGTCGGCGAGACGCTGCTGGTGTTCTTCGAGAACCTTCGCCGGAACTTTCTGGGTGAAGTTCGGGTTCGCGAGCTTCTGTTCCACCTTCGTGATCTCGGTCTGATATTCCTCCGCCTTTTTGGTCAGGCGGATTTTCTCGGTTTCCACATCCACCAGGCCTTCGAGCGGCAGGAACAATTCACCCATCGGCGTATGCGCGGCGGGCGTGCCTTTCTTCGCGGCGTAATCTGGCGTGATCTCCAGCGCCTCGGCGTTGAGGAGGATCTTGATGACCTCGGCGTCGTGCGGCAGGACTTCGCGATTCGGCTTCAGGACGAACTTCACCTTCTTGCCGGCTTGGATGTTTCCGACGCGGCGCAGGTTGCGACCTTGCGTGACGACTTCATATTTGTTGTTCGCGAATTCGAGGTAGCAATCGTCGAGCGCGTAGAAGTCGCGGAAGTCGCTGTCGAACGGCTTGGGCCACGGCGCGGTCATGATGGTCTTGCCGCCCTGGTCCTCCGGCATGTCGGTGCTGTAACCCATGCCGTGCCAGAGTTCCTCCGTGATGAACGGCAGGAACGGATGGAACATGCGTAGCGTGTGCGACAGCACGAAGTCGATGACGGCGAGCGTGTTCGCCTTGCGCGTGTCGTCGGTGCCGAAGAACACCGCCTTGCTGGCCTCAACATACCAGTCGCAATACTCGTTCCAGAAGAAACGGTAGAGAGCCTGCACCGCCGTGCTGAAGTTGTATTCGTTCAACGCCGTGGACACCTCGCGGAGCGCGTCGTTGAGCTTGAGCAGAATCCATTTGTCATCGCTCGTGAGCAACGACGGGTTGATCTCGCCCTGCACCTCGCCGCCTTGCATCTGGCGGAAACGGTAGGCGTTCCAGAGTTTGTTGCAGAAGTTGCGGCCCAGTTCGACGTCCTTCTCGTCGAAGAGCACGTCTTGGCCGAGCAAAACACTGCGCA
>Ga0154020_10009996_pt1 | contig 10888 bp, 13 predicted proteins | sample Klosneuvirus_201_FD_109709 | JGI IMG/M metagenome (GOLD analysis project Ga0154020, IMG submission 109709) | Active sludge microbial communities from wastewater, Klosterneuburg, Austria - Klosneuvirus_20160825_MG | ecosystem: Engineered > WWTP > Aerobic digester > Activated sludge | place...
CAATGAAAGTAGGACCTGATAGAAAGCACTGAAGAGGTGGGTAAGGTTGTCGCTGCTGATTCCAATGCCAGTGTCTCGCAAAGTGAACTTGATCTTATGGTCGCGCTCGAAGGGCCCCTGAGGGACCTCCGAAACAACAAACTGAATGCTTCCGAATTGAGTGAACTTGGCGGCATTGTCAAGGAAGTTGAAAACCGTCTGATTGACTCGATATGAGTCGCCAAAGACCAACATGGGGTCAGGAAGATCGACGAGGACGTGGAAGTCGACGCCACTTCGAATCATTGGGTGAACAGTTTCGATTGCGGAATGGATTGTCGCAGGCTATTGAACGAGTGAGAGTAAAAGGAAGAAGAAATGTGATATAATTCGACGGAGAAAGATTGATACCAAGTCGAAGATGTGGTTTTCCAGTTCGAGCTTTCCATACTCCATATTGGAAAAGTCCAAGATGTCATTGATGATCGCCAACAAGTGCTCGCCGCTGTTCTTGACAATCTAAATTCAAAAATATATACAATATTACGAGGGCTGATCTTCAGTGGGAGAATCAAATGAGGGAGGGGGACCTTCATCTTGGAGCGAAGGTCTGAGGAAATGTCGTCCTTCAAGAGAATCTCCATCCAACCCAAGATGGTCGTCAATGGCGTTCTCATTTCTACGTGAAAGAAGACAACAGTCAGAGTTTCGTGGTCCCAAACAAAAAATCGGAGAGAAGAGAGAAGAGAGAAGGGAGTGGCACCGTGGGACACGATGCCAAGGAAGCGAGACTTCGTTCCGTTTGCGGCCTTCTCCTTCTCGAGGGAGCGCGTCAAGATACCTAGCGGTGAAATATCGTTCACAACGAAGCGGAAACAAAACGCGGAAATGAAGGAGGAAGAAGATGATGAGGGAGAGATGGATAAGAGGGAGGAGAAGGAGGAGAAGGAAGAGCATTGTACTCCGGAAATGGTTGCCCTTGGTGAGGGATGAGAAGGTGACGAGGGAGATGACCAGGAAGTGGATGAGCACCACTCGAGTCGGATCGAATGGGTAAGCGTTCATCTCGAATCCCATCGCCTAAACAACTCGCAAATGTGAACCCTCTAATTTCCTCAAAACACAACAAACCGGATAATTGAAATCCAAGGCGAACATGACCAAGGGCGAGCAGGACGTATGAAACGTAGAGGACAGTCGCCGTGGGAGCCAATCGAACGCTCTCCTCAGGGAGTCTATGAAAGTGAAAGTTATCCAAAAGTTCCAAGTAAAAGGAAAAATATAAAAATCTACTTTTAGCTTCAGAAAACAGAAACCGTACGACGTAAATGCATTCGTGAATCCCGCCCAGAAGCCGTGAATCATTGGCGACTTTAGACCTATTCAATATGAATTTCATCGATAGAGTCAAGAGGAAGAGAGGGGGAGGAGGAGGGAGGAGGAGGAGGAGGGGGAGGAGGAGGAGGAGGAGGAGGAAGAAGAGGAAGAAGAGGAAGAAGAGGAAAAAGAGGAGTAGGAGTCAGAATTGCGAACCTCCAGAAGTGGCCACCATGACGAATACGCAAAAGCAATAAAGAGGCGGCAAGAGATTCGAGGCAACACCGGATGAGATGGTTCCTAGGATGAAGCAACCACTGTACTGAGCAAGGAGATTAGAAGGTGACCAGCGGACGCGCGAGGTACCTTGTAGATCGAGAAAGCGGAGCACGAAGATGATAGTCACGAGGAAGACCACAGTAAAGGCCACGGGACCCTAAGTGGAAGAGAACATTACTTGTTGTGAGTCCCACATTACATTGTGCGGCTTGTCATGTTGCTATTAATAGTAAATAGCGCTCATTGTAGACGTTGACAAGATTTTTCATGCCGAGGAGAAGGATGAGATTGAAGAGGGAGAGGTTCATCATGAAACAGAAAGAAAGATATAAAATATTGCTTGTCATGTTACGAGTAAAATGTGTACATTGTAAAAGTTGGCAAGATTCATCATGACGAGAAAGAGGATGAGATTGAAGAGGGAGACGGCAAAGTTGGTGAAGAGGAGACTCCGCTTGACCTCCAAGGACTCTGCCAATGACGCTGCTCGCGGCGCTACATGACCAAATGATGGTGAAACACAAAATATTATACATACTAAAAATATCCGATCAAATCGTCACATTGCAGGGATGCAAATCCTTCAGGAAAATGTATTCATTAATGGACATGAGATTTTTGAACGAGATTAATACTCGGCGCGTGGAGGATTCCAATCCTCGATCCCACTCAAAATAACAATTACCAAATATTTTTTGGATGTTTTCTTTGCAATAGGATGCGAACAACGAACGAGCGAGCTTCATTGAGGCAAAAAAATCTCCCACTCCTATTAAGAAAAGGACTCGGAGCTATTTATATCGCAGCGCGCGACTTTGAACGAACGCTGCGGACAGCCATTCATAGCACCAGGAACATCAACGATAATATCATTTAAACATTGCTTTAGTATTTATGGTGGAATTGAAGGCGGACCTGTTTCGTCGCGTGGCGCGGCAAACATGACGGTGAATGTGGAGGGGACACGTGGACCTCGTGACGGCCTAAATTTAATCTCGAAATCATAACAATGTTTTCGCGAATATAGATACGAGAACAAGAGAAGGGAGAATACCACCGCTACGAGCACGACGAAGGGAGAGGAAATTATATAAGAAATATTTTCCTGATAAAAGGGATAGAAATGGTCGAAAATACAGCGGCCTTCTTGGACAGAGCCTCTAACGAAGACGACGTCAAAAACAGCCAAATAAGATTGAAATTTACTAAACACTCATTGTTACATTCTATGATAATATATTAATATTAATATATAAAATTCCAATGAAAAGCGCTAGGAGGAGAATCGAAGGCCTCGGCGCAACCTCGGCGAAAACCATTCGACCCGAGACCCACAATCGAGAGGGCAGTGGAACGCAGGAGGCGCAAGATATCTCGACCCTGCCACTCGCCGCACAAATTCTACTTATCAAAATTATCCTGTAGACGAGGGGGAAAGGCAATTGGGGCGAGGACGGCTCGTGTGAGGAGGGAGGGAGATTGCGCACTGGAGGATAGTCCCGAAATAGCGAAAACGGAAGAGAACCACGAGTCCACGACACTCGCGGAAGAACTCGAAATATTGCAAAAATAATTAATACATATAAATAAATATATATTGAGGGACCCACGGGCGAAAGGGGCGATGGCAACTGGGAAACGATGAAGGGTTCGCGGCTTCGCGCAGTATTGTTTTTATATGAGGCAAAGCACGCGAGGAGGAGGCGCGTGTCGCCTTGGTGTCGATAATATTAACATTTTTATATATCGTCAAGATGGGTCTATGCGACAAGTACCTTCGTGCGGGCCCTAGGGAATGTCCAAGCAGTACGCCAGTGGTGCGTCGCTTATGTTTAATCCGCTAAGATGGCTCGAGGGTCCGGCGAATCACTGTCGGTTGACGACACGAAACCGATATTAAAGACTAAGGGATCGACTGATGTCAACGGAGAGAATGAAAATGCCCTCATTCATTGCACGAATGGACTCTGCGGTAGCGCACAGATCATGAAGTAATATTTTCAAACATCGTTGAGAAGGAGACGCGATGAGCAAGAAAGTCGTTCTCGAAAGACATCAGGTACGCCGCGGTCTCTTTCCACCTAGGAAGTCGCCTTGGTGGGATAATGAATTTTTTATCTATTATTTTTGCTATCGGCAACGCTTTTCGGTGCGAGAAATCCCCATATAGCGTTTCGTTCTTTGTTGTCCTACCGAGCCTCCTCGTCCTTAACGGCTTCTCGAAAGCCGCGGTTCCGGTTTAGCTTCCTATAGCTTCTCGAAATTAAAAATAAGAATATTATCGCTATTGAGGCGCTTCAGGGAAGCCGTTTGAGTCGTTGAGCTTCATGTGCGCCACGCAATTTCCGTTCCATTTTGATGCATCTCCGCGCGATTTGAAAAGCTCTTCATATCTGCTCCGTAAATATATTTTTGTTTGGTATTTGGAGACGTGTTGCGGGCCGTGCTTTGGACATGTACGGTAATTGGCAAAGTTCATTTGTCAACCTCAGTGCCGAGAGTTCACCGACGTCAAGTTTGGATCATGGGAGCCGATTCCTTTAATGATTCGTTTCCTCCTCAAATTAAGATTGATATTATTCTTATATTAATAGTATTTATAAATTGATGATAACATTCTTTTGGGCTGGGGATTCAGAGAGGCCCCGTCTGTTCGCTTCGACTCCGTTTTGCTTGATGCCAAGCGCTTTACCAAGGCGCCCTGAACCTCACCATAGGGAATATAATTGGATATTTTTACTTGGCCAATTCATCTTCTCGTAGGAAGCATCAAAAGTTTCGGCCACCGTTGTGATCACGCTGCCCGACGAGACCAACGAGGTTGCCGAGGTGTTCGAGATCGGAGGTTCTCCTTTCGTTTCCTTTGGTTTTTCTGACCATTGTCATTCCAATCTCCCCGAATTTGCTGTTAATTGATCGTTAATTTCCTCGTGATTGTTTGTATTTGGATTCATGTTCGAGGCTTCCGCGTCTCCGGAGCTTTCCTCATTGTCCTTGTGTCGTAATTTCCTTTTCCGGTAAGTTCATAATTTGAAGTTTGTAGGAAAGGCCGAGTCGATCCGTGCTGTGGTCTCTCGGCTCAAAGGAAAGCGATTTCCTATAACCCAAGAACTTCACGTTTATGGCTTTGATTGGAGGGTCCGCAACCCATTTGCCCGCTGTTCATTCCTCCGTTAAATTATGTTCCAGGAACTCTCCCTCGATGACCCACTCGACGTCGATCAAATTGGTCCGCGCATCACTCTCATTCTCGTGCAGTCGCGTTCAACGAGGACATTCCTCCATTTCAATCCCAAGTCCATCTTCAAGAGTGCTTCCACTTATAAAGACGACTTCGGCGAGAAGCAGAATAGCGACGACAGCGAACTTGCATCTCCTCCACTCGGCGACAACGCCAGCCTAGATCCGGGAGGATTTAAGGTTTGTCGAGATTTCCTCGGCATTGTTCACCTCATTTTCCTCACTTTGCTTGCCGTTAGAGCCAGCGAAGATCCTCCTCGTCGGCAATCCCAAACCTCGCTGTTAGCGCACCAACTTTACCCGTTCTGGAAGATGAAGTCCAAGATGTCAAGAAGAGCACCCGAGAAAAAGGAAAGCGGATAGAAAGGAGTAAAGAAACTGGATCGAGCCTAGAAAACGAGAAGCAAACTGACAGCGCGAATAATGAAGGACGCGAGCGAGGTCGATCGAGGTCCAAGAAAGGAAAGCGAGGACGTGCTCGCTCCGGAGGTGCCAAACTCGAGTCTTCTGATTCCACACCTTCGTCCTTCCCGATACCCCATATGGAGTCCATCTCCAATACGGAGTCAAAGAATCACAGCAAGTCTTATGGATCTGACTCCAAAGACTACAGTTCTCTCTTCAAGGTGCGAACGTTGCTGATGTTGTCGCAACATTTCAATGTTTATCCCCCATCGTGTTCTAGAAAGCTCCATTCGTAGCAACATTCAGCGTCCAAATCGCAGTCGTGAAAGGCGAAGTACTATCATCAAATTGAACCTCTTTGTCTGGTGCTTTGTATGCACTGAAGATTGTTCAAATTAGGTTATGGGTTCTCGACAATCTCTTCCGAATCTTCCCCGACCAAGTGAAGATTCAACTCTTCTCCTTCCATCCGATAGACAAGGAGGAGTGAACAATGCGATTCGCAAATCTCCTCGCCCTCCGTCGAATATGGCGGTACTTCTCAGCTAGTTTTCGTGCTCCCCTCTGCATGATTTGCGTATGTATAGAAATTGGTCGAGATTCTAGCGCAAATCCGAGATAGCTCAGATGATTTGGTGCCATTAGAAAAGAAACGCCACGCGAAGCCATCGTATAGTGTAGGCAACTTGAAGGAATGGATGCTCTCGAGGTCAGGCTCCAATTGTTCCATCGATTCCTATGAATCTAATCTCATTTTTCTTTTGAAGGAATCTCGCTTCTTCTCCGGCAACGAGCCTCGCTTTGATAGGATCGATGGTAGACGCTCACATGCTCGCCGTGGTGGGTGCTGGTACCTCTTCCATCCTTCTTATCCGATTGCATCGCCTGGCTCATCTTGATATCGTAGGACCATTGACTGACGACCGAACTGCAATTAGGGTGAAAGATGTCCCGAAAAACTTCGATGCGGCACAGTCCGGTATTCCATTCCTCTTAGAGTTCCAATGATCATTTTTGAGAATCTCATCTGTCTCGTTTCGTAGAACAAGACTCGGGGCCGATAGAGGTCCCCCCCCCCACCAATTGATCACCCCAATGGCCTTGAAAACTGGTATATTATTTTCTTCTCAATTTCTATTTAATAGGTTCTTGAGAGGACGGTGGTCGAAGAGTATAATGCCGAGCTCACCTTACACGACACGAGCCTCATCCTTGTCATTTCGGTACTCTTTCGTAAGTCCCCTTAAGGTCATTAGAAGGTCCTAAGAGGTTCCACGCTTCAATGATGTTTTCTATTGCTAGGTTGTCATTGGTTCTCATACGTTTCCATTGTATTTTGCGTACCCGGTTTCTACCATCTCCTCCGTCCAATTCATCGACATTGGTGAGCGGAATTACTTGCACATTGTCTTCTTCGACCTCCGCGACATCTATGTTCGCTTCGAGTCTATTGCTATCTCAAAATCTTTCCGAACGATGCTGACAAAGTCGTTCGCGCGGTTTTCTGGCTCTAGCGAGACGCCGCGCTATTTTGGAGTGAGGTCGGGAAGTTCGGCCTACACGGGAAGCTCGGCCTTCGGCAATCCTTCAGATGACAAGGATTCTCTTCCATTCGCAATTACGAAGGAGGACGTACTCACTCCTTATTCGATGTAGAGACCACCATACCTATCTGATACCAATGCTTTTCATTTTTTTAGTTTGAGCGATTCGCGCATGCTTTTAAAATGAACAAGATTCCAACACTATCGTTCTGCTGGTCCTTCGACACCCTCCTCCTCGTTGGCCGTCAGCCCGTATTTGCGAAATCGAGTGCGCTCTTTTTGCTATTACCTCTGTTTCGATCTTTTGACTTGTTGTCTAGAATTTGCGAACATGTCCTTAGAGGAAGCGATCGCTGAGCTTGACACCCCTCTCGAGATGGTTTCATTGGCAGCAGACTACCTCTTCACTATTCGACAGCACGTACGCCCTGCCCCTTTTTGGATTGGAGCGAAATTTGTTTAATTCCATTTTGATAAAGGTTCCGAGGAAGTGCCTCGAAGTCGTGGTGATTGGCAGCGAGAATCAAGTCCTTCAGGAATTTCTCAACCCACTAGTCGATAAGGTACCTTGTGGAGTCACCAACCGATTTGCAGTTTCAGGAAATGCTGACGAATATTCATTTCGTTCAGGTCACGTTTGTTACGACTCTCTTTGATCGCTTCGAGCTGGACCTCTTCTATAAGAACCTCTCGGCGGATCTCTCCTCGTGTATTTCGTCACACTCGGAGCTCATTCGCACTGTCGAGTCCCGCTGGTACCCCTCTTGTGCTCTTATCCATCAAACCATAATGACTACTGCTTGTTGACCTAGCGATCCATACATTGCTGCGTTCCTCTCAGAAGCATTTGAGCTTGTCCAGCGCCTCAAGCAGAGCTCAGTGGTGATGATGGAAGCAGAGAGCGGCACATTCGCGACGTCTACCGTTGTGATTCTGAGCTCTCTCGTTCAAGTCATTATGGACCCACAATTCCGCACTATGGACGGTGTCTTTTCCTTGTTCAAGAAAGAGTGGCTTGCCGGAAGGTAATGACAATCTTGATCAAATGCTTGCGATTTCCCCTCACAGCTCCTCGTTAGTGCTCTTCGCGTAGAGAAAGGAAAGCCATGGGTGGATTGCTTCATATTCATAGCTTGCTTGGCTCGAATCATTGAGGCGAATCAACTCGCCTTTGAGTACACTCCGCGATTCCTTACCACCTTCCTCGATGGTGCCTACGAGTTCTCTCTTCAACACGCGCGGTTGGCCGATTCATTGGCCTTCGAGAAGTTCGTGAGGAACAATTCTATTGCCGACGCGAACAAGTTCTTCACGCCGAGGAGCGATATTTTATTGAGGCCTTCCAGTTTCCAGTTCTCTTGGTACTGTTACGTGATACGATCCAATGTGAGGCTTATGGCGGCGAGCTTCAAACTCACCAAGCGTGAGCTGATCAACGCCTCTACACAGGAAATCGCAGAATTGAAGCTTGCTGGGTACTTTCGGTGTATTTAATACCGTTATGTTCTCTGTACAATTGATTGTCATCATCTAGTTGCACCATTGTTCCTCACCTTCCTGTGAGCTTGGCGTCGCTGACCATCTCCAATGGCATTGTATTGTGCCCGCTCACGTCCAGCCTGACAGCTCTCGTAAACCTCACTGAGGTCCATCTGGATAACAACCAGTTCGCTGAGGTTCACCACACATTTCCTTTTCATGGAAAATTTCAATTTTCCTCATTTCAAAACTCCAGATTCCTGCGATCCTTTCAAGATACCCAGCGCTGAAAATTCTCTCTCTCAACTCCAATTCACTTCGCTCTACCGCTTGCGCGCCAGCGCTCGAGAACCTCGCGCAGTTGAGCCTTAAGTCAAACTTGCTGTCTAATGCCGACAAGATCGCGCAGTATACTCACCTAGTCAAGCTCGACCTCAGTTCAAACAAGCTTACGTCGATGCCATGGGACTTTGTCAATCTCCGCTCGTTGGAAGTCTTAAACGTGGAGCGCAACGACATCAAGGCAATCTTTGGTGAATGCCTCCGCAAGATGGAATCGTACCTCTTGCAAGTTTACTTCCACTCTCTATCTTTCACCTATTCTCTTTCCTTAGTCTGAAAGAATTGTACCTCTCATTCAACAACGTGTGCATCCCTCCTTCCAAGTTTCCTCCGCGACTTGAGGTTCTCAGCTATGAGGTATTGACGGGTCTTTCCAAGATAATATTCTCAACTTTGATTTGATCTGATTTGATTTGATTTGATTACAGCACAACGGTCTCATATCTGTTCCTTCTGCCATCCTCGAGTGCGCAACTTTGACGAGTTTGTCACTTCGTAAGAATAGAATCTCGGAGCTCCCTCCAGATATTGGCAAGCTGTCTTGCATCAAGATCCTCGAGCTCCGCCACAACGCCCTGACGAACTTGCCGATTACTCTCGGAGGTTGTTCCACTTTAGTTCGGTTGGATGTTTCCGCCAATTCGCTCAATTCTATCCCCGTTTGGCTCTATCGATTGAAGAAGCTGGAGAACCTTGACGTGAGCGACAATGCCTTCACTTCCGTCTCTGCCGTTCTCGGTCAGCTTGAGACTCTTCAGTTCTTAAACCTCTCTGGCAACAAGATTCGCGAACTTCCTCTCCCATTGGTATACCTCCTCAATTAGGTCCTTCATTCTAGAATCGTTTCGTGACTCGTCCTTGTTCTATCAGGGATTCTTGGATGGCAAGGTGAAGTCAATCGCCCTTGATCGCACCTTGCTTCCACCTTCCATCGCTTCTTCCCCCTTGAACTACATCAAACAGCTCAAGGAGCAATTGAATTTTCATGAAAAGTCTTATCGGTAACTGATAGTCCATCTCTCATCGGTTTATTCTTTGTTGCTGAATCACCGTTTGTATTGATAGGTCTCGGTTGCTTGTCTTGGGAAATTCTGACGAGGCCGCATCATTGGTGGGCGACATCCTCATCAAACACTGGAGCACCAGCGACCCCTCAGTGGTCACTCCATCAAATTCGAATCCGTCCATTTCCTTAAACAGCTTCGCTTCTCGCACTCGCAACCTCGAATTCGAGGTACTCCATCTTCTTTCTCTCTTCTCCGATGGGAAAGACTTCCTGACTTCTACCTAGCACCACTTTGAATCGGGAAAGAAGAAATTGCGTCACAAAGTGTCGGTGAACATGTGGACGTTTTTGGCCGGTGACAATAGCGTACCTCGCTCTTTGTAACCATCTTCGCTTTGTTGCAGCTGATGCAATCTGGTTTTAGAGCCTGGCCTATCGTTTCTTCATGTCATCTTCGAACGTCTACCTCATCGTTGGTGACGCATCCGCTCTCAACTTTGCCGCGTCCACTCTCACTTGTGTCCAGAACCTCGCTGTACCTCCCCACTATGACACTTCAAACGAAAAGCTCTTCTCATTTTCATTGCTAGTCTCTCGCTCAACAGCCTTCAGTGATGATTGTCGCGACCTATCGCGATTGGAAATCCGAGGAAAACGCAGTGAATCAGTGCAAAGCCATCGCGGAGCAGCTGAAGAGCTTAGAGATCGACTTGGGCAGCTCCTCGACCAACTCCAACTTTGCCTATTGCACGCTCGATCTTGCGAAGGTGCTTCTTCTTTGGTTTCGTCATGGATTCGCTTCTTGATATGCGCAGCTCGTTTCGATCCTTCCTTTAGGGCCACGGATCATCCAATTTTCTCAGCGAGCTCAAGAGACTTGTGGTGAATCTGCCGAACATGGGCGCGGAGGTTCCGAGGGCTTACGCCTTCTTCGAGGAGCTCCTGATTGAACACTCGAGAGCCACTCATCTCCCTGTCATTGACGACCGCGCTTTGACGAGAATAGGTTCAACTTACTCATTGCCGTGCTCCCTGTTGAGAATCGTAGTGATGGATGTTTGTTCCAGGCGAGGGCTGCGGTTTAGTATCGCATGAACTGGATAAGGATAAGAAGAAAATGACAGTGCACGAAGCGGCCAAGTTCCTCCACGGCCACGGCATCATCATCCACTCTACTTTCGCATTCAACTTCCCCGACTTGGTCATCCTCGACCCTCGTTGGCTCTTTGAGACCCTCACATCGTTCTTTGAGACCTCTCGAGATCACACCAAGCTAGGAGTGCTCAGTAATGCGGCC
>Ga0154020_10009997_pt1 | contig 10888 bp, 7 predicted proteins | sample Klosneuvirus_201_FD_109709 | JGI IMG/M metagenome (GOLD analysis project Ga0154020, IMG submission 109709) | Active sludge microbial communities from wastewater, Klosterneuburg, Austria - Klosneuvirus_20160825_MG | ecosystem: Engineered > WWTP > Aerobic digester > Activated sludge | place...
GCAGTGATTTCTTCAAGATCAACACCGTTGTAGATCACGTCGATGCGGCTCGGCGCGATGCCGCACAGACGCTGATGGACTTGCGCCACTGAACGACTCACAGCGACGTAGTGAGTCACATGTTGCATCGTCAGAATTTCCGGAATTCTGACGGCCCAGCGGCGGTCTGCCACTCGCACTCCACAAATCACCGTTTTAATACCAGCCTGCCAGCCTGCCAGACGGCCGACCAGATTGGCCTGGTGCAAAAAAGTGAGCAACACCGACGGGCGAGATCTTAGCAAAACGGCTTTCATTCGTCCGATCGCTCGAACGTCAGCACCTCCACCACAACCAAGTGCCTCGACCGGAATTCCGACCGCACGCAACGGCTCCGCCAGCGGCCCGGCATCACGCAGACTGACGACGTTGACCCGCCAGCCTCGCGCCTGCAGCCCGATCGAGATTCGCACAAATGCCCACTCTGCACCACCAGCATCCAGTTCGGTGATGGCCATGGTCAGTTGATTTGGGTCAGGAGATTTCAGCAACTTCACAAATGTGTCAATGCAAAAGCAGTGTAGAACAGTTGTTCCAAAGATCGCATGAAATGCAGGATTGTCCAGACAAATTTCATGTCGTGTTTACTTCCTCCTGATGCGAAACGGAACTCAATGGAGTATCCTGAGACCGAAAAACTTCGTGAATGCCGCACCTTCCCAATTTTCATCCTCTTTGATCCCGAGTCGGCCCGTGAAAACCAAACTCACCCACGCTTCATTGATTCTGGCGCTGCTGACTACTGTTGAATTTCCTCTCTTCGCACAGGACGTTGCGACCGACACGATTACGCCAAAATCCGTCATGGAGACTGCTGCGGAAATCGATCGACTGTTTTCAGAATTCTGGGCCGCCAACCATGTTGAACCAGCACCGCCTGCGACGGATGAAGAATACGTGCGGCGACTGTACCTCGATCTCGCCGGTCGCATCCCCGCCACTTCCGAGACACGTACGTTTCTGACCAGCACTTCGCCGGACAAACGTAGCGAACTTGTCGAAGAACTTCTCGACGGCCCGGCGTTTGTGCGACATTTTACGATCCTCTGGCGCAATGCGCTGATTCCTCAGGCGTTCAATGAAATCGCCACGCGGACTCTGGTGCCTGGCTTCGAAGCCTGGCTGTGGCAGCATTTTTCTGAGGACACGCCGTACGATCAGATCGTGCGTGAACTGATCACAACCCCAATCGACTTCGGTCACAATCAGCCGGGCCTGTTGCAGTCCGTCAATTCTCCGAGCGCGTTCTTTATCGTCCGGCAGTTCCAGCCCGAAAGTTTGGCCACCGGCACATCGCGGGCGTTCCTTGGAGTGCGGCTGGATTGTGCGCAGTGCCACGATCATCCCTTCGACAAATGGAAGCGCGAGCAGTTTTGGAACATGGCCGCGTTCTATTCCGGATTTCAGCGCGAAGGTGAAGAGACTTCGGACAACCCGGCCATGATGATGAACACAAAGGAGAATTTGACCTCGCACAGTATTCGCGTGCCTTCGACGGACAAAGTCGTCTCGGCGAAGTTTCTCACTGGCTCCGAACCAGAATGGACCGAGGAAGCATCGCCGCGAAAGATCCTGGCGGACTGGGTCACCGCTCGCGAAAATCCGTGGTTTGCAAAGATGGCCGTCAATCGCCTTTGGGCTCAGTTCCTGGGACAGGGTTTCGTGCAGCCGGTCGACGATTTCTCTGACAACAATCCGCCATCGCATCCGGAAGTCCTCAATCTTCTGGCCGAACAGTTTGTTGCCCACGACTATGATCTTAAATTCCTCGTCCGCACGATCGCCGCGACGCGCGTGTATCAGACGAGCAGTCGGCAGACGCATGAATCTCAGGTAGACCCAACGCATTTTGCCCGAGTCGCTCTGCGTGGCCTGACGCCCGAACAATTTTTCGACAGCCTTGCCGAAGCCATCGGTTATTATCAGCCCTACAGAACAGACAACCCATTCGTCATCGACAACGACACGCCACGCGGTCGTTTTCTGGAACTCTTCCGCGACGATGCCGAATCTCCGCTGATGAAGGAAACCACGATCCTGCAAGCCCTCGCCATGATGAACGGCGAATTCATCGACAACGCAACAACTCTGGAAAATAGCCAGACCCTCCGTGCCGTGGCGGATTTCCCGCTGATGACCAGCGACGAAAAACTCGACACGCTGTTCATGGCTGCACTCAGCCGCCGCCCAACGGATGCCGAACGCACGGCCATCGGAAAAATCCTCACAGACGCAGGCACCGCGACAGACTCAAAAGACGCCCTCGCAGAGATCTTCTGGGCGCTGTTGAACAGCAGTGAATTCTTACTGAATCATTAATAACGTAGGTTGGACATTCCTGTCCGACACGCTCTGTCCGACACGTTCTGTCCGGATGAAGGAAAGGGTCGGGAGTCTTTTTTGGAGAGTCGCCTGGTGAAAAACGCTGGCCTTTCCGTCCAAAAAGACTCCCGACCCTCTGCACCCCCTGGTTTATTTGAGTTCCCCCGCCATCTCGATCAGCGCATCGAGAAGCTTCACCGACGTCTCGGGTTCCAGGCGATTCGTGCCAATCCAGGTTTCGTAGCCGCCCAGTTGCATGTGCCTCGGTGTGGGAAGGTAGCCGAAGTAGCCGTGAGCCAGCTCGACCATGAATGCGGGTTGAATCGGGCAGCGATCTTTGAATTCCAAACCGATCTCACAGAAGACTTCGCACGGCATTGTGCCAATGCAAACATCGCCTATCCGAAATACCTGCAGCGGGATGGTCGTGGTTTCCGGATAGCCATCGAGTGTCATCGTTCGCTGAGCGTAAATGAATGACAGATCCGAGGGACTCTTCGCCCCGGCGGCGATGGTGTCTTCGGCCCACTTGCGTTGTTCCGGAGTGGGATGACGCCATGCGATCGCGGGTTCCCGATAGCGGGCCGCAAGCTTGATGTCGTCGCGATACGTCAGTGTCTTCAAAGTGGCGTAAACTTTGCTGGCCAAATCTTCCGCCACGTATCGAATTTGTTCGTACGGTTGCTTCTTCGGTCGAGGAGTCACGAAGTTGATGTTATTGATATCGCCGCTTGTTCCATTCGCCATCATCGCGACAAAGGGGGCGCGATCGACCGATTGATCCGGTGGTGGCACGTCGGCTTCGATCAGCGTTTTTAGTTGTTCGCAATAGACGCCGTAGTAATCAGACGAAATGTGCCCGGATCCAACTCCGCCAACATAATGCAGTGAGTACGCTGAGAAGACGGAGATCGGAACCTCATTGAGATCGCGCACTGCGATTATGGACACCGTCGGATCAATCGGTCCGGCGGGTTCGGTCAGGTTGGGACTGCCGCCGGGAGGATTCATCTTGACCAGATCCGTGCCACCAAATGGATTTTCAGGAACCGTACCCGGCCGCATATACCAACGGCGGTTGAACAGGTGTTCGGGCACATCAACCGAGCCGAAAGCCAGTTGCGCCGGTCGTCGATTATTAAACGCTCGCGTTACACCGTCGGCGATCCGTTGAGCCACAAACGTCTGATACTCATTCGCAGTCTGGTCTGGCTGCAGGCGGTTATCGCCCAGAGCGCTGGTTGCAGAATGAGTATGTGTGGCGCTGATCATGACGCATTCGGGCGGAATGCCGAGTCGTTCGGTAATCAAACGACGGGCATCCTCACTGATAACTCGATGGATTCCAAGCAGATCGCAGACGACAAGAGCGATCTTCGTCGTCCCATCATCCAGCACAAGACAGCGGGCGTGAAGCTCATCATGCACATGCGTTGACGGAAACGGTACAAAGCCGCCGATAATCGGTAAACCAATCGGCGGTGTCAGATCACTGGTCGCGGCACCGGCGAGAAACTGATCGGCCGCAGCGGAGGGAGTCGCGAACAGTCCAATGGCGAACAAGGCCGAAAGCAAGACAACGGCGGAAAAAATTCGCATCGGTGATCTCCATGTTTGGATTCAGAAACTGGAATGGCACGCCCTCGGAAAGGCACTTTGTTGTCGTTGTTTTAACTTCTGTCTCGTTAAAGTACAGTAAACCCGTCGCTCCGCCGACGGGAATTGCATCCTCCCGCCGACGGAGCGGCGGGTGTACAGTAGCCAATGAAGCATCAAAAACCGGGTGCCAACAGCCCTGCGAAGAGAAAACCTCAAGGAATCCTCATCTCAATGAAAATCAAACGCCTCTTCGCGCATCGAGTCGAACTGCCACTCCACGAGGGCTCCTACAAATGGTCCGGCGGGAAATCTGTCACGGTGTTCGACAGCACAATCGTCGGCGTTGAAACTGACACGGGCCTGATCGGCTATGGCGAAGTTTGTCCACTCGGGCCATTTTATTTGCCCGCCTATGCGGAAGGGGTTCGAGCCGGACTCAGGGAATTGGGCCCGCATTTGCTGGGAATGGATCCGCGTGAATTGAGCGTGCTCAATCACCGCATGGACGCAGCACTGAAGGGCCATCCGTATGTGAAGTCAGGGATCGACATCGCCTGCTGGGACATCCTGGGACAATTCAGCAACCTGCCAGTCTGCGTACTCATGGGCGGTCGATTCGGTGAGAGCGTGCGTTTGTACCGGGCGATCTCACAACTGCCGCCGGACGAGATGGCCAAGAGCGTGCAGAGTTACCGCGAACAGGGCTACACACGGTTTCAACTCAAAGTCGGCGGCGATCCGGACACCGATATTGAACGCATTCGAGCAGCTCGCGCGATTCTGCAACCAACCGACCGACTGGTAGCAGATGCCAATACCGGTTGGACACAGCATGAAGCCATGCGCGTCGTCCGCGCGGTGCGCGATCTCGACGTGTATATCGAACAACCATGCGTCACGTACGAAGAATGCCTCGCCGTCCGACGCAACACGGACCATCCGTTTGTGCTCGACGAAAACATCGACAATCTCGATATGCTTCTGCGAGCGAAAGCAGATCTGGCAATGGATGTCGTGAACCTCAAGATCAGCAAACTCGGCGGCCTCACGAAAACGCGGCAGGCTCGCGACCTATGCGTCTCGATGGGAATCGCCATGACCCTGGAAGACAGCTGGGGCGGCGATATCACAACCGCCGCGATCGCTCACCTGGCGCACAGCACACCGGAAGAGTTTCGCTTCACAAGCACCGACTTCAACAGCTACGTTACTGTCAGCACAGCCCACGGCGCGCCGCAACGCATCAACGGCTTCATGCAGGCCAGCACACAACCCGGTCTCGGCATCCAGCCAAAGTTCGACGTGCTCGGCCCGCGTGTCGTGGAAGTCACCTGACAATTTGGATTGGAAAAATATGAACACAATCAAGACAAGCCTGTTCGGTTTTGCAGTCATCGCCCTCGCAGTCACATCAGTCGCTGCCGAAGACAGACCAAACGTCGTCATCATCTATGGAGACGATGTTGGCTACGCGGACGTTGGTGTCTACGGATCAAAACTGATTCCGACGCCGAATATCGACCGCCTGGCCAGCGAAAGTCTGATGTTCACCGATGGCCATTGTTCGGCAGCGACCTGTACGCCGTCGCGTTTTTCGATGCTCACCGGTATTCAGGGATTTCGACATGATGTTCGCATACTCGCACCAGACGCGCCATCGGCAATCACGTCGGATATGTTCACTTTGCCCCAACTGTTCAAACAGGCCGGGTATCACACCGCCGTGGTCGGAAAATGGCACCTTGGTATCGGAGACGGCAAGACGCCAGTGGACTGGAATGGCGACGTCAAACCTGGACCGCTGGAAGTCGGATTCGATTATTCGTTTCTGCTTCCATCAACAAACGATCGAGTGCCGTGCGTTTACGTGGAAGATCATCGAGTCGTCAATCTTGATCCCAACGACCCTCTCTTTGTCGGTAAGAAGCCACCGGGAATTCTGTGTACCGAGTATCCGGACGGTATGGCCAATCCTGAGGCCATGACGTACTACAAAAGCAGTCATGGACACAACAACTCCGTCATCAACGGCATCGGTCGAATCGGCAAACAGTTTGGCGGCAAGTCGGCACTCTGGGACGACGAAACGATGGCGGACGTGTTTGTCGAAAAGACTCAAAAGTACATCGCGTCCCGCAAGGCTGGCGAACCGTTCTTTCTCTATTTCTCGTCGCAGGACATTCACGTTCCCCGGACGCCAAATCCTCGCTTCAAAGGCAAGTCAAAACTGGATTATCGAGGCGATGCGATGGTGCAACTGGACTGGGCAACGGGTGCCATTCTTCAGGCCCTGGAGAACAATGGACTAGCCGACAATACCCTTGTGATTTTCTCCAGCGACAACGGACCCGTCTACGACGACGGATACGAAGACGGCACCACGGTTCCTACGTCAACGAAAGAATCCGACCGCGGTCACGACGCCTCCGGCCCCTATCGTGGCGGCAAGTATCAAATCTACGAAGGCGGCACACGCATCCCGTTTATCGTCCGATGGCCCGGCAGAATCAAACCCGGCAAGTCCGACGCACTCGTGAACCAAATTGACTTCATCGCCTCATTTGCAGATCTCCTTGGCCAGCAACTGGAAGAGCATCAGTCCATCGACAGCCGGAACATCATGCCGGCGTTGCTCGGAGAAACGCCTGATGGACTGCCATGGATGATCGAAGAGGCCGGACGAAGACTGGCGCTGCGACGCGGCTCATGGAAGTACATCCAGACACCGGGCGGCAAGCCCGGCGAGCTGTACGATCTGGACACGGACATCGGAGAGCAAGTCAACATCGCAAGCGAGAACGAAACCGCCGCCAAAGAAATGGCCACGATGTTAAGCAAGCTCGTCGATTCAAACACAGGTCTTCGCAACATCGCGGAATAGACCCCGCTCAATTCACGACAAATCGCTTCCCCGAAACCGGCGTGCGTGTGTCAACAAAGTCGAAACGGAATCGGAGCTGCTTAGCGTTCGCTCGATGAATTACAGTCGTGATTGAATCATCCGCAGTGTGTGTGTCGCTGAAATTTGATGCGGCCCAATACGGAGCGTGTGAGTGCAATTCCGTTTGCGTTCCGGCCCAACGGGCCAGCCATAAGTCAGCCCAGGGCAACGCCCTGGGTTTGGGGATGTCAGCCACAAAAAGCCCCAACGGGGCGGACCTAAACAGATTCGAGCTAGTCGCTGCAAAAATTAGTGCCGCCCCGTTGGGGCTGGAAATTATCGCGTGGAAGATTTCCCAGGGCGTTGCCCTGGGCTGACATAGAGTCGTCCCGTTGGGCCTGAAAACAGGACGCCAAGTCCGGCTGATCTAACACTTATTGATCGATCGACCCTTGGCGTTCGCAACAGTGTTCCCACTTCACGCGCTTTGAATTGACGTCCTTGTTCCGGAGGCTCCTGCCTCGGAACACGCTGCTCCGGGGGCTCCTGCCTCCCTGGCTTCTCGCTGGAGGCAGGAGCCTCCAGTGCGTTGCTTTCCAGGGCTGGACCCTGGAACGAGGATTGACAGCCTCATTCCTGACCGCGTGAAGTATTCGAGTGGACTGCGATCCTCTGCGGAGCCCATTCAAACGCACCCGTTGCACGTTCCCCCGAGTTTGGGTAGATTTTCCCGCAGCTTGTGAATTCCTCAAATCCCAGAGGGGCGTGTCACCCCAAACTGAGGTTGAGGTAATTGATTGTTGAACATGCCGGGTTGCCGGGGAGGTTGATTTATGCGTATTCTCATGGGGAATTTCGCAGTTCTGAGGCATGCGGTAATGAAACTCCATATGTAGTAGAAGCTGCCGTAACTTATCCCGTCGGCACCTCATTCTTTGCAATATCCCGCCCGTCACGGTCAACTATGCGTTGAACCTCAGCCGCCTCAACCTCAAATCCATCACTTCGTTCAACTTGGACAGTTGAAGTTAACGCTAACGTTTGCTCAAAACGGATGAGCCGCCTGAGATCAAATGGTGATGTCCCGTCCGCATCACGCTTGAAGGTGTTAGGCTCGTTGATAATCGAGCCTCGATGCCAATGTCTGCTCATCGCGGCTTTTGGTTTAACCAATGTTTCTCGCCCCGCGCAAACTTGGGAGCTGCCGGCACGAGGGGCGGAAATTTTTAACAGCGAAACCTATGTCCCTCAGCGGTGTTTAATTCAACACCATCTCGTTGTGCAGCCGTCATCTTAAGTCCAAGCACTTTGGCAACGGGTGCAGAGCAGCGAAGCGAATAATCAGAACCTCCGCGCGGAGAAAGGTAATCCCATGTTGAAACTTCAATTACTGACGGTGCTGTTGCTGGCTGGCGCTCTAAGTCTGCAACCTGCTATCAGCGCCGAGAAGGCCAAATCGGCAGGGGGAGACAAGGCTGGCCAGCCCGACGCGGCGCTTACGTCGAAAACCCCGGCCCGAATCGGAACGGGAAGTGGGTTTTCTTACGAGTGCGATGACGCATGCCTGCTTCCCGGAGCGCCGGTCCCGGCAGGGAAATACGCCGTGGTGTCGCCGATTGGTAAGCAAACCGTTAAGATGATAACCCAAGTGCCTCGCTTGGACACTCTGGACGGGAAGACGATCGCTGTGGTTGGCGGAAGCTTCATGGCCAACATAACGCATCCCGAAATCAAGAGACTGATTCTTGAGAAATACCCCACCGCAAAGGTGATTTTACTGGGAGAGATCGGCTCAGGCGGACCCTTTCCCGGTCCCGGGGTTAGAAGGGAGGCAAATGACGAATTTCAGAAAAAGCTCAAGGAGATGGGCGTTCAGGCTGTCATTTCCGGCAACGGCGGCTGCGGACTATGCACTCCGAAGGAAACGGGTTCGAGCATAGCAGCCGAGTATATGGGCATTCCCGCCGTGACGATCGCTGGTCCGACTTTTGTAATGCAGGTCTATTCGACGTCGGTCAATAACGGCGTGCCCGCACCCCGAGCCGTAACCTACCCCGGTGCCTTCGCAGCCCATAGCCGGGAGGAATTGCTCAAAAATACCAGAGAAGTGGTTTGGCCTCAGATCGTCAAGGCTCTGACGGAACCTATCACTGACGCGGAAATCGCTGAACGTCGTAAAGCAAGCGTCGGAGATCCCAAGGACCGTGTCTTCGCGGGCACGATTGACGGGGTGAACAGCTTTTTCACCGATCAGCGATGGTCTGACGGGCTGCCGATCATCCCGCCCACGGTCGAACGGGTGGAGGAGTTTCTCAAATACACCGACCTGCCTTGGGATGATACAGTCGGTGTGCTTCCGATCGCCTATCGGAAGACCTTGGTCTGGCATGTTGCTGTCAATGGCGTGATGGCCGGATGCCCACCGGAGTTCATGCCGCTGCTGATCGCCTATACCAAAGCCCTGGCCGATGGCAATTACCGGCGCACTCTGGCCAGCACCCATGCGTGGACACCTTTCTGCTGGGTCAACGGGCCCGTCGCCAGGCAGTTGGGCATCGACGCGCAGCAGGGGCTGATCAACGAGCCACGCAACGCGACTCTTGGCCGGTTCATCAATCTGGCCATGATGAACTTGGGCGGTTATTACATCAAACAGGACCGGATGGGAAGCTTCGGCTACCTCATGCCGTGGTCAATGGCGGAGGACGAAGAGGCTTGTCTCCGGATTGGCTGGCAACCCTATCACGCGCAACAGGGGTATGATCTGAACCGGAGCACGTTGACGGCAGCTTCCGCCCTGATGTGGGGCAATAATCTCACGCCGGCATCGCACACCCCCGAGAAGATCATGCAGGTGATGGCTTGGGATGTGGTGGAGAAAGGCCAGTTTGCCACAGGCAGCGGCCCGAAGCTTACGCCGAGGACTATCATGGTCACGGAGTATGTCGCCCGCGACTTGGCGCGCGGTTACAAAGCAAAGGAGGATCTGGAAAAAGCGCTTGTCGCCACGGCTCGGCGCCCCGCCCATGAACGCGCCTACTCCAACTACTGGGCCAACCCAGGTAGTTCCTTCGACCCCGCGAGGTACACCGTCGAGATGCACACGAGAAGAGTCATCCGCAACGAAAGCGGCGAGCTCACCGATCCGCCACCCTGGATGGACAAGATTCCGGGAATGGAGAAAATTTACACCGTCCCTGTGATGCAGTCAGGCGTGACCGCGATTCTGGTGACCGGGGATCCGGATCGGAACAAAGTGCAGACCATGCCTGGTGGGAACCATGCCACCATCGAAATCAAGCTCCCCTCCAACTGGGATACTCTGATGGCGGATCAAGGCTATCGTCCGCTCAGCGAGTTCTTCCTCGAATAGGAGGAAAGCGGTCCATGTTGCTGAGCTGAAGTCGCGAACGTCGGCGGCCAATCTCGATGCTTCAGTGCCGGACAACGGCGGGACACACACCAAGGCAGAACATCTGTATGTCCATTAAAGTCAAGCAGTACGTACCGGTAGCGCGGTAAAACCTGCAGATTTTTTCGAGGGGTGTATTTTCCCCGCGATCGTACTGCTTCGGCTTCCCTGTTTACGGGTGGCGAGGCTGAGTGGTTCAGAGAGCGGCGACATCGGCAGCAAGCTCCGCCGCAGGTGCAAAGCACGCTGACGAAACTGTGGCTGTGTCGCACTCCGGCTCTGGGTCATCATCAGTATCGCTGCGAACAGTGCGATCACCAACACGCGGTCTTCAACTCGTGCAGTGATCGTCACTGTCCGCAGTGCGCCGGAGCGAAGCGGGCCGACTGGCTCGAATCCACGGCGAAGCTGCTGTTGCCGAATCTCGACTATTATCAAGTCGTGTTTACGATGCCCGCTGAACTATCATCGCTGGCTCTGGGGAATCGCCGCGCGATGTTCGATCTGCTCTTTCGCGTGGCATGGCGATCACTCAAATAAGAGAGTTTTCAGTTTTCAGTTTTCAGTTTTCAGTTTTCAGTTTTCAGTTTTCAGTTTTCAGTTTTCAGAAATCGCAACTCAATTCGTTTCACTGA
>Ga0154020_10009998_pt1 | contig 10887 bp, 5 predicted proteins | sample Klosneuvirus_201_FD_109709 | JGI IMG/M metagenome (GOLD analysis project Ga0154020, IMG submission 109709) | Active sludge microbial communities from wastewater, Klosterneuburg, Austria - Klosneuvirus_20160825_MG | ecosystem: Engineered > WWTP > Aerobic digester > Activated sludge | place...
ATATTCTAATATTTGAAGAAGTTATTAGGTTAAAAGCTACTAAAGAAAGAAGAAAAGCGAACACAGAAAGAGTATAAGTGGAATTAACATTCATATTTTAGTTACTGCATTTTTAATAAAACCAAATAACTTACCTAAAGCTAAAATTTTATCTATTTAATTAGCAATAAATTATAATTCTTAAGTCGAATTATTCTCATCGAAAATTACAATTAAAATTAAACAAGTAAAATCGTAACATTATAAAATCAAAAAGGGCTGCCTTAGCAAACCCTTTTATGTGTGTATAAAATTATCCTACAATTTTCCAATTTTCTTTAACAATAATTAAGCAGATCCTTTTTACCTAATAATTATTTTATAAAGATGGAGTATTCTCAAATCTACAAATTATACATGCACCAGTTTTCCATTTTTACGCACAGCAAATCTGGCATCTGATTCATCTAATTTAAACTTTGAAATTAATTCCTGCAGATTAACTGTTAGTCTGCTAAGATCTTCCGATGCGTGTGCAATTTGCTGAATACCGCCTGCTGTTTCTTGAGTTACCTGATTAATGGATTCGATATTTTTTCCAATTTGCTCAGAAGCACTTGATTGTTCTTCGCTAGCTGCTGCCACCTGAGTAATAATATCTGTAACTTTTTGAGCACCGAGAATAATATCTTTAATCGATCCTCCTGCTTTTATTGCTAATATCTTTCCCTTTTCAACCTCTTCTTTTCCAAGCTGCATTGCCAGAACTGCCTGAGTGGTATCCTTTTGAATTTGAGTGATCATTGTTGCTATTTCTTTAGTTGCTTTTGTAGTTCGTTCAGCAAGTTTTCGAACCTCATCTGCTACTACTGCAAAACCTCTTCCTTGTTCACCAGCACGAGCAGCTTCTATAGCGGCATTTAATGCAAGTAAATTTGTCTGGTCTGCTATATCATCAATCACCTGAATTATCTCACCAATTTGATCACTGCTTTTTCCGAGTTCCTGCACTGTGTTTGCACTTTTTGTAACAACCTCTGAAATCCTTTTCATTCCTTCAATTGATTCATCAACTGCTCTACCGCCTTCTTTTGCAAACTGACCTGCATTTTTGCTTGCTTCTGCAGCTGAACTTGTATTTTGACTTGTTTCAAAAATTGTCTTTGTCATCTCTTCTACTGCACTTGCAACTTCATTAGCTTGTGCGCTTTGCTCCTGAGCGCCTGCAGCCATTTCTTCAGCACTGGATGAAATCTGATTAGCAGCACTTGCTGTTGCCTGTATTACCTCATTCACTTTACGAAGTGCATCACTCAATTCACCGGCAACTGCATTAATATTTTCTTTAATAATATTATAGTCACCTTTGCATTGAGAAGTCATTCTTGATGTCATATCACCTGTTGCCAGAGTCCTCAGAATTTTTATTGTTTCGTTAAACGGACTACTGATTGCATTAAGTGTTTCGTTAAATCCCAACACAACTTTTCGATATTCTCCGTGATGTTTCTCTTCGTTTATTCTTGCACTTAGTTTTCCCTGTATTGCTGATTCCGAAAGTGAGTTAACATCTAAAACAAGATTTTTTACATTGGAAACTACTTTATTAAGACTTATAGAAAGAACATCTTTTTCTGATTTAGGATTGATCTCAATATCAAGATTCCCCTCGGAGATGTGCTCTGCATGCAGTGATGATTCTTTAATGTTTGCAATCATTTCTATAAATGATTTATTAAGTTTTCCTATTTCATCATTGGAGTTAGATTCTAGCACTATATCAACTTCACCTGTTGCTACTCGGTTTGCTACTTCTTCTAATTGTTTAATTGGTTTAACAAGTAGTTTTGCAAAAGAATATCCAGCAAAGAGTATGATGGATACTATTACTGCGAGAAAGATTAATATTTTAGATGTAAAGCCTGCTATTTCTTCATTTACATCATCAACATAAATTCCGCTGCCTAAAATCCAATTCCATTTTTTATCCATTTGCACAAATGAAACTTTTGGCTGTGGCACAGAATAGCCTGGTTTTTCCCACATATAATCAACAAAGCCTTGTCCATCTTTTTTACAAACCTTAACCATTTCCACAAAAAGATGAATGCCATTTGGATCTTTCATATCGGATAGATCTTTTCCATCTAATGCTGGTTTTATAGGATGCATAATCATTCTGGGCTCTGTATCATTAATCCAGAAGTAATCACTTTCATTATATCGCATTTCTTTCAATTCGTTTAAAGCTTTTTGCTGTGCATCTGCTGTCGTTAGTTCACCACTAGATTCTAACTTCTGGAATTTTTCAATTACACCTGATGCAACCTGAACAACTTGTCGAGTTGCAGTTCTCTTCTCTTCAAATAGATGTTCTTCATAAGATGGAAGAATATACAGAAAGAGAAAAAGCACTAAAGGAGTAACACTAAAAATCAGCAGCCCAATTATCTTTGAGAACAGTCCCCAGTCACGTAATCGTTTTATCTTCATTTTCATAATTCACCTTTATATTAAAAGAAATAATAGACAGCCATTAATCCCCTAATATTTAATACATCTTTAGTATCGTTCACTTTACCAAATTCGTCTGTTTTGCCGTATGATGTTGAAGTGAACTCAGTTTCAACAGCAAACCTTACTTTACTGAAATTAAATATTACTCTCGGAGTTATTCTAAATATTTTATCAATATTGCTTACTCGCGTACTATAACTACCGACTATTTTGTTATCAGCACCAAGATTTCGCGTGTATCCAATAAATATACCTGGTTGTATATCTTTACCGTAGGATAAATCAGTCCAGACAGAATAAACATTTAGCGGAGTATATTCTTCATATCCCGTTGCTGTATCTACTGCGCTAACTGCATATCCACCTAGCATTAATAGATCTGTTAAGTTTTGTCCATAAACTCCCTCAACCATCCAAGTAAAACCAGAGAATACATATTTTGCATATAACAGCCCAGAAAGACCAGAAACCGTTTCGTTCGTTTTATAATTTTTTGTTGTTGATATTCTTGGTGTTAAACTTTTATAATCAACACCTGCACCGGTAACAAAACTTTCTGATTTGTATTGTAATTGAAGGTGAGCAGATGGAATTAAATTATTTCTTAAGTAAGATGAACTGAATCCTGCTGGTCCATTACTTGTAACATCTCTTTGTGTTAATAAGGCAGCTATCAGATTAAATTTATCAAATGACTGTGTTAATCTTATCTGTGGATTTCTTGAAAAAGGCTGGAATGGAGAACCTGTGTTAAATGAAACTACTTGCGGAAAAACATCTGTAACAAACATAGGATGCCAAGTTTGTCCAAATAACAATCCCGTGTTTTCCCAGTTAAGAGTAACATAAGCATGTCTTAATCTAAATCCATTTACATCAGCATCCGAGGTTCCAAAAAACTCACCTTCAATTAAACCACCAGATTTTGCGCCAAGTACTTCTGGACCGAATAACTTTGCTGTTACTCGCGACTGAATTGAGAGTGCATTAAAACTTGCTTTTGCATTTATATCTTCACCGTTTACATCCAGTAATTCATTCAATGGATAAAGTAAAAAATGACCTTCTCTGAATGTTGCAACTTGTCTGGAATCAAAAAAGAAATCGCTTTTTACAAAACCTGATATTTTTATTTCAGGTGTGTTCTCAGTCGTATTTTGAGCAAATCCAATAATTGCAGACAATACCCACAATACAAAAAACTTTTTCATAAAAACCTTTCTTAGAAAATTTTAAATTGCTCTATTTTTCGGATCTGAGTGGGATTTAAGAGCATTAATAATTACTTATAAATACTTGCCCCTCAACACATAATCGATATAAAATAAAATTTCTTAAGGGGGAGTAAGGAAAAAATCTTTTGATTTAACGAGCCATTTGCTCTATTTTGACTAAAAAGTGGAAGAAAGAACTTTTTTTATTATTTAGATGATGTATAAATCGAATCAAGTTTATAATTAAAAAGGATTGGCTGAGCATTCTCTTTTATGTGTGTGAAAAATTTTAATTAGCAGGCAGCGTTCCCCTATTGCTGCCTTCTAAAATAAATAGTAAAGACTTAGTATACTTCTCTCTTTACAAATTAAGCGTGAACTAATTTTCCATTTTGTCTTACAGCTAAGTTACCTTTTCCAGAAGTTTCATCAACTTTAAACTGAGCAATCAATTCCTGCAAGTTTAATGTTAATCTGTTCAAGTCTTCTGATGCGTGAGCTATTTGCTGTATCCCGCTTGCACTCTGTGCTGTTACACTGCTGATTGCTTCTATATTTTTACTTATATGCTCAGCTGCACCCGATTGTTCCTCGCTTGCGGTTGCAACCTGACTAATTATATCTGAAACTTTATCAGCACCTGTGATTATTTCTTTTAATGAATCCCCTGCTTTGTGAGCAAGTGATTTACCTTTTTCAACTTCAGCAGTACCCCGCTGCATTGATTCTACTGCACCACTTGTATCCTTCTGAATCTGTTTTATCATCGAAGCAATTTCTTTGGTTGCTTTTGTTGTACGCTCTGCAAGTTTTCTTACCTCGTCTGCTACTACTGCAAATCCTCTTCCTTGTTCGCCTGCTCGGGCTGCTTCTATTGCTGCATTTAATGCAAGTAGATTTGTCTGGTCTGCTATATCATTAATAACTTGTACAATTTCACCGATCTGGTCGCTGCTCCTGCCCAACTCCATTACAGTATCAGCGCTCTGCTTAACCACTTCAGCAATTCTATCCATACCTTCTATTGTCTCAGCAACTACTTTACCACCGACTCTTGCAGATTCACCAGCAAATCTGCTAGCCTCAGAAGCTGCAGTTGTATTTTTAGTGGTTTCATAAATTGTTTTTGTCATCTCCTCAACAGCTCCGGAAACTTCGCTTGCCTGAGAGGCTTGTTCATGAGCCCCGGCAGCCATTTCCTCAGTGCTTGAAGAAATCTGATTTGCCGCACTTGCTGTGGCCCGAACAGCTTCAGAAACTTGACTGATTGCTTCATCAAGAGCAGAAGCCACGGCATTAATATTTTCTTTAATAGTTTGATAGTCCCCATGACAATCTGAATTCATTCTTGCCGTTAAATCTCTTGATGCGAGCTGCTGTAATATTTTAATAGTCTCTCTGAATGGAGAATAAATTGCATCTAATGTTTTATTAAAACCCTCAACCACATGCCGATACTCACCATGGTGTGCATTTTTATTTGCACGTTCACTTAACTTTCCTTCAATTGCTGATTTCGATAAAGAGTTAACATCACTTACCAGACGATTTATATTTTCTGCAACTTTATTAAGACTGATTGATAAAATGTCTTTATCAGATTTTGGTTTGATATTTAAATCAAGATTTCCTTGTGCAATTTTTTCGGCTATAGAAGATGACTCTTTAATGTTTTCAATCATTTTTGAAAATGACCGTTCAAGGTGACCAATTTCATCATTCGTATCTGCTTTTACATATACATTAACATCACCACTTGCAATTTTTTCTGCCGCCAAGGCTAGTCCATCAACGTGCTTGCTGATTTTTCTTGTAATGAAAGTAACTATGACAGATATTATTACTAGAATACCCGCAGCTGTTAAAACTAAGTAAAGAGTTTTAGATGAGATTATTTCTGTTGCCGAAATCTCAGTATTTGCATTGTATTCATTTGCATATTTTACTACCTGATCTATATACTTTCGATGCGTATCATATTTTTCCTTCATTAAAGTTAACAAAAGAGTTTTTGCTTCTTCGTTTTGATTGTTCTGAATAAGTGGAAAAAATTTTGAATCCCGCAATTCAAAATATTCGACTGCAGGTTTATAAGAGTTAGAAATCATATCCTGTTTCATGGGGCTTTCGCTTAATTCAGATCGCCAATACTTGTGTCTGGTTTCAAATTCTTCACGCAGCAATTTTGATTTTGAAATTAGTTCATTACGCACTGATTGATTTTGTTCATTTATTAATTGGAAGCATATAAGATGGGTTTCAACTATATAATCAGGCGGTGGAAGAATATCTGCAATCAAATCTTTACCTTTAATAATTTCTTTATACAGATCCCCGTTTATCTGTACCTGCTGGATTGTTTTGTATGAATTGACAGCAAAGATTACTAGACCCAAACCGAAAAGTAAAAGCACTACTCCAAATTTATAATTGAGTTTTAAATTATTAAACCAATTCATTTTTATCTCTAACTGAACTTATTAATTATTAAATGTTATTTAAATCCTCCAATCAAACAAAACTCTAAATGTTATAGTTAATACAACCACCCTGGCTGCCTTAATTTCAAAATCAATATAAAGAAAAGCGGAGATTGCCTCGTTTCAATTCTTTTATTGCTATACGTGTACTAACTTTCTATTCTTACTCGCTACAAAATTGCTATCCTTACTATCAATTTTAAAATTTGAAATTAAATCTTGCAGATTTAAAGTCAGCCGATTCAAGTCTTCTGAAGCATGCGCAATCTGCTGAATACCGCCGGCACTTTCATTTGTAACATTATTAATTGATTCAATATTTTTACTAATCTCTTCTGCAGTTGAAGATTGTTCTTCACTTGCAGCAGCAACCTGGTTTACTAAATCCACAACAGATTCTGCACCTTTAATAATTTCTTTAAGTGAATCACCTGCTTTTAGAGCAGATTGTTTACCCTTTTCAACTTCTTCTTCACCCCGATTCATAGATGCAACGGCACCACTTGTATCTTTTTGAATTTTCTTAATCATCTCAGCAATTTCTTTTGTTGCTTTTGTAGTTCTCTCAGCAAGTTTTCTTACTTCATCAGCTACTACAGCAAAGCCTCTTCCCTGTTCGCCTGCACGGGCTGCTTCTATTGCTGCATTTAGTGCAAGAAGATTCGTTTGGTCAGCTATATCGTCAATCACTTGAGCAATCTCACCAATTTGATCGCTACTCTGACCTAGTTCTTTAACTGTCTCAGCACTTTTCCTAACAACATCAGCGATTGTGTTCATTCCAGCAATTGTTTGTTCTACAACAACTCCACCATCTTTTGCAACTTTACCCGCAAATTTAGAAGCATTAGATGCTGTTTCAGTATTCTTAGTTGTTTCAACGATTGTTTTTGTCATCTCTTCAACAGCAGATGCAACCTCCGAAGTTTGAGCACTTTGCTCCTGTGCACCTGCGGCCATTCGTTCTGCACTAGAAGATATCTGATTAGCAGCACTAGCTGTTGCCTGAACGGCTTCGGAAACTTTTGAAATGGTATCGTTAATATGATTTACAGCGTTATTAAATCCTGTAAACAAATCTGAAATCAATTTATCCTTACCATCACAACTTAGTCGGACAGAAAGATCGCCATCAGAAAATTTATCCATCTCAACCAGCATCTGTTGTACGCATTCTTTTAGGTAAACTTCTTTATTCTTAGAAAGTGTTTTTTCATTTTCCGCTTCATGTGCCGCTTCTTCTGCTAAATGTCCTTTTTGTTCGGCAGCTTCAATAGAGCTTCGAATATTTCCCACCATAACATTAAATGAATTTGATAAACTGCCAAGTTCATCTTTAGAACTTATTTCCAGTGAAACATTTACATCACCGCCCGCAACCTTGTTTGCTGCAATCTGCAAATTTTTAATTGGTTTAATAAATGCATTAACAGCAAAGAATAATATGATAAAACTAACTATCATTATTATTGCTGAATACAATATCATCCTGTTAAATGAATCCTGGTTTGCTTCCTGCACTCTTGCTTTTTCAAGGATCACGTCATTTTGAATTTTATCGATAAAAGGAAGCAGTACACCTTTTAATTCTCTCCAGATTTTTGTTTCTTTTGTGTTCAGTAGTTCTTTACCGCCTTCTTGATCACCAGCTACTGCAAGATCCTGTACTCCTTTTTTTAGTACATCTATTTCTTCCCAGATACTTAAAATTTTATCGATATCATTTAGTTCTTCGGTTTTATCTTTAACAGATTTTTTAGCGATTTCAATTTGAATTAAGAAATCTACATGCGCTTGTTTGTAATTTTCTTTTGCTTTTTTGTCCGTTGGATTTAGCAGCACATTCCTGGTTGCCTGCTCAGATTGCAAACCTTGAGCGTACATATTTGTTAATGCCAGAAGAAGTGATTGATCGCCATCAATAAAATTAATCATCGATTCTGAAGTGGAGTTAAGCGATTTGATTCCGTAAAGAACCACAAGCATAAATCCGAATGAAATTATCATCACAGGAATAAAATACTTTGTTCTGATTTTAAGATTATTGTACATTTTCATTTTAGTATACCTCCCGATATTTGATACAACCAGAATAATTTTTGATTTTTTTTGCGATCAACTCAAATTCTGTTGTTATACAAATACTTAATTAAATAATTTCATTAACGTGATATATTACCTTTTCATAACATATTATTTATAAATAATATGGGCAGCCATTACCCTACGGCCACCCAAATTGAATAATCCTAAAGACAGAGCAAGCCCGTCTTTACTTATTTAGAACTAAATGTGAACTAGTTTTCCATTTTGTCGTACCGCAAGATTTCCGCTTGTTGAATTATCAAGTTTAAATTGTGCAATAAGTTCCTGCAGATTTAATGTTAATCTATTCAAATCCTCAGATGCGTGAGCGATTTGCTGAATGCCGCTTGCACTTTCTTGTGTTACACTGCTTATCGATTCAATATTCTTACTTATCTGCTCGGCTGCACTTGATTGTTCTTCACTTGCTGCCGCTACCTGAGTTACAATATCTACAACACGTTCAGCACCAATAATAATTTCTTCAAGAGATGCCCCGGCTTTTTCTGCAAGCAGTTTTCCATCTTCAACCTGCTTTGTTCCTTCTTGCATTGAATCAACAGCATCACCGGTATCCTTTTGAATTTGCTTTATCATTGCTGCAATTTCTTTTGTCGCTTTAGATGTGCGTTCAGCAAGTTTTCTTACTTCATCTGCCACAACTGCAAATCCTCTTCCCTGTTCACCTGCTCGCGCTGCTTCTATTGCTGCGTTTAACGCAAGAAGATTTGTCTGATCTGCGATATCATCTATCACTTGTACTATCTCACCAATCTGATCACTGCTCTTGCCTAATTCCTGAACTGTATCTGCACTCTTTCTGACTACTTCAGCAATACGGTTCATTCCAATTATAGTTTCTTCTACAACATGGCCGCCTTCTTTAGCTATTACGCCGGCATTTTTACTTGCTTCAGTAGCTTGAACAGTGTTCTTGGTTGTTTCATAAATTGTTTTAGTCATCTGTTCAACTGCACCTGCAACTTCTGTTGCTTGTGAAGACTGTTCCTGTGCACCTGCGGCCATTTCTTCTGTGCTTGAACTTATCTGGTTTGCTGCACTTGCTGTGGCTTGAACGGCTTCAGTAACTTTAACAATTATATTTCTTATGTTATCTACAACCTGGTTAAATCCTGTAAAAAGTTTTCCGATAAGATCTTCTTTATTTTCAACTTTTAAACCTATCGATAAATCACCCAGTGCAAATTTTTCCATTTCAATAAGCATCTTTTGTGCATTATGATTGAGATAATTTTCCTGAGCTTTTGCTTTCGATAAATCTGTTACAAACTCTAGTGCTCCAACAACATTTCCATTTTTATCCAGATTGGCTTTAGCTGCATAAGCAATCGGAATATCTATACCAGTTGGTCTTGCAATTGTTTCTGCTATTTGAGCTGTTTTTGTAAGCATCGCTTTATGTGTGGCACAATTAGCAGTACGGCAATGTTCTGTTTTAAATTGATCATAACACTTTTGGCCGATTACAGATTTTTGATCTTTGCCTGCAACTTCAGCAGCAGCTTTATTGAAATAAGTAATATTAAAATCAGGATCAATCATCATAAGCGGCGATGGTAAGCCATCAAGATCTTCCATCTGTTGTGTTATCTTATCAGACATTGCATTAAATGAATCTGCAAGTTCACCAATTTCATCTGATCTTTGAATATCAACATTAACTCTAAGCTCACCTTTAGCCACTCTTAGTGCTGCCCTGTGCAGGGCTTCAATTGGATCACTTATATTTTTTGAAATAAAAAATCCGATTAGCATTATCCCACCGACACTGAGTGCGGATATCAATGCAATTATTAAAGATTTGTTTGCAACAGAAGCATTAACAGGTTCCATAGACATCAGTAATTCAAAAGCTCCGTGAACTTCGCCGACTTCCCAATTTTCCATCTTCGCTCCGGTAATATCCTTACCATCATCACGTCCCCAATATTCTGATGATTTTTGCGGATCACCATGACATCTTAAACACTCTTTTGTTAACTTAATTGGCCTAAAAAATCTAACCGCATTTGTTGCTTCATCTATTTCCCAATACTCTTTTTCATTACCTGATTCAATTCTCTTCAATATTTCTGCTTCATAAGAATCAGGCTCATTATCCGGATTTCTTGGCTGAAACTTCGGAACTTTAAAATCCATTTCAAGTTCTTTTGCTTTTTGCTTAACAACTGTTATAGCAGAAAATATGGGAACAGTATATAAAACATCTTCTGTTTTAGTTAAATCATTTTTAAAGACTCCAACTGATTGCTGCTTTGCAGTATACTCTCTAACAGCTTCAGCTTCAATAATTAAAGCCCGTGCTTTTGATACAAGGGCATTTACTTCGGCATCTTCGTAAAGATTATAAAAGTACCAAAAACTAAGAGCTCCGCTTAAAACTGAAATAATAATTAGTGGTAGTAAAATTTTTCTACTGATTTTTAGATTACGCCAATACTTTAACATTGTATTCTCTTCTTCCATGCTTTTGTTAAATATAAGGCAGCCTCTTAGGCTGCCGTATAAAACTATAAAGTAAAGACGCAGCTTGCCACGTCTTTACTAACTAATAATTAAATGTGCACTAACTTTCCATTCTGTCGTACTGC
>Ga0154020_10009999_pt1 | contig 10885 bp, 7 predicted proteins | sample Klosneuvirus_201_FD_109709 | JGI IMG/M metagenome (GOLD analysis project Ga0154020, IMG submission 109709) | Active sludge microbial communities from wastewater, Klosterneuburg, Austria - Klosneuvirus_20160825_MG | ecosystem: Engineered > WWTP > Aerobic digester > Activated sludge | place...
AGATTGGCCGCTCCACAACGATCTGGCGCGTTTGCGTCCGCAGCGCCCCCCGCTTGGCTCGGACGTTGCGTCAGATGACCCAACACTTGCTCAGGGCTACGCTGCCAACGTGCTACATCAATCGGTCCTTCGCTCGATCGCACCATCCCATCCGTACGCACCCCCATCGCTCCTCCTCCGCGCCCTGTCCCCAACGCATGCGACGTGCTGATCTGATCGCGCAAAGACGCCGAAAGCGCCGTCGTGTTGGCGTTAGAAGCATACGAAGGGGGACGAGGCGAAAGCCCACCACCTTCGGGTAAGATCGACGCTCGTTCGCTTTGAACAAAACCATCGGCCGTTGCTCGCGAACTTGTTTCTGACGAACCGCGCAACATCGATGACTCTTGTACGGTCGGGCTTGTTGTCGTTGTTTGCGCAACAGCCGATCGTTCGGTGGTCTCTGTTGGCCTCTCGCTCGTGGGTGTTGTGTTGCGTTGTGAAGGCGTGTTCGGGATCTGCGCTTGTGGGCTTCGCGGCCCCAAGGAAACGTGTTTTGTGCTCATCTCGCCCTCCATCTTTGTCCCTCTACCACAGACGCTCTCTCGCTATCTCGGTACGACGGGGATTCTGCTGCGGTGGGGTGGGTGTTTTTGTTTCGGTTGCTATTCGATCTGACATCGCGGCTACACACTTTAGCACCCCATGCGAAAGACTGCCACGACAAATTAACGCTTGATTTTTCATATTCGTGCGGGGCGTTGCCACAAGCCCCCTGCTCGTATAGTCTACCCGCTCGTTTGCGCTATATTCCCCTACCCAACGGAGAGGATCGCATGGAACCCACGATCTCCCCATCGACCGAGCCATCCAAGACCAACGAACCTACAACCGATCCAGACACGTCTCTCCTCGCCCCCGTCTCCGAAAACATCCGCCAAGATGCGGCCCCTTGGTGCTTTCGCATCCGCGATCTGGGCAAATGTTTTGGCGCACACTGGGCCGTTCGGAACCTTTCGATTACGCTGCGTCACGGCGAAGTGTACGGACTTCTCGGACCCAACGGTGCAGGAAAAACCACCACCTTACGTATGATCGCTGGATTGATCGAACCCGACGAAGGCAGCCTCCAACTTTCTGGCGTTGATCGCGATGCAGCCCCCCTCGAAGCGCGAAAAAAGATCGGTTTTGTCACAGGCAGCACAGGGCTTTACCAACGCCTTACACCCATCGAGCTTTTGCACTTTTTCGCCAAGCTCCACGAGATCCCCAAACACGAAGCCCAACGCCGCATCGACGAGCTGGTCGAAGCTCTCGCCTTGCACAGCTTCGCCAAACAACAAGCCGCGACCCTCTCCACCGGCCAGAAACAACGGGTCAATCTCGCTCGCGCTTTGTTGCACCAACCCACGCTGTTAATCCTTGACGAACCCACCGCAGGACTCGATATCATCAGCGCAGACTTTATCCTTCAGACCATCCAAAAGGCCCGAAAAGACGGACGCAGCGTGATCCTTAGCACTCACATCCTGACCGAAACCGAGTTGCTCTGCGATCGCATCGGTGTGCTCTTTGGCGGAAAGCTCGCCCAAGAAGGCTCTCTTGCGCAACTCTTCCAAACCACCCAAACCCACAGCCTCGCCCAAGCCTTCCTCAAGATCATCCAACAAGCCGACCCACTCGCTGCCCCCCATGCCTCCGCACACATGAACCACACCACGGAGAACGCACGATGAGATGGCCGATCGTACACACGCTTTGGAAAAAAGAGATGCTTGAGATGCTGCGTGATCGACGCACCATCCTAATCATGGTTCTCTTGCCGCTCGTCCTTTACCCTGTCATCGGCATCATCACCAGCCAAGCACAATCCGCTCACGTCCAAAAGCTCCAAGCCTCCCGACTGCGCGTCGGTTTGGTGGGCGCTGCTCTTCCTGCGCCCCTGATGCAAAAACTCTTGCGAAACAACGAGCTTGAACATATCCCCCCCTACGCTTCTTGGAAAGAACGCCTCGCCCAAAAACAACTCCACGCTATCCTCGACACCACCTCTCCCTCCATCCCCTCGACACAATCCGCCTCAACGCAGCAGGCCGCCCCACCAAAGAGTCCCTCCGCATCCTTACCGTCGATGCGTCTTACCGCACCTCCGCCTTACACGATCCGCGTGATCTACCTGTCCACATGGGATGCTTCTCGCACTGCATCTCAGCGGCTCCAAGATATCCTCCGCGAATTTCACCACGAAGCCCTTCAAAAGCGCCTCCAAGACTACCGCATCGCACCTGCTTTTGTGCAAGTCTTTACCATCCAAACTCAAGACACCGCCAGCGCTCAAGCCCGTGGGCGCGACTTGCTTGGCACCATGCTTCCTTTGTTGCTGATCATTATGACCATCGTTGGGGCGCTTTACCCTGCCGTCGATCTCACCGCTGGAGAAAAAGAACGCGGCACTCTCGAAACGCTCTTAACCGCCCCCATCACCTCGCTTGAGATCGTCACAGGGAAATATATCACGATCTTCTGTATCTCCCTTACAACGGGCCTACTCAATATGTTTTCGCTTTGGCTCACCTTTAGCCAAGGTCTGCGGATGCTTACAAGCAACCGTAAACTTGCGATCGACATGACGCTCAACCTCCAACATTATCTCGCATTGATCGGCTTTTTAGCGCTGATCGCTGCGCTGTCTTCAGCGGTCATGCTCTCGATGGCAAGCTTTGCTCGCTCCTTCAAAGAAGGCCAAAACTACACCACGCCTGCCTATATGCTTTGCTTTATGCCCGCCTTTCTTGCCACCTTGCCCGGGGCCAAACCTTCGCTCACCAGCGCCATGATCCCTTTTGTCAACGTTGCCTACGCCATCAAAGGCACCATCAAAGGCGATCTCAGCTTGGATTATGCCCTACTCACCGTCTTTTCGATGCTTGTTGTCACGGTCGCCTTTTTGCGCCTTTCTGCGATGATCTTTCAAAACGAGCAAGTTCTCTTTCGCGAAGGCGATATCTCTTGGCGTGGCCTGTTTTCGCAAAACAGCGCACACCCCCAACCCCTCCCAAGCATCAGCGACACCTTTTTCTTGCTCAGCCTCCAGTTCACGTTGTTCTTTTACGTCGGCTTGAGCCTCCAGCAGCGAAACATCGCCTTCGGTACAGCGATTACGCTGTGGGGTATCTTTTTGTTGCCCGCTGTTCTTTGGGCGCGCACGCGACACCTCGATCTCAAAGCCACCTTTCGCCTCCAACCGCTGCCTCTCCAACAGCTCCCGCCGATCCTGTTGATCGTCTTGGGTGGGCTGCCGCTGGTTTTGATCCTCACCTATTACACTTCGATGTGGCTCTTCCCCGATTGGCTCGAATTTGCCCGCAAGATGAACGAATCCTTCTCTCTCAAAAGCTTTGGTATCAGCACACCCGTCTTTTTCTTAATCTTGGCCCTCTCTCCCGGGATCTGCGAAGAAGCCGTCTTTCGGGGCTTTGCACTCTCTTCTTTCCGCAAACGCCTCTCCCCACGAATCTCCATCGCCCTTTCTGCGTTCCTTTTCGCAGCCTTTCACCTCAGCTTGTATCGGCTCTTGCCGACATTTCTTCTCGGCCTTGTCTTTGGCTGGCTCTGCTGGCGTACAGGTTCGCTGTATGCTTCCGTCATCGCGCACACACTTCACAACGCTCTCAGCCTAGCCATCGGCCTTTTCTTCGCCAAAACCGCCCTCGCACGCTCCCTCGATCAACAACCCGCTCTTTGGTGGCTCCCTCTCGGTCTGATCCTCTTTGTGACGGGCATCGTCTGGCTCCATCGCATCGCTCCTCCCCCACAATCCGCAAAAACACCGTTGTCCGATCCACGTACCTAATTTGTTTGTGTGCAAGAGCACAAGGAGGCCACATATGGGTACAGCCCATCGTTCGCTTGATGCCCGATTACAGCACATCGGCTTTGGCGACAAAGTACCAGCCCACCCCATCTAGCCGATAAAAAGCGTACAGTTGTTTGCGCGAAGCGTTGACCTCTTCAAACATCCCCGAACTACCCGTCCCCATCGCTTGCAAAACGCTAGGCTGCGAAAAATAAGCCGTCGGTGGTGCGGGGGGTTGTGTTGTGGATGGCTCGGAAAACCACAAGATGATCCGCCCGTTTGGTTCGAGAAGATAGCTTTCTCGAACTCCCATCGCTTTGGGCAAACGAAGCTGCGTTGGGGTGATCTGTGTCCGTGCGAATCGCAAGCGCAGTGCGGCATCCACGGACAATAGGCGGTTTTCGATGACGTTGGCTTGGAGGGCTGTTGCCGTCAAAAGGTGGCTGATCTGCCCTTCTCGTTGGCGCGCATATTCGAGGGCTTGGTAACGTTGGACTTGCCCCAAGATGATCAGGCCCGTCGTGAGCAACGAAAAGCTCAACAACACGATCAACGTCATCTGCCGATGTTTGAGCAGATACCGTCCGATCTGTTGCAGCGGATTATCGGGGCGCGCCAACAATGCTTCACCGCGCAGATAGCACCGCAGATCTTCGGCCAATGCTTCCACCGAAGCGTAGCGATCTTCGCGATCCAGATGTGTGGCCTTTTCGACGATCGCCTGAAGAGACGATGGGATGGGTTCGGCGCGTAGGTGTTCCATCGGTGCGATCTGGCCTCGCATCGCTTTCGCCAAGATCTCTGCCGCCACATAGCCCGTGATCGCAGGGCGCAAGGTGATCAGTTCAAACAAGATCAGGCCCAACGCATACAGATCGCTTCGCCCGTCCAACATCGGGTGCAAACCTGCCGCTTGTTCGGGCGACATATACGGCGGTGTCCCCAATATCTGACCCGCCAACGTCTCTTCAATGCTCGGTTCGCTCGTATCTTTGGGCGTAATGATCGAGTGTTCTCGTTCCTCTTGTTGCATCAGTCGCGCAAGTCCCCAATCCATCACATACACTTGGTTGTATCGACCGATCATCACATTCGCGGGCTTGAGATCGCGATGGATCACGCCCTTGCTATGGGCGTATGCGACCGCATCGCACACCTTGATAAAATGCTCGATCCGCGTCTCCAGCGAAAGCTCCCGTGGTAAGGGCTTTTTTTCCTCGTAGTGCTGAACAACTTCGCGCAACAGTTGTTGTAGTGTCCGTCCTTGCACCAGCTTCATCGCGTAGGCTGGCTGCCCTTCTTTGGTGTATTCGAGGCTGTACAGCGGAACGATGTTGGGATGATCAAGCTGCGCGGTCACTTGGGCCTCACGCAAAAAGCGGTGGCGGATCACATCTTTGGACTCGCTCACATCGTGGAGTTGCTTGAGCGCCACTTTGCGATGCAGGCTTTCATCACGCGCCAAAGAAACCACCCCCACCCCGCCCCGACCGATCGCCCCCAACACACGATAACGCCCCACCATCGAAGGATCCGCTGAATGTTCCCATGTATCGCGAGAACGCCCTTGTGTTCGGGGTTTTGATGCCGCCCCCGCTTTCTCTTGTTGCGACAAAGAGATCGCGGCGATCTCTTCTTCGGTTCGGATCTCCGCCTCTACCGCAGCGATCAAATGATCCGCATGAAAACGACCACCATACGGCGAACCTTTGAGACCACGCGTATCCAGCGTTTCTTCATCAGGAGAATTCCCTTCCTCTTCCCAAGAGGCGCGTTGCTTGGTGTCGAGATCCGTTTCTTCTCGGTCGATCTCCATCACCACACGCCGCGTCCCTTCCGGCCTTTCATCTGTATCTTCGAGATGATCATGGACAGGCAGCCGCGTAAACTCCACCAACATCTGATCCGCCGCATAAGGATCTTCGTCGGCCCCTCCCTCCAAAAAAACCTCGATCCGTTCGTTGCCGTGGATATCACGAAACAACGACTCCGAGATCCGTCCCGTCCGCCAAAGCTCTGTCACAAAGTCATCCAACCGCCGAGCCCCACGGCGTGCGCAATCCTCCGCGTACAATCGCTCCACCGACTCCCCCAACTCTCCCGACAACAGCACGCGCAGCCGCTCCCACTCCATGACTCTCCCTTTCGCCTTTTTCTTTGCTTCACGGCACCCCAAACGCACCCATCCTACAAGGACTTTCGCAAAGAGCAAGAGCCACATCGGACTGTTTTTGAAAGCGCAAGGGCCGCATTCCACCGTTTTTGCAGAAACGCGAAGCAAGACAAAACATCGTGGGCGGGACGCGAGGGAAACAGAGAGTACGGGGGATAGAGTTTCGAGGGAGACGAGAGGGCAAAGAGTTTCGGGGGATAGCAGCGAGGTTCGGGGGGGATTAGAACGAGAAGCTCATCAAGGGAGCGGTACCGACAGTGGGGAAACCACGAATCATCGAGCGGGACTGAGCATCGATCATCATCCCTTCATCGCGGAAATGACGGCGACGGTGCATCACCCGCACTCCACGACGACGATTCAACACATGCAACACCACCGTAATGATCGGTACGATGTAGCCAATCCCCATCAGAACACCACCGAGCGCGTACATAATCGCCCCGACTCCTGCGTTTACGCTGAACCAAACCACCCAACCAATCAGGACCAGAGCCAAGCCACCGCCCCAACCGATCGCGCCCACCAAACCGCCAACAAAGTCACCAACCACCCAACTACCGATCGCAAATGGCAGGAAAATATTGAGCAGCAAGCCCAAGACGAGATCCATCCCGCCACCGCCACCACCCACAACCACCACATCACAAGGCTTTTTGCTTTCGTTGTCGCACAACAACCAGCCCGATCGATCTTGCTTCTTCTTTTGCACACTCAACGCTTCACGTACCAACGCACGATCCGAATCATCGGAAACCAACGTTGTATCCGTCAATTTGGGAAGTTTTCCAGAGTACGCAAAGCCTTCTTTTTGGCCTTGTGCAGCATGCACTTGGGGCGCTCCAAGCACCGACAACAACAACACACCACACAACGCGATACACCATCGAAACATGAGCATTTCCTCCTTCCGTATAACACGGTGAAGTGACAAGAGACGCGGGCTTCGGAAGATCTGTACACCCTTGCGGGGGGTGATATCTTGTAGCGATCAAGAATCCATCAAGAGACCTTGGACGGCACGACAACGCAGAGATTCAAACGAATCCAATGCGTTGCTTGACGACCGACACGACCGTCCCGTTGACGGGCATCTTGGGACACCAAAACAAACGCAAGCATAGCCAAACAATCCACCCCGCGCAAGATACCGCCCACAATTTCACACCGCAGGCAAAAACAACTGAAACGTCGTCTCCAACGCTGCGCTCGCTTCGAGGTTTTGCAACGGCGACAGCGCAAGCCATCGCGCCCTCACAAAATTAACCACACCGAGATCACGACAATCTTCGTGCTCTTGGGCTGCGTGTGCGATCGCCATTACCACAGTCTTGAGTGTGTTGGCTCGAATCCGCGTTGTATGTGGGCTGTATCGTGCGGGATGGACGTGCGCAAAACGCTCTTCATCCCCAACAAAAAACACCCACGCTGACTGATCCGCTTCCAACACCACCGTTCGATAAGTCCCCTCTTTCGCGATCCACTCTTTGTATCTCTCCGCATCTTCCGCACCTTCAGCCAGCAGACGCCCCTTCAACATCGAACAGACCACCTCCAACGACAGCGGCCCATGATAAAAGTCCATCAGCCCTTGTCCCAACGGAACCAACGCCTCCGCCATCTTGTCCAATCCCTCCTCCCCCAACGATACCGCCTGTTCTATCAACCCCCGCAACGCTTCAATGTGGTGCTTTTGCGCATTCAACAACAACGGCAACGGCACGATCGGCTGCACAAAATACACTTCTTTGCTGGATATCTCCATCCGCTGTTCCTTTCACCTTTCTTCCCAATAACGACTTACGCCGTTCGACCTCTATTTTTTAATTGAACAACGCTCGACCCTCTTACGTCAAAGCGCGCCAAATGGTTGGGGTCTGTACCCTTACCCCCAAAGTGTACAAATAGCTCAACGGCAGAGCGCTTTTTTTCAGAAAAGGATGTTGCGGGTTCGATCCCCGCTTTGTACGACCACTTTGGACACTTGTACAGACCCCAACTTTTTTCTCTCCCTCCCCAAACCGCCCGACTCTCCGCAACTTAACAGCTTCCCTAATACCAAACCAGCCATCTGATCTCGCCTCACAGCTTCCCTGTACCAAGCACCTCCACAACGTTATTCTTGTGAGATAGAAGTGACGCAGTTGAAAAGGAAACCCCTGAGATGTCAGCACGTTGTAGGGGCGGTTCGCGAACCGCCCGCGCCCGAACATTGGCCTTTTTCGTATCCAACTGCGTAAGTCCTATCTCATAGAACTTACGCAGTTGCCAAAAAAGGCCGTGTTCGCGGTATTTCAAGCGACAAAGTCGTTGTGTTGAAAAACCGTGATCTCTTCGCCCCACAAAACCGAACCAACCGCGTAAGTCCTATGAGATCGAAGAAGGTGCATGACAGCGTGGGCGATCTCGTGTATGTTTTCGGCCAAACCGAAGGAGACCGCGACAATGGAGATCGTTCGTACCGGCCCGAGAAAACGCTTTACAGGGATCAGCCGATTGTATCCGATGGACACCGCCATCGGTACGTTGCGTGTGATCGAGGATGCGGAGATCCTTGTAGAGGGGAAACATATCGTGTGGGTGGGGAAACGCGGCGAGGGCATGGGGCCGATCGAAGGAGAAGAACGCGTCGAGATCAACGGAGCGATCTGCACCCCGGGATGGATCGATGCGCACACCCATCTGATCTGGGCGGGTAGTCGGCAAAATGAGTTTCGCGCCCGCCTCCAAGGTCAAAGCTATCTCGATATCGCCCGCGCAGGCGGAGGGATCATGTCCACCGTTCGGGCGGTTCGCCAAACCGATCTTTCCAAGCTGATCGCCGAGGGCCGCCGCCGATTGGAGCGGATGCTTGGCTATGGCATTACAACGCTTGAGGCCAAAAGCGGATACGGCTTGTCGACAGACGCCGAGATCAAGATACTACGCGCCATCCGCGCTTTACATGAAGAAGGCCCCCAAGAGATCAGTGCGACTTTTTTGGGCGCTCACACCGTCCCTACCGAATACAAGCACGATCGCGCTTCCTACGTCTCCTTGGTTTGCGAAGAGATGCTGCCTGCCGTTGCAGAGGCAGGATTGGCCGAGGCCTGCGATGTGTTCGTCGAAGAAGGTGCATTCACGATCCAAGAAGCGCGGCGCATCCTTCAACGTGGGCTTGATCTGGGCCTCCAACCGCGCCTGCACGCCGATCAATTGTCATCAGGCGGCGGAGCCGAACTTGCCGCAGAGATGGGTGCATTGAGCGCCGATCACCTCGAAGAGATCAGCCCAACGGGCATTCAAAAGCTGGCAGAAGCCCGTGTCACGGCCTGTTTGATCCCGGGTTCGACTTTTTGTTTGCGTCAACACCGTTATGCCCCTGCCCGCGCAATGATCGATGCAGGCTTGCAGATCGCCCTTGCGACCGACCTCAACCCCGGGACAACTTGCAGCGAGTCCTTGCCTTTTCTTGGGACGCTTGCTTGTTTGCAGATGGGCCTCTTGCCCGAAGAAGTGTTGTATGCTGTGACGGTTGGGGCTGCCCACGCCCTCGGACGCGCCGATCAGATCGGACGAATCGCTGTCGGCTACCAAGCCGATCTCGCGTTCTTTGCGGCTCCTGATATCGACTACTTGTTTTACCATTACGCCGTCCCACACACCCAATCGGTCTACAAGCATGGGCGCAAAGTCTGGTCCTCAAGCCACTAAGACGAAGTCCGCCAAGCGTGCGCCAATATGCAGGGGCAGCAAGGTGTGGCGAACACTCAGACACATCACATCGCGGCTCCATTCCGATTCCCCTCTGCTTTCCCCTCGCCTTGCAGCGAGGCTTTGCGAGCGTCGCAGGGAGAGGGGATGTCCGAAGGACAGGGGTGAGGGTGACACGGCAAGCACACCTCGTCAGAACAAACGACTGTAGATCAAGCACACATCCCGTCGGTGGAGATGCCGACGAATCCCCAACAAGTCCTTGCGGTTTCTTCACCGACGGACAAAAAAGAAACACGGAGAGAGCGAAGTATGCCACAACAACGAGATCGGTGGACACGGGTATGGAAGCGCATCGTTGTCTTGTTCGGCTTCGTCGGGCTTTGGTGGTTGAGTGGACTCGGAGATCAAACCGCAAGAGCAGACGACTTTGTATTGCCGGGCGACGACTCCCCGAAACCCAAAGCACGCAAGAGCGCCGTTGCTCCAAAACGCCAAGTACAGGGGCTTTTGCCGATGTACGGCCCTCCCAAAGAATGGCAGTCTTTCCGTAGCACCTCCCAAGTGACATGCGCGATCCAAGAAGGCGACAACGTCTGGGCAGGCACCCTCGGTAGCGGCGTGATCCGTTGGAGTATCCGCTCGCGTGGTTATCGCTTTTATGTCCCCAAAGAAACCCTCGCAAAAGCGCGGCATGTCACCTCTCTAGCCATGGATCGCCAAGCCAACCTGTGGATCGGCACCAAAGGGTTCGGGGTGGCGATGCTCAAAGACGGCGGAACGCGCTTTACATGGTATCAATACAAAAACGGCTTACCGAGCAACGATATTCGAGGATTGGTCCGCGACAACAACGGCGCGATCTGGGCCGTCACCAACCGAGGCGCTGCGCGCTTCGATGGAAAGCGCTGGAAGAAATTTACCCGCAAACAAGGGCTTCCAGACGGAGACTTGTTGGCGGTTGGACTCGATAGCAGCGGAAACGTCTGGTTTAGCCCCAACATCTCGAATCCCTTTTATTACGACGGTCGCCGCTTTCACCGCACCGAAAAATTCCCTTGGACGGGCTCCACTTGCATCACCAACGACCGTAAAGGTGGTTTGTGGTTCTGCAACGCCCAAGGAGCCGTCCATCACAACAGCGAACGCACACGCGCTTACGACACCACTCACGGCTTGGCTGG
>Ga0154020_10010000_pt1 | contig 10883 bp, 5 predicted proteins | sample Klosneuvirus_201_FD_109709 | JGI IMG/M metagenome (GOLD analysis project Ga0154020, IMG submission 109709) | Active sludge microbial communities from wastewater, Klosterneuburg, Austria - Klosneuvirus_20160825_MG | ecosystem: Engineered > WWTP > Aerobic digester > Activated sludge | place...
CGATCCGGCTGGCGAACGGGACGTACGATCTCGCGAGCGACCTCGTGGTGGATCGAACTCGGCCGGATGTGACAATCGTAGGTGGCCGCGCCGCTGTGATCCGGCGAACAGCGACGGGTGTGGCAATCGATGTTCGAGGTGTTTCAGGCGGCGTGGGACCGACGCTGACGCTGCGCGGGATGACCATCAACAAGGGACTCAATTGCTACTGGGCCGGTCTGCGCCTCGAGAGCGTTCTCTTCGACAACGCGCCAGCGGAAAGCGTCCCTTGGGTCGCCACCAATGTGTGCGTCCTCGTCGTCGAGAAAACCGAGATGCACGATTCACCTGGCGATGGGATCAAAGGCGAATACACAGATCTCGAAATGTCCGGGTCGACAGTTTCCAACAGCCAGGGCTTCGGCATCTCGCTGACTGGGAGCGCCGGACATGGTGTCGTGGCGATCGAGCGTTCGACGATTTCGAGAAACTTGAAGATCGGAGTTCAGATTCTCAGCGGCACGTCATTCACGTTGCAGCGAAGTTTCGTTTCCAACAATCACCTCGGCGGCGTGGAGTCGACGGGTCACGTCTTCGACATCGCCAACAACTTCGTCGTCCGTAACGGCGGGCAAGGCAATACGCTCGGCGTCGACTCCAGCCACTTCGGCGGTCTCCACCTCGTAGGTTCGGGTGGCAGCAGGCTGATTCACAACACGGTTGCGATGAACAACTCCGACGTCAACGGCATGTACGCCGGAGGCGTCTACTGCGATGCGGCAACGACGAGCAACAACATCGTCAGCTCGAATCAACGCGGCAACGAAGAGCTACCCTACGCGGCAACACGCGGAACGTGCAGCTTCGCTGGGTCTCTCATCGACATGACGTATACGGGGCCGGTGTTCGTGGACATCATCACTGACAACTTCCACATCGCAAGTGCGAGCCCCGCCGTGAACGCCGGAGGAAGCCCGCTGATCGATGTCGATTATGACGGAGACCTACGCAGCGATGGAGCGGCCGATCTCGGAGCCGACGAGCGGCCCTAACGACGGCGGCGGCGCAAGCCCGCAAGCAGCGCGAGTCCGAACAGAGCAGTCGTCGAGGAGCCCGAGGTAGAGCAACCACCGGTCACCTCGTTCGTCCCACCCGTACCTGCATCGTCGCCAGCGCTCGGACCGGCGTCGTCCATCGGCATCGGATCGGGTGGCATCGGCGCGCCTGCCTGGATCACGATGTCGGCACAATTGAAGTACACGTCATCGGAGGCCGCATCGAGGGTGTAGGGCGGCTTGTCAGCCATCACCTGGATGAACTGCAATGTGCAGTTGGCGCACTCCGTCGTCGGCAACACGATCGTCGCGCTCAACGTTCCGTCGGGGATCATGTCCTTTAGGATCGTGACCCCAGCAACACCACCGTCCGTTCCCGTTTGATCCAGGGAGGGAAATCCGGCCGGTGGTCCGTTTCCGGCGGGGGGAATCGGGAACACCATTCCGTCCTGTTGAAATGCGATCCGATAGTGGCCGGGATGGTTAACCGTCTCGGCCCACGTAACGGTAACCGTCGCGCCTGGCGGATAAGTGGTCACGCGTTCCGGGTGAGCGGCGCGGCTATACGCCACGTCGCCACAGTGCTCCGCTTTCTGATCGTCCCCGATGAGCACGTCGGTGTGCCCGATGGGAGTCGTCAGGTGGATGTGAGCGAACGCGCTCGAGGACAACCCGAGGACGGCGAACAAGCTAAGGGCCCCTACTCGCTTCATGAGGAGCATCAGACCACACCGTGCACAAGTTGCGTATTGGGGGAGAGTCCCCCGATCGGGGTGGACTGCCCCACCCGATCACCGTCGGAGCGCATGACGAGGTATGGTCCGGCCGATGGCAACTCCCATCAAAGACCGGGTGTTCCGCGATCCGGTGCACGGGCTCATCGAGTTCAAGGGCAAGGATCGGCCGATCGCCGATCTGCTCGACACGCACGCGATGCAGCGGCTGCGACGGATCAAGCAGATGGGCTTCGCGTGGCTCGTGTATCCCGGCGCGGAGCATTCGCGGTTCGGGCACGCGCTCGGTGCGTTTCACATCGCGCAGCGAGTGACGCAGCGCTTGGATCTCGACGAGGGACTCGCGCGCAAGGTGCGCGTCGCGGCGCTGTTGCACGATGTCGGGCACGGGCCGTTCTCGCACGCGTGGGAGCACGTGTTTCCGGGCAACGATCACGAGCGTTGGGGCGCGCGTATCGTCGCGGAGAATGTCGAGCTGCGTGATGCGCTCGAGCGGTTGGAGCCCGGATTGGTCGAAGGGCTCGCGGGGTTCTTCAGCAAGAAGAGCGGGTTTCGGCCGCGGTTCGCGCGGAAGTTGGTCAGCTCGCAGCTCGATGTGGATCGCTTGGATTACTTGCTGCGCGATGGTCACTACTCGGGCGCGGGTTACGCGACGTATGACCTCGATTGGATCATTCACGCGATCCAGGTCGGCAACGTGCACGCGGGCAACGATGATCCGTCGGATCTCGTCGTCGATTATCGGCGCGGCATGTATGCGGTGGAGCAGTACCTGTTCGCGCGCTCGTATATGTACGCGCAGGTCTATCACCACAAGACGGTGCGTGCGGCGGAGTGGATGTTCATCAAGACGCTCGAGCGATTCGCGCAGCTCGCGCGGCAGGGGCTGGAGCCACGCGGGTTGCCGGTCGCGGGCGAGATGGCGCGCGGTGCGACGGTGAGCGTCGACGATTATCTGCGGCTGCACGACATCTCGCTGTCGACGGCGATGGATGCGTGGGCCGGTCGTGACGGCGAACCGGCAACGGATTCCGTGTTGCACGATCTCGCGTCGCGACTACTCGATCGACGACTGTTCAAGACGTTCGATCTCGGCGACGACAAAGTCGCGGCGGATCGGTTGTGGCCGCAGGCGCTCGAGGTCGCGCAGCAGCGGTTCGGTCAACACGCGACGAGCTACGTGCATCTCGATACCGCGCGTCAGGTCGGTTACCTCGCGGCGGACGATGAAGAGCTGCACGTGATCGATCATCCGCGCTACGGCGCGGTGACGCTATCGCGCTTGCTCGAGGACATGCCGCTCGGTCAGCCGATGTCGGCGATCCGTCTGATCTACGCGCCCGAGCTCGGGGAAGCACTCAGGCCACTGGTGGAGCACGCACTCGGTCGCGGCCGCGGTCGTAAGTAGCGAGCATCCCCGATATGCTGCGCCGCTGATGGGGAAGCAACGGATCGCGATCCTGGGTGGCGGGATGGGCGCACTGACCGCAGCGTTCGAAATCACCGACGTCGATGGTTGGCAGAACGACTACGACATCACGGTCTACCAGCTCGGCTGGCGACTCGGTGGAAAGGGCGCGTCGGGCCGCAACGCGGATCACGAGCAGCGCATCGAGGAGCACGGCCTCCATATCTTGCTCGGGTTTTACGAGAACGCGTTTCGCGTGCTGCGCAAAGCGTACGGCTTGCTCGAGCGCAAGGCCGGGACACCGCTCGCGACGTGGCAAGACGCGTTCAAGCCGCACAACTACGTGGTGCTGACCGAGCAGCTCGCGAACGGCGAGTACGTACCGTGGCCGATGGACTTCCCGCCGAACGGCGGCGTTCCGGGCGACGGCGGCGTGTTGCCGACGCCGAGTCAGCTCGTCGAGATGATGGTCGGCTGGCTGAAGCAGATCTTCGATCGCTCGCCGAAGCTGCCGGACAACCATCCCAACCTCGACGCGGCGCATCTGCACGCGAAGCTCGGCAATCACGATCGCGTGGCCGACGAGCTCGAGAAGGTTCACGAGTGGCTGCACCGCAAGATCGAAGGCGCGGAAGAGGAGCTCGAGACCAAGATCGATTGGCGCCGCGACTTCATCACGTGTGATCTCGGATTTGCCGCGACGCGCGGTGTGATCGAGAGCGGCGTGGTGAAGACCGGCGATTGGTTCTCGCAGGACGGCCTCGATTTCCGCGCGTGGCTGTCGAAGTACGGCGCGCACCAGGCGTCGGTGAACAGCGCGTACATCTCGGGCATGTACGACCTCGGGTTCTCGCTCGAGGGTCAGGTCGGCGCGGGCACCGCGATCAACGGCATCCTCCGCATGTGCTGGACCTACAAGGGTGCGGTGATGTGGAAGATGCAGGCGGGCATGGGCGACACGATCTTCGTGCCGCTCTACAAGGTGCTCGCGAAGCGCGGCGTGAAGTTCGAGTTCTTTCATCGCGTCGATGACATCCAGCTCTCGCGCGAAGGCACGTACGTCGAGACGATCACGATCGGACGACAAGCCACGCCGAAGGGCGGCTCGTACGATCCGCTGATCACCGCCGTGGACCTCGAGTGCTGGCCGAGCCGACCGAAGTTCGAGCTGCTCGAGCAGGGCGATGCGCTGCGGGGGTCCGACGAGGACCTCGAGGATTGGTGGACGGCGTGGAAGGACCCCGTCGCGCCACTCGTGTTGACGTTCGGCGCGGAGACGAACGGGTTCGATCGCGTGATCCTCGGCTGCTCGATCGGGATCTTCGACTACATCGCGAAAGACGTGATCGCGAAGAACAAGCCGTTCCGCGACATGGTCCACAACGTCAAGACCACGCAGACGCAAGCAGCGCAGGTGTGGCTAGCACCCGACCTCGCGGGCCTCGGCTGGACGCTGCCGAGTCCGGTGCTCGACGGCTACGAAGAGCCGATGGACACGTGGGCGGACATGACGCACCTCCTTCCGCGCGAGGACTGGTCGAAGAGCCCCGTGGTGCCGAAGAACCTCGCGTATCTGTGCTCGCCGCTTCCGGACAGCGTATGGCCGCTGCCGGCACGCACGGAGCACGGCTACGCGACGAAGCAGAACGCCGCGGTCAAGCAGAACGCGATCTCGTGGCTCACCAAGAGCAGCAAGGGATTGTGGCCCGCTGCGCAGAAGAACGGCGATTTCAACTGGGACCTGCTCGTCGGCTCGACGGCGAGCGGCGTCGCGCGGTTCGACTCGCAGTATTGGCTCGCGACGATGAACCCGTCGGACCGCTACGTGCTCGCGATGCCCAAGAGCGTGACGTATCGATTGACGACGCAGGGGCACGGCATCGGCAACCTGTACCTCGCGGGTGACTACCTGAAGACCGGCATGAACGTCGGCTGCGTCGAAGCGGCGACGATGGGCGGCATGCACGCCTCGCGTGCGATCTGCGGGCGCCCGGAGCACATCATCGGCGATCTCACCGACGAGCAGGAAGAAGCGGCGAAGACCTGGAAGCCCACGCCGCCATCACCGTCGTCGGGCTCGTCGTCGTCGGGCTCGTCGTCGTCGGGCTCGTCGTCCTCGGGATCGCCGTCATCCGGCTCGTCGTCATCGGGCTCGTCGTGGTCGCCCGGGTCGTCGGGATCCGCGCGAGGCGGGTCGTCGATCTTCGACGCGATCATCGAAGGGACGACCGAGCTCGTCACCGCGATCACGAGCGCGGCATCGGACCTGGTCCGTCAGGTCTCCTCGATGCTCGGCGGCGGTCGCTCGCGCGATCAACGCGACGGCTCGTCGAGCGGCTCGAGCTCGTCGAGTGGCGCGAGCTCCTCGGGCAGCTCGAGCTCGTCGGCGAGCGCGATCACCGTGCGCCCGCCGTACATCCAGCGCGGCGGCGATCTCGCGATGATGCCGCCGCTCGCCCTGACGAACGCGACGATGTACTCGTTCCTGGTCAACGCGGACATCGCGAAGCTGACCGCGATGTGCGACGCGCATCTCAACAGCGTCACCGCCGCGAGCGGCGTCACGTACAAGCCGCTGATGCCGGCGGTGTCGCTCGTGTGCGCGGACATCGCGAAGTCGTACTCGACGACGCCGCCCGACTCGACGAAGGGCTGGATGGCGGAGCGCGACTTCGGCATCTGGGTGCCGATCGTCGACAACAAGGGCCGCATCGGTTGGTACCTGCCGTACGTGTTCGTCGACAACGTCGCCGCGATGGTGACGGGGCGCGAGGTGTTCGGCTTCTTCAAGCAGATCGCGACGCTCCAGATGCCACCGTCGCCGAAAGCGTCGGGGCCGTTCACGATCGATGCGCTCGTGATCCAGAAGTACTCGCCGGAGTCGGAGGCGAAGTCGATCCGGTTGCTGACCGCGACGTCGACGCAAAACGCACCCGCGCCCGAGGGCACGTGGGCGAGCGCACGCCAGGGACTCGAGATGCTGTGGAAGGATCTCGAGGTCATTCGCGGTGACACGCAGAAGCTGCCGCTCTCGGACTGGCAGGAGTTCCGCGACGCGATGACGATGCTCGTCACCGGCGACGTGCCGATGGTGTTCCTGAAGCAGTTCCGCGACGAGACCACCGATCAGCGCGCCGCGTATCAGGCGGTGATCGAAGCGCCCGCGCGTCTCGACAAGTTCCACGGTGGGGGGGTCTGCCATCCGCACGACATCACGATCGCGCCGGCGGACAGCCATCCGATCGCGAGCGAGTGCGGGCTGCCGAGCGGAGCGGTCCGGTCGCAGCTGGGGTTCTGGTGCCAGATGGACTTCACGATGATGCCGGGGCGCGTCGTCGCGCAGCGCTGAACGCATGGCCGATCCGATCCAGATCGCGAGCTACCAAGTCCTCGACGTCCTCGGACGCGGCGGCATGGGCGTGGTCTACGAGGCGATCCACGAGAACGGCGAAGCTGCCGCCGTGAAGACGGTCCGCGTCGCGACGGAATCGACGCTGGAGTCGATCCGGCGCGAGATCCTCATGCTGCGCGAGCTGCGGCATCCGGGCGTCGTCGCGATCCGAGATCACGGCGTCGCGCTCGATGGCGTGCCCTGGTACGCGATGGACCTCTTGCACGGGCGCACGCTGCGCGACGATCTGCGCAGCTGGTTCCCCGCGCCCGACGGTCCCGACGACAGCACGCGCGATCTGAAGAAGGGCTCCGGCAAGCAAGACACGTCGGTGCCGATCGCTCCCAAGCGCGCGCCACCGCGACCGCCACCGTATTCACTGCGTCATGTCGCGACGCTGTTTCGCCAGATCTGCGAGCCGCTGTCCTACGTGCATGGCCAGGGCGTGATCCATCGCGACCTGTCGCCGAACAACATCTTCATCGTCGACGTGAACGGCGGCGATCGCCCCGTGCTGTTCGACTTCGGCCTCGCCGCGCAGTTCGCTGCCGTCGGCGCGCGCGAGGTGCTCGAGATCGGCGGGTACGCGCTCGGCACGGTCCACTACATGGCGCCCGAGCAAGCGCGCGGCGAAGTCGTGGATGCTCGCGCGGACATCTACTCGCTCGGCTGCATCCTGTACGAGGCGCTGACCGGGCGTCCGCCGTTCCTCGACGCGGGCCGCTCGGTGTTGCTGCAACACCTCGAGGACGCGCCGGAACCGCCATCGCAGCTCGTGCCCGCGTCCATCGCATTCGACGAGCTCGTGCTGCGCATGCTCGCGAAGCGCCCGCGCGACCGGCTCGGCTATGTCGACGACGTCGCGGCGGCACTCGCGCGGATCGCCGCCGATGAAGGCGCGACCGATCCGCTTCCGGATCCGCCGCGCGCGCGGTCGTATACGTATCGCGCGGGCTTCGTCGGGCGCGGCGACATCATTCGCGAGCTCGACGCGAAGCTCGGCAAGCTCGCGGTCGGTCGCGGCTGCTGCGTCGCGCTGCTCGGCGCGAGTGGCGCGGGCAAGACGCGGCTCGCCGCGGAGATCGCGACGCGTGGTGCGAGCGTCGGCATCCGCGTGGTCGCCGGCGAGTGCGAGCCCGTCGCGGTGAACGAAGCGGTGCGTGCAGCGCCGCTGCATCCGTTGCGCCCGCTGTTGCGCGCGATCGCGGATCGCTGTCGCGAGGGTGGTCGCGCAGAGACGGATCGCGTGCTCGGCATCGACGGTGGCATTCTCGCCGTATACGAGCCCGCGATCGCGCCGTTCGTGAAGGCCACGGACCGCTCGTCGAACAGCGTCGCGCGGTTCCGCCTGTTCAGCGTGCTGCGCGAGGTGATCGCATCCGTCGTCTCCGAGGAGCCGATCCTGCTCGTCCTCGACGATCTACAGTGGGCCGACGAGCTCACGCTCGCGTTCCTGCGCTTCGTGGGCAACGACTTCTTCTCGCGCTCGCGGATCGCGCTGCTGCTGACGGCGCGCTCCGACGAGATGACACCCGAGCTCGAGGCCACGCTGCGCGCGCTCGATGCCAAGCGCTTCGATGTCCCGCGCCTCGATCGCGATGCGGTGGGCGCGATGGTGCGCGACATGCTCGCCCTCGACGAAGATGCGCCGACGCTCGCCGACTACGTCTCGACGAGGTCCGGCGGCAATCCACTGTTCGCCGCGGAGTACCTGCGCATCGCCGTCGATCGCGGTGTTGTCGTTCGCGATGACTCGGGTCGCTGGCGCATCCGCCATCGCGACGACGAGAGCTACGACAAGCTGCCGACGCCGGGCTCCGTGCAAGAGCTCGGGCGACGCCGGCTCGAGCTGCTCGGCGAACACGCGCGTGATCTCGCGACGGCCGCGGCGGTGCTCGGTCGCTCGTGTGATCTCGGCGTGCTCACCGCGACCGCCGCGATGGGTGCCGACGACGCGACCGCCGGCATCGCGGAGCTGATTCAACGGCACGTGATCGAAGATGCGAACGGTCAGCTCCGCTTCGAGCACGACAGCTTGCGCGAGCTCGCCTACGCGTCGCTGTCCGTCGATGCGCGGCGCGTGCTGCACCGTCGAGCGGCGATCGCCGTCGAGGCCTACCACCGCAAGGACGCTGACTTCCCGCTGCGCTTCGCGGAGCTCGCCCACCATTGGGAGCGCGCCGGTGATCGCGGCCTCGCCACGGACTACCTCGAGCGCGCCGCGGAGCACGCCCTCGACAGCGCGGCCTTCGGCGATGCGCGCACGATGCTCGTGCACCTGCTCGAGCTCTCGCCCGACGCCGTCGCCGCGCGCCGCGCTCGATGGTTGCGCCGCCTCGGCGAAGCGAGCTACGCGCTCGGTGATCTCGCGGGTCTCGCCGCGTATTCGCGCCAAGCGCTCGACACGCTCGATCGCGCCCTACCCTCGTCGAGGATTCGCCTCGGTGCGCGCGTGGCGGCCGGGCTCGCGCAGCAGCTGTGGTCGCGCACGCTGCGCCGGCCTCCAGCAACGAAGGTCGAGCCTGCGATCGTCGAAGCCGCACTCGCATCGGCACAGCTCACCACGCACTACTTCTTCAACGACGATTCTCTCGGTCTGGTCCACGCTGCGTTGTCCGCGATCAACCTCGCGGAGAGCGGCGGTGGCGACGATCTGCCGATCGCGGAGATCTACGCGCAGCTCGGGTACGCGTCGGGGCTCGCGCGTCTCGGCGGCGTTGCACGCGGGTACTTCACGCACGCACGCGCGGTCGCGCATCGCACGCACGACACGAACGGCCTCATCAAGACGCTCAACACCGAGGCCGCGTTCTCGATCGGCATCGGCGCGTGGGACGAGGTTCGCAAGGCGGCCTCCGAGGCGCTCACGCTCGCCCGAGAGGTCCGCAACCCGCAGGACGCCGAGGACTCGCTCACCATCCTCGGTCACGCCGAGTTCGCGACAGGCAACTATCGCGGTGCGCGCGAGCTCGCGATCGCGCTTCGCGATTCTGCGCGCAGCCGCTCGAACGCCCAGCACGAAGCGTGGGGCATTTACACGATCGCGCGCGTCGCGCTGTACGAGGGCGACCTCCCCGCCGCGATCGCCGATTTCGGCCGCGCGATGGACATGCTCGCGCAGATGTCGGACCGCGCATCGCTGATCCTGTGCGGTGGCATGCAGGCGAGTGCTCTCGCGCAGTCGGGCGATGTCGCGCGCGCTCGCGCGGCGGCCGATGCATGCGTCACCGCGATCGCGGGCAAGACACCGCCGGTGTTCTCGATCACCGAGGGTCTCGTCGGTCTGTCCGACGCGTACCTCGCGCTGTGGAAACGCACGGGCGACGAGGCCTACGCCGGACCCGCTCGCGCCGCGATCGCGGAGCTCGCGAAGCTCGCGCGATTGCTCCCGATCGCCGGGCCTCCGTCGGAGATCCGCCTCGGTCTCTACCACCAGCTCGCGGGATCCCGGCGCCGGGCGGTCCGCTCGCTGCGCGCCGGCCTCGCAGGCGCCGAACGGCTCGGCACGCCACATGATCAGACCGTCGCGCGAGCCGCGCTCGCGACGCTCGGCGCCTGATACGCTGGGGCGTCCGTGTACGAACAGGAGCGGCGCCATCCCCGGCACAAAGTTCATCTCAAGGTGAGCTACGGTCGTGCCGTCGAGTTCGTCGAGCAGTACGCGGACACGCTCGCGCTCGGCGGCATGTTCATTCGCGACGCGACGGACCTCACCGTCGGCGAAGAAGTCTCGATCACCATCGAGCTCCCCGGTAGTGGAACGCTCACGGTGAAAGCCGAGGTCCGGTACGTGATCGCCGAGGGTCCCAAGGCCGGCGCTGGGATGCAGATCACGAACGGGCCCCGCGGCTACCTCGAGCAGCTATCGGGATATCTCCTACGCCTCGGGCGCCGCGCCGACGCGGTCGTCTTCGTCGACGCCGAGCCGTGGCGCACACTGATCCGCGAGTCCGGGTACCTGGTGTCGCCCCTACCTCCACCCGACCAGCTCGCCCGCATCTTCGCGGAGCTACGACTCGTCGCGATCATGCCGCCGGTCGCTCTGGCGGACGACTACGACGCGGCGCTTCAGGCCCACAGCGCCGACAGCTCGATGCTGATTCCGATCCACGCGGAGCTCCCCGTCGAGCCCGTGCTCGCGTGGCTCGACGAGCGTCTTCTCGACCGCTAGCGGACGTGCGCGTAGCATAGCGAGGTGGTCGACGATGAGGGCACGGGGCCGGAAGCCACCGCGATCCAGCGGAAGCGGCCGACCGCCGGGCCGACGCTCGATGGCGTGACTCCAGTGCTCGAACGCGTGACCGATCCCGTCGAGC
>Ga0154020_10010001_pt1 | contig 10883 bp, 10 predicted proteins | sample Klosneuvirus_201_FD_109709 | JGI IMG/M metagenome (GOLD analysis project Ga0154020, IMG submission 109709) | Active sludge microbial communities from wastewater, Klosterneuburg, Austria - Klosneuvirus_20160825_MG | ecosystem: Engineered > WWTP > Aerobic digester > Activated sludge | place...
CACGGTCTCGCTCGGACCGGTGCTCGAGTGCCGGTCCGATGCCACGAGAAAGGAAGGAGAACCCTCATGACGGTCGAAACGCAGGTCCACGGAAAGTTCAAGGTCTTCTCCGGGAAGGTGCAGGATGACAAGACCCTCGGCCCTTTGGCCGATGAGGTCGCGGCATTCGCGTCCACCGTCGCGGCCAAGAGCATCGGCGCGGAGTACCTCGAGTCCACTGGCCGCGTCATCCTGTCCCTCGGCTACCGCGACGACGAACCGGCCTACCCCGTCACGATCACATGCGTTTCCCTCGGGACGGTGCAGGATCTCGAGACCCAGGACTTCTCCAAGATCGAGGCCGCGATCACCGAGGCGAGCTCCCGTCAAGCGGGAATCATCTGTCACGAGCTCTACATCACGGGTGCCCGCGAGTTCCTGATGGTGTTCATGAAACGCCGTGACTGAGGGCTCAGCGAAGCGTGAGGAAGACGGCCGCGAACCGTTGTCCGTCCGGCGAGTAGACCTCGTGGCAGAGGATCGGACCGACCGTCTTCGACGCGGCCAGAAGCTCCCGTTCGACCCGGCCTTCGTCGGGCACGGCTGACTCATCGAGGTCACCGAGCCATCGCATCTCGAGGGTGACCGCGTAAGGCGACTCGTCCTCGCGATACCCGAGGCTCACGATGAGGAGGCCGCTGCTCCTCAGGGCCTCGACCCCGATGCTCTTCGCCGCGACCGTCGATGCGAAGTCGGTCACGTCGTTGGCGAGGCGTCCGAGCTCTCCCGAGGGGTCGAGACGACCGACGAAGATCCGGAGCTTCGCGTGCTCCTGCCAGAGGACGGTGAGGAGCGTCTCGATCTCGCGTTCGAGCTCGAGGAGCCGATGCTCGTTCTGGAGGACGTCGAGGGCCTCGTTTGGTCGGCAGTCGTAGCTGCGGAGGATCCTTGCTCCCCTGAGGTCCCCCGACCCCAGCACCAGCGTCCGGTCCGTCGTGTGGAGCGCGAGGGCGATGTCGTGGGTGACGACCAGTACGAGCTGCGTCTCCCCCGAGGTCGTCACCCTGCGGAGCCACCGAACGACCTCTTTCGCCGACGCTCGATCGAGGGCCGCGAAGGGCTCGTCGAGAAGCAGCACGGACTTCCCGGTGACGAGCTGCTGCGCGATGGAGAGGAGCTGGCGCTGCCCTCCGGACAGCTCCGACGGGTACCTGGCGGCGTGGCTGGAGAGCCGGAAGCGGGCCAGCAGCAGCTCTGCTCTCGCTTGTGACGCCACTCGGCTCAGCCCAGCGGCGCGGCCTGCGACCTCGAGGTTTCCGGCGACGGTTCTGTGGCGGAACAGCGGTGAGTGCTGGAGCACGAGACCGACCCTCGCGGTGTCGAGGGCCTTCCCGCCCGGTCCCAGGAGCTCACCGGAATCAGGGTTCTCCAGACCGGCGAGGATGCGCAGGAGTGAACTCTTGCCGGCTCCGGTGAGCCCGAGAAGCGCGACCAGCCGGCCGTCACTCGCTTCCAGGCGAAACCCAACGCCCTCGAGCACGCGGTGTGAACCGAGCCCCTTGGTCACGCCACGGACCTCGAGAAGGACGTCGCTCACATCGGGCACGACGTGTCGATGCTAAGCCCGATACGCATCCTCTCGCTGACCCGAACGACCACCAGGGAGTGCGTTCTGCCGGGACGCCCTCCGGGGGCAACCCGTCAGTTTACCTTCGGGCCGTACTTGCTACACCCCGAGTTCGCGTTGCTGAGCGCCACGCCGACCGCCCGTTTGAGAGCAGCCCACTCCTTCTTCTGCTCCGGGTGCTTCTCCGCTTTCCGATCGCACTCGTTCCTGTAGTGGTCAGCCGCCTCCTGGACGAGGTCCGCGCGCTGCTTGATCGCGGTCTTCCACTCGGCGTCGATGCCGTTCGGCTCGACGCCGTGGAGCTTGCAGAGCTCGTCGACGCTCTGGCAGATGTCCCGCAGTCCGTCCATCCTCGGACCGAACTTCTTGTTGAAGCCGCTCACCGTGAGGCCGGCCGCCTTCGCCTTGTCTTTGGCCATATCCCAGTTGACCCGACCGCGGGAAGCGCCGCCGATGCTGCGCATCTTCGCCTTGGCGAGCTCGGGACCGGTCAAGAAGCCCTTTGTTGCCATCGTCTACCTCCTATCTGTGCCGATCGGGGATCACGGAGATTCTAGTCGCGGCCCTCGCGGGCGCTCGAGGGGCGGGCCGCGCTCTCAGGCCGTGACGACCACCCGGTTGCGGCCTGCCGCCTTGCCTTGGTAGAGCGCCTCGTCTGCCCGGCGCAGGAGCGCGTCGAGCTCGACGCGGCCGTCGAAGGCGCAGGCGCCGATCGTCACGGTGATCGAGAGGGTTCGCCCCTCGAACTCCCAGCTCCGCTCCGAGACGAGCTGCCGGATCTTCTCGGCGATCAGGCGGCCTCCTTCGAGGTCGGTGTCCGCAAAGAGCAGGATGAACTCTTCGCCTCCCCACCGTGCCACGTAGTCGTCGGTGCGCACGGCGTGGCGCAGCAGCGCGGCGGCCCCCTCCAGGACCGCGTCGCCGGCGGCGTGACCGTGCCGGTCGTTGACGACCTTGAAGTCGTCGAGGTCCGCCATCGCGAGGACGAAGCACCGGCCATGACGCCTGGCGGAGGCCATCTCCCGGTCGAGCTTTTCGAGGAAGTCCCGCCGGTTGGGGAGCTTCGTCAGCATGTCGGTGCGCGCCATCCACTCCATCCGGTCACGGCTCGCGCGCAGCTCCTCGTTCTGCCTCCGCATCCGCTTCAGCGTGGCGGCGAGATGGAGCATCGAGCGGGTCCGCGCGATGAGCTCGAGCGCGTCGACAGGCTTGCGGATGTAGTCGACGGCGCCGGCATCGAGGGCGGTCTCGAGGTTCTGCGAGGTCGTCATCACGCCGGTGCACATGATCACCAGCACGTCGCGGGTGACCGGGTCGTCCTTGAGCCGGCGGATAAGCTCGATTCCGTCGACCACGGGCATGTCCCAGTCGGTGATGATCAGATCGGGCTGCTCCTGGCGCGCGATCTCCAGCGCCTGCACCGGCGACAGCGTCTGCATGACTTCGTAGGGGCTGTCCGGCATCGCCTCGAACACCCGGGCGATGACCTGGAGGTTGGTCGCCTCGTCGTCGACGATGAGCACCTTCTGAGGAACGTCGGCGGCCACGGTCAGACCTCCTCCAGCAGCGACCGGAATCGCGCTTCGTCCGCGAGGAACACGGCGTCCCTCACCCGCGAAGACCACGACGAGCCACGCGCGCCGAGCTCGCTGTCGAGGCGCGCGAGGACGGCATTCAGCGCGCTGACCCGGTAGATGGGAATCGTCGCCAGCTCGGCGGCGTAGGGCGCGAGCAGCCGCTTCTCCTCGGCGGTGAAGGGGGTGGCCGCTCGGGGCTCAGGAGCGGCGCTCGCGAGAGCCCCCGAATCCGGCGCCCTCGCACCGTCCGCAGAGGCGACGTCGGCCTTGCGCAACGTGAACCAGAACGTCGTTCCCTCCTGGATCTTCGATGTTACGCCGATCCGTCCGCCCATCGCCTCGACCGCCTGCCGACAGAACGTGAGCCCCAGTCCGGTCGAGCGCGTACCACCGGAGTCGCGGGCCTGGACCTGTCCGAAGCGGTCGAAGACGTGATCGAGCCGCGAGGCGGGGATACCCGCACCGTCGTCCGCGACCTCCACACGGACGAAACCCGTCTCGTCCGGCGCTTCGCGGATCACGATACGTCCGTCTTCCCTCGTGAACTTGATCGCGTTCGTCAGCAGATTGACGAAGATCCGGGAGACCAGCCCGGGATCGATCCATACCGAGGTCTCGGGTGGCAGCTGGTTCTCGAGACGACGCCCGCGAGCGAGGAACGAGACCTGCTCGATGGCGGAAGCCGCGATCTCACGCAGTCCGACAGGCTGCGGCTCCACGGGCATCTTCGCCTCGTCGAATCGCTGCACGTCGAGGATGTTCATGACGAGGTTGTGCATGTGCCGGGCCGACGGCAAGGGTTCGAGCCCGTTCAAGATCGCATTCAGAGGGTTCTTGAGGTCGTGGACGATCATGCCCATCAGACCTTCCTTGAACGCGCTCAGCTCGACCAGCCTCTCGTTCGCGGTGCGGAGATCGCTCGCCTGCGCTTCGATCTCGTCCTTCTGCCCGGCGATGCGCGACGTCCGCTCGGCAACCTGGGCTTCCAGATCGGCTTGCCGGCGCCGATACGCCTTCAGGCGGACGAAATAGAACGCGAACGGGGCCCCCAGGATGAGCAGCGCATAGACGAGCTTCATCCACCACGTGAGCCACCAGGCAGGGAGGATCGTCACCGCCGCGGTCGCGCCTTCCTCGTTCCACACGCCGTCGTCATTGGCGGCCACCACCCGGAAGCGATAGTGACCGGCCGGCACATTCGTGAAGACGGCCTTCCTGTCGGCAGCGCCGGTGGAGATCCAGCTGGTGTCGAAGCCCTCGAGGCGATAGCGAAAGCGGTTGGCGTCGGGCTGTCGATAGCTGAGCGCGGCGAACTCGAAGGCGAAGACGGAGTCGGCGTGCTTCAGCGTTATCGCGTCGAGCACCGGCGGCGCCTTCTTCAGCGGCGAAGCTCCTCCGATCGGCACCGGCTCGTTGAAGAGAAGGAAGCCCGTGATGGCCACGTTCGGCCGCACCAGGTTCCTTCGGATCTCCCGCGGGAAGAACGCGTTGAACCCCGCGGTGCCGCCGAAGAAGAGGAGACCCGATGGGTCGCGAAGCGCCGCGCCCGCGTTGAACTCGTTGCCCTGAAGGCCGTGCCGCCTGTCGAAGCTGTCGAACGTCCCGGACTTCGGGTCGAGCCGGCTGAGGCCCTTGTTGGTGCTCAGCCACAGCTTGCCGTCCGCGTCCTCCAGCGCCGCGTAGACGGTGTCGTCGGCCAGACCGTCCGAGGCGCGATAGGCCCGGAAGAGCCCGCTGACCGGGTCGCGACGATTGACCCCGCCGCGCGTCCCGATCCAGAGCGCCCCGGCCGCGTCTTCCGCCATCGACAGTACCGTGTCTTCGCTCAGTGAACCGGCGCTCCGCGGATCGTGCTGGAACCGGTCGAAGTCCCCGGTGGACCGATTCAGACGCGCCAGGCCGCCGCGAGTCCCGACCCAGAGGCTCCCCTTCCGGTCCTCGTGGATCACGCTGACGTTGGGGTGCGCGAGCGAGCGCGGACGCTTGGGATCGGCGAGGAAACGGTCGAAGCCCCCATCGGGCCGGCGACGATTCAGGCCGCCTCGAGCCGTCCCGATCCAGAGCGTCCCCTCGCGATCCACGAAGAGGGTCCGCACCTCGTTGTCACTGATCGACGCCGGATCCGCCGGGTCATGTCGAAAATGAGTGAACGAGCGTTTCGCTTCGTCCAGGAGGTCGAGACCTTCCCCGTCCGTAGCCGCCCAGATGCGTCCCTCGTGATCCTCGACGACGCTGGAGACGTTGTTATCCCGGAGCGACCCCGGGTCCCGAGCGTCGTGCTGAAAACGTGTCAGGCTCCGCTGCTCCTTCACGTCGAAGATCTCCAGGCCGCCCTTGGTGCCCACCCAGAGCCGTCCGCGCGAGTCGCGCCAGAAGCACCGCACGTAGCTGTCGGCCAGGGACTCCGCGACGCCGGGACGATGCCGCACCAGACCGAATCGGCGGGTCGTCAGGTCGAGGACCTCGAGCCCGTTCGTCGTGCCGATCCAGAGCAGGCCCTCGTCGGACCTGTAGAGCGACCGGATGCGATCGTCCACGATCCCGCTCGGCTCGGCGCTGTCGTGCCGGAACGTCCAGGAGGTCCCCGTCGCCTCATCGAGACGATTCAGCCCCCCGTAGCTACCAAACCAGAGTCCGCCCTCCTGGTCCTCCGACAACGCGAAGATGACCCCCGTCGACCCCGCCTCCTGACGGAGCACGCGGAACGAGTCCGTCGCCCGATCGTAGAGGTCGAGGCCGTCGACCGTACCGATCCAGAGACGTCCCTTCGAATCCTCCGCGAGGCTGAGGACGTTGTCGTGGCTCACCGACCCCGGTTTCCCGTCCGCCCGGTAGTGATGGAACGAACGGCCGTCGTCCCCGAGCCGATTGAGCCCGCCGCGGTTCGTTCCGACCCAGAGGAGCCGTTGGCTGTCCTGGTGGGTGAAGAGCACGTCGTCGCTGCTGAGCGAGGCGGGGTCGCGCTCATCGTGCCGCCACTCTTTGACGACCCGTCCGGCTACCGGGTCGAACTCCATGACGCCGCGGCTGGTCGCCAGCCAGAGATGGCCGGTCGGGCTCTCGGCGATCTGACGCACGTAGGTACCGGGAAGGAAGCTCTCGAAATCGTCACTCTCGGGACGAAACCGGCACAGCCCCGCCTCCGTTCCGATCCAGAGCCGACCGTTGCGATCCGCCAAGAGGTGCCTCACGTAGTCGCGGGGCAGGCTGTGCGGGTTCGAGTCGGCGTGCCGGTAGGTGACGAAACGGTGGCCATCGAACCGGTTGAGACCGAAGGCCGTTCCGAGCCAGATGAAACCGGCGCGGTCGCGCGCGATCGTGTTCAAAAAACCGCTCGACAAGCCGTCGTCGACGCCGTAGTGGCGGAAGCGAAGAGCCGGCGAGGAGGCCGCTGCGATCCGGGAGACGACCACGAGAGCGAGAAATAGCGGAATCGTCCGTCTCATCCAGCACCGGCCGGCTGTCCGGTGGCCCTCGCTTACAGGCCACTGGCGCTCCGGGACGCGCGCCCGCGCGACGTCAGCAGCCGCTCCCACTCGGAGCGGAGGCTAGCACGGCCACAGGTCTGGTCCGCGGATTGGAGGGGCGCGGACGCTCCGTCACGTCGGAGTCGCGGCATGCTGACGACGCTCGGCGCTGACCCTCGCTGCATAGACGCTCACTCGCACCTCGGCAACCTGGAGTTCGACCGTTCGCCCAGGGGTCACGAACTCGAGCGCGAGGCCGCCGACGACCTCGAGCAGTCCTGCACGGCCAAGAGAGACGAGCGGTCCCGTGTTGATGACGACGAGGTCAGATCCCTCTGGCAAACGCCACCTCGTCGTCCGCGTCGTCGGCCCCGAGGTTGCTCATCGAAATGCCGATCCGCTGGAGCGAAAGGAGGAAGTCGACCCTGCCCCGACCGCACAGCTCGGCGGCCTTCCCGGAAGAGAGACGCCCCATCTCGAACAGCTTCGCCGCCAGGAGGAACGGCGCTTCACGCTCGAACTCTTCCCGGGTCAGGCTGACCCCGAGGAGGACGGAATCGTCGTAGGTGATGCTGAGGCTGTGGGTCATCTCCACCTCCCATTGCGCCGCATTCTGCGCCCACGTCCACCTCTCCGCCGCTGGCGACCTGACGTTGCGCCGGCCACGAGTCGCAGGGACCTGTCGTCGATCGGCGCCCTCGTCGATCCGCACCCCAGCGCGGTGTTTGGGCCCTGCTCCGCCGCCTCTCCCGCCCTACCGGGCTATGCCGAGCGACAGGAGAACGGCGATCTCGACCTGTCTCATCTGGATGGGCGTGACCTTCCCGAGAGGCTCGTTTCCGAGGAGGCGGCCCTTCGAAACGGTCAGTATCTGCTCGCACTTCACGTAGGTCGTCGCTCGGAGGCCGTTCTCAGGCGTCGGTTCCAGCCTGACGTGAAACGGAATCGGTCGTCCGGACGAGCTCATCGCCAGCACGATGGTGTTCGGGAAGCGTGGGTGTTGGTTGCCGGTGTCGTTTTGCAGGACCAACGCGGGCCGGCGGCCAGCCTGTTCAGACCCTCGACTGGGGCTGAAGTCCAGCATCCAGATCTGCCCTCGTCCCGGTGAGGGCTCAGCCGTCAAGGAGCGCCTCGATCTGCATCCCCATCAGCGGCTCCACGTCAGCCGCCCCAGCATCGTCGGCAAGAACGTCGTACGCGCTCTGGAGGCGCTTGATGGTCGCGGCGGGGCTCGTTCCCCGATGCATCCGCGACGAGGCGACGAGGAGGTCACCGCTCTCTGCCACCCCGAGCCAGACGCAGAGCGGGCACTGCGTGCTCGCATACACAAGCCGTTCCCCTACGCGGGGCAGCTTCCGATCGAAGCCGTTGTCCACGGCGGCTCTCTCGAGCAGCGAGGAGACGACGGGCGAGAGGGCGTCCGTCACGGCGCGCCCTCCTTCCGGCTCGCCGCCCGCCGCCGCGGTTCGGGCGCCGGGCTCTTCCCGATGCCGGAATCACCGCTGCGGCGAACGGTGGGCGGCTTCCCTCCGACCTCGAGCTGCGCGTAGAGCTCGTGGAGCTTCCGCCGCAACAAGGCCTTCGACGGCAAGGCCGTCTTGTATTCCGCGACGAGCGCTGGCGACAGTGTGCGGCTCAGCGCGTACTCCACGACCTCGTCGTCCTTGGTCGCGCACAGGAGCACGCCGATCGCGGGCCGCTCGTGCGGCTTCCTCACATCGCGATCGAGCGCCTCCAGGTAGAAGCTCAGCTTGCCGAGATCCTCGGGCCGGAATTCGCGGACCTTCAGCTCGAAGGCGACGAGACACGAGAGGCCTCGATGGAAGAGCACAAGATCGATCGCGAAGTCCTGATTTCCGACCTGCACCGGATACTGCGATCCGACGAAGCAGAAGTCGCGGCCGAGCTCGGTGAGGAACCGGCCCAGGTTCCGCAGGAGCGCGCCGTGGAGATCGGCCTCGGAGTGGCCCGCGGCAAGGTCGAGGAACTCCAGCGAGTAGACGTCCTTGAAGTCTTCGGCGGCGGCAGGATGCAATTCTCTCAACACCGTTGAGAGTTTTGGCTTTCCCAGTAACGAACGTTCGAAGGCCGCTGCTCCGATCTGGCGAGCCAGCTCCCGCACGTTCCAGCGCCCCTCGATCGCCATCCGCAGGTAGAACTCTCTCTCCTCGGGGCGGCTGACGCGGAGGATCAGGAGGTTCGACGACCACGGAAGCTCTCTCGACAGCGTCGAGAGATCCGGCGCGTGACGGTATGCCTCGAAGAACTGCCGCATTCGCCAGAGGTTCTGCGGCGAGAAGCCCCTCGTGCCCCGATGCCTTCGGGCGAGGTACGCCGCCAGCTCCTCGACGGTTCCCTTGCCCCAGCCGTCGCTCGCGATGCGGCGGCTGATCACGGCGCCAATCCTCGTGTAGAGCTCGATGAGCTCGACGTTGACGGCGCGCGTCGCCCGCCGCCGCGCCTCCTCGATGAGCCGCGCCACCTCGTCGAAACGGGAGCCGGCCGCGAGGGAGGAACGCTTGACCGTCAGCGAGGCGCTCTTTCCAGCCGGAGGCATCCGCCGCGGCGCCTTCGTCACGGGCTCTCCGTCCGTGTGACCGGATGTGAGACGCGCGGGTATGCGGGGGGCGGGCGGAGACGGGTCTCGTGCGGCTTGCCGGTGCAGGCGGTCTCGGTCATGTCGTAACAAGCTCAGCCGTCAAGAAGCGCCTCGATCTGCATACCCATCAGCGGCTCCACGTCAGCCGCCTCAGCATCGTCGGCAAGAACGTCGTACGCGCTCTGGAGGCGCTTGATGGTCGCGGCGCGGGCTCGTTCGCCGATGGCATCCGCGACGAGGCGATTGATGCTGATCCCTTCCCGCTTGGCGAGCCGGCGCGCGGCCTTGTAAACAGGATCGGGAAGCCGGACGGTCAAGGCGTGAGTTGTTGTCGCTGACAAGGGAGCCTCCGTTCAAATGGTACCGAATTCTGGTACCGCACGATACCGACGAGCGAACTCGTCTTCGCTACCTCGTCCGCCCGGGATGGAGCATCATCGTGGCACTCCTCTGATCCACCTCCTCGCCAGGAAGGAATGACATCGAGAATGCAGTCCCATGCTTGACACGACCCCGTCGACCGCGAGCTCACGTCCGTTCGGCAACTTCAGCGAGATCACGTCCTTCATCTGGTCCGTGGCCGACCTCCTCCGCGGCGACTACAAGCAGGCCGATTACGGCAAGGTCGTCCTCCCCTTCACCGTCCTCCGCCGCCTCGACTGCGTCCTCGACGGCACCCGCGAAGCCGTCTGGAAGAAGGCCGAAACGCTGAAGGGCTCCAGCTTCACGGACCCCGAGGAAATCCTGAACCGGGCCGCGAAGGTCCCCTTCCACAACGTCTCGAAGTTCGACTTCGCGAAGCTCAAGGGCGACCCGAACCACCTCGCCGCCAACCTCACGGCCTACGTGAAGGGCTTCTCCTCCGGAGCCCGCGACATCATCGAGAAGTTCAACTTCGCCGAGCAGATCGCCAAGCTCGACGCGGCGAACCTCCTCTACCAGGTCCTCGCGAAGTTCGCCGAGGTGGACCTTCACCCAGAGACGGTCCCGAACCACGTCATGGGGTCGATCTTCGAGGAGCTGATCCGCCGCTTCTCCGAGCAGTCGAACGAAACGGCGGGCGAGCACTTCACCCCCCGCGACGTGATCCGGTTGATGGTGGACCTTCTCTTCATCGAGGACGACGATGTTCTCCGGAAGCCCGGCGCGGTCCGAACCCTCTACGACCCGGCCTGCGGCACCGGCGGAATGCTCTCGGTGGCCGAGGAGTACCTCCGGGAGCTGAACCCGGAAGCCCAGCTCGTCGTCTTCGGCCAGGAGCTGAACGACGAGAGCTACGCCATCTGCAAGGCCGACATGATGATCAAGGGGCAGAACCCCTCGAACCTCGTCAGCGGCAACAGCTTCTCCGTGGACGGCCACGTCGGGAAGAAGTTCGACTACATGCTGTCGAATCCTCCGTTCGGGGTCGAGTGGAAGAAGGTCCAGAAGGTCGTCGAGGACGAGCACGAGACGCAGGGCCACGCGGGACGATTCGGGCCGGGTCTCCCCCGGATCAACGACGGGTCGCTCCTCTTCCTCCTCCACATGATCTCGAAGATGAAGCCGGTCGATAAGAAGACCGGCGAGGGAGGCACCCGCCTCGCCATCGTCTTCAACGGGTCGCCGCTCTTCACGGGAGACGCGGGCTCGGG
>Ga0154020_10010002_pt1 | contig 10883 bp, 8 predicted proteins | sample Klosneuvirus_201_FD_109709 | JGI IMG/M metagenome (GOLD analysis project Ga0154020, IMG submission 109709) | Active sludge microbial communities from wastewater, Klosterneuburg, Austria - Klosneuvirus_20160825_MG | ecosystem: Engineered > WWTP > Aerobic digester > Activated sludge | place...
AGCCGGCGGGGATTTCGCCGATGGCGTCATTGCCTACGAGGGCTGCTGGCTCGGCGGGGAAACCTTTGTTTCCTTCGACAAGAAGGCGGTTTCGCTGCTCACGGCGGCAGGCCAGTCGGCGCGTCTTTTGTAGGCAAGAGCGTTCCCGGGAGCAGACAAGGCGCAGCGAGCCGGCGTCACGGCGGGTGCCGACGGGGCTTGGCCGGCCGTCGTCGTGTTCGTCAGCGCCGACTTTTTAACTCGCAGATGGCAGACTGCTTTTCGGCCTTAACGGCCGTTGGCCAGATGCGCTCAATCGGGCAGGAATATGCCGCTTAACTGCCATTCAACCTTGTGAAATCGCGAACGGCATTTTCCATGGTTTGACGGATTTCTCTACTCTTAGGTAGCACGGCTGAATGGGGGCAGGTCAGAACAGGCATCCAGGTCAATCCTGAACAAAGTCGTCGCAATGAGACACTTCGCCTTGAGTAAGAAGCCAGAGGCGCAAGTGGCGCGAGGGGACAACTCAGAGCGATCCGATGGGTCGAGCTGATATGAAAGCGTGCTCATGGCTGTCGGACGCGGACCTATCATTGGAATTGGTCATCACGCGCACGATGGATTGTAGGTTGCAGGTCCATCAATTCGTAATGTGAAAATTTCCTTGACCTATATCTTTAGTGGTGGATTCACAGATGCTCGCAAGGTGCCGTATACGTTTTTCATATTGACAGTATCCAACAGCGATGGATAGACTTGCCGTAGAACTAGGTTCGAAGCAAGGTTAGTCCTGAATAGAGGCGCTTGCGTGCGACATGGGAGGCGAGACCGTGTCACGGGGGCACACCCGTGCAGGTCTTGCTATCGTTTGAGGTAGTGCACGACTTCATGGGGTAGAGGCATGGCCATTCTTTCGCTCGCCAAACCAATCGAGAACATAAATAGCAATGATGAAGCGCGGGTGCTAGCGCTTGTAGATCACCTAATGCCTATGCTGAGTGACTGGCGCAAAGGGGAAGACCTGCGAAGCGATATTTCCGAACTGGATGTAGTTCTGGCAGAGAAACCCAAGAAGGTGGCTGAAGCAAAGAAGGAATTGGAGGAAATAGGGGCGCAGCGAGATGGGATCTTTTCGGACTTTCGCTCTTACGGGAAGGCTTCCATTATTGCCGTCGCGATCGGCTTACTCGGAATATTCGTAGTCAACTTTGTCGTCGGGCTAATAGTTGTCACCATTGGAATATTCCTCGGATTTTCGTCGGCCAAAAAGGAACGCAACCGGCTGCAAGAAGGCATGGTTAAGGTCGAGGTGGCAATCGCTGAAATCACAACGACGATTGAGCAGGCAGCTGGCAAGAAGGCGGCGGCCCAAAAGGAAGTGGATCGCCGCGCTATAGGTTTTCCTGAAATAAAAATGGGAAATGTACGGTTCGGCATGAAGATGGCACAAATAGCGGGCCGCAATGTGCTACTAGATGCCTCTGGGAACCACGTCGATACAGTGTTAAAGGCCGTGGATGTCTCCGCGCTGCAGGAGGGACTCTCTCATATTTCGGACCATGTACAAGCCTTATTGAAGGTACCTCCGTTGCTGTCACCGAGCTTACAGGCGACGACACATGATCCGGTGCACGAATTGTTTGGTGAGGAAAGCGACTTACAAGAGCTTGTGGGTGAGTTCACAGTTAGTCTTGGGAAACTGCGCGATATAAATCTAAGTCTCCCATTGGTGTCGCCCAAGAGCATCCTTGTTACTCGGCTGATTGCTGGAGAAGTCAATCAAGCTGATGAGGCTCCTGCGATTGCGATGATCAAAGGAAATATCTCCAATGCCGATATTCAGTCGTTTGTAGAGGAGGTCAATCAGACGAAGGAAAATGGCGGAAAAGTATTCGCTGACGTCAATGAAGTATTTAAGAACCTTGAAAATGCATGTGCGCTCTATTCGAATGCCAGGGCGACTTCAGTAAATAGAATTCATCAAAGCCTGACGGAAGTTCTCAATCGTGCCGACTGGTGCAATCGCAAGTTCTATTGCCCACGTACGATCCTGTCCCCACGTTACATTCAAGACCTTCTCAGCGTTGATCCTGGCAAGGCGTATTTGCTTTCACTGGACGACTTGCTCGAACGTCTCCACTCCGATGGTGAAGTGGCAAAGCGTTTGGCAATAAAGCCGGAACTTGAGCGACAGCTCTCCGAGGCTTACTACACCGTCCAGGATTTCATGGGCGGTGTCTCATTTGATCGGGATGGAAATCGACTCGGCGAAACGACTCGTCCAAAGCATATGGAAGATCAATTTCGCGAATCGGTAAAGCGATTTGCCAATGTCTTGCAACAGGTAATGACCGGTTCCAGCTATCCGATATTGAACTTTTCTGCTGAAGCGCAAATGTACTTTGATCCGGATACCGATGAATGGTGTTCCGATGTTGTTCCGTTCAGGTACTCGACGCCAAATATCCTGAAGTACGGAGGCGTGGTCAAGGCCTATTCGGATTTGATGATTCCACTCTGGGAACATCTTTGGACGGAAAAGGCGGACTTCAGAAAAACCGAACTATTCAGAACGAACGAATCCATGATTCGGATGAGTGAAAAGGAATCAGAGAAACTGATTGAAGTGGCCAATCAATTCAGATCTGACATGCGAACGGTCCGCGAAAACGTTCATCTTGTTGAAGCTGATTTGAAATCGAAGTATGCAGAAATTGTTAGCTTCCGTGATGGTATGGACAAATTGGGGCTACTTTCAGATCGAACCAAGGCAGGAATAACAGATGAGAAACTGAAGGATATGGTTATGGGCGAGTCGATGCTGTCGACATCCGAACGCTACGAAGTCTCCCTCAATGTCATGCCACAATCCCAGGCCGAAACGCGCGGTACCGTGCACGATCCGATTGACCTAGTAAAGGAACCTAATGCGCTGGTAGGTTACCAGGGCATCGCTGGTCCCCGATTGTTGTCCGCTTAAAGGGGGATTCCGATGGCTGATGGTCAATCTGGGCCTTCGATGGATTATGGCTACGTTGATAGTGCAATCAACCAGCTGCGTAGTGAAATGCGTGGCGAAATGCATCAACTTAAGTCATGGACTGAGCACGAAATTCAAAGGCTGGAGAATGAGATGAGAGAGATCGGCGAAATGATCGTGAGGGCCATCGACAAGCAGACGATGGCCGTGGTCGGCGGTGTCGCTGCTACGACTCTTATGATCGAGCGGACCAAACAGCAGATTGAAGAAGATTTTTCCCAAACGAGGAATAAGCTTGAATTGCAGTTGGAGTCGTCCCTACAGATCGAGGTGGGCAAGAAACTTGCTGATGCTGGCTCTGCAAGAGGCAAGCTGGATGCATTCATCAGTGATATCAAGTCACGTTTTGATAAGTCAATCGCTGGTATTGCTATCAACCGGGAACTTTATAACCTCAACTTCCGAAAGATCACAGAGGAATACGAGAACAAGATTAAAACCATTGGCGAACATATCTTTCAGGTCAAGTTAGAAGATATAGCTCCGGCCATCAAAGCCGCCCAAGTTCCCTACGAGATAACACACGGGCTGCCTATCGAGCTTGATCTTAAGCGTTTGTCAGCGCGCGCAGAGAATCTTGACGAGACTCTTACTTTGTTAAGGTCAAGTAGAGTCGACGAGGTACTATCGTCACTAGAGACCCTAGATACGGCGCTCGACAGCTTTGCTGCTGGAGAAACTGTCCCAAGAAGCGACGTATCACTCTGTGTCGAGGGGCTTGCTACCGCTTCGCCAGTATCGACCAAAGTATTTACCGGAATGGTTGCATCGCAAATTAAAGGCGATAGCGCGATCAGTTTGTCTCTCTCGGATTCGAGTCTTGCCCTCTTTAGTTCCAAGGAGGTGGAAGATCACGTTCAGCAGACTATGGCGAAGAGAAATTTCAGGGATCTTAGCTGCCCCGAGGTCGTTGCACTATCAAAGGCGGCGAGGGAACTAGAGTCGCGAAAACTTATATCGGATGATGCCCGCGCGCTCCTTGAGGATTTTCTCGGCTCTGGCAATTTAAAGTATCTGGAGGCTTGATATGTCAGTCGCCCAAGAAGGCAACAATATTGTCGTCAAATCAGCAGTTGCTGGCAGTGTGTTCCCGACAACAGAGCGTGAACTGGTGTTCCCTGTTTTGGTCGATGGATTACTCGAACCCGCTCAGATCGACGGCGCTCTGTACGGTAGGTCTATTGAGCTACGCGGCAATGTGAAAGTCTCTGGCCCGATAGTGGCTAGAGGCGACACGCGACTTGACCCGAAGTCTGGGCAGATCCTTTTATGTTCTGGGCTTACGGTGAATGGTTCCTTGAACTGTGTCGCAGACCAAGGCGAAAAGCCACGGTCAATTCTTGACGATATAAAAAATGCAGGAGTCATCGTAAAGGGAGATATTTCCGTCAATCAGAATATTTCTCTGAAGAATGCAATCGTGTTTGGAAGTATTCGGGCCGTGAACTGCTCTCTCGAAAATACGCTGGTACTCGGTACCTGCATTGTTGAAGAATCGCTCAAGATCAGCATGAGTTCGATCGGTGGCTATGCGGTTAGAGATGTTACGTTCGAAGGCAGCTGTCTGATGCTTCATGCCTTAGGAGAAAGTCACACACAACCGCTGTTTGTTCCCTACGAGACCCCGTCGGGCGGGCTTGTTGACAGTGATATCCGGTATTACCCTGCCGTCAGAGGGACTGCTTCAATCATGAATCGTTCCCAAGGGAACGACGCGGTCAACGCGGAGTATTCGAAGCTGTTTCCAGCGATCGACTGGGCCTCAATAGAGGCAACGGCGAACCCAGCATTAGACGAGGTGCGCGAAGGGCCCCTGAAAAAGTGGGTTCTTTCCATCGGCGGAAGGATTGGAGATATCTCGATCATTTTTCAGGCCATAACAGCGATTGCACAAATGCTGAAATGCGGCTTTGAGTTTGAGCATTATCATCCCGCGAAGCGCACGCAACACTTGAAGAAGGCGCTCATCGGTCTCACCGATGAAGAGCAGTGGATTCTCCAAACAGTGTGCTCGTAAAATGCCTATCGCAAGAATCATCTTTTCGATCGTTCTGCCTGGGACGATTTGGCTTCTTTACGGATCACCGGATCTCACCCTTGCAGGTAATCTCGGAATATTTCTTGTGGTGGTTCTTCACCTCTATACCGCTATTTGGGTGGACGCTCTTTTTACATGGTTTCGCGGCGATCGCTTTACTTACGGTATGGTGACTCTTACGATCAACAGCCTTTCGTTTGCGACCACGTTCTTTCTCGGTTTGTTCGTATTTTACAAATCTGGTGGGAAGATCGAGAGCCTGGGGAGCATTTCTTCGATCGTATGGGGCTTGATTTGGTTAGGTGTGTTGGCCACAATCGCAATCCCAATGATTGCTAGCCGTCATGTAGCTCCGCTTCCGAATGCGTCTGAGCGTAGGGATTTTGAAAATCCTTGCGACAGCAATCACTAGGAGTTTCAAATGGTTTTTGGTTGGCTGACGAACGAAACCAAGTCGTTGTATATCGCACGACCAGACGAGTTTGCGAACGATCTGATATACCTGCATCCAGATAAGTCGATCCCTCGCGGCACAAAATTGACAGTCAGAAGTAACGAGTGCGCGTTGTTTTTCAGGGAAGGGAGATATATCGGACGCATCAATGCAGGAACGGTCTTGCTTGATACAGCGAATATTCCATTTCTTGGTCATCTTCTTATTGATAAGTTCACGGATGCCAATCATTTTATCTGTGAGATTTTTTTCGTCTCTCTTAGCGAGATCATTTTTGCTATCACGTTGTCTTCGTTGGGCCAGTACAAAGACATTAACTCAGCCAACGTCGTTTCGATTGTTGGGGGTATGTCGTATACCGTCAAAGTTTCCGATCCCTCAAAATTGGTAATCGAACTTAGCGGGCAAAGTGGTGGATCAGGCCGGGTAGTTCAGGAAATATTCAATGGCCGGATGCTCAATCAGTTCCGCAAAGCAGTGGGTTTTCGCACTCAGAAAGTTCCTGTACTGGATGTCGTATCAAATGTCGATTCCGAAGCAATCAGTTCAGAAGTTCAGCGACTCGGTCACGCGGAATTCGATCCATTGGGAATCGGCATTGGACGCGTATTCGACGTAGCGCTGAGGCTTGACGCAGACAGCCTGAATTTGCTTCGAGACTTTGGAAAGCAGGAAGCGCAACTGGCAATTCAGGCCAAGGGTATGAAATTGGCGACTGGAGACGGCTTTGCAGAGTACAACCTGATTCAGGGCCAAAGGGCTGCACTCGAGGGGTTGGGAATGGGGCTTGGAACTGGAAATGGCCCTGTAGTAATGACTGGCATGAACTTGGGTGCCAACCTCACCGGTGCGAATAGCCGTCCGCCGTCAAGAAGTGCTGGATCAGGCAGGCCAAGCACGGTGTTGTCAGGTCAACCAATGTTCATCATGAAGACTGATGCAGGAGAAACCGGACCTTACTCAGTTCGTCAAATTGCTTTGCTTGCTATATCAAAGAACATCAGCCTTTCTGATTTTTTCATACGCAGCAGTGAAGATCCGGTAGATGTCGCATTTTCGGCTGATCTGGAACCACAGATCGTTTCTGAGTATAAGAGGCGAATGCCTACGTCAAGTCCTGTAAAGCCGGCTAACGGGAATATGCAAGCATTTGAGCTTGCATTTTCGGCGGCTGCTCGCGATGGGTTGCTTTCTTCCGCGGAGATTGACATGTTGGCAAATCTTGCTGTGACGCTTGGCCTGGATGCCGATATGGTCGAAGGGCGCGCAAGAGTTCTTGCGCGTGCTCAAAGTAAAGACATTCCAACCGAATCCTAATTTCACACGTAACAGCCCGAATTATTTGATGGGAACTTCCAATGCAATGCACTAACTGCGGTGCCGCGTTAAAGCCGACTGCAAAGATCTGCATTAGTTGTGGAACTCCCGTTTCGAGTGGCAGTCGCTCTAGTATTGTTGAAGAAACGTCCACCGCCACAACCGTTCCAACGCCAAACCCGGACGGGCGGGCTGACGTCGGAAGCGGCTCTGTGCCAACATCGCCAGTCCTGAAAAATTCTAGCAGCGTGGAGTCGGTGTCGGAGACTGGAGGGAATTCACAACCAGCTCTAGGAAAAGAGCGCGAAGCGGCGGTGGAAAGTAGCAGCCCACAGTACGAGGCTGCACCCGGCGACTTATATGTTAAAGATCGGCCACCGTCACTTGAAGTCCATTCCCAAGAAACTGCAGATGCAGCTAAGCCTAAAGGTAGGTTTGGCGGGAAATTTGTATTGGCAGTAATTGGAGTCGTTTTTTTGGTCGGTATAGGAGGCACTGCCTTTACTCTTGGAAAAAAAGAGCCCGTCGTCCCAACCAAGATTGTGCCGGCTCCAGTGGTTGGCACTCAAGGCTCGGAGGTTGCCACTCCTGCAAGCCCAGCGACCATGCCACCACCGGTTGTCGTTGAGGCAAAACTGCCAAGCGGTGCATTGGGAGCATCGGCGATCAATTCAGGTACCGTGACGAAAGACGTCCTGAACGAGATGTTGCAGTTGGCAATAGAAAATGACTGGGCCAACATCGATCTAAAGGTTCGTGGTCTTAAGGGCGCGTCGTTTGAAGGTGGCGATCGCAAGGTAGCGCGTGCGCTCAATAGAGCGGCGCTTGACTTGATGGCTCGAAACGAATTCTCATTAGCTGCAGTTGAGCTTGAGAAAGCAGTTGTCGCTGATCGCAACGACATCGAAATTCGCAATAACCTTGGCTACGCAGAGTTGAGAGCTGGAAAATTTGACGCTGCGGTGACTCATCTTCTGGATACGTTGTTGATCGATCCGTCTCGTGCCGGAGGGTGGCTCAATGCAGCTGAAGCCTTTGCTGAGAAAGATAAGTCCAGTGCTGCCGAAGCTTCCCTGAAGCTTGCATTCCATTTTTCTCGCGACCAAGCCAAAGCACTCGCCTACATCAAAGGCGACTCGTCCCAGATCCCGAGTCAAAAGTTTCGGGCTGCGATTCAGAAGGTCGAGCTAGGACTAGGAACGGTTCCCCAGTATGCACGGTAGGCAAATTTAGGTACAGCGCAATGACTAATGTTCAAAGTCTGGTAGCCATCACCTTTGTGGCAGTTGCTTCCGCGAGTTCGCATGCCCAAGAAATAGTCGCTCTGAAAATTGAGCAAGCGAAGTTGTCACCAAACATTCCCATCTCGATTCAAGTCGATTTCAATTTGGCCAATGACCAGCAAGGTTATTGCGGATTGGAGATAAGTTTTGGCGATGGCGACACGCGGACTGTTCGCGCTGGCATGAACGGTGCTCAAGATTTCCCGCTTAAGCTGACTCATTCGTATGCCAATCCAGGCAAGTATGTTGTTAAGGTCGAAGGGAAATCAGTTATTCGAGGGTTGAAGTCCGCAGGGGCCTGCCAAGGAGCTTCCAAGCAACTTTCCCTGATGATTGCAGATGAAACGGCGGACAGGGTCAAGGAGGACATGGCAAAAAGGGAGCGAGAACTTGCCGCAAAGCAGATTGAGCTTCAGCAGTTGGCCGAGAAGATCGAACGGGAAAAAGCTGAGCAAGCTGCAAAAGAACAGCAACTGCGCGATCAAGAACTCAAGATGAACCGGCGTGAACTGGAACAGAGGGATCGTCTGACAAGGAAGAAGGATTCGTCTCGTGATGATCAAACATCGTCGGTGTCGAGCCCCGCCCATACATCGAATCGAAGAACAGTTGATGGTTTCTAGCGGTTGGAATCATATCCCTAGGTATTTATGCGAAGTATCGGCAGCAGGGGTTTGCCCGTCCAATTGCGCTGCGCGCAACTTTGGAGGGGCTCACCTTTCTGACTTTTTTACTCGTTCAATGGAGAAGATTTCCCAAATGCCGCGATTTCGGAAAACAGGAGTTGGCAAATCTAGGCCTCACGCTTGGCGGCGCTGCCGCCTCTTTCGACGCGAGATCTAGAATTCTTGCGATTGCGTAAAGCATAGACATACCAACCGAAGCCAAAGCAGGAAAAGCACCCCCCAACATTAGTGGAAGGTTAGTATGCAATGTTCTAACTGTGGCGCCGCATTGAAGGCAACTGCCAAAATTTGCATCAGTTGTGGAGCTTCGGTTTCTGATAACAAACGTCCTGATGTGGGGGAGAGCGCTGCCACAACTTCGGCGTCCCGCTCAAGCGAAAACAACGAACGCCTACCTGTTGATGACGCAGCAGCTGTACCTAGTTGTCAGCAGATAACAACTGGAAGCATAGAGGCGGTTTCGGAGACTGGGAAATTGTTGCAGTCTTCCCCTGCTTCCACAAGCCAGAATGCTTTGTTAGACGCTCCAAAATCAGTTGCTGCAGCAGCGAACCAGTACATTAAAAATCTTACGCTACCGTCTGCTGATCTTAATGAATCTACTGTAAATGCACTGCTCCCTCCAGGGGGACGAAGTGCAAACCTGTTGTTCGCTGCGGCGGAGGGGGTAGTCGCAAAGTTTCGTCAAGCGATGTTGATCAAGATGTATTTGCTGGCATTTGTTGCCGTTGGGTGTGTCGTTGCAATTACTATCGTCGTCAGTATGTTTCGCGAGAAGGAGCAAATTAACGTCGCGAGCCAATACGATCCGGCGATAGCAAGTCCTGCGAAGCCGCTAGATGCTAGTACACCTGCGCCGAAATCGCCTTCGCCACAAGCTGGCGATCCGTGGGCGGAACCGCCGGTGCCCAAGCCAACCGCTGTTCCTGTGGTGGAAGCATCTGGAACGAAGCCTGTCGCAACTCCAAGAGCGAAACCCAAGTCATCCCCATCAGAGCAATCGAAGGCACCTACGCAGCCAGAGCCGGCGACGTCACCGACTGCACCCGCTTCGCGCCCGACGTCGCAAGAGCCTCAAACAGCACCAGTTAAGCAGCTAAGTTGTGCCGACCTCTCGCTCCCAATGATGCTGATCTGCAAATTGGAAGGCATGGAGGTCATTCGAAAATGCGTTCCGGATATGAAAAATTGGAACAACAATATTCCTGGTTGCCAGCGAGGAAATGCGGGAGCCGAAAGTACTAGGTATTAGTTTCCGCAGCATTCTAGTCTGCAGTATGTAACCCCGGCGGAACTGCGCCGGGGTTGGAAGTCAGTTCAAAAACCGAGGCCACAAGTCTCTAGATCGAAGTGGTCCGATAGCTCCAGTCAGGTCGCTCCGAAGAGGCCCGGGCAGGTCGGGAGTCCGCGTTCGTCGGCGAGGAAATCTGACCTTCGCCGGGGGGCGGCCTGAAGGTCCGTTGACCACAGAACACCTGACGCTCATCTGGTGGTGAACGAGCGGCAGCTCCGGCCGAAAAGCAGTCTGCCATCATGAGTTCGAAAGTCGGCGCCCGCAACACGGCGAAAACAAGCTATTGGGGTCGGAGTGAATTGGATATTCAAAAGTCGGCGCTGACGAAACGGCGACAAGGCTGGCGACAGCCGGGGCAAGTCCCTACCGGAACGGATTCAGCACAGCCACACCGAAGCGCTTGAAGTCGCCGACGTTGCGCGTCACCACCGTCAGTTTGCGCGCCAACGCGGTGGCTGCGATCATCGCATCCTCATAGACGGTATCGGACTGGCGGTGCATCAGCTTCGCCCACAGGCGGAAGGTCGCGGCATCCATGTTCAGCACGTTGTAGGCGGCAGCCACCTGATCCGCCCAGGATTCGATCTCGGCGGCCTTGGCCGGGTCCTGCTCGCGGGTGATCTCGATGCCGGCCTGTATCTCGCCGAGCGTGACCACGGAAATGTGCAGGTCGGCGTCGTCGACGGCTTCGATCCACGCCAGCACGCCGCCATGCGGCCTCGGCTTGCGCAGTTCGGAGACGACGTTGGTATCGAGCAGGTACATCGCGCAACTACAAGCCGGCCGGGG
>Ga0154020_10010004_pt1 | contig 10881 bp, 11 predicted proteins | sample Klosneuvirus_201_FD_109709 | JGI IMG/M metagenome (GOLD analysis project Ga0154020, IMG submission 109709) | Active sludge microbial communities from wastewater, Klosterneuburg, Austria - Klosneuvirus_20160825_MG | ecosystem: Engineered > WWTP > Aerobic digester > Activated sludge | place...
CTTGGAATCCTGATGGTGTGGCGCCTGGCCGACCTGTTCAAACGGAAAGGGCGATGGCAGGAGGAAAAAGCGGAGGTGCTGCCATGAAACGCAATTTGCTTGCGGTCGCCGCCTGTCTGCTGGGAGCTTGCGCCGCCCCCGCCCTGCCGGCCACAACGCCCTCCATCGATACGGGCGTGAATCCGGAGGCCTGGGTTTCGATCCCGGCCGGGACATTCTTCAGCGGGCAGCACGCCGAGCCAGCCCTCATCTCCCACGATTACAAGATGATGGCAACCCTGGTCACCAATGCCCAATACGCGCGCTACCTGAATGATGCGCTGGCGGCCGGCCGGGTCAAGCTCGACGGCAACCGGGTGGTGGGCTACTACGCGGGCGACCCCTTTTCCGGCGCCAAACACGAGGAGGTCATCGCCGCGGGCGATTGGCCGCACTTCACGATCAACGCGCCCGGCAGCCGAATCACCCGGAGCGCCGGGGCCGCCAGCAACCCGATTTTCGCGGCGAATCCGGGCTTTGAGAATCATCCTGTGACGCTGGTGACCTGGTTCGGCGCCCGGGCTTATTGCGAAGCGCAGGGCGGCCGCCTGCCGACCGAGGCGGAATGGGAGAAAGCGGCGCGCGGAACGGACACACGGGCGTATCCGTGGGGCGACACCATCGAACGAAATGCCGCCAATTTCTACGACAGCCGCGATCCGTTCGAGCAGGCGTCCGGGAAAGCCGGAGACACGACGCCGGTGGGCTTTTACTCGGGCAAAACGTATTCCGGATACACAACACTCGACGGACAAAGCCCGTACGGGCTGCACGACATGGCCGGCAACGCCTGGCAGTGGATGGCCGACGTGTACGAAGGCCAGCATTACCGTTACCTGCGGGGTGGAAGCCGGCTGGACTACGGCTACAACCTGCGGCTGTGGACGCGAAACAACGTCAACCCGGAGCATGCCGGGCTGGCCATTGGTTTTCGCTGCGCGCGCTGAACCGGCGCAGACGCTCGAAGGAGGCCAGATGCGGCAGGCAGCCCGGACACTCGGTCAATATGCGGCACTCATCAAGTCGCTGCAGACTGCGCTTCTGCTGATAACCGGCCTGGCAGGTTACATGAGCGCGCGTTGTCCGGTGACGCACTGGACGACCGTGGTTGGGTTGCTGGGCAGCCTCTTTCTCGCGGTGAGCGGCAGCACGATCCTGAACATGTGCTACGACCGCGACATCGACAGCGTGATGAATCGCACCCATCACCGGCCGATCGCGTCGGGAAAAGTGCGGCCCGAGCATGCCGCTCGGATCGGCCTGCTCTTTGCGGCGACCGGCGTCGGGTGGGCGATTGCGATGGACCCGCTGTATGGCGGGGTCGTGTTTGCCGGCCTGTTCTTCGATGTGGTCGTCTACACACTCTGGCTCAAGCGCCGCACGTGTTGGTCGGTCGTGTGGGGAGGCATTTCGGGCGGCATGCCCATTTTGGCGGGGCGCGTATTGGGCCTTGGAGAGATTGACCTGATCGGTGTCTTGCTGGCGGTATCGGTCCTGTGCTGGATCCCGACCCACATGCTGACCTTCTCGCTGCGTTACGCCGCCGATTACGCGGCGGCGCGTATCCCGACCTTTCCGTCGACCTACGGCGCCACAATCACCCGGCGCGCGATAGCCGCGGCGAGCGTCCTGGCCACGCTGGCGATTGGCCTGGCGGCAGTGTTGATCCAGGTGCAGGGGAGTTATCTGCACGTGTTGGGTGTTTTGTCGGGAGCGCTGATGTTCCTGGCCTTTTGGGCGGCACTGCGACCGGCGGACCGATTGAACTTCAGCCTCTTCAAGTACGCATCGCTCTACATGCTTTCAGCGATGCTCCTGCTTTCAATCTGAGAACCCCAATCTCAACCGCTTCCGGGGCGGGGAATATCGCCTCGGGGAAACGGCTTCAGTTGGGAGTTCCAAGGAGAACACAATGCAACAGAAGAATGGCGTGTCCCGATTTCTCCGGTTCGTGGGGATTGTCCTGATGGCCCTGACTGCGGGGTTTACGGTCCTGGCCGGCGTGGGCGGCATTTGCGCCGCAGCCGCGCCGACAAACTGGGCCAGCCTTGCGCCGCTTGCTTCGTACCAGTGGCTATATGTCGTGTTCGTCATTGTCACAACCGCGATCGGCGCGGCCGGAATCCGCGCGACGATCTGCCTGATTCGCGGCCAGGCGCATTCCTATCGCGACGCGCTGATCGCCCTGATTGCGGGCGTCATCGTCGGCGCCATCCATATCGCCGTCTCTCGCGCGCTGCGCGGCGCATCGATGCCTGTGGATATGGTCGTGTATGTGACCGTCTTCACCCTGGCGGTGCTGCTGTTGCTGCGCGTGCCCGGGATCTGGAAAGGCGTTGATTACACCCGTGGCAACGGCGCCGGGCGCCTGACAACGGGCGCAACCGCCATCATCCTCGGCGGGCTGACCCTGCTCATCCCCCTTCCCATGGCCATGACCCACACCTGGGACGGGATCAACTATGCGGACGCCTTCAGCACAACCATGACGGTGGTCGGCGGAGTGCTGCTTGCGACGGGGATTGCCGTGCTGATCGCGCCCCGCCCAGCGACGCGCCCGGAGCCGATTGCGGTTCCTGCCGCGGTCTGACGGACCGCTGCGCGTGAGGGGCCGGGTTTCGACAGGCAGAAGCACGGGCGTATACACTTGCGCGCATGACGACAAAAGTTCGGGCCGTGCCCGCATCGAAGGGCAGCAGCGGACCACTCGGGCTGCTCGCCGAATTCCAGACTGACCCGTTGGGTCTTCTGGGCCGGCTTCACCGAGAGCACGGCGACATCGCCCGCGGGCGATTTCTGTGGGTCGACAACCTGTTTGTCTTTCGACCCGAGTATGTCAAGCGCGTCTTGCTCGACAACAACAAGAACTATCGCAAGGACCCCTTCACGACGGGCATCTTGCGCTTCTTCGGGCAAGACAATCTTTTCACCGGAGACGGCGATTTCTGGCTGCGCCAGCGCCGCCTGATGCAGCCCATGTTCCACCGCCAGCGCATTACGGGCTTCGGAAAAACCATGGCGGAGGGGGCAGCCGACATGCTGGACGGCTGGGAACGCCGCCGGGCGGCCAACCCGGGCGAGGTGTTCTGGCTCAACGACGAGATGATGCAGGTGACGATGCGGATCGTTGGACAGGCCCTGTTCAGCGAGGACCTGAGCGCCGAGGCCAGCCGCCTGGGTCAGGCTTTCAATGATGCCGATCACTACATCTCATTCCGCTTCAAGAACCCGGCCTGGCAGACCTGGTTCCCGGGTCGGCGGAATGCTGGCGCACGGATCGCCCGCGACACGGTCGTAACAAGAATCCGCGAAATGATCGCCCGCCGCCGCCTAAGCGGGGAGCGGCGCGACGACCTGCTCAGCATGCTGATCGAAGCCCGCGACGAGGACACCGGCGCGGGTCTGGACGACGAACAGATTCGGCGCGAGGCGGGGGTGATGATCGCCGCGGGTCATGAGACGACCGCCGCGGCGCTGACCTGGGCGTTCTACCTGCTGGCCACCCACCCCAAGCAGGAAGCCAGATTGCAGGCCGAGATCGCGGCCGTGCTCGGCCGACGGGCGGCGACCATCGACGATGTCAGCGCGCTGACCTACACCCGCCAGGTCATTGACGAAACGCTCCGGCTCTACCCGCCGGCCTGGGCGACGGCCCGCCAGGCGATCGGCGAGGATGCCCTTGGGCCGTTTCGCGTGCCGGCCGGGATGAACATCAATATCCCGATCCACGCAATTCACCACAGCCCGGTCTACTGGGAGCGGCCGGAGGACTTCGAGCCCGAGCGATTCGCGCCTGAACGGACCGAACGCCAGGAACGCTTTTCGTATTTGCCCTTTGGCGGCGGCCCGCGCCAGTGCATCGGCAACATGTTCGCCCTGACCGAGGCGACCCTGATCCTGGCCGCGGTCATCCAACGTTATCAACTCCGCGCCGTGTCCGGACATGCGGTCCGGCCCGAGCCAGTGCTGACGCTGAACACGAGCGCCGGCTTGCCCGTCACCCTGCAGCCGCGCTAAGCCCATGCCTGGACCCATCCCCGTCACCCTCATTGCCGGCTTTCTTGGAGCCGGCAAAACCACCCTGCTCAACCGCATCCTGAAGGGCGAGCACGGCCTGCGCGTCGCGGTGCTGGTCAATGATTTCGGGGCGGTCAACATTGACAGCGAACTGATCGTCGGGGTCGAAGGCGAGACAGTCAGCCTGGCCAACGGCTGCATCTGCTGCACGATCCGCGACGATCTGCTCAACGCCGCGCTTGCAGTGGTGTCCCGGCACGAGCCGCCCGAGTACATCGTGATCGAAGCAAGTGGCGTGTCGGATCCCTATTCGATTGCCCAGACCTTTCTGCTGCCGTCGCTGCAGCCGTATACCCGCCTCGACAGCATTGTCGCCGTCGTCGACGCCGAGCAGATCCGCGACATCGGTCCGCAAAACGAGATGCTGGCGATGGACCAGATCGGCGCGGCGGATCTGGTCGTGCTCAACAAAGTCGATCTTGTTACGCCGGCGGCTCTGGGCGCGGTCCGCGGCTGGATCCGTGACGTCAGCCCGGACGCGCGGGTGATGGAGACCACGTTTGGCCAGGTCTCGCTTGACCTGTTGCTGGGCGTGGGCCGCTACGATCCGGAACGCCTGCTCGAGCGGCCGGCCCGCGACGGGCATGCCCACGCGGCGGGCGAAGACGACGATCATGACCATGATCACAGCGCGGTCTTTAGCACCTGGACCTATGCCAGTGACGAGGCCCTTTCGCAGGCGGCCCTCGAGCGCGCGCTGGATAGCCTGCCGCCCACGATCTACCGGGCCAAGGGTTTCATCTGGTTGCGCGAGAATCCGGTTCGCAAGATCGTTTTGCAGGTCGTGGGCAAACGGGCCTCGCTCAGTCTGGGGGAGCTTTGGCCCGAAGACGGGCCGCGACGCACCCAGATCGTCATGATTGGCGCGCATGGCAAGCTGCAGCCGGAGCGGCTCAAAGCGGTCTTCGACCAATGCCGGGCAGGCGCCCCACCTGCGTCGGCGGATGAGAAGCTGAAGCAGGCCCTGGACTGGGTGCGCAAGAGCTTCTTGAAGGGCTAAGACACGCAGCCATTCCTGTAGAATCGCTTCGATGGCGTGGTTCCGAGAAAAAAGGGCCGCCCTTGCAATGGCGGTCGTCGTTGCGATTGGCGCTGTGCTGAGGATGTATGTGGCGACGCTGGGCCACAACTTCGATCTCGATTCCTACAACATCGTCGCGGACATCGTCGGCCGGGGAGAGAATGTCTATTCGTCGACCTGGAGATACAACTACGGCCCGGTGTGGCTGCACGTTGTGTTTGGCCTCAAAGCGCTCGGCACGGTCATATCGAGCGAACCGAAGGAGGCGCTTGGCTATTTGCTTTCGGTTCTGCTGACCGTCACCGATATTGCGATCTTCTTCGTCCTTTGGAAAAAGGCGGGCAAGCTGGCGGCATGCCTGTTCTTCCTTAACCCCATTTCCATCATCATCTCGGGCTATCACCGGCAATTTGACAATATCGCACTGCTGCTTGGTTTGGCCGCGGTCTCCGTCATCGGAGATCGTACCGACGGAAGACCTAATCTCAGGACGTTCGCGGGGCTGGCAATCCTCGGCGTCTCGCTGATGACGAAGCACATCCTGTTTGCGTTTCCGGTCTGGCTGGCTGTCAAACAGAAGACCTGGCTGCGCCGGGTCATATTTCTTGCCATCCCAACCCTTATCTTTCTACTCGCTTTTGTCCCGTACTGGGAATATGGGCAAACCGGCATCATCGACAATGTCTTTCGATATCGATCGCATCAGTTGGAGATCCTCTTTCGCCTATCCGTTCCGGAGATGCTGAGGCCCTTCATCGATCCGCGCGTCTATTGGCTCGCGCTGCTGGCGTTGTTTGGGCTTGTGTTTCGGGCCCGGGATGTGCTCAGTTCACTCATGCTCTATACCTGCATTTTGGTCGCGGCGTCACCGTCCACTGCCAATCAGTACTTGCCCATCGTTGTGCCCTTCATCGCCATCAACATGAACCTGTTCTACGCCCTTTACACGGTGGCTGGCGCCTGGTTCCTCGTTGGGACGGTGCTCGGGGTATCAGAACTTCGGGATGCCCTCCCCCTCGATGGCAATAGCTGGCTCACCATCGCCATCGCGCTGCTCAGCCTTGGATTTGCGTGGCAGATGCTGGGTCGGCCCACGCTTGCGATGCTGAGGAGAATGCGAACCCGTGACGCCCGCGACACGATCGCCCTCGCGCCGCCGGATCACCCGTCGCCCATCAGCGATGTCGCTGGCGTCTTTCCAGATGGCCACACGGCCGAAGTCGACGCGGGCAACCTGATCGGCGGGCTGGACGCGCTAGCGCCCGTCGCGCCGACCGGTCGCGATGACCAGCCATGATCCGTCCTTGAGCTTGACCGCGCCGGGATCGGCCCCGGAGATGGACGCGCGCAGCGCGGCCCGCGCCCAGTTGACCCCGTCAGCGCTGGAGACCGGCCAGGGCCCGGCGCCGGTGCCAAAGAAGACAAGCCGACCGCCGTCACTGACCAGATTGCCCAGCCAGCGATCACCACCCGTCAGGTTGACATCCGCTAAACGCTCAAAGGTCAGACCGTCGCGGCTGACCGCGTGATAGCCCGTGCCGCCTCGGGGCGGCGCGCTGCGCGCATCGGCGGCAGCCAAATCATCGAGGGTGCCATTGTCGGGGACGATCAGGTGAAAGACACCCTCGTGCAAGGCGACAGCGCAATCGATGGCGACCCGACCCTCCACAGCAAAGCGCACGCCCGGCTCAAAGGTGTAGTGGATGGCATCCGAAGAGACGGCCGAATAGATGGCGGGGATGCTGCGCCGGTTGTCGGCATTCCGGTTCGACGTGAAATACAGTCGGATCCGGCCATCGGGCAAGGGCACAAGGGTCGGGTCAAACGGGCGGGCCAGCCCGGCGTCCATGCCCTCGACGACGATGGGCGTCGGCTCGGTCCAAGTCCGGCCCTCGTCGCTGGAGAAGCGCACGGCAACGCGATCGAAATTGCGATCGTCGTCGGCCGGAAAGGCCTGGTAGGCGGCGAGCAGGCGGCCATCCTGCAGGCGGACCGCGGTGGGCACACCCGCCCGCTCAAAGGCGCCCAGCCGCTCCGGTCTGCCGTCTGTGCCGATGCGAATGACCAGGACGTCGTTGTCCCAGGGGCCGGGTTTGCTTCGATCAGGCGTTGGCCCAGGCCGCTGGGTCGATGGCGCGGGCAGCGCAGACGCGATGATCGTTGCCGTCGGCGTCGGCGGCAAGGCGCAGGACGACAACGCGATGAGGGCGGAGAACAGGCCAGCGGAGCGGATGAACCTGATCACGCCTGGACCACATGATTGAAGACCAGCGCGTGGCCGGTCAGGGCGCTTTGGACGTGCTTCATACCGGAATTATGACGGCCGGGGTTGACCTGGCGTCAAAGCAGTTGCAAGAAGTCTGTAAACAAAGCCCATGGCTCTGGCAAAGTCCCTTAACAGTGTCTCTCATGCGTGTCTCGCCCACCCTGTGTCACCCGTCTATCGCGCAATGCAGGAGAACGGGAGAACGTGAGAGCGGGAGGGTAAATGGACTCTCCCGTTCTCTCGTTCTCCTATAAATGGCTTTGCGCAAGGCTGGTGCGGCGAGGCTTCAGCTGGAACACATCCGACTTCACAAGAGCCAAAAAGCAAGGTCAAGAGGGCTTGACAAACCGATCGAACTCCGTTATTATCCCGAACAGTGTTCAGAAATCAGCAATGACCCAACCTCGCGCGCGCCGCTTTCTGCGCACCAAACAGACCATCCTGGACGCCGCCCTCGAGATCGTCCGGACCGAGGGCCCGGCCGGGCTCTCGATGCGGGCCCTGGCCGAGCGCAGCGACTACAGCGCGGCCGGGATCTACGAATACTTCAGCAACAAGGATGAAATCATCCAGGCGGTCTGCGAACAAGGCCATGAGCGCCTGGCCAGCCACATGCGCCAGGCCGATCCGGGCCTGCCTATCCTGTGCTACCTGCTCGGGATCGGTCTGGGCTATATCCGTTTTGCGCTGGAGAATCCCGATCACTTCCTGCTGATGTTCACCACCGCCCCACCCGCGGCGACCGGAAAAGACATGTCCGCCGAACTGCTGAAGGACGACACCTCCTTTGGCATCCTGCTCGGGGCCATCCGGCGCGGGATTGAGGAAGGTGTCTTCAAGTCCCGGCCGGGCTTCGGCCTGATGGAAATGGCCTACACGGCCTGGGTGACCGTGCACGGCATGGCGATGCTGCGCCTGACCAGCCTGCGTGGCTACCCGATGGACTTCGAAGCCGCCGATCAGGCGGGCCTGGTCAACTTCGCACGCGGCTTGACCCAGGCAAACTAAGGGGAGCCCCTCTTTTTTTGCCTTTGCCGAACAAAGTTAGGTATTCAAACAACGAAAGGAGAAATGCAATCATGACAACCGTATCTATTCCCACCTCACTGCGCGTGGCCCGAGAGGGCCGGCTCAGCCGGCTTTGGGCAACCAACCCACCCCTTGTCGCGCTTGGCTTTGCCAGCATCTTCCTGTTGGCCATCACCGCGATCCTTGCCCTGGCCGACCCGCGGGCGATCACCGGCGCCCCAGCCTGGGTCAAGCCCATGAAGTTCGCCGTGTCGACTGTCCTCTACACCTTCAGCCTGGTCTGGCTGCTCAGCTTCATCCAGGGCCGGCGCCGGCTGGTGGCCGTCATCAGCTGGGCGTCGACGCTCGCCCTGGTCGTCGAGTTGATCCTGATCGTTTTGCAGGTCGCGCGCGGGGTGGCCAGCCACTTCAACTACAGCACGCCGCTGGACGCCGCCATCTTCTCGAGCATGGGCGCCTTCATCGGCCTGGCCTGGGCGATGAGCCTGATCGCCATCGTCCTGCTCCTCCGCCAGCGCATGAGCGACGGCGCGTTTGGCTGGTCGCTGCGCCTGGGCCTGATCGCGGCGGCACTGGGGATGGGGCTGGCCTTTTTGATGACGGCCCCCAACGCGGCTCAGATCGCGGCGCTGCAAGCCGGGGCCGGCAACGGCATCCTGGGCGCGCACGCCGTGGGGGTGCCCGATGGCGGGCCTGGGCTGCCCCTGCTGGGCTGGAGCACCGCGGGCGGCGACCTGCGGATCGCCCATTTCTTCGGGCTGCATGGCCTGCAGATCCTGCCCCTGCTCGGGCTGGCCATCAGCCGGCTGTATGCGACGCGGCTCAACCCGCGGCGGCGGGCGTTGCTGGTCTGGACGGCCGGCCTGGGCTACCTCGCCCTCGTGCTCGGGCTGGCCTGGCAGGCCCTGCGCGGACAGTCGATCATCCATCCGGATGGGCTGACCCTGGCCGTCCTCGCCGCCCTGATCGGCGCGGTGGCCCTCGCGGCCGGACTGATCGTCTTCACCGCCCGCCCGAGCGAGGCCCGCCATGCTTGAGACCCTCTTCGGCCTGAGCAACCTGTTCGTGCTGCCGTTCTGGGGTCTGATGATTTTCGCCCCGGGCTGGCGCTGGACGACAAACATCATGCGGTCTTTGCTGCCGTTCGCCGCGCTCGGAGCGCTGTATGCGATCCTTCTGATCAGCCAGATCGGCGGCGCGGCGGGGGCCCTGCTCTCGCCCTCGGCGGCCGGGATCGCGGCCCTGCTCGGCACGCCGGCAGGAGCGACCGTGGGCTGGATCCACTTTCTGGCCTTTGATCTGTTCGTTGGGCGCTGGGCGTATCTCGACAGCCGCGAGCGCGGGCTGAGCGCCTGGCTGGTCTCGCCGATCCTGGTCTTCATCTTCATGGCCGGGCCGCTCGGACTGCTGATGTATCTGACGGCGCGCTGGATCGCCGGACGCCGAACGAGCAACGCATAGAGGAGGCTTGTGATGAACGCAACGATTCTCAATGGCGCGCTGGCTGGTGATGGCTTTGTCGATGCCGTCGCCGCCGCGCTGCAAGATGCGCTGCAGGCGCAGGGTTGGACTGTCCGCCCCTGGCAATTGGCCGATGAGAAGCTCGCCTTCTGTCTGGGCTGTTTCGAGTGTTGGACCAAGACGCCCGGTCTGTGCCGGATTGATGATGCCGGCCGGGACGTGGCGGAATCGCTGATTCGGAGCGACCTGGCGATCTTCGTGACCCCGATCACGTTTGGCGGCTATTCATCAATGCTCAAGAAGGCGGTCGACCGGGTCATCCCGTTGATCTCGCCCTTCTTCGAACGCATCGACGGCGAGGTCCATCACCACGCCCGATACGCCCGCTACCCGGCCCTGTTTGGCGTGGGGGTGCTGTCCGCGCCGAACCCGGTCCGGGCCCAGATCTTCGACACCTTGATCGGCCGGAACGCCATCAACCTGCACGCGCCAGCGCATGGGAGCCGGGTGATCGCGCGTGATCAGGATCCAACCACCGTCGCCGCCGAACTCAATGAGATCTTGTCAATAGAGGCCCTGGCATGAGCACTCCACACAACGCCCTGCTGCTGATCGGCAGCGCCAAACCCAAGGGAGAGAGCAGCTCCGAGGCCCTGGCCAATCACCTCGCGGAACGCCTGCGTGCGCACGGCATGCATACCGAGACCTGCCATGTGGCAATGGCGATGCGGGCGCCCGCCCAAACTCGCGAATTCCTGCAGGCGGTTGATCGGGCCGATGCGCTCATCCTGGCCTTCCCGCTGTATGTCGACAGCCTGCCCTATCTGGCCACGCTGGCGCTCGAGCGCATCGCGGCGCACCGCCAGTCCCGGGCCGAACCGACGTCCGGATCGTTTCTGGCCATCGCCAACTGCGGCTTCCCCGAGGTTGCCCACAATGCGACAGCAATCGCGATCTGTAAGCAGTTTTCCGAGGAGGCTGGCTACGC
>Ga0154020_10010005_pt1 | contig 10880 bp, 6 predicted proteins | sample Klosneuvirus_201_FD_109709 | JGI IMG/M metagenome (GOLD analysis project Ga0154020, IMG submission 109709) | Active sludge microbial communities from wastewater, Klosterneuburg, Austria - Klosneuvirus_20160825_MG | ecosystem: Engineered > WWTP > Aerobic digester > Activated sludge | place...
GACGGATATGGTCGAGGTCGACTTGGGCCTCGGCACCAACTTCTCCAACTACAACATGGCCTTCACGGGAGCGCATCTGGCGGTGCGCTACGTCGATCACCCGGCCGCCGAGGTGCAGCTCAAGGCGGCGATCCGCGATCAGCTCTACCAGCGCCCAGGGATGATGCGTCAGCCCTCGGAGATGGGGCAGAGCTTCTTTGACGAGGTGATGGCGGCCGCGATGGCCGGCAGCACCGCGGACTCGGCCCGGGCCCCGGATCGGCCTTTTGACTCGGCCGCGCTCGGCCGGGCGACCCAGACGCTCCGCGAGTTCGTGGCGCCCCCGGCCTTCGATGCTCCCCGCACCAACTGTGACGAGGCCGAGATCGCCGCCTCGCGCTGCACCCTCGATGACGGGACCGTCGTCGGCCTGCTCGGGAACTTGGGCCGTGGGGACAAGCTGGTCGCCGACGTCCCGATCCCGATGCGGGTGCGTCCGCCGAGCAACTTCCACTGGCGCTCGAACCCCTATGAGCCCAATGGCGGGGCCAATGATCGCCTGCTGCCGGGCTATGACTTCCGTCTGGCGTACTGGCTCGGGCGCTGGGTGCGTGACCCGCGATGACCGAGGACGAGCGGTTCGGCCTCGCCGAGTTTCCCGGGCGAGTCACTCCACCCCGAGGATCCGCGTCAGATCGACCTGCATCGGGGCGTAGTCCAAGGTGTGGCCGGAGGCGATCAGCTGATCCCCGAGCGGCGTGAGGGTGCGCGCGGTCCAGGTCCCGTGCTGCATAAACTTGCAGAGCACGCCCTGATCGAGCACCTCGCCCATGGTTCCGCTGTGCCCGGCGTAAAAGAGCCGGCCCTTCTTGGTCAGCCGGAGCGCCCGCACTGCGGATCCGCGCTGGTCGTGGGTCGGCACCTCGGGGATCGGCGCAAAACCTAGGCGCTCGGCGCGGATCTGACCTTGGGAGGTGCCGACCACGAGACCAAAGCGCGGGTCGAGCTCGATCGAGCAAATGCCGTTGCCGTCGGGCACGAGCTGACGCATCACCGGCGTGTCGCCCTCGATGAACAGCGCCGCGGAGGAGCTGCAGCCCACCGCGACCAATCGCCCGTCGCTCAGCTTTCGGATGAGCCCTCCGCCGCCGGTGCGCAGCGGGGTGAAGTTGGCGAGGTTGGTCCAGACGCCTTGGGCGTAGCGCCGGAACGATCCCCCTTGGGTCAGCTCATAGACCCGACTGTCCTCGTCCACGTACAGGGTGACGGGGTTGTCGTTCTCCGGGACGCGGGCGATGCGGCTCTCCACCGTCCAGTGCCCGTGGGCGATGCGGGTCACCACGACCTCCGTGGCGGTGCCGACGTAGAGCTCGCCCCGTGGCCCGAGCACGCCCGCGTAGGGTCGATGCGGCGGAGGCTCGATCGGCGTCACGGAGGTGGTGGTCACGACGACGCCCATGGTGGTGGTGGCGAAGAGCGCATGCTCGGCGTCGAGCGCGACCGCGATCTGCATCCCGCCCCCGACCAGCATCCCGAGCGGCTCCTGGACCAGCGGGGGATCGTGGCAGGGATCGTCGGTCTTCAGCTTGATCGCGGCGATCCACTCGGGGACGACCGGGCGCTCTTCAAAGGACGGGGTCTCCGCCTCGAGCTCGAAGAGCCGCCCGCCTTGGGGCAGGGGCGTCGTGAAGATCGTGTCGGGGCCGGCCAGCGCGAGGGGGCCGCGGCTTAGCGCCAGCGCGCCCAGCGTGCTCGCGTAGACCAAGACCGCGGTCTTCTCATCGCCGGCGTGCTCGAGCTCGATGACCGGAGGACCCTCGGTCAGATCGTAGGCGTGGGCCTCCACGGTCGTGCCGGTCGCCCGGAGCAACAGGAAGCTCTTGTCGGCGGCGAACCCCGGCCACGCCAGGAAGCGCTGCCCCGGCCCGCAGCCCACCGCCGAGACCGCGGCCAGGAGGACCATCGCCTGGCGGAGCATCGAGCCATTGTTGCCCGGGACGGCCCCGGGATCCAAGTCAGCGGGCCGATAAGGCGATGAGCGAACCTGTGATCGCGGTGGCGGCGCCGATCAAGATCCCCACGATGATCAGCACCCAGGGGTTCTGCATCCAGATCCGCTGCTGAATTCGGGCGATCCGCTCCATCGGGGGCTCGCTCACGTCGCCGGAGTCCTCGCGACTCGTTTGGCTCGGAGCCGCCAAGAGCTCCGCGAAGTAGGCCGGCTGCCCAGCGAGGGGTGGAGTCTCGGGGGCCAGCTCGATCGGCAGATCGGCGAAGAGGTCGCCGGAGATGATCTCGAGCTCCGGTCGGAGCTTCGCCCCCGTGTGAGGTTCCGGGCTCGGCGGCGCGTTGAGCGGCGCGTTCACCCGGCCGATAGCGGGCCCAGGCGCGTCGACTCTGGGCAACTCGCCCGTGCGACGAGGATTGCCGGTCAGCCAGTGCGGCGGCCGCAGGGTCCCGGTGACATGCCGCTCCGAGGTGGTGGGCCGCGGCACCGCGCGATCCCAGGGCGTCACCTCTTCTTCTTCGAGCGCAGACGGAGGAGGGGAGGGCAGCGTGATCCGCGGCTCTGGCGCCGCAGCCAGGAAGTCGCTCGGCGGGGCCTCTCCCGGCGCCGGACAGAGATCCTGTGGCAGGTCGGGGGCGTCGCTGAACAAGCGGCGAACGCAGCCGCCGAGATCGTGGGCGCTCACCGTACCGGTGCTCTTGATGATGAGATCGATGGCGCCGGCCGCTTCACCGGCTGACTCGAAGCGATCATCTGGCCTCAGCGCTAAGCAGCGGCGCAGCACCGAGCGGAGCCCCAGAATATCGGGCAACGTCTCGAAGATCCGATCAAGCGTGCGATCCCGAGGTTCGCTGACGATCTGGATCAGCGTCTGCGACACGCCGCGGCGCTCCCACAGGGGCTCGCCGGTCAAGGCTTCGGCCAAGACGACCCCCGCGGCGTACAGGTCGCTGCGCGCGGTGGCGGGCTCCCCGCGGATGACCTCCGGCGCGGCGTAGCGGGCCTTGCCGCGGATGGAGCGGGGGCCGGTCAGGCTGCGCGCGCCGATCGCGGTGGCGATGCCGAAGTCGGTGACCTTCACCTCGCCGAAGAAGCCGAGGAGGATGTTCCCGGGGCTGACGTCGCGGTGGATGATCCCCAGCGGCTGGCCTTCCTCGTTGCGCGCGCGGTGCGCGTGATCGATGCCGCGGAGCGCCTCGGCCAAGATGTGGAGCGCGTAGCGGGGCGCTAGACGCTCACCGCGCTCTCTGGCGCGCTGGATGAGCTGGTGAAGGTTCCGCCCTCGGACGTACTCCATCGCCAGGTAGGGCTGCTCGTTGACGTAGGTGAAGTCGAGGACGCGGACGATGTTGGGGTGCTCGAGGCGGGCCATCAGGCGGGCCTCGCGGCGAAAGAGCTCCATACTGACCGGGTCGGAGATCAAGGACGGCAACAGCCCTTTGAGGACGATCTTCTTCGCGAAGCCGTCTGCGCCTTCGACCCGGGCCAGGAGGATCTCCCCCATGCCCCCGCGGTGAATGGCGCCAAGGATCGTGTAGCGGTCCATGGTTAGCCCTTCGACATTTTCGGAAGTTTGTGCCGAATGGTGCTTGAATGTAGGAAAGCGGGTTACTCCGTCCCAGGTGCCGCAAATTGCAGCTCGTACAGGTTCCGGTAGAAGCCGCCCTGCGCCAAAAGCGCGTCATGGGGGCCCTCCTCGATGACCCGCCCCTTGGCGAGCACGACGATCCGATCGGCGCGGCGCACGGTGCTGAGCCGGTGGGCGATCACCAAGGCGCTCCGTCCCTCGAGCAGCGCGGCGAGGCCCGTTTGGATGAGCGCCTCGGTCTCCGGATCGACCGCGCTGGTCGCCTCATCGAGGATCAAGAGCTCCGGGTCATGGGCCAGCGCGCGCGCGAAGGCGATCAGCTGCCGCTCGCCCGAGGAGAGCCGCGCCCCGCGTTCGCCGACGGTGGTGTCCCAGCCCTTCTCGAGGCGCTTGATGATCTCGCTGGCCCGCGTGCGTTCGGCCGCGCGATCGAGCACCTCCTGCGTCAGATCCTTGCGCCCCAAGGTCACGTTGTCGCGGATGCTGCCGTCGAACAGATAAGGATCCTGGAGCACGACCGCTAGGTGGCTACGCAGCTCGAGCGGATCGAGCTCTCGCACGTCGATGCCGTTGACCGTCACTCGGCCGCCTTTGACGTCGTATAGACGGGCCAGGAGCTTCACCAGGGTGGATTTGCCCGCGCCAGTGGGGCCGACGATGGCGATCTTCTCTCCCCGCCGGATCAGGAGGTTGAGCCCGGTCAGGACCGGGGTGTCGTCGGCGTAGGAGAAGTCGACGTGATCGAAGCGGATCTCCTCGACCGGGCCCTCGATCTTCTTCGGCGTCGCGGGCGGCACGATCGTGGGCTTCTGATCGAAGAGGTGCACGCAGCGCTCCGCCGAGGCGAAGGCCGACTGCATCACCGTGTACTTGGTGGAGAGCTCGGTGATCGGGCCGAAGAATCGGCGCAGGTAGTCCACGAAGGCCACGAACACGCCGATCTCGAAGTCGCCGCCGACGACGAGCCGCGCACCGAAGTACACCATCGTGCCGATCGACATGGTGGCCAGACCTTCGATGATCGCGTAGGTCATGGCGTCGTAGCGGATCGAGCGATAGTTGGCGTGCCGGTAGGTCTGGTTGACCTCGTCGAACTCCTGAAAGGCCGCCCGCTCCTGACCGAAGACCTGGATGATCGGCATCCCCGCCAGCGACTCGGAGAGCGTGGCGTTGAGGCGGGCGGTCGCCGTGCGGGTGTCGCGGAAGGCGTTGCGCGCCGGCATCCGAAACATGGCCACCACCGACACCAGGAGCGGGACGATGGCGAAGGCGATCAGCGTGAGCCGCCAGTCGAGGACGAACAGCATCACCACGATGCCGGTCAGCGTCACCAGATCGCCGAGGATGCTCACGGCGCCGGTGGAGAACATCTCGGAGATGGACTCCACGTCGTTGGTCACTCGGGTCATGAGCCGGCCGACCGGGTTCTTCTCGATGAAGGCGACGTCGACCTTCTGCAGGTGGTGAAACAGCGCCATCCGCAGATCGCGGGTCACCTGCTGGCCGAGGAGCTGGGAGAGCCAGGTTTGCGCGAAGCGGGCCCCAAACTCGAGCACCACCGCCCCGATGAACAGGAGGACGATGAACAGGAAGCCCTCCATCTTCTTGGGGATGAAGTGGGCGTCGATCGCCACCTTCACCAGGTAGGGCTGAACGAGGTGGAGCGCCGAGGCGAGCGGGTAGCTGACGAGCGCGACCGTCAGGATCCCGCGGTGGGGCGCCACGAAGCGCCACAGCTGACGGACGATGTCCGCGTCGTAGACCTTGCCGAAGGTGACGTCCTGGGTAAACTCTCGGACCTTTTTCTTGCGGCGCTCGGTCACGACACGGCCTCGCGGTGCTCAGGGGCGGGGGCCGGGACGCTCTCGCGCTTCTCCAGCGCCTCGCGGAGCCGCTGGTGGCGGTGCATTTCGGCGTAGGCCCCGTTGTGGGCGAGGAGCTCGGCCTCGGTGCCCTGCTCGATGATCCGGCCATGGTCCATCACCAAGATGCGATCGGCCAGCGAAGCGCCGGCCAGGCGATGGGTGATGAGGATGGTGGTCTGCTTCTGTGCGCGCCGGGCCAGCTCGGAGAGGATCTTGTTCTCCGCCTCGGTGTCCACCGCCGAGAGCGTGTCGTCGAGGAGCAAGATCGGCCGCTCCACCAGCAGCGCCCGCCCGAGCGCGGCGCGTTGGCGTTGGCCACCCGACAAGGTGATGCCTCGCTCCCCGACCAAGGTGTCGAGGCCCTCCGGAAAGCCCGAGATATCAGGGCTGAGGCCCGCCCGGCTGGTGGCGGCTTCGACCGCGGCGTCGGTGGCCTCCGGCACGCCAAAGGCGATGTTCTCGAAGATCGTGCGAGAGAAGAGGAAGGCCTCCTGCGGGGCATAGGCGATCGCTGAGCGCATGGCCGCCACCGGTAGGTCCACCACGTCGACCCCGTCGAGGAAGACCGCGCCCTTGGGGATCTCGATGAGGCGGGTCAGCGCGCGCATCAGCGTCGACTTGCCGCTGCCGGTACGCCCGACGATGACCACCGTCTCGCCAGGCTCGAAGACCGTGGTCACATGATCGAGCGCCGGCGCGTTCGCACCCTTGTAGGTGAAGCTCAGATCGCGCAGCTCGATGCGGCCGCGATAGACCGGAGCGGGCGTGGGGCCATCCACGATCGTGGGGAGCTTTTTGAAGACGTCGTTGACCCGGTCCATGCTGGCGATGCCGCGCTGCCACAAGGAGAACATCCAGCCGAGCGCGATCGTGGGCCAGGTCAGCGCCGCCAGATAGGCGTTGAACTCCACGAACTGCCCCATCGACATGCGCCCGTCGATCACCCGCTCCCCGCCCAGCCACAGCAGCATGATCGTGCCGAAGGCGCCGCACAGCCCCATGAACGGGAACATCAAGCCCCGCAGGCGGGCCAGGCGCATGTTGACGTCGACGTAGCGATCATTGAGCGCGGCGAAGGTCTCTTCCTCGGCGGCCTCGCGCCGGAACACCCGCACTGTGCTCACCCCGCCCAAGTTCTCCTGCACCCGGCTCGAGAGGATACCGAGGCGCTCTTGAGACTCCTTGCTGTCCTCGTACATGCGCCGACCGATGATCCGCCCGCCGAAGCCGAGCATCGGCAGCGCGAGCAAGCACCAGAAGGCCAAGACCGGGTCGGAGGCGAAGAGCAGGGGGACGACCACCAAGTACACGATGGTGGTGTTGGTCAGGTTCAGGAGGCCGGGGCCGAGGAGCAAGCGGACCTGCGTCAGGTCGTTGATCGCGCGGCTCATCACCTGGCCCGAGGTGATCTCTTGGAAGAAGGACGGCGGCCGCTTGGCCAGCTCGACGAAGAGCTCGCTGCGGATGTCGTATTCGACATCCCGGCCTGCGTTGAAGATCAAGAGGCGAGAGGCGATGCGCGACCCAGCGCCTAGGACCGCGACGAGCAATAGGCCGAGCGCGTAGGTCTGGGCGCCCGCGAGGTCCTTGGCCACCAAGGCGTCGGTGGCCAGCTTCAGGAAGCGGGGCACGGCCAGCGAGAACATCTGGGTGATGATCAGCGTCGCGATTCCACCGGCGAAGGATCGGAGGTAGCGCTTGAAATAGTCGCGAATCCGCCGCCCGCTGACCGAAGGAGCTACGTCCGCCACGGCGCGGATGCTACGTGCTGCAGCCCAGCGAGGTCCAGCGTTCCCGCCTGATCAGCCAGTTCCCTGGAACCCCTGCACGGGCCCTCACCGCAAGATCGCTTGGATCGGCGGGACCCGAAGATCAGCCTCGTCGTGGGTCTCGCCGGCGATGGTCAGGAGCGTCTGGAGGACGTGCTCCGGGTGCGGGGGGGTGCCCATCGGATCGACCGCACCGGTCAGCAAATCGGCGCCTTGGGGCTGCAGGCCCACGTCGGTTGAAGCGCCGACCACCACGCCGCCCTTGATCTTCGCCCCGGTCACGAAGCAGGCGTTGGTCAGGGAGTGATCACGCCCTTCGCGCGGATTGAGCAAGGCGGTCCGCGAGAACTCGGAGAAGCCGACGATGACCGTGTGGTCGAGCCAGCTCGTACCGGTGGCGCGATACTCGTGGGCGAGGAGGTCGTCCATGAGTCGCGCGACCGCGTTGAACCCTCGTTCCTGGCGCGGGCCCTGATCGGTCGTCCACTCCCGAAAGTGGGTGTCGAGGCCTTCGGCGGCCTCGATGCTGACCACCCGGCTCACCCCGCCCATGATCGCCTGGGCGGCCATCGCCGCCTGCGCCTCGGCTGAGACCAGGCCCGCCGCGCCTGCGGCGATCCCGTAGTGGGCTCGAATGCGGTCCATTTCGGGGCCCACCGCGCTGAAGTCGAAGAGACGCGCCAAATCGCGCCCGGTCATGTCCCGGGCCTTTTGGCGTCCGGCCTCGGCCACGCCGAGCAAGGGCGAGCTGGTGCTGCGCCGACACGCCGCGTTGTCCCGGAGCAGCGCGTCGATCGCGGCGTCCTCGGCGGTGCTGAGCGCCGGGTTGGCCGGCCGCAGCGCGCGCAGCAGATCAGAGACCCCGCTGGCCTGCAGACCCGAGGCGTAGCTCGGCTGATCGACGTTGTAGGACTCGACTTGGATCGCCAGGTTCGGGATGGGATTGTCGCGACCCAACACCGAGGCCAGGCGCGTGGCCACCGAGGAGCCGCGGGCCAAGAGGCCGCTGGGCGGCTTGCCGGTGAGGAACCGCCGCCGCCCCGCCTCATGGGTCAAGGTCTCCATCGTCATCCCGCGGATCACCGCCAAGCGGTTGGCGTGGCGGGCCAGCTCTCCGATGAAGGGCCCAAAGGTGATGCCCCCCGCTTCGATCGGCAGGGCGTTGGCACGGGTGACCTTGTCGTAGCCGGGCTCGATCAACGTCGAGGCCAGCGTGTCCTCGTTGAAGCGCGCCGGATCCCGGGGGTCGAGGCCGAGCAGGATGTCCCAGCCCCCTGAAAAATAGGCAAAAACGAAGTAGAGGTCGTCGGCCGCGGCGGCCTCGGCCAAGCGGCTGAGCGAACCTGCGCTGGCAAAGGCCAAAGCCCCGCCGCCGAGCATGGTGGCCTGCTTGAGGAAGTCTCGTCGCGAGTGTCGGCTGGTCTTCATTCGCGTCTCCTCAGTAGGTGTAGAAGTCGGGGTGCACGACCAACGCCACGCACACCGCTCGCCAGGTGTTCGATGGAGTCACGTGGGCGTGCTCCGCGCTCTTCATCAGCCAAGTCCAAGGGTCGAGCTCCGGCGATCCGGCCGGCAGCTTGCGGGCATGAAAGCGGAGGAGCAGGGCCCGCAGGTTGTCCTCTACGGCGGCGGGGTTCTTCGAGATCGTATCCTCGCTCTCCGCGGCGAGGAAGAAGGTCCGCGCTGCCCGCTCGCGCCCGGGATCTTGGGCGATCAAGGCGGTGCAAACCGAGCGCGCGGCGTCGCTCAGGAACTTCTCGAACATCGCGCTGGGCAGCAGATCTTCCTCGGTGCGACCGATGAAGTCCGGCTTCCCTAGCGTCGCGGCCAGATCCTGAAACAGGTTCACCTCGGTCTGGCCGCGCAGCTCGGTCCAGCCGATGCCCCCGCTCACCTGGCGGATCGCGGTGTCGAGCTGATCGAGATCCATGCGGCGGCGGCTGCGCTCTGCGGCCTCGGGCGGCGTGGGCGGTGGCCGTACGACGCCGGGGTGCCCGGGTCCGAGCTCACCGAGGATCGGGCTGACGCTGGGGGGCGGTGCCGTAGGGGAGGGCGTGGGCGAGGGAACGACCCCTTTGGGCGTCGTATCCACGCAGGCGCTGAAGAGCGCGCCCAAGACGAGCACCAATCGTAGCGCGCGCATCAGCGGACCCTCCGATACACCGGGCTCGTGACGATCGCCTTGATCATCGCCCGGTAGCTCATCCCCGTGTTCAGGAAGCGGCGCGCCGCTTCGCCCAGGCCCAAGGCTTCGTCTGCGCTCAAGGGGCGCCCAAGGAGGTTTTGTGTCGCCCGCTGCGCGGTGCAGCGCGGGAAGCGATCATCGACCACCGTCTCTTCGATCAGCATCTTCGGTCCGAGCTCGGCGTTCTTCCGGTGCTCCGGCCGGAGGAAGGCATAGGCGTTCAGCATACCGAAGTAGGGACGGTCCTCGGCCGAGAGGCTCTGCGTCAGGTAGTAGAGGCGGCACTCGGGGCTGCACAGCACGCCAGATTGGCCGCAGCGCAGGCAATCCTCCCGCAGCGCGGGGAAGCGGTCCGGCGCCAGGAATCCCGCGCCGCGCTCGGTCCAGCGGGCCCAGTGCGCGCCGGTCGGCTCGAGCAGCGCGTGGCAGTACTTACAGCCGTCGCGTTTTTGGAGGTTGGGCGTCGGGCGCTCGGTGGGGTCGAGCGGGATGCCGCCGGGCGGCGGGCTGAGCGGGCTACACAAGAAGGCGTCGAAGAAGTGGGCTGCGCGCGCCCGGTTGGTCTGAAACCGCAAGAGGTAGCTCATGCTGGTCAGCACGCCGGCGTGATCCGGGCTGAGCTCGATCTCGGTGAAGGACTCGTCGGTCCAGGGCAGTTCGGGGAGCTGGTCGAGATCAACGCCGAGCGGCATCAAGGTCGCGCCCGCGGGGAGCTGGGCTTGATGCCGGAAGTAGTGCACCAGTGGGCCATTCACGAAGGCGCGGCGGCTGGTGAAGAGCTCTACGTAGGGGCGGTCCTCGCGGATCAGCGCGGCGACCCGGCGATCCACGTCCTCGCGCATCGCCCCCGTGACCTTGGCGTTGTGCGCCCCCGAGAGCCGGCAGCGATCGAGGTTTGGGCCGCAGCCGCAGCCCGGGTCGGTGAAGCCGTCCGTGGTCCGGCAGCGGGTCCCGCGGGGAGAGACCTCGGCGATCTGGGCGTCGAAGGCGCAGACCTTCACCGGGTGGGCGGGGTCCCAGTAGGGCGCGACCATGACGTAGCCCTCGCGGCGGATGCCTCCCGCGTCGGTGGTGAAGCTCGGGCTCCCATCGGGCGCGAAGGTCGCGGGGGTGTTGCTGCAGGGGACGTTGTCGCCGCGGTAGATGAAGCCGGTCGTGCGCCGCCAATACAGGCCCTCGGGCGTGATGCCGAAGCTGGCCTGGAAGTTCATCAGGTCGACGTTGCTGACGTTGTTCCAGAGGACCGAGCGGTGAAAACGCACGGCCCGGCCGACGAAGTCCTCGCTCGCGAGGAGCGCATCGATCATCTCCCCCGGAACCTCGGTCTTTCCATCGAGGGCTGCCAGCTCGGCCACGGTGGGCAGGCGGCCTGCGAGGTCCAAGGTCAGGGCCCGCAGATAAGCGTACGGATCGAGCGCGGCCTCTTCGGCACGGCAGACCTGGCCTTCGTTGGGCAGCGCGGCCGACGCCGACCCCAGCGGGAGCA
>Ga0154020_10010006_pt1 | contig 10880 bp, 7 predicted proteins | sample Klosneuvirus_201_FD_109709 | JGI IMG/M metagenome (GOLD analysis project Ga0154020, IMG submission 109709) | Active sludge microbial communities from wastewater, Klosterneuburg, Austria - Klosneuvirus_20160825_MG | ecosystem: Engineered > WWTP > Aerobic digester > Activated sludge | place...
AAGCACCTCACGCTCTCCAAGGACGCCCTCGGTCGGCTCGAGACCACGGTCGAAGCGGCGCGGGCGGCGGTGGCGAGCGCGAAGGGTGATCTCGACGCCGCCCAGCGTCGGTTCACGGTGGTGGCGGCCGCGGTAGACGCGCTCCCCGTGCTCCGCGCCCTCGACCGCGCGGAGGCCGAGCTCGCGGGGCTCGGCGTGGTCCCTGCGGTGTCGGACGCCGACGAGACCGACGCCCTCGTCGAGCGCTGGGCCAAGGCGGGCGACGAGCGCGCGCGCGCGCGCACCGATCGCGCGCGCCGGCACGCGGAGCTCGTCACGCACGAGACCACGCTGCTCGGCCTCCCCGCCGACGAAGGGGGGCTCGACGCGGACGCGCTCTACGATCGGCTGCAGCACGCGCTGGTCGCCCGCGACGAGGCTCGCGCCACGCTGCTCGTCGCCGCGAACGCGCGCGCCGAGGTGCTGGCTCGCGCCGAGGCGGCCGTCGCGGATCGGGCCGGCTGGTCGCTCGATCGCCTCCGCGCGGCCCCCCTGGAAGGGGCTCCGCGGCTCGCGTTCGAGCGGGCGCTCGCGGAGCGCGAGGTGGAGGCCGAGCGGCTGCGCGCCACCCTCGAGGAGGACGAGGCGCTCGCGGCCGACATCGCCGAGCTCGAGGCCCTGCTCGCGCGCGCCCCGAGCCCGCCCGATCCCGCGCCGCTCCGCGCGTTGCTCCCCGACCTCGCCACGCACGAACCCGCTCGCCGCCGACTCACGGTGGTGCGCGAGGAGCTCGCCGAGCTCTTCGCCAGGCGGGCGCGGCTGCTCGCGCGGGTGGGAGACGCGACGGCGCTCGCGCGCATCGACGACGAGGAGGTCGCCGCGCTGGTCCGCGTGGCCGAGGAGCAGCTCTCGCGGGCTTCCCGCCTCGCCGAGCGCGTCGAGGAGCGCGAGGCCGAGCTCGCCGAGGCGTCACGGGCAGCCGCCGTCGGGGCCGCCCTCGCGGTACCTACCGAGGCCGAGGTCGAGGCGCTCCGCGCGGCGCGCGACGAAGCCGTGGGCGGCCCGCTCGGTGAGCTGCGCCGCCGCATCGCCGCAGCCGATGGCGCCGTCGACCGGCTGCGCGCCCACGCCGACGTCGTCTCGAACCGGGCGCGCGCCGAGGCCCGCGTCGGGGAGCTGCGGAGCGCCCTCGAGCGCCTGACCGAGCAGCGGCACGCCCTCGCGCTCGACGAGCTGGCCACCACCGCCCGCGTCCGCGCGCTGACCAACGGCCACCTCGATCGACCACTGTCGCTCCGGGGCGCCGTCGCCGACGCGCGCAGCCTGGAGGCGGTCGAGACGGATCTCGCCGCGAGGGAGCGCGAGATCGCGCGCCTCGAGGCCGACCTCGCGCGCATGCGTGGGGCCCTCGAGGGCCATCTCCCCGCGGGCACGCTCGACCCGGAGTCCGCGGTCCGTCGGCAGATCGAGAAGAGCGAGCGGCTGCTCGCCGAGCGCGAGCAGTGGTCGGCCCAGATCGCGCGCCAGAACGCGCGTCGCGCCGTGCTCGCCGCTCGCCGCGCGTCGTTGCCTCCCCCGGAGCAGATGCTCGCGGCCCCGCTCGCGGCGCTCGGCCTCGACCCGCTGCCGGTCCACGTGGCCCGCGAGACCGTGCAGGCGCTGGCGGAGCTGCGGCGTTCTGTGCTCGAGGCCGACCGCGCCCACGCGCGCGCGGAGGTCCGCCTCGCCGAGAACGAGCAGAGTCTCGTTGCTGCCATTGCTGCCATCCCAGCGGCCTCCACCGACGCCGACCCGCGCACCCTGCTCGCCAAGCGCACCCAGCGGCAGAAGGAGCGCGAGGCGCGGCTCCTCGTCGAGACGGCCCGTGACCGCGCGCGCGCCGAGCTCGCGGTCGTCGACGATCGCCACCGGCTCGCCGAGCAGGCCCTCGAAGACCTGCGAGTGCTCCTCGGCGCGAGCGACGACGACGACGCCGAGCGGATCCTCCGCTTGCGCACGCGCGCCGACGCCCTGCGTGCCGAGATCGCGGAGGGCCAGCAGAAGCTCGCCGAGATCGCGCGTCGCGCCCCCGAGCCGTTCGTCGCCGAGGCGCGCGCGCTCGGCGAGGCCGGCGTGAAGACCGAGCTCGCGGTGGCGGCGCGCATCGTGGCCGAGGCCGAAGCCGCCTATGGCGCGGCCGAGCGCGCGGTCGGCAACGCGGCCCGCGAGCGCAGCGAGGTGGACGGCGGCGACCGCGCGGCCGAGCAGGCCGCCGAGATCGAGCGGGTGCGCGCCGAGCTCACGACCCACGTCGAGCGCTGGTGCGTCCTCACCCTCGCCGATCGCCTGCTCGACGGCGCGATCCGCCGCTTCGAGCGCGACCACCAGCCGGCGTTGCTCCTCCGGGCCTCGACCCTGTTCGAGGCCATGACCGGCGGTCGCTACCTGCGCATCGTGCGCCCGCTGGGCGAGCAGCGGGTCGTGGTCGAGCGCCGGGACGGCGAGAAGTACGAGCCCGAGCGGCTCTCCACCGGCACGCGCGAGCAGATGTGGCTCGCCCTGCGGCTCGCCTACGTCGAGCGCTACTGCGCGGCCGCCGAGCCGCTCCCGGTGGTGCTCGACGACGTGCTCGTCAACTTCGACGAGCGCCGCACGACCGCCACCCTGCGGGCGCTGGCCGAGGTCACCGCGGTCACGCAGGTGCTGCTCTTCACCTGCCACGAGTCGCTGCTCGAGACGGTGCGCCTCTCCGGCGTGCCCGCCGCGGTGCTGCGGATCTGAGCGTTGCCGGCCGTGCGCCGCGCTGGCACCCATGGGCCATGCGCCTCCTCTTCGCCCTCGCGTCCGCGATGCTCTCCGCGTGCACCCCGAGTCGGCCCCCGGTCGTTCCGACCGCCGAGGCCGAGGCCGAGGTGCGCCGCACGCTCGACGACTTCCACGACGCCGCGGCCAAGGCCGACGAGGCGCGCTACTTCGCGCACTTCGCCAAGGACGGCGTGTTCCTCGGCACCGACGCCACCGAGCGCTGGGACGTCGCCGCGTTCCGCGCCTACGCCCACCCGCATTTCGCGAAGGGCAAGGCGTGGACGATGCGCGCCAACGTGCGCTTCGTCGTCGTGCGCGGCGACGTGGCCTGGTTCGACGAGGCGCTCGAGACCGAGAAGCTCGGCCCCGCGCGCGGCAGCGGCGTACTCGTGCGCGAGGGCGGCGTGTTCAAGCTCGCCCAGTACAACCTCGCGATCACCGTCCCCAACGAGCGCTTCGGCGCCGTCCGCGCCCTCCTCGAGGCACCACCCCCGAAGCCTTGATCAGGGCCGCAGGACCAGCCAGGTGTCTTCGCCGACGCGGGTGGCCGAGACCAGCGAGAAGCGCCTGGCGACGGCCGGGCTCTCCGGCGAGGGACCGACGAGCGAGGGCCGCCCGCCTTCGCCGAGCACGATCGGCGCCGTGAACCAGTCGAGCTCGTCGACCAGCCCGGCTTCGACCAGCGCGCCGGCGATCACGCCTCCGCCCTCGACGAGCAGCTCGACGACCCCTTCGGCGCCGAGCCGCGTCAGCACCGCGCGCAGGTCGAGGCCGCGCGAGGCCCGCGGGATCCGTGCGACGCGCACGCCCGCCCGCTCCAGCGCCGTCACGCGATCGGCGGGTGCGTCGTCCGCGACGAACACCCAGGTGGGGATCTGCCGTGCGGTCTCGACCAGCTTCGCCGCGAGCGGCAGCCTTGCTTCGGAGTCGACCACCACGCGCCGGGCGGGGCTCCGCGCCTCGATGGCCGGCGCGTCGCGCGCGGTCAGCGACGGGTCGTCGGCGAGCGCGGTGCCGATCCCCACGAGCACCGCGTCGGCGCGTCGACGGAGCGCGTGCACCTCGCGGCGGGCCAGCTCCCCCGTGATCCACTGCGAGCTGCCGTTGGCCGCGGCGATGCGGCCGTCGAGCGAGGTCGCGAGCTTGAGCCGCACGAAGGGCACCCCCGTGCGCACGTGCTTGGCCCACGAGGCGACCAGCGCCGCGCAGTCGGCCTCGCAGACACCTTCGATCACCTCGACGCCCGCCGCCCGCAGGCGATCGTTCCCACCCCCGGCCACGTGCGGGTTCGGGTCGCGCACACCCACGATCACGCGAGAAATACCCGCCGTGAGCACCGCTTCGGTGCAGGGCGGGGTGCGCCCGTGGTGGTTGCAGGGCTCGAGGGTCACGTAGAGGGTCGCGCCGCGCGCCGCCTCGCCCGCGTCGCGCAGCGCGGCCACCTCGGCGTGGTGCTCGCCTGGCCGGAGGTGGAAGCCACGCCCGAGGACCACGCCGTCTTTGACGACCACCGCGCCGACGTGGGGGTTCGGCGCCGCGTCGCCCTTCTGCGCCTCGGCGAGCGCGAGGGCCATCGCGGCTTCGTCGCTCGCGACGTTCATTCGCGCGGGACCTTCACCCCGGGCGTGGACGGGCGCGCGTGCGCGCGGTGGGTGAGCCGCTGCAGCTCGTCGAGGAACTCGCCGATGTCGTCGAACTGGCGGTAGACCGAGGCGAACCGCACGTAGGCCACCTGGTCGAGGTCACGCAGGTGGTTCATGACGATCTCGCCGATGGCGCTCGAGGGGATCTCCTTGTCGCCGGTGGCCTCGAGCTCGCGCTCGACCGCGTTGGCCACCTCGTCGCGCGCCGCGGCGGACACGGGGCGCTTCTGGCACGCGCGCTCGAGGCCGAGCAGCAGCTTGTGCCGGTCGTAGGCCTCGCGACGCCCGTCCTTCTTCACGATGAGGGGCATCGCCTCCTCGAGGCGCTCGTAGGTCGTGAACCGACGCCCGCACGACTCGCACTCGCGGCGCCGGCGGATCGCGTCGTTGGCGCCGGTGGGGCGGGAGTCGATGACCTTGTGCTCGAGGGCACCGCAGCCGGGGCACTTCATCGCGCCTCCTCGTGGAACGACTCGGCGGCCGCGAGCAGGCCCGGCAGGCCCCCCGTGTGGACGAAGAGCACCCGTGCGCCGGCCGGCACTTCGCCCCGCTTGATCGCGAGCCCGAGGCCGAACATCGCCTTGCCCGTGTAGACCGGGTCGAGCACCACGCCGCTCGTGCGCGCCACGTCGACGAGGAACGCGCGCTGCTCGCTGGTGGTGACCGCGTAGGCGGGGCCCTTGCCGGCGTCGTCGACGACGAACGGCGGGCTCGCGGGCAGACCGCTGCACCGCGCCCGCGCCTCGTGCATCTGCGCCTCGACGCGGCGCTGGAAGTAATCGGCGCTGTCGCACACCGCCATCGGGCGCACGGTCCTCGCCACGCCGTAGCGCGCGGCGCCGAGCGCGATGCCCGCCGCCGTGCCGCCCGACCCGCACGCGTGGACGATCACGTCGAACGGTCGCGGGGCGCCGGCGAGGCCGCTGTCGATCTGCGTGCGCACCTCGCGCATCGCGCGCACGTACCCGAGCGCGCCGAGCCCGTTCGAGCCGCCCTCGGGGACGACGTAGGGCTTCTTGCCCGAGAGCTCCAGGGTGCGCGCCGCCGCGGCCATGAGCTCGTCGCGCGTGCGGTACTGCTCACGGGTGATGGGGCGGATCGTGGCGCCGGCGAGCGCGTCGAGGAGCACGTTGCCGGTCAGCGGCAGCGGCGCGAACGGGTCGTCGACGCGGAGGAACAGCACGCACGCGAGCCCCAGCCGCGCGCACACGAGCGCCGTGGCGCGGGCGTGGTTCGACTGGATGCCGCCGGTGGTGAGCACCGTGTCGCAGCCCTGGTCGAGGGCCTCGGCCATCAGGAACTCGAGCTTGCGGAGCTTGTTGCCCGACTCGGCGCCCCCGGTGACGTCGTCACGTTTGACGAACAGCTCGCACCCGAGGCGGGCCGAGAGCTGCGGGATCTGCACGATCGGCGTCGGCAGGTGCGCGAGCGCGATGCGGGGGAGCGCGTCGAGCGGGTCCATCACGCGAACGTCACGAGCCTCGCGCCGGCCTCGATGGTGGCGCCGGCCTGCGCGTGGATCTCGGCGACCACTCCGCCGGCCTTGGCGCGGAGCTCGTTCTCCATCTTCATCGCTTCGACGACGACCACGCCCTGGCCCACCGCGACTTCGTCGCCGACGGCGACCAGCACCTTGGTGACTCGCCCCGGCATGGGCGCCACGATCACCTTCTCGTCAGCGCCGCCCTTGGTGCGGCGCGCGGCGGCGCTCGCCCGCAGGCGCTCGCTCTCGATGCGCCCGTAGATGCGGTGCCCGCTCGCGACGATGCCGACCTCGGGTGGGAGGCCCTCGAGGGTCAGGTCGAGGACCTGGCCGTCGATGCGGATCGAGAGCGAGCCGTCGTCGATCTCGACGACGTCGGCCTCCACGAGGCGGCCCTCGACCGACACCGTGAGGGCGCCGGTCGGCAGGATGTCGACGTCGACCGGGCGTTCTCTGCCGTCGAGGGTCACGTAGTAGCGCATGACGCGCCCTCCGTACCGCGCGACGGCGCGGAGCGCTACTCCTCGGCGCCGCGCAAGGCCGCGAGGACGCCGAGGTCCTCGAGGGTGGTGGTGTCGCCCTTGGTCTCCCGGCCGGCGGCCAGGTCCTTGAGCAGACGGCGCATGATCTTCCCGCTCCGCGTCTTGGGCAGGGCGGCCGCGAAGCGCAGGCCGTCGGGCCGCGCGAACTTGCCGATCTCCTTGGCGACGTGGTCGAGCAGCCTGGCGCGCATGGCGTCGTCGGGCTCGTGGCCACCCTTGAGGGTGACGAAGACGACCAGCGCCTGCCCTTTGAGGTCGTCGGGGCGACCGACCGCGGCGGCTTCGGCCACCGCGGGGTGCGACACCATCGCGCTCTCGATCTCGGCGGTGCCGATGCGGTGACCGGCGACGTTGAGCACGTCGTCGATGCGGCCGACGACCCAGAAGTACCCCTCCTCGTCCTGGCGCGCGCCGTCACCCGTCGTGTAGACGTGCGGCACCTCGGACCAGTACTGCGCCTTGTAGCGCTCGTCGTCGCCCCACACCGTGCGCAGCATCGAGGGCCAAGGGCCCGCGAGGATGAGCTTGCCGCCCGTGTTGCGCGCCACCTCGGTGCCATCCTCGGCGACGATCCTGGGGGCGTAACCGAACATCGGCAGACCGGCCGAACCCGGCTTGGCGTCGACGGCGCCGGGCAGCGTGGTGATGGCGATCGAGCCCGTCTCGGTCTGCCACCAGGTGTCGACGATCGGGCAGCGCTCACCGCCGATCACGCGGTGGTACCAGAGCCACGCCTCGGGGTTGATCGGCTCGCCGACCGTGCCGAGCAGCCGCAGCGAGCTCAGATCGTGCTTCTTCGGCCACTCCTCGCCCGTGCGGATGAACGCGCGGATCGCGGTCGGCGCCGTGTAGAGCACCGTCGCGTGGTGGCGCTCGACGATCTCCCACAGGCGGTCGGGCTTCGGGTAGTTCGGCGCGCCCTCGAACATCAGGCAGGTGACGCCGCACTGGAGCGGGCCGTAGGTGATGTACGAGTGGCCAGTGATCCACCCGACGTCGGCGGTGCAGAAGTAGAGGTCGTCGTCCTTGAGGTCGAACACGTAGCGGGTCGAGAGCTGGGTCTGCAGCAGGAACCCCGCCGTCGAGTGCAGCACGCCCTTGGGCTTGCCGGTCGAGCCCGAGGTGTAGAGCACGAACAGCGGGTGCTCCGCGGGCACCTCGGCCGGCGCCGCGTGCTCCCTGGTGGGCGGAAGATCGTTGGCCGAGGTCAGGCGCACCACGGTCTGCTCGAGGGCGAAGGCGCGCGCGAAGGCGTCGTCGTCGAGGGCCGCGTTCTCGCGCTTGCGCAGGTGCACGATCACCGAGCGCAGCGTGGGACACTGGGAGGCCGCGGCGCGCGCCGCCTCGAACAGCTTCACCTCGCCGCCGCGGCGGTAGCTCATGTCCTGGGTGATGAGCGCGACCGCGCCGCAGTCCTGGATGCGGTCGCGCAGCGCCTCGGCCGCGAACCCGCCGAACACGACGGTGTGCACGGCGCCGATGCGCGCGCACGCCAGCATGGCGACCACGGCCTCCGGCACCATGCCGAGGTAGATCGCCACGCGATCCCCCGCGTGGACCCCGAGGTTGCGCAGCTTCGCCGCGAGCTTGCACACCCGCGCGTGCAGCTGCGCGTAGGTGAGGGTCACGACCTCGGGCTCGCCGTCGTTGCCGATGGGCTCGCCCTCCCAGATCAGCGCCGCCTTCTGCCACGTGGGGGTGCCCTGGAAGCGATCGAGGCACGCGACGGAGGCGTTGAGGACGCCGTCCTCGAACCACTTGGCGTGGGGCTCGGCCCAGGAGAGCGCCTTGGTCGGCGCCTTGAACCAAGGCAGCTGCGCCGCCTGCTCGAGCCAGAAGCCCTCCGGGTCGTCGATCGACCGACGGTGGAGGGCCTCGTACTCCTCGCGGCTCTTGACCCGCGCGGCGGCGCGGAATTCGTCGGAGGGAGAGAACCGGCGCGACTCCTTGGAGACGCTGAAGATGTTGCCTTCGGACATCGGTCCGGAGGGTAACGGAACGGCGGCTCTCGAGTCGACGGGATTGCCCGCTGGCTCGCTGCGTCAGCGGCCAGCACCATCCGGAGTCGCTCAGCTCGCCTTGCGGCCCTCGACGCCCAGGAAGCGCCAGCGACCCCGCAAGAGCGGCAAGGACTCGACGTCGGTCAGCACCCCTCGCACGTCCTCGGACGGGCTCAGGGACTGCACCGGACGGACCTCGTCGGCGGAGCTGATCTTGGACTGAGACGTGGATGCCGGGATGTGGGTCATGACAGGCTCCGAACCTCCCCCAGGACGACAGGCGGGCAAGCTGGCCAGGAGCGGCCAGCCGTTTCGATGACCACCGTGTAGGCACGATGTGTCGACCTTGCAAACCCCTTCGCATGCGAATCGTTCCCGCTGGACTGTTCCGGCGAGACAACGCCCACGAGTTCCCGACGAAACAGCGGCAGGTCGACACCGTCGGCGCCTGAGAGAATGTGAATCTTCGTCGGCCGCCCATGGAGGCGGCCGATGCTTCGCTCCACTTCGTTCCGCTCACAGTCTGTGAATCTTTGTCGGCCGCCCATGGAGGCGGCCGATGCTTCGGCTCGCTTACGCTCGCCTCAGCCCGCGAGGTCGCCCGAGGCGAACAATGTGCGCACGTCGGTCGTGACCGCCAGGTAGGTCGCGAGCAGCTTGTCGGCGGCCTTCTCTGCGGGCCCGTCGCGGTGACCCATCGAGCGCGCGAGCGCCTTGAGGCCGGGCGCCCCCTCCTCGAGCAGCACCGACTTTCCGCCGTGCAGCACCCGTGCGCGCTGTTCGATGCGACGCAGGAAGCGGTAGCCGTCGCGCAGGGTGGTGGCCTGCGCCGAGGACAGGTGGCCGCGCGCTTCGAGCGCGTCGATCGCGCCCAGCGTCTCGGGCGTGCGGAGCGCGCGATCCTTGCCGTGACGCATCTGCATCCACTGCACCGCGAGCTCCACGTCGACCAGCCCGCCGCGCCCGAGCTTGGGGTCGTAGCGCCCGGGACGCTCGCGCGCGAGCTCGCGCTCCATGCGCTCGCGGATGCGCACGAGCTCGTCCCAGTTCGAAGCGCCGCGCTCGTAGGCGGCCTCCTCGGCGATCTCCGCGACCAGGTGCCCGAGGCGCAGGTCGCCCGCCGCGGGCCGTAGCCGCAGGAGCGTCTGTCGCTCCCAGTCGGCGGCCTTGGCGGGCGCGCCGTCACGCCCGAGGTGGTAGGCGCGAAACGCCTCGAGGGAGACCACGAGGTGGCCCTGCTCGCCGCTCGGGCGCAGTCGAGCATCGAGCTCGTAGCCAGGGCCCGCCTCGTGCGGCGCGCCGACGAGCCGGATGATCCGCTGCGCGATCCGCGCGTACACCTCGCCCGCGTCGAGGGGATCGAGCCCGTGGTGTGCGGCGATGTTGGGGTCGTAGACGAACAGCACGTCGAGGTCGGAGCCGTAGCCGATCTCCCGACCACCGAGCTTGCCGAGCGCGAGCACCGCGAGCCCGCGCAGGCTGCCCGAGAGGCCACGCCGGCGCGCCATCTCCTCGAGGGCGAACCCCGTCGCCGCGTCGAGCGAGGCGTCGGCCATGATCGACAGCGCGCGCGACGTGGTGCGCAGGTCGATCTCCCCGGCGAGGTCGCGGAGGCCCACGTCGAGCTCGAGGGCGCTCTTGGCGCGCCGCATGGCCCCGACGAAGATCTCCGGATCTTGCCGGTCCTCGTGCGGCAGCCGCGCGATCTCCTCGGCCAGCATGCGCGCGCCGCGCTGCTCGTCCACGTGGCCGGTGCGTCCGGCGAACAGCATGAGGTCGGCGAGCTCGGGGTGCCCGACCAGCGAGGTCCCGAGGTAGGCGCTCGCCCCGGAGAGGCCGACGAAGCGGGAGAGGGCGCGCTCGTCGGCCGCGAGCGCGCGCACGTAGGTCTCGACGCTCGGCGGTGACAGCCGCTCGAAGAAGCTACGCACGATCCCGGCGGCGAGCTCCGGGTCGGCGGCGTCGAGGATCGCCGTGACGAGGCCCGTGACGAACCGCGGGTGCTTCTCGCGCGTGCGCCCGCCGAGCGGCGCGTCGGGGCGGCGGCCGAGGGCCAGGAACGCGAGCGCGAGGTCGTCGGTCGGGGGCGCCGACTCTCCGGACTCGGCGGCAGCGAGCGTGCGCAGGACCTGCTGCACGCGCTCGTCGGCGGCCGTGACCCGCCCGGGCGCGAGCGAGGCGAAGCGCTCGGCGATGCGGCTCCGGGCCGTGTCGAGCGCCTCGAGCAGCGCGGCGTCGTGGCGATACCCGAGCGAGCGCGCGAGCCGCTCGAGCTCCACCCCGCCCTCGGGCAACAGGTGCGTCTGCACACCGGTGGCGATCTGCACGCGGTGTTCGGCGCGGCGCAGCAGCAGGTAGCCGGCCTCGATGTGACGGGCCTCGCGGTCGCTCACGTAGCCTCGCGCGCGCAGGCGACGCAGGGCCTCGAGCGTGTTGGTCGCGCGGACCC
>Ga0154020_10010007_pt1 | contig 10879 bp, 9 predicted proteins | sample Klosneuvirus_201_FD_109709 | JGI IMG/M metagenome (GOLD analysis project Ga0154020, IMG submission 109709) | Active sludge microbial communities from wastewater, Klosterneuburg, Austria - Klosneuvirus_20160825_MG | ecosystem: Engineered > WWTP > Aerobic digester > Activated sludge | place...
AGGCGCCGCCGGTGCTCACGCCGCGCCCGGCACCAGCGTCGCCAGCACCGCCTGCCATTCCGGCGACGCCCACCGCGCCGGGAAGCAGCGGGCCAGGAGCTCGAGCATGATCGCCACCGCGGTCGACGCGCCCGGCGACGCGCCCAGGAGCGCAGCGATCGTGCCGTCGGCGCTGGTCACCACCTCGGTGCCGAACTTCAGGTCGCCGCCGCCCTGGCCGTCGCTCTTGATGATCTGCACGCGCAACCCGGCCACCTGGACCTCCCAGTCGTCGGTGCGCGCGCTCGGGCAGTAGCGCCGCAGCATCGCGACCCGCGCCTCGGTCGACAGCATCGCCTGGCCGACCAGGTAACGGGTCAGCTCGAGGTTCTCGAGCCCGGCGCTCAGCACCGCACGCACGTTGTGGATGCCGATCGAGCCGAGGAAGTCGAAGATCGAACCCTCCTTCAGGAACTTCGTCGTGAAGCCGGCGTAGGGTCCGAACAGCAGCTCCTGGGTGTCGCCGATCCAGCGGGTGTCGAGGTGCGGCACGCTCATCGGCGGCGCGCCGACCTCGGCCTGGCCGTAGACCTTGGCGTGGTGGCGCGCGATCACATCGCGGTTGGTGCAGCGCAGCCACTGCCCGCTCACCGGGAACGCGCCGTAGCCGCGCGCCTCGGGGATGCACGACTTCTCGAGCAGCGCCAGCGAGTAGCCGCCGGCGCCGATGAACACAAACCGCGCGCGCACGGTGCGCTCCTGCCCCGCGGTCAGGTCGCGCACGTCGACCGCCCAGCCGGCGCCGTCCCGGCGCAGGTCGACGACCTCGTGGTTGAGGCGCAGCGCGAACCCGGGCGCGTCGTCGAGCCAGGCGAACAGGCCGCGGGTCAGCGCGCCGAAGTTGACGTCGGTGCCGCGCGCCATGCGGGTCGCCGCGACCGGGCGGTCGACGGCGCGGCCGTCCATCACCAGCGGCATCCACTCGGCGAGCTGCGCGCGGTCCTCGCTGTACTCGAGATCGTGGAACAGCGGCGAGGTCGCGAGCCGCGCGGCCCGGGCGCGCAGGAACGCGACGTCGGCGTCGCCCTCGACGAACGACAGGTGCGGCACCCGGCGGATGAACGACGGCTGATCGGGCAGGTCACCGGCCTCGACCAGCGCCCGCCACAGCGCGAGGCTGGTGGCGAACTGGCCGGCGATCTTGAGCGCCTTGCCGCAGTCGACGGTGCCGTCGGCGGCGACCGGCGTGTAGTTCAGCTCGCAGTACCCGGCGTGGCCGGTGCCGGCGTTGTTCCACGCGTCCGAGCTCTCGGCGGCGGCGCGATCGAGCCGCTCGAAGGCCACGATGCGCAGCCCGGGATCGAGCTTGCGCAGCAGCGCGCCCAGCGTCGCGCTCATGATGCCCGCGCCGATCAGGACGACGTCACACTCGCTCGCTGTCATCGCCGGCGAGTGTAGCCGCCGGCGCCGCCGCGGGCGCGGCCACCACGGTCATGTCGGCGAGCGCCCCGGCCTGGCCCCGGCCGGCGACCCACCGGCCGCGCATCGCGTACAGCACCGGGACCGCCATGCGGCTGATGAACAGCGACGCAATCTCACCGGCCAACAGCGAGATCGCGAGGCCCTGGAAGATCGGATCGAACAGGATGACCGCCGAGCCCGCGACGACCGCCATCGCGGTCAGCAGCATCGGCCGGAAGCGCACCGCGCCGGCGTCGACCACCGCCTCGGTCAGGGGCATGCCCTCGGCCAGCCGCAGCTCGATGAAGTCGACCAGGATGATCGAGTTGCGCACGACGATCCCGGCCCCGGCCATGAAGCCGATCATCGAGGTCGCGGTGAAGAACGCGCCCATGCCGGCGTGGGCCGGCAGGATGCCGACCAGCGAGAACGGGATCGCCGCCATCACGACCAGCGGGGTCGAGAACGACTTGAACCAGCCGACCAGGAGGCCGTAGATGACGATCATCACGACCGCGAACGCCAGGCCGAGGTCGCGGAACACCTCGAGCGTCACCTGCCACTCACCGTCCCACTTGATCGCGGGGCGCGCGTCGTCCTTGGGCATCTGCAGGTTGAACACCGTGACCGGCTGTCCGTCGATGCGGCCGATCTTGTCGTTCATCGCCGAGATGGCGTAGACCGAGCTCTCGGCGCCGCCGGCGACGTCGCCGGTGACGTAGACCACCGGCAGCAGGTTCTTGTGGTAGATGCTGCGGTCCTCGTCGACGTCGACCGGGCGCACCAGCTCGCCGAGCGGCACGGTGGCGCCGGTGGCCGGCGCGCGCAGCCGCAGCGCCGCCAGGTCGGCGGTCGACGCCACCTGGGCGTCGGCCACGTCGAGCACGATCATCACGTCCTCGCGCTCGAGCGGGGCGTGCAGCAGGCCGGCGGGCGCGCCGTCGGTGGCGATCCGCAGCGCGGTGGCGATGTCGTCGGGCGCGATGCCGTGCAGCGCCGCCTTCTCCTTGTCGATCGCGAAGCGCACCTTGGGCTGCGGGGCCTCGACGTACCAGTCGACGTCGACCACGCCCGGCGTGCTCTCGAAGATGGCGCGCATGTGCTCGGCCAGGCGTTGCCGCGCCTGCGGCGTCGGCCCGTAGACCTCGGCCACCAGCGTCTGCAGCACCGGCGGCCCCGGCGGCACCTCGACCACCGCGGTGCGCGCGCCGTACTTCTTGGCGACGGCGACCACCAGCGGCCGGATCCGGCGGGCGATGTCGTGGCTCTGGGCGGCCCGGGCGTGCTTGGGTAGCAGGTTGATCTGCACGTCGGCGACCGCCGGGCCGCGCCGCATGTCGTAGTGGCGGACCAGCCCGTTGAACGTGAACGGCGACGCGGTGCCGACGTAGACCTGGTAGTCGAGGACCTCGGGCTGATCGCGCACCGCCGCGGCGATCTCGCGCGCCACCGCCGCGGTGCGCTCGAGCGACGCGTCCTCGGGCATGTTGACGATGACGTCGAGCTCGCTCTTGTTGTCGAACGGCAGCATCTTCACGTGGACCGCGCGGTAGGGGACCAGCGCGATCGCCCCGACCAGCAGCGCGCCGATCACCGCGAAGAAGCTCCACCGCCAGCCGGCCCGGGTGACCAGGCGCCGCATCAGCCAGCGGTAGGCGCGGGTCAGCCGGCTCTCCTTGGCCTCGGCGTGGCCGTGGGCCGCGCCGCCGCCGAGCAGCCGGGCCGCCGCCCACGGCGTGACCACGAACGCGATCAGCAGCGAGAACGCCATCGCCGCGCTGGCGCCGACCGGGATCGGGCGCATGTACGGCCCCATCAGCCCGCCGACCGCCGCCATCGGCACGATCGCGCCGATCACCGCCAGCGTGGCCAGGATGGTCGGGTTGCCGACCTCGTCGACCGCGGTGATCGCGACCTCGCGCAGGCTGCGCCCGCGGTTCGCGGGCAGGTCGCGGTGCCGCACCATGTTCTCGACGACGACGATCGCGTCGTCGACCAGGATGCCGATCGAGAAGATCAGCGCGAACAGCGTGATCCGATTGAGCGTGTAGCCGACCAGGTAGAACACCAGCAACGTCAGCGCCAAGGTCGACGGGATCGCGATCGCGACCACCAGCGACTCGCGCCAGCCGAGCATGAGCAGCACCAGCGCCGACACGCTGACGACGGCGATCGCCATGTGCAGCAGCAGCTCGTTGGACTTCTCGGCCGAGGTCTCGCCGTAGTTGCGGGTGATCGTCACCTCGACGTCGGCCGGGATGACGGTCCCCTGCAGCCGCGCGAGCTGGGCCAGGACGGCGTCGGCGACGACGATCGCGTTGGTGCCGGGCCGCTTGGCGATCGACAGCGTCACCGCCGGCTGCTCGGCGCCGCCGCCGCGCGCGGCGCGCTGGCCGAAGAACACGTACTGCGCGGTGTCCTCGGCGGCGTCGGCGATGGTCGCGACGTCGCGCAGGTGGACCGGCACGTCGCCGTAGACGCCGACCACGGTGGCGCCGACGTCGGCGGCGTCGGCGAAGAAGCCGCCGGCCTCGACGATGACCTCCTGGTCGTGGGCGGTGAAGCTGCCGACCCGGCTCTGGCGGTTGGCGGCCAGCGCGGCCAGCCAGGCGTCGCCGACGCTGAGGTGGCGCGACGCCAGCGCGACCGGATCGAGGTGGACCCGGATCTGCCGCCGCAGCCCGCCGATCAGCTTGGTCTCGGACACGTCGACCGTGCGCTTGACCTGGGCCTCGACCTCGGCGGCGACCCGGCGCAGCTCCTGGTGATCGTAGCGCCGCGAGTGGAACGTCAGCGCCAGGATCGGCACGTCGTCGATCGACCGCGACTTGACCAGCGGCGCCGACGCGCCGGGCGGGATCTTGTCGGCGTTGCCCATCAGCTTCTGGTGCAGCTTGACCAGCGAGCGCTCGACGTCCTCGCCGACCTTGAAGCGGACGATCACCATCGACCGCCCGGGCTGGCTGGTGCTGTAGACGTACTCGACGCCCTCGATCTCCCACAGCAGGCGCTCGATCGGCGAGCTGACCCGGCGCTCGACCTCGGCGGCCGAGGCGCCGGGCATGGTGACCATGATGTCGACCATCGGCACCTTGATCTGCGGCTCCTCCTCGCGCGGCAGGATGATCGCGGCGCCGACGCCGAGCAGGATCGACACCACGATCAAGAGCGGCGTCAGCTTGGAGTTGATGAACGCCTTGGCCAGCCCGCCGGCCAGCCCGAGCTTGGGCGCCGCGGCGCTCACGACGGCCGCCCCGCAGCGGCGCCGGCGGTGACCCGCTGGCCGTCGACCAGCGCCGCGGGCGGCGCGACGACGATCGCGTCGCCGGCCGTGACCCCGGCGGTGATCTCGACGCGGTCGCCGGCGGCGTCGGTGATGACCCGGCCGGTGCGCACCAGGCGGAGCACGGCCTTGCCGTCCTGGACCACGAACACCGACGCCAGCTGGCCATTGCGGACCACGGCGCTCGCCGGCACCGTGACCGTCGGCACCGCGACCGACGGCACCATCACGCGGCCGAACGCGCCGACCCGCAGCGTCGGATCGGCCGGCAGCTCGAGCTTGACCAGCACGGTGCGGCTGGCGGGGTCGGTGGTGGGGGCGATCTCGACCACCGCGGCCGTGACCGCGGCGTCGAGCATGTCGAGCTTGACGTCGAGGCGGGCGCCGATCGCCACCTGCCGGATCAGCGTCTCGGGGATGGTGGCCTCGAACCGGAACGACGACGGGTCCTCGATCACGCACAGCGGCTGGCCGGGCAGGCCCATGTCGCCGACGTTGCTGCGCTTGGCGGTGACGACGCCGGCGATCGGCGCGCGCACGGTGGCGTAGCGGGCCATCGTCTCGGCCTCGGCCAGCCCGGCGGTGGCGATCCGGTGCCGCGACGCGAGCGCGTCGTACTCGGCCCCGGGGATGGCGCGCTGGGCCATCAGCTTGCCGGCGCGGTCGAGCTCGAGCGCCGCGTTGGCCAGCGCCTCGCGGGCCTGGTCGACCCGGGCGGACAGCTCGCGCACCGACAGCCGCGCGACGACGTCGCCGCTCGCGACGCGCTCGCCGATCACGCACCGCAGCTCGGTGATCTTGCCCATCACGCTGGGCGCGATCTCGACGCTCTCCTGCGCGCGCACCGCGCCGACCGCCGCGACGCCGCGCACCGGCGCCTCGGCGCGGGCCGGCGTGGTCTGCACGGCGATCACCGGGCGAGCCGCCGCGGGCGCGGCGCGCTGGTCACCATGACAGGCGGCGAGCGCGAGCAGCGCGCCGCCGAGGATCAGACTGCGTTTGACGCGGGGCATCGAACGCGTGAGAGCCGCGCGCCGGCCAAGAGGTTCGCGGCGGCGCATCCCCCTGGAATCGCGGCGGGACTCAGGGCGGCGCGGCGTCGGCGCCCGCGCCGTGGCGGGCGTCGGCCAGCACGGTCTCGAGCGCCCACGGGATGCGGCGGGCCAGCGGCGCCTTGCGCTCGGGGCAGTCGGCGAGCGTGCAGATGCCGCACGACCGCGGCACGCATGGGTCCATGTGGATGAACAGCTCGACCTCGCGATCGTGACCGTTGACCAGCCGCTCGATCGCGGTGATCTCCTGGTGGGCCTGGGCCAGCGTGTAGTACCAGGGCAAGGTCACGTGGCAGTCGACGTGCAGCACGGCGCCGTAGGTGATCGTGCGGAAGTTGTGGACGTCGATCCACGGCGGCCGGCGCGCGGCCTCGAGCTGCGCGATCACCTTGGCCGCCAGCTCATGGTCGGCCTCGTCCATGATCCCGGCGACCGAGCGGCGGAACACCCGCAGCCCGGTGAAGATGATGTAGAACGCGAACACGATCGCGAACAGCTGATCGAGCCACAGCACGCCGGTGATGCGGATCAGCACCAGGCCGACCACCATCGCCACCGTGCTCCACGCGTCGCTGAGCAGGTGCGCGCCGCTGGCCTCCATGGTGATCGAGTGCAGGCGGCGGCCGCGGCGCTGCAGGCCGAGGCCCATCACCAGGTTGAGCGCGCCGGCCGATCCGGTCAGCGCGATGCCGATGCCGAGATCGTGGAGCTGCTGGTGGGCGAGCAGCGCCTGCACCGCGCGCCAGATGATCAGCCCGCCGGCCACCATCACCAGCCCGCCCTCGATGCCGGCCGAGATGAACTCGATCTTGCCGTGGCCGTAGGGGTGCTCGCGGTCGCGCGGCTGGGCCGCGAGCCACAGGCTGTACAGCGCGAAGGTCCCGGCGGTGACGTTGACGATGCTCTCGAGCGCGTCGCTCAAGATCGTGTTGCTGCGGGTCAGGCTCCACGCGGTGAACTTGATCGCCAGGAGCGCGACGCCGGCCGCCACGACCACCGCCTGGATCCGCACGTTGCCGCGCGCCGTCGAAGCCATGCCCCATCCTACCGGGCGGCCGCGCGCCGGCCAGCGGCGCGCCCTGCGACCAAACGTCCGGGCGACGGCGCGCCCGGCGGCCCATCGCTTGCAACTCCACCGCTCGCCATGGCTATCCCTCCCGCTCGTTTCGTCGGCACCTCGGACCTCGTCAGCGCGCGCGCCTCGGGCGGCGTGCCCCGGCGCGGGCGGGCCGGCCGCCGCACGGTGTGCAGCGACCCGTCCGAGCACGAACGCAAGGTCGCGCGGGTCGTGCACGACCTGCGCGCGCGGCGGTCGATCCGCCCGCTGGTGCTGCAGAAGCGGGCGGCCTCGCACATGGTGACAAGACCGCACGACCGGCGGCGCACCGATGACAAGCTCGACATCCGCGACCTGAACTCGATCCTGGCGATCGACCCCGCGGCGCGGACCTGCGTCGCCGAGCCGGGCGTGACGTTCGTGGACCTGGTGGCCGCCACCCTGCCCTACGGCCTGGCGCCGGCGGTCGTCCCCGAGCTCGAGACCATCACCATCGGCGGCGCGGTGGCCGGCGGCTCGATCGAGTCGACCTCGTTCCGCCACGGCGGCTTCCACGACACCTGCCTGGCGTACGAGGTGGTCACCGCGACCGGCGAGGTGCTCACCTGCACCCCCGAGCACGACCCGCTCACCTTCCAGATGATGCACGGCACGTTCGGCACGCTGGGCGTGCTGACCAAGCTCACGTTCCAGCTGATCCCGGCCCGCCCGTGGGTCCACGTGGTCCGCCAGCGCTTCGACCAGCTCGACGCGTTCCTGGCGGCGATGCGCGCGCACCAGCGCGCCGACGACGTGGACTTCATGGACGGCATGATCTACGCGCCCGACGAGCTGGTGCTGACCGTCGGCCGCTTCGTCGACGAGGCGCCGGCGGGCCACGGCGAGCGCCCCCGCGCCGCCCGGGACGCGGACGAGGCCTACCTGGCCACCGAGGCGTACTACTTCCGAGACCGAGGCGTCGGACGCGCCAACCGGATGTTCGACGTCAACGCGCTGGGCCGGATCGGCCAGTGGTTCCAGCGCCTCGTGCACGCCGACCACCCCGACCTCACCCTCGACGTGCTGGTGCCGCTGAGCCGCGCGCCGACGTTCCTCGCCTGGTACCAGCGCACGATCGGCCACTACCCGGTGGGCTGCATGCCGTACCGCCCCGGCCACCGCTACGAGTGGCTGGCGCCGGCGGTGTTCGCGGGCGTCACCGACGACCTGTACGTCGATCTCGCGGTCGCGGGGGCGCCGCAGCCCGCCGGCCGCAACTACTACCGCGAACTCGAGCGCGCGCTCGCCGGGTTCGGCGGGGTCAAGACGCTCCGCTCGCACAACTACTACGACGAGCACGAGTTCTGGCGGACCTGGAACCGGCCCAACTACGCGCGGGTCAAGCGCCGCACCGATCCCCAGAACGTGCTGCGCGACCTCTACGACAAGACCTGCCGGGCCAGCCACGGCCGGGCGTGAGCGCGCCGACCGGCTACGCGAGATCGCGGGCCAGCTCGGCGTAGAACTCGTCGTCGGTCAGGTAGTACGCCCACAGCGGCTGCGGCTCGGCGACGCCGCGCTGGCGCTGGAACTCGAGCAGGTCGTCGAACTCGCCGTCGTACCAGCCCCACAGGAAGCGCGCGCGCAGCGGGTCGAGGTTGCGCCGGCGCAGCTCGGCCACGACCTCGGGCAGCTCGTCGTCGTCGAACTCGTCGATCAGGTCGGTCGCCTCGTCGATCAGCGTCGCCAGGTGGGCCACGCCGGCCTTGGTCAGGTTCCAGCGATCGCGCCACCGGCTCATCTCCACCAGGCCGCGGCTCGACAGGTCGGCCAGCACCTCGTCGATCGGCGACAGCTCGGCGGGCAGGCCGATCGGGAACACGACGCCGCCGTCGGCGGGCTTGAGGTCCATCTTCTTCAGGACGTAGATGCCGGCGTAGGTGCGGATGGCGTCGGCGTCGACGACGGCGGCGGCGGGGCGGCGGATCAGTTCGGTCATGGGGCCTCGGGTGCGTGGGCCAGGCGCCAGCCGCCAGGGGCGACGAGGCGCAGGCGATCGTGATCGGCGTGGTGGTCCAGCCAGGAGTCGACCGGGCCGCGCCCATACCACAGCGGGCGGCCACCCGCGGCCGGCGGCGCGGGCAGCCGGGCGTGGTGCGGGTTGCACAGCGCCAGCACCACCGTCGACGCGGTGGGCAGCCGCGGCAGCCACCGCGCCAGGAACGCCGACAGCGGCGCGATCGCCCGGGCGTCGCCCAGCTCGAACTCGAGCTCGACGTCGTCGACGAGCGGCGCGCCGTCGTCGGCGGCGTGCAGCGCCAGGACCAGCGCGTCGTCGACCGCGGTCAGCGCGGCGCCGTCGTCGAGCCACAGCCGGTCGACGAGCGTCCAGCCGAACCCGGCGTAGTCGGTGTCGACCTCGTCGCGGTCGTGGGTGAGGCCGAGCAGCTCGAGCGGCGGGCGCTGCGCGAACGGCAGGTCGGCCAGGGCGAGCGGCGGGGTCACGCCGTCAGGGCGACGCGCGGCAGGGTGCTGGCGCGGCCGCCGAACCGGCTGCCTCCGCGCGACCGCGGCGGGGTGCGCTTGGTGCCGCTCGAGCCGCCGTAGCTGCGGCCGGTGGCCGACTTCTTGGCGAACCGGTCGGGGTACTGCGCGCGGTAGCTGGACCGCTGGCTGCGCAGCTCGCCGTGGCGGGCGGCGCTGGTGGTGTACGGCTGCGTGTACATCGGCACGTAGGTCGGCATCATCATGCTGGCGAGCATCGAGCCCATCAGCATGCCGGACATGATGCCGAACATCGGCGAGCTGTAGCCGGCGTAGTGGCCGTAGCCGGCGGTCTGGTACTGGCCCTCGCCCTCGCCCGTGATGACCCGGGTGATCGTGAAGATCTTCTCGGGCTCGTCGACCTGGCCGTCGGTGTTCTTGTCGAAGAAGCCGGTAACCACCTGAGTCTTGGCGTCGACGTCGTGGACCGCGATCGAGACCACCTCGTCGCCCTCGTAGATCTCGTTGATCCGCCGCTCGAGATCAGCCGGGCCCTCGGCCTGCTTGTAGGCGTCGTTGACCTTGTCCCAGTCGATCTTGACGTTGGTGTTCTCGGTGGTGGTCCAGCGGTCGGTGGACTCACGCTTCGAGGTACACGCGGCGGTGGTCGACGCCGCCACCAGGGCGACTGCCAGCACGATGCGAGAGGTGCGGTGGAGCATTGCGCACACCGTAGTGGCGGTATCCCACCTCGTCAACTGGCGGCCGGGGGGCCGGCCCAGATCGCGCCGTGGGCGTGGTCGTCGTCGCCGGGGGCCGCGCGCGCGACGTAATAATAGGCGCCGATCACCGCGCGGGCGTGCCCTGCGGGGCAGCGCAGCGGCGCCGGGTGGCCGTGCCAGTGGTCCTCGCCGTAGGCCATCACCACCAGGCGGTCGCGCCGCGGGGCGATCGCCACCTCGCGCCGGGTGCGCGCGCGGTCCCACAGCTCCAGCTCGCCGCCCCAGGCGTCGTCCCAGGCGGTCGGCAGGTAGTACAGCACCGTGAGCGCGCGATCGAGGTGGCGCGCGCTGTCGCGGTTGAAGTCGGCGTGCACGGCGAGGTGGCCGCCGGGCAACGTCGCCATCGGGCCGGCGCCGACGAAGTGCGGATCGGCGATCAGCCCGCGCTGCCCGCTGAGCGCGCCGAGGAAGTCGAGGAACGTCATGCCGCCGAGCTCGGCCAGGAGCCAGCGCAGCGCGGGATCGACGTCGGCGAAGTCGTTGCGCTGCAGCTGCGACAGCCGCGCGGCTTGCTCGACGTGGTCGCGCCGCTTCCAGTGCGGGTGGGTCGGCGGCGGGAACGCCTGGGCCAGCGCCGCCGAGCGCGCGTCGCCCAAGAGGCCATCGATGACGACGTGCGGGTACGGTCGCGCGGCGCGGTACGCGGCGTGGTGGGCGCGCCCCAGCGCGAGCAGCGCCGCGCGGTCGAACGACCACGGCGTGAACGCCGGCAGGCTGCGGACCAGCGGGGTCACGGCGCGGTCGGGGGCTGGGCCGGCACCGCCGCCGCGCCCCAGGCCGCGAGCTCGTCGACGGTCGGCCA
>Ga0154020_10010008_pt1 | contig 10879 bp, 17 predicted proteins | sample Klosneuvirus_201_FD_109709 | JGI IMG/M metagenome (GOLD analysis project Ga0154020, IMG submission 109709) | Active sludge microbial communities from wastewater, Klosterneuburg, Austria - Klosneuvirus_20160825_MG | ecosystem: Engineered > WWTP > Aerobic digester > Activated sludge | place...
AAATCCACAGTGACCGACCCCCGAAATCAGAACGCACCTTGGTGTTGAGCATGTACGTGCCTCCATAGACGGCGGAGAGGCGAGCAAACGATTGCGGCAAGTCGCCGAGACCGTAGACGGGGTAGAGGTAAGGAGACTTACCATAGCTGCGGAGCGAGTCACCATAGAGAACGACTAGGTGGGAGGAAAGTCGTTGAGAAATAAGACAGTTGCAAATGAATGTGGTAAGTGCGTACCCTTCTCAATAACGTTTTTGGCAGGCTCAGTCTTCCACGACTCGTCGAGGTAGAGGGCGAGGGCGTGACCAATCATGTCCATCGTCGAGTCATCCAAGTTGTACTTCTAAACAACGAGAAATCAATCGAGAAACAAGCCAAGGCACAACATCAGCAGAAACTTTACCTGCATCATCTTCGCAGTGGGCATGTCGGGAGCGACGCCCTGGTGGGTCTTGGGATCGTTCACCCTGTACTGCGTGACGAACTGGAGGAAATCCTTGAAGCGATAGGCCTCGAACCAACCGAGGAGAGGGGAAGAGACAGCCTCACCAGGAGTCGAGGGGATCTACGGAGTGCATGAGGAACGGAGCGAGGGAAAGAGAAGAGAGGGAACAGACCTTGTTGATCTTACCGTCCTTCTGGACGTAGCTGCCCTCAATCGACTTGAACTCGAGGTAGCGAGTAACCTCCGTATGCAAAAGCATCTTGACGAGCTTGCCTGGAAAGAAACAGAGGGGACGTTTAGGTGATGCGATTCCATCCAAGGGAGGGTTTACTTTCGAGATTTAATCATTGTTGGATCGCCATTTTCGGGGGAACCAGGGCAAGGAAGAAGAGGTCCAAGAGCTCCGAAAGAGAAGGCGAGATCGAAATCCGCAATGAAAAACACTCAAGTAAACGAACGCCAATAAGCGAAAAGGGGGCAGAAAATAACACAAAATTTTAATTCGAAAAATGGGTTGACCATAGGCAGGGAACATGGGGGACATTGACGGTACATCGAGGTGCAAAGGTCGAGATAAGAAAAAGAGGTAACGCCAAACAAACTCCATCTCGAAATTCCCCGGGCCAGTCACAGGCGTCAGCTGCCGAGAGGAAAATTATATTACCATTCGCCATGAGGAACTTGGGGACGAGGTCGATGGCATAGTCTCGGGAGGCGCCCAAAGTCTTGGGCAGCTCGCCCTGCTCGCCAAAGTACTTCCAGGCCTGCTCGAGCGACAAGGACGCGCAATCGGCGCCGTAGTAGTCATTGCGGTCGATGTGGAGGACCTTCTTGCCGTTGACGGAGAGGAGGCCAGACAGGATGCACTCGGTGAGGCCCGTGCCGAGCACGATGACGTCGTAGGTCTCGTCCATTACGCGAAAAGAAGAGCACAGAACAATGGCTCTCGACAGACTCGCCTAGGTTTATTGGCCTGACACGGATGTCGTTTGCTGAGGCACCGCCAAAGAATCTTCACGATACGGTCTCTGGCAACGGTGCGAGGCGCGAGCGATGACGACCTTGCTGACGCTGTCACGCAGCATCCGACAGGACGAGAACTGGCCGATCGGTGGGTGTTGAGTCATTTTGCTCTGAAGAAAAGGGATACCGGGCTACGACACCAACTCTTGCCTAGTACATTGATATATTGGAAATCCATTAATAAATATCTATGGAGTGCCAGGTGGTGGCCATGGAGTGGCAGGAGTGCAGCCGGCCATAATTCATTTGTCAGATGGGTTTTTGCCTTTGTCCTACCTTGGGTCGTCTTGCTGTCCATTCTTTAACTGATATTAATTTCGTTAATATTTTGCTGTGATAGTGCGGCGATTCTTCTGAGTGATTTCCCACGTCTTTGTGCGTCACGTCAGATTCTCCTCGTCGTGCACTTGACTCGCCTACGTTCTTTAATACCCAGAAAAAAGCGATAAAATGACTGATAAATGAATGATATTGCATTGCTTTGGTATAAAATATGATGAGGATGATGATGGTGATGATGGTGATGGTGGTGGTGGGGGGCGGTAGTGGTGGCGTTCGTAATATCAGAGTTGGCCGAGTGTCAAGTGTTTTTCGTTCGTTTCTCATTAAATCCATAAAACCATGCCTATTTTCACTTTGTAATACAGTATATGGCTGAGGCTCAACGAGGTGAAAAGCGCCCTGCGAACGTTGCTCTTCCAGGAGCTACTGAGGGGCCTATGCAAAAAAGATTGAAGTATTCAAATGAAAGTACGTCAAGAACTCTATCATGGAATGTAAATTGATGATTTAGTATTTCCTTGCTGATGAACGAGATAGATTTGCCACGCCATGATCATCCGGATGACGTAATGGAATGGGCAGAGGCGGATGTGGGAATCCCGCATCAACATGCGGAGAAACTATTCAACAATGACATCGATATTGGAGAGCTCGAAACGTGGGCAAGGGACCTTGTCAATGCCAAAGCGGAAATGGTGAAGTTATACGATATCCCTGGAAAGTGGGCGGGTAAATTAGCCGATGCTATTCCCCGTCTGTTCCCTTCTGCCGCGAGCACGATGAGGACCATGCCGCCGACTTCACCTGCTGTTCTACTCGACTCATCACATAACGTTGTCCGCCTTTGGCGCGCGTTGTTGACCGGTCGAGTGAAGTTCATGCGCCGTAAACTCGCAAAGGAGTCAGTCACGACATCGATGGACGTTGAGGCGGCTGGATCGGAGAACGACACTGGAGCGATTGAATTGCCCAATGGTATTGAATGGCTCCATGAGCGTTCAAGTCGGCATTTGTATGTTCGTTCGTGCTCGTTTCTGGTTTGTGACCTCATTGACAAGCGTCGTCCCAAAGGCCGCGGCGCTGTATTGACGTACCCCCTCGTTTAAGTCATGTGTTGTTCAATTCTTGGTCATTCTGTTTTGTAGCGGTACTTCCGGCATCGGTAAGAGCTGGAATACTAACCTTCTTCTTCTTCGCGCAGCCAAGGAGAAGCAAAACGTCATTTTTGAGTCTGTTATGCAGGATGTTGCATATTTCTTTAGCAATGACGGTTCGGTGCGCGGTATTGACGCTCCTCGCGTGAATCGTCCTTGGCCTTTTGCAGATGATCCCAATTCACTCTACATATTTGATGCCGCTCAAGGCGTTGTTCGTGAGCCTTTGGAGATCACGGCGTTCACCATCGTGTTGTCTTCGCCGAACGAGAAAAACTACGGCCAGTTCTTGAGTCGTATTGGCTTTGATGCGCTCATATTCCTTCCTGATTGGACTCTGGAAGAGCTATGCGCTGTATTGCCTTTTGTGGACGATCGTGTGGTGAATCAAGTCGAGACCGATGCAGTTGTGAAAGCTCGTTTTGTCAAAATTGGAGGTGTTCCGCGGTATGTATTCGCATCATCAAACGCATTCGATGCCGCTGTCGACAAGCTTGTGGATGGCATGTCTAGAATTAGCAGCGATGATTTTCACGCAGTGATCTCAAAGGAGAAAGATTGGAGCGCAATCCCGAATTTCGTCTTCACTTTGCATCCTCAGCCTCCTGACTTTGATGCTAGTTCGACGATCGTCAGGCTTGCGTCCGAACTCGCGGTAAAGGAACTCCCAAAACACATGATCGAAAATAGATTCCGCCAGCATGCCATCTCGACCGCAATCCGCGATTTGATGGCCACGTTCAGCTCTCCTGAGAGTAATCTGCAATTGGCTTGTCAGTGTTTATTGACGCGCGGCGGTCGGATCAAACTACGCGCCATTGATAGTGGGCACGGAGTTCCTTTGATCAGCACCGAATTGCCGCCTCGGAAATGGAGTTATTTGAAAAATCGTGGAATCCCAGATTTCATCATCGTCGAGCATGTCCACGACAACGTTCTCTATTGGGTTAGGGATCGACTGTGCGAAATCGACGGCTTTGCAATGTTCCCCGGCAATATCTTGTGCCTATTTTTGTCGATCGCCAGGGAGAAGCATGAACTCGAAATTGAAATTATCGATGTATTCCTGAAGGCCATCAACAAAGTTCGTAAGGATCTCATGCGCGTTCAACTTTGCTATCTGGTTCCTCCGAGGCTATTCTCAACGTTTTCTGCTTCGGCGGCAACCGAAGAGAAAAAATTGCCTTCGAAAATAGCTTTTGGTCAGCAGGATCTTCCCTTGGACTTTGTTGTTGGTTGCCTTCCTGATTTTGATGAGGAGACTGCTTAGACGTTCCTCAACTATATTGACTTCAAGTTCTTCGCAGAAACTTGATTGGTGATATAAGACTCAAATAAATATCTTGTTGGCATGTCTCATATCCGATCCAAATCTTGCTTGAAGAACTTGAGTTGCCACCCGTGGAGATCGAAACGGCTCCCTCGGTTGTCACCTCTTGATGACTCTTATTACAATATGCAATGTATCGGTCAAGTTTATACATCTGAGATGAATCTACTAGTCTCGCCCATGTCGAGCGTACCAATTGAGCACATCGGTCGCTTCAGTTTCGCCTCGCAGCTCCAACTTCTTTCGGGCGTGATTGTATAATGAGGGGTCGTAGAGAGACCAGTCGATTCGGCAGCCTTTGCTCAATAGCCAGTCGAAGTAGGCCACGGCATGCTTACATACTCCCGCCCTATCGAAATGAACATCTATGAGAATTACAAAAAATCAATGAATTCTTGATAAGAGTAGAGTGGGACTTGAAGACATCGCGATTGAAAAAGAGGTGTCGATTCGTCAGCGGAATGCCATTTGCTGCAAAGATCTCGGCCATCTCTATCGCCCTCTCCCTCAACGTGGGGAGCAAGTAGGCGAAGAGCTGTCCACTACGGTGAGTCCTCGCCAAGGCGCCCATTTCAACAATGAACCTCACTGAGTCGAAGCGACCCCGATTCATGAGGAAGAGGACATCCTTGCTTCGGAACTTCATGCCTAGCTCGACAAGATAACACATGGCTGAGTAAGTGAATTGTTCGATGTTGAGGGGGTGAAGGACGGCGGGGTCAACCGTGATTTTGTCTCCCCATTTTGTGATCAAGTGCTCCAACTCCAACCGCCGCACCCTCTCCGATCCCCAAGTATGTCCCGCGTTGCATTGTAGAATTGATTTCAGCTCTATTCTTGTTGCCACGCAGTGCTCGAAATACCAATCCATTGTAGGGAGCGAATGAAACCGAAGGCAAGTCGCTATGTGGTGAGGCGAGTCCTGCTCAAAGGGCAACAGTTCGTGCATCTTATCTAACAATGGAACGCTTCGCTTCGAATTTCGAAAGGTAAGAGCGCGTTCTCGTGCATAAGTCATTCGGGAGGACGAGAGCACGTCGTCGATTTCTGACTTTGTGGCGAATTTCTTGCAGCCCTCGATCAAGTACTCGACGCAATCAAAAGAGTGATCCTCGTTTCGGAGCCAGATTATCGATGAAACCGCCTTGGAGAGAGTGAATATATCCTCGTCCTTAACGCCATACCCGCGGAAGAGCTTCAAAACCTCGCGGAAATTTGGAGTAGGCTCCTGGACGACTTCAATGACGAACTCGGACAGCTGCGTGAGATTCTCTCCTTTGTCCACGCAATACTTCAAAAACTCGATATTAGCATTTCCGCCAAGGTTGGCTCGAACTCCATCTGCAGATGGACGCAACCGATACCTCGCGAGCTCCATTTTGTATAAACGTAAGTCCCCTATAGCGGCTGCGGTCGAAGGCGTCAGGAAGGTCGTGGTGGCCCAAGCAGCAATCTCTTTGTTCTTGCTCTTGAAAGCAACAACGAGCATACCAGGTCCTTCTATAATATCATCTGCGAGGATCTTGCTGCGAAGGTGGGCCTTGATCCAAAGCATCGATTCGACGGAGCAGTGCTTGCAGATGGCCGACACCAATTCAAATCTGGCGATGAAGGACCAAGGTCGGTCAAAAAAGTTCAGCACCTCAACGAAGCGTTCCCTATCGCCAGATTCTAATGCAGCTCCTGCGATTTTCATAGCGTCCTTGTCAGAAAAGGAAGAGGTGTCGGAATCACCTTTGAGCACCTCTTTGTATAAGGTCGGCATGAAGCCCTCAAAAACGCAATCGGCGAGGAAGTCACTCTTCGTCAGATGGCCCGTGAACCGCCTCTCGAAATAAGACATAGTAACTAATTTCTCGTATAATTTGCAGGTTCGGCGGAGTGCCATCAAGGAAGGGAAGCGGAGGGAAGCGAGGATCTCCGCAACGAGCAGGTCGGCAGGGAGCGCCAGCAAAGGGCTCAACGGGCTCGACGAGCTCATTCCAGTTCGCACGGCTCAGAAAACGCTAAATGCTAGCCTAAACAGGCTCAAAATTACTTTTAACAAATGAATATCAAAATAATCAACCTGCGACACGGTGAGGCGACGAGGGGGCGGAGGCGGGGGGCGGGGCGCGGTTGCCCAGTGAAGGCAAAGGTCGATCGCCCTCCCTTCAATACAAGTCACTCACAATTTAGTTTTTGATCGTATTAGGATATCGTATTAGGAGGTGAAATATTAATGATTTTCAACAGTGTGAACCTCAAGGTAAGGGAAGAATGACAGACAGTAGCCCACTGGCAGGTGCCCTGATTCAAACCACCACGAGTCCAGCCAGCTCAAATGTCATCAGGATCAACGCAATAATAATGTACAACTTAAGAGAATGAGATAAGACCAGATCAATAACGAGCCACTCATAGATCTATAGCTTGGCAGAGAAAGAGCTGAAGTCGCCGCCTCGGCCTACCTTCTTGACTGCGAACTGCTGAGCTCCTGAAGCGATGTCGTCGGCATTCTTGGCCCTCTCGAGCTCAATGCCCATCGCAACCTTTACGGGCTCACTCCATCCCTGCTCGTCAAGCTCAACAAGGTCTAGAACAATTACGCAATAGAGGAAAGCAGTGAAGGAGGGCAGACCTGAATGGCAGCCATCCTATCGGAGCGCATCGTCTTCTGAGGAAACTGTGTCAATGAGCGAGCGAGTTCAATGGCCGATTCGATCGCTTGACCTTTTGGCACAATACGATTCGCTAATCCGAACATGAGAGCCTCCTGTCCTACATGAACGGATGGTCGCATCAGTCTATTTGCCAAAGATTCGATTACCGGGAAGAGATCTCCACGAGAGATTCCAGTAGAAAAGCCAGCCGCACCAGACACGGGACGTCCCGTGAGAATCATATCCATCGCCCTTGAATGGCCAATCAGACGAGGCAATCGCACAGTGCCTGCAAACATATATAAGAAACCAATAAAGTGCAAAAAAAGAGTATGAGGAAGAGAGCTCAAGTACCTCCATCGATCAGAGGAACGCCCCAACGGCGGCAAAACACACCGAAGACCGCGTTCTCCTCAGCCACTCGCATATCGCACCAACACGCCAATTCCAATCCGCCTACAAAGAGAAATGCTATAATCAGAAATAATACGACTACAAAAAGAATACTCCAGAGGGCAGAGGAGACAAGGGTACCTGCGACAGCGAATCCTTGCACGGCGGCAATGACGGGCTTGGTGAGCGTGAGTCGCGAGAATCCCATCACTCCAGTGGTGTCATAATCCGCTCCATCTTCACGCACTTCTAAGAAAGTTCAGATCGATGAGCGAGTTGTGCTGAGTTCGTTATTGCACCACGAAGATGTTAAAAGTGAGTACCCTTGGCAGGCTGAACCAGAGTAACCTTGAAAGCCCTGAAAAAAGAAAAGATCATGAGAATGCTTTCATTTCAAAATGAATGTGTGATGCATTAAATATTCGTGATAGATGTCAAAGGGACCTGGCGGGATCGTCGGCGAGTCCGGCGGCGGCTTGGAGGTCGGCTCCAGCACAGAAGTAGCCGCCATTGCCGCTCAACACCGCGACTTTTGATTCCGTATCCTATCGTATTAAAAGATTTGACAAAATGGAATCCATTGAAGAGAAATCGGAGATGCTCCATGGGCAGGGGGGAATAGGATTTGCGTCGAGCTCGACGAATAATGGAGCGTCCCCAGAGGGACCGACGCGGCTTCCTCACACTCCGAGACGAATACAATGCTAGAAAATATATATAATAGATAATTTTTGACCTTATCGAAAGCAATGAGGGCATGGGCGAGCTGCTGGCCAGTCACATAATCCACGGCATTGCGGACAGTGGGGCGGTTGAGGGCGATGTGCCAAATGGCGGCATTGTCGAGCTTGTGGACGACCACGAGCTCCTTCTCAGCTGACATGTGGCTAATATAAGTAATATTCTCGACGGCTTTGAGCTCCGAAGGCGCGGCGGAAGTGGCAATGAGGAGGCGGTTGCAAGTTCTCGAGCATTTCTCAAGCCCAGACTCCACGAGGAGATTGGGCTTACCTCATTCGGATGTTGAGAGAAATCCTGTGATACGCTGAAACGACGCTCACTTTTCAATTACGTATCCTCGTTGTCATGGCCACTGCGGATATTTCTGAGGAGGAGCTGGCGGTGCTGAGGAAGGCGGTGGGCACTCATGGCCGCCTCATCTTCGCCATGGTCGCAGGCTCGGCGTCTTTCAACCTCGCGACGCCCACGAGCGATCGGGACTTGTTTGGAGTGTATCTAGCTAATGAGCGAGGTCCTCTCCAGCAGCAGCCGTCATCTTTTGATAGCCACAACCCCGATTACGCCATCTATGGTCCTTTCCTCCTCTCGCTGTCTTCACTTCCCGCCGTCGCTCTTCCCCATCCCCGCCTGCCCTCCTCCATATTAATCGTCTTTTTTCCTCTTGTAGAAGTCTCAAAATTTGCTGAGCTGCTAAGCAAAGGCAATCCGAAGCTGGTGGAGCCGCTGTACACGGAGCGACTGTGCTGGACGGCCCCTGAGTGGGACCTAGTCCAGGGGATTCGCCGCGTCGCCCTCAACTTGGTCACGGTCAAACAATACCTTGCCTACTCGATTCAAAAGCTCACTAGCGCCAAATCTCCAAAAGTTGCCACGAAAACCCAGCCAGCCACGTCGCCTCAGAAAGATCTCTATCATGCGCTTCGCCTTGCGAAGGAGGCGCTTCTCATTGCCTCAGGCAAGCCTGTACGCCTTCCTCCTTCGCAGAAGAAATTATATTTATATAATATTTAATCTATTTGTTTAGCCAGTCGTGTTTTGGGAGGGCGGGGAGCGCGAAGAGCTCATGAAGATTCGTCGCGGCGAAGTCGACCTCGAGGCGGTCATGGCACAGATTCAACGCCTCCATCTCTCCATAGAGGCCGAAATGGTCTCCCATCTATTTCTGATATTCTTTTATTCGTTTTCTTGAAAAACTCATTGTGCTTTTACAAATAGGGAAAGAAGCTAGTGCCGAAATCGATGGACAAAGCGGTGGTGAACAATTGGGCCGTCAAGCTCAAGCTCATCGCTCTCGCCGAGGTTTGCTCCCTTGAGTTGTCTCCTTTTAACGATTTCTGATATTCTATAATTTCCGAATCTTGTTTCAATATAATATTTCTCTTATTGGAAGTGATTGTGGCTGACAAACTCCTCCTCATTTTTTTTGCTTCTGTGCTGCTTCCTCATATCTCATCACCATCTTCCCTTTTTTTCTTCAGGCCAAACCTGAGGTTTTCGCCATTGAGACGACATCGAAAGAGCAAAGCGGTTATCAAAATGCCCTCAGAGAGACGGCGGAATCGATCTTGCACGATAACCATAAGGTCGGCAAGGTCCTCTTCTGCGCTCCTTACGGGAGGAGCCTTCTCAGTGATGGTACTTTTCGTCCTTTTCCGATATTTCCAAAATTGGTTTTATATATATTATTTTCTTACAAGTCGTATCTTTTAGAGCCTTCTGTGAGCGAGACCGCCGATTTTTTCGGAGTGTTTGTCATTCCGACATCCCGCCAACTCTCCGTATTCGACGATAGCGCATTGACCTCTTCTTCCTCGACTGTCCCCATCTCCTCTGCCTCCTCTCCTGATGGTCGAATTATCATATCGCCTAAGAATTCGCTTTGTAAAGCGACGGATAGGATTCGTCGCGGCTTCCAGCTCATTGAGCTCGAGGCTTTTCTTGGAGATTACGTCCTTAAGGTTGCTATCACTTCCACCTGAGAGTTTTCTTTTCGGTGTTTTTATGGTATTTTGTGTAGGGGAATCATGTGATGACGGAGGGCCTATTCTTGCAGCAGTCAAAAACATATGTCAGTGACGCCTGGACTGCTTTCTGCAGGGTATGTGACTCTCTCGCCTCCTCCCCTCCTCTTCTTCCATGCCAATCTTTCTCAAAATTTATATGGTATTGTAGGAACTGGGAAGCAACCCATTCCAGAAAATGTTGAACATGTCGCATACGATGCACTACCTCGGTAACGCTGAGAGTCTTTTCAGCAATCGCTCCACCGGTTCGACCGCCTCTCTTTTTTCTGTTAGTGTTATTGTTATCGATTGTGTCATTTATTTGGTATTTATAGGTGAGGCGGCAAAGAAGAACAGACGGCTAGGATTCAGGATGCTCGTCCAAGCGAGGAAACTCGTTGTAAATCGCGTTCCTGATATCAATTTCTCTGAAGACGAGCTCAAAATCATAACCGTTCGCCCTTGGGATTGCTGCTCTCTTTCCCTCATCTTCGCAATGTTAACTTTTTTTTATAGGGCGAGAAGGAGTTCGAGGTAACCGAAGCGGTCCTCGAAGAGATCAAAGCCCTAAAAGCCAAAGCGAAAGAGGTTGCCGAGTTGCAGAAGGTTACAGACGTGAAGCATCGCGTCAACCAAGTGCTCTTGTCAGTCCGCGCCATGAACATTGTTTCATAGATCACACATGTCACAATAAATCGTTATGCCTCTCAGTAGGTGCGGCGGTTTGGGATTCTTCCATCCTGAAAGATAGGAGCTTCTACTTCAACCCTCCGTCGTAAAAACCGACTTTGAATAGCGCTGATCGTAGCGAATCGAAGAGAACCCTCTCATGAATTTGGGGAGTGAGCTTCCATTGCCATCAAAATA
>Ga0154020_10010009_pt1 | contig 10878 bp, 7 predicted proteins | sample Klosneuvirus_201_FD_109709 | JGI IMG/M metagenome (GOLD analysis project Ga0154020, IMG submission 109709) | Active sludge microbial communities from wastewater, Klosterneuburg, Austria - Klosneuvirus_20160825_MG | ecosystem: Engineered > WWTP > Aerobic digester > Activated sludge | place...
CGAAGTAGAGACTGACGATGGACTCGGAACCTATGACGTTACCGTACTCGGAACTGGTATTGGTCCGGTGATCGGTCTGCGCAGTGATTCGGGATATCCCGGAGACAGGCGCCCCTTCACTCTTGAAATGCGCGGTGTGAATGGGATGTTGCAAGGTGGTGCTACTCTTGGATACGAAGCGGAGTTAACCTTTGAGCCATCCGTTGTGGTTGCACAGGCAGGCGAACGCACAGCCAATGGCAAGGTGATCATGCGCGGCACATGGTCGGGCGCAGATTCGGTGATCGGCATTTTGCCTGCCACCATTGTCCTTGGACGTGTTGATTCAACCATCGTAAGCATCGACCGATTTGTTTGGTTCGATGAGCAAGGGGCTCCTCTCGACCGCGATCTAAAACTTGAGAACGGCGTTTATCGAGTTCTCGGAATCTGCGATGAGAATGGGAATCGGCTCTTTGAACCGGGATCGCAGGCGGCGAGCGTGCGCGTCACCTCATCCGGTGTTGAGATCGATATGAGCCTTCGGCACGATGATGACGTGACGATTGATGTCTTGTCGATGCAAGGGCGAACGATCAAACACCACAAAGAACGAGGTCGATCAGGCCAGTTCACTGTCCCGATCGACCTCATACATGTTGCACATGGCGTCTACATCATCCGTGTGAGCACGTCAACCACGGTGAAGAGTGTGATTACTTCGTGGTAGTTGGCAAGCCCGCGGAGGACCAGGCATTGTAACCGCCTGAGACGTTGTAGACGTTTTTGAAGCCCTTCTGCACCATGATGTCCGACGCGCGTGCGCTTCGTCCGCCAACAGCACAGTAGACCACTACCGGTTTGTTCTTATCGAGCTTGGCGATGTTTGCATCGAAGCCGGCATCGTTCACATTGGCAAGCTTTGCGTCCTTGAGATGTCCGGCACGATATTCGTCGGGCGTGCGAACATCCAAGACCACAACACCGCCTTTATCGATCATTGTCTTGGCTTCCGTTACGTTTACATTCTTCCTCGTTTGTCCACATGCAGTGGACGTGAAGAGAACTGCACCAAGAAGCATCACCGGCAGAATCCGCATGATGGAACGCATCATTTGGTCTCCTGTAGTTCTGCCATCAAACGATTCACGGACGTCCACGGACCTCCATTGAAGGCCTTGTAGCCTTTTGACGAGGCCAGACCAGTGGCTGAGCCACTACGTCCGCCCGATGCACAGCAGAAGACGATCGGCTTCGACGTTGGCATTGAACCAAGCTTGTTCGGCAGTTCGTTCAGAGGAACATTCTTTGAGCCGGCAACGTGGCCGCCACTGAATTCAGCAGGTGTGCGCACGTCGATGACAATTGCGCCATTACGAAGTGCTTCGGCAACGTCATCGCTGCCTCCACCCATCATGTTTTTGAGAAAGTTGAGCATTTGATTCCTGTGGTTACTAGTTACGGTACGAATGTAGGTAGGGAGCTGGCTCTGTTTCTGTGACGGAGTCACAATCCTCACACGTGGGCGTGACGGCGGCTCCACAGGAAGTATTTCTCAAAGGCCAGTTTTGCCCAATGGGCTTCCGGACCAGGGATGATAAAGGAATGCTCGCGAGGGCTCAGCATGTGGTCGCCCACAATCATCATACCCATGTTTCCGGTGTCCATGATGCAATACGCAGCCATATCATCGAACTTTTCAGCTTTCAGTGGGAGCCCCTTGATATCCGCAACGATGTTCTTCACAGCGGTCTTTGCCATTTGTTCTGTTGGCCAGCCGGTCTTTGGAACACCGCATGGAACTTCAGTTTCCATAGGGGGCTTGATGTGGACAGCAACACCGGCAGCAAAGACATTCTTATACGTTGGATGTTGATAGGTATCGTCCACCTCGATGAATCCGTTTGCATTTGCAAGTCCCGGCGTATTGCGAACAGCATAAACACCGAGGAAGCGAGGCATGATCATGGTGAACTTCGAGGGATAGAACTCTCCATTCTGCAGTTCCACTCCGTCGGAGCGTACTTCCTTGATGACGGAATTGAGCTTATAGTCGATGTGATACATGTTGAACATCCATTCACACATCTTCTGTGCATTCCCGAAGCCACCGATCCCGAAGTGTGCGGCGAACGGTTCTGCGGTGATGTACGTGATCGGTGCCTTGTCCTTGATGTGGTTCTTTGCCACTTGATAGCGCGTGTTGAAGAGGAACTCGTATGCTGCGCCGAAACATGCAGCCCCCTGAGCAGAGGCTATCACGATCGGACCCGGGTCTTTGAGGAATTTCGTCCACGCTTCGCGAGTCTTTTGAGCCACGCCCAGACCGACGATTGAGTGAGAGTGCTCGCGGAGTCCGGGGATGTAGTCATAGTCCACCTTTGGACCGGTACCGATCATGATGTAATCATATCGCACCGGTTCATGGTCCTTGATCATGACAAGGTTGGCATCGAGGTCGAACCGTTCCACTTCCGCCTCGATGAAATTGATGTTGTGGGCCTTGTAGATAGGGCGCACATCGAACGTGATATCCTTTTCTTCGCGGAGTCCGAACGGATACCATATGAGCGAAGGGAAGAAGAGAAACTTGTGGGTATTGGCGATCACCGTTACATCGTGGTTGTCGCCTACCAGTTCCTTGAGTTCGATCGCAGCGGTATATCCGGCGAAGTTCGTGCCAATGATGGCTATCTGTTTGCGTTCCATTGAGTCCTCCTAGGTTGAATCACTGAATGCAACTTCGGGGGGTTCAGGAAGACCTTCTATGACGAAAGTCACAATTGCTCGAATCGCAGTTTTGTTGACCGATGAACGACCGAAGGAGGAAAACGCGAAAGCCCCCTACTATTACATTCAGACCGGTTCGATATACCGTACGCGAAGGACAATGCCATTGGGGATCCAATGAATGACTGCCAGCTGCCTTACGGTGCTGATCACAGTGGAGACGCCCTTGGAGTAGGCCTCGAGTGAACAACCGAACAACTCGTGAAAACATGAGCCGTTGGCTATCCCAGATCGGGTATCCAACGGCTCTTGTCGTAGATTCGGTTGGTAGATCGATTTGAGGAATAAGGGGCCAAATGGTGATACGTCATATTGTCGCACTCTGGTTGTCGGTGAGCCTCCTTGTTGTTGGCTTACTTGCGCAGAATGCTGAGAACGTCAAGAACGATCGTGGTCGTCAAGGGGCCTGGAAGATCTGGCTAACCCGTAGTCTGGAGGAGAGTACAGATTCCCTCATAGCCCCCTACTATAGATATGTTACCTACACAGACGGTGAAGAGTCGGGCCCCTTTACGGATCACTACAGAAGTGGTTCTGTGTACCGGAAGGGCAGACTGATTCGTGTTGGTAAACGAGCGGTGCCGGATGGGATAGTGGAATTGTATAGAGAATCTGGTTCGCTTAAAGCGCGCGAAACATACTACCGAGGCAAGCGCACTGGACTATATACCAAGTATGCGATCTCAGGTGCTATGACACTTGAGGGCGAATTCGATGAAGATAGACGCGTAGGCATTTGGACAACATTTTATGAGACTGGGCAGGTCAAATCGAGGGGGAACTATGTAGACAACAATCAGGACGGAGAGTGGGTAACGTTCTCGGATGATGGACGTGTAAAGGAAACCGCCCTGTATTCCGATGGAAAACTGATTGACTGGGCTGCACTACTGGACCTCTGCGAAAAGACACAATCCTCGGACCGTATCACGGATGCATTACGATACTGGGAGCAGGCTCGCACCTCCATCTATACATCGATGGGTCCCACCTCCCTTCCGGCGGGCCGACTGCATATGGCACGATGTCGTATTGCTTGGATTCAAGGAAATGCGTCACTGTCATTCCAACATCTCGATACGGCACTACAGATCTATCAGAGCGCCGGAGATGCCGGACGCATCGTTTATCAAGATGCGATTCAGAAGATCCTTGAGTTTGCACACGAACAATACGCTGCAACGCTGCTGACTCGTTTGAATCCGGTTCTGATCGACATCATGGACAATGACACGACACTTAGATACAGCAGCTTCAAACGACTCCTAAGAACTTCCTACCGAGGCAATGTCGTAGTCGAGGACCACTCTCTCCTAAGAAGACATGTGCAGTGGGCTTCAACGAGGCTACCAAAGCTTGCCACTGCAGAAGACACTGAGTATACCAAGGACATGTATACGATATGGAATGAATTGCTCACCTCCTCGTTTTTCATGCACGAGTATACCCTGCAAGCGCAATGTCGACGCGAGGCGGAGGCTCTACCCGGCCTGCACAACAATTCGGACATTCATGTCCTTCGAATTCGATTCCTGCCTACTCGTGCTATGGACATCTTCTCCGACTCTGTTACGACATGGCAGGAGAAGAAGAATCGCCTCTTGATGTTCTTAGATGAATGCCGCGATGTTTCTGGATTGACCTATGGATCTGAATATGCTACCGTTGCCGGCTTTGGCATCCAGATGACGGACACCGCATTCATTCATGCAGTGCTTAATAAAGTTCCAAAGAGCGGAGTGGTTGCGACGGACTACACAAAGCACGCGATCGCAAGCCACCACGTGTGGCTATATCTGGCCGAGCAGAACTGCGATTCGGCTCGCAAGTACCTTGAAGAAGTGCGCTTGCTGGGTATATCTCTAAAGTCACAGAAGCTCTACGATAGATACAAGGAGGCTGTAGATGAATGCGGTCATACTGACCTTATACGTACACTCCCTGAGGTCGATACCCTTCGCACGAGCAAGGGAGAGATCAGCTCGCTGTCGCTCCGGGACCTACTAACCACGGTATTCACAAAGGACGCACCCGTCTATGTGGCTGCAATCACTGAAGGGGCAACGTCTGAGCAACGTCTTCAAGCATTGCTTCTTGTTGACTCAATCGCACCTCTTCCATCACATTCAGTCTACTTGGATGGATATTCTCAGATTCGACAGAAAGTTCGTACCACCGTCGAGAACAGAACTTCTCCAGTTGACAAGGCCGAAGCATTGTTTCGAGTGTTACACGATTCCGTTCTAACAAAGTATGTGGGGAGCATCCCACTTCGGAGAGTGTTTGAGAACGGACAGTACAACTGTGCCTCTGCTGTAGCGCTCTACTCACTCCTTTGTAATGATTTTGGGATACCCATCACCTACTACAAGTCTCCGGGACACATTGCATGTGGGATCCCCGACAAGAGCACGAACTCCGTAATCCCGGTTGAGCTCCTAGCTCCTGAAGACGGATTCGGATTCATTAAGCACAGGGACTCACTCATTGCCCACCTTCTTACATTTAAGTTGATAACGAATGACGAAATGGATGAACTAGGAGTGGACTCGATCTTCCGACAGTATTATGAACACACGCAGTTGAGATCATTCGAGAGTTTGCTATCTGTGGTCTCTAGCAATGCTTTATCTCGAGCCTATATTGGAGACAAGGAGTTCAATGAACACGATTACGTGAGCATCATAAGGACCACAGTTCTTGATTCATCTAGAAGTCAGTGGTCATTGCTCTACGGATTGTTACCCTTGACATTGGATTCTTCACTTGCAGGCAGGTTCATTAGAGATGTACGCTACATGGCAGCGTATTTCAGCGGTCAGAGACATTTCACCATTATGGTTCTTCCGCTACTTGCGAGACTCGGGGTCGTCGCCCAGAGAAACGGCGATGGCGTTTCTGTGGAGCGAGCATTCCAGAGCTTTTATGACTATACTGAGAAGGATAGTAGCGGACTCGCATTGCGACAGTTGATTCAGAAAGCGTATGCAGGCTATCGTCTCGGCGTAGCAATGGAGGCCGGCCACTCAGACACTGCATATGCATATTATCGGAAGTGCTGGTCGGATCGCTCCCTTGATGGTTTTCCAGGCTATGATCGTGTAGTTCGAGCCTATGCTGATGACTGCATTGAAGATAGAGCTTACTCCACAGCATTGAATGTCGTCGAAGAGTATTTTCAAAACGCAGCAACACCCGCTGCTCAATCTGACCTTGTTCAGGTATCATCAAAGATCCTTCAATCGTACTACGTCTCTATAGTTGATAGCTCTAAGTATCGACGCATCGTTAGGCTGTTCATGAAGGAATACCTACTTATGCTTCCTGACAGGGCGGAGCAAGCAAACCAGCTGAAATTCATCCTTGAAAAGGCGGTTTTTTGGGCCCGTCATGAGTTGGGTACCATTGCAATTGCTGAAGCAAAGGCACTCGGATTTGCGAAGGACGACCTAGTAAAGATCGAGAGTGTCCACAATGTGATACTACAGAATCGATCACGCGTTACTTCGATGAAAGGTGTTACGTATAGTATTGGGCTTTATCTGGGGGAGATCAATGGTCCTGTAACAACGTACATTCCGGCAGGAAAGACTCTAGTGTTTGCCAGCGTCACGGCCGATGGACTTGAGCCTGGCCAGCAGTTTGCCTTAAAAGTGATCGTTAAGTCATCAACGACATCCGAACATATCATCTTCGATAATACTGTTGGAGCCGTAGACGAGATCACGTATTGCTACAACTCTTTTTCTGCCTACCGAGCGTCCCTTACATCCAAAGCAACCATACAGGTATATGTCAATGGGAAGAAGGTACTCTCTCAAGACTATGATGTACGATAATCATAGTAAACCCCTAGAGTTCTGCCTTCACTGTCACAAAGAAACTCCGGGGCTCGGCAGGGATGATGCCGGGCCCGGGATAACTGTCGGCGCGACGTGTGAAGTAGGATGTTCCGAGCACGTTATTGCAGCTCGCGTCAACACTGATCATGCCGAACGTGTAGCCTATGGTGATGTCGGCAATATTGTACGAGGGGATAAGACCCGACACGGCTGAAGCGGTGTACTCGGCGTTGCTTGCATCGCTGTATTGCTGACCGATAAACGACCACAACAAGGATAGACGGAAGCCCCCTTCCTTGATGTTGAGTCCTGTTCGAACCACGTAGGATGGAACATACTCCACGGCGTTGCCATCTATGGATGGATCGTCCGATGCGAGATACTCGCCTTGCAGGACGGTTGCATTGATGATCCAGTGAATTGCCGGAAGATCAAATCCGCGCCAGAACATGGCAGTGAGATCCATATCTGTGACAGCTTCAATGCCGGCAGTGTAGGCATCGGCAATGTTGGTGCGATAGCGGTACGGTAGGTAAAGGGGCGCCTCATCGCTCCGCAGAACTTCGCCGATCTTGTCGTTGTAGCGGAGGTAGAAGGCGGAGGCATCCCAGGAGATCATGTCGGAGACCTGACCCCTTACACCGAGATCCAAGGTATAGCCACGCTCATCTGAGATGTTGGGGTCGATCACGAGATTCGGATTGTTGATCCGCAGATCACTGAAGGTGATAGAGCGATAGTTCTGCGTTGCATTGGCGTAGATCTCGATCGGACCGATCAAGTAACTCGCACCAAGACCAACGAGGGCAATGGTTCGCGACCGTTCTTGCTGTTCGTAGACCAATGAGTCCACCACAAGATTGCCTGCAAGGTCTTTGACCATCAAGGCATAATACCCGTCGGAACGCGTGGTGATGTGTTCTAGGCGGACACCCGGCACAAGTCTGAATTCCGGCGTGATAGAGATCAATGCCTCTGCAAAGGCTGCTGCATTGTCATTGGGGAAGGTGTAGTCGGAACCTTCAAGATGATCGGGGTTTGTGAAGGAGAAGTCCGGACCACTACCATCCGAGGCATCACCCTGCTGCTGCGTTGAATTACCGCGATAGAGACGCACACCTGCTAACAATGACCACGGTGCATCGCCAACCACAAGATCGTGCTGGATGGTAGTCTCGTTGCCAAAGGAATGAAATGTCCCGTCGATCATCGTTCGCGGACCACCCATATCTACCGTGTTGATCCTGTCGAGATTCCCAAGTGCCTGACGGGAGCTGAGATTACCGAAGAAGATCGACCGAAGCGAGGTCTGCTCCGACATGAACCAATCAAGCGTAAGTGAAGCAAGATTCCAATTCACGTTGAACCAATTGCGAGCACGCACAGACTGCGATGGATCTGTCTCGAACATGCGATCGGTAAGTCCGCCGGGCTGATGAGCGAGGTATGTCATGAACGTATAGTCGGCGCGGAGCCGCACGTGCGACGTAATGTTCGTAGTCACTGCCGTATACGCGAGATGCTGATGGAAGTCACTGTTAGGCCTCCACCCGTCTGCTCTTCTGAATTGATAGAGCGCTACATAGTTGGTTCCATCGATCGTTCCGCCGAGTCGTGCAAAGGCACTAGCAAAACCGAACGAACCAGCCGTTACCGATGCATCAGTGGAAAGGGGCGCCGTACGAGCCCCCTCCTTGAATACGAAATTCACCACGCCACCAAACTGGGTGCCGTATCGCAAGGCACCTGCACCGCGCACAACATCGATCCGATCAAGAGCTGCCATCGGCGGAACGTAGTAGCTCTCGGGATATCCAAGCGGGTCTGCAGAGATATCATATCCGTTCTGACGTGTGGTGAAGTTGGATGTGCGGTTAGGATTCAATCCTCGACCACCAATACCGAGCTGCAATCCGGCCCCGTCACTCTCCCAGATGTTCAACCCTGCAACACCCGACATTGTCTGACGGGTGTTATTCGTTGCCGTGTTGGCGATCACATTCTCCAGCTTGATCCGCTCAGTCTTCTTTGCTGCATAGATCGCTCCGGCTTCAACATCATTCACACGAGAGATGAGAAAGGGGCTTACGTGTTGATCCTGTACTTCAACAGTGGGCAAGACAAGCGTATCCTTTCGTGTTCGCGTACTGTCCACCATCCAACGTTGTTGTGCCGGTGACACAAGCGCCGTGCAGAGAACCATGACGATGAGGAGTATGGATCTCATCGTGCACGTATCCAGTCGTACGAATGAAATCCGAGTTCTACACGACTCAGATCACGTTCAGGATCGATGAGGAGAGCACTGGGAGCCCCATTCAACGTGACCCATACCTCTGCCGTTACACGCGGGTCCTTCATTCCAAGCGCTTCATAATGATCGTGCAGTTTGTGTGCATACTGCACGATCATGTCCGGCTGCATGGACATCTGCTTCTCTTGGTGTGCATTGAGAAACGTACTGTTGTCTACATATCCCCTGCGTCCGGTTGCTCTGTCCTCAACAACAAACGCCGCCGTACCGGCCTTTTCCATCAGCATCACACGCCACGAGAAGCGATATCCCTCCTCTGTCCACAACAACTCTCCCGGATACAGGAGATACCGCAATGGGACGAGAATCTGAACCACGAAGTAGACAACAAGACCGATCGTAACAACGGAGTTGCGCCTGGAGGTAGTGCGCCCTTGTTCGACGACGGAGCTATCCGCAAAGAACACAAGAGTCATGGCGATCATCACGAGTGGGAAGACGCCGATCTGGAACATCATACCAGTAACACCATGGAAGACGATCACGGCGAGGTAGGCAATGAGTCGAGTACGCTTCCACGACAACAAGAACGGCACACTCACATCATAGATCATTCCGATCCATGCAAACGCCCAGGGAAGCCACCAGAGCGTCATGAGCGGACCTATCACGGGCAGATCGGATTGCGCCGGAAGCCATATCCGAAGGGGCATGGCATCGATGAGCCACGAAGACGTGATCTTCGCGATGCCGGCATAGAAATAGACCAGACCGATCTGGAACTTGAAGACATCGAGTGTCCACTGAGGAATACTATCGGTTCGGAGCTCAGGCCTGCGCCATACGTCGAGAGAGAATCGACGATTTGCAGGCACCCAGCAGAACAAGAACGCGACCAGGCTCACGAAGTAGTAGTGATTCAGATAGTACGTCTTGTCGATCAACTCAATGTAGGTGAAACACAGGAAGAACACCACAGCACTTACTCGATACCATGCACCCAGCATGATGCCGATAGCCGCCGCCGTCATCACTCCAAAGAGGATGTACATCTGTTGTGCACCAAGAGCCGTGACCCATTCAAAACCCAGATACGGGAAATGCATTGTGGGACGGATGTACTGCTCGTCCACCCAGCCAAGCGCGATGAAGCGCACACACGAAATGGTCATCACACAACCGAACAGCACCCGAAGCAAGGCTAGGGGTGCTGGTGAGATCGATCGGTTCAGATACGAAGCGATGGTTGTTGGCAGACTAATCGCCGTCCCCGCTGCTATAGGTTATGGAGATGCCGAGTAGCGATGACATCTCACTCTTCCAGAAACGCGTTAGCTTCTGCAATTCTGTGTAAAGGGGCTCCACAGCTGCCGGATTGGTGCTGACCAGGATAGATAGCGGAACGTCTGCGCCCAGGACGTTGAATGCATTTTCAACAGCAGCGATCTGCGCTTCCGTATCGGCGATGAGTCGCTCACCGTTGGTTACGGTCTTCAGATACGAACGAAATGACGGAACAGTATCGCCCCCTACCGTGCGGCCATACCACAGATCCACGGCTGCATCGAAGTGCGCACGTGCAAACTGCAGTGATGCACCGGAATAGAGCGCTTCCACCTTTGTCGGTTCTGCAGCCGATTGTCCGGCACGCTTCCCAAGGGGCAGAGCGATCTTATAGTTCTTCAGGAGCTCATACCCGATGTTGAGATGATTGAAGAGAAGACTCACAGAACTACCGGCATCAGTACCGGACCTATCGATGAACTGTTGTCGATACGTGTTTGTCCATGCTACCAGTACCTTATGGATCTCGACATACACGGCATTGGCCACAGCCTTCGTATACGTTCTCCTCTTCGCATTCGCTTCGCCATCAAATCGTTGTCTGATCTCTTCTTCCGTCCCGCTGTTCAAGAGGTAGTCAAGTGCAGCAAGCCCCCTTGTATCTCGTTGAAAATTCTGGAAGGACGTATCGCCGGATGCGATGAAGGCTTCTATTGCAGATGCGTTGGC
>Ga0154020_10010010_pt1 | contig 10878 bp, 5 predicted proteins | sample Klosneuvirus_201_FD_109709 | JGI IMG/M metagenome (GOLD analysis project Ga0154020, IMG submission 109709) | Active sludge microbial communities from wastewater, Klosterneuburg, Austria - Klosneuvirus_20160825_MG | ecosystem: Engineered > WWTP > Aerobic digester > Activated sludge | place...
CACAACCATCTCTGGAAATTCCGCGAAGAACGATGGCGGGGGCGTGTACGTGAGCAACGGTCCCACCGTCACCTTCACCAACGCCACCGTCGCCAACAACCGCGCGGACTCGGACAACACGAGCGGGGGCGGGGGCGGGGGCCTGAAGAGCCTTGGCCCGGCCGCCTCGGTGGTTCTCGAGAACACGATCTCCGACGGCAACCTCGGGACCAGCGCGGCCGTGAACGAGATCAACGGACTGATCACCGCGAACTTCAGTCTGATCGGCAACACCACGGGAGTCACGATCACGGGGGGAAACAACGTGGTCAACCTGAGCGCCGGACTTCTGGCTCTCGGCAGCAACGGCGGGTCATCGCAGACCCACGCCCTTCAGGCGGACAGCAACGCTCTGGATACCGGAAGCAACGCGCTCGCCACCGCCGCCTCTCTGACCACCGATCAGCGCGGCGCCGGATTCTCCCGCACCGTCGACTCGGCGGACTCCGGTTCAACCGATACCGTCGACATCGGGGCCTTCGAGGCCCATCCCTCGGTCCAGTTCATCCCCACCCAGTTCATCAACGAAGACGGCTCGTTCAACGCGGGCTTCGACGTGGGCGATTCAAACCTGACCAGCGGGATCGATTCCATCGTCGTCACCTCCAGCAACACCGTGCTTTTGCCCCTCGCGAACATCAACGTGGGAGGCACCGGCGCGAACAGCATCCTGAACAGCACCAATACCACCCACACGCTGGTCATGACCCCGGTGGCCAATGGATTCGGCAGTTCGACGGTCACCATCACTGCCACCGACATCCAGAACGGCACCTCTCAGTCCATGTCGAGCACCTTCGTCCTCAACGTGGCCGCGGTCGCCGATCCTCCCTCGGTGACGACCTCGAGCACCAACGAAGACACCCAGACCGCCTCGGGCCTCGTCCTGAGCCGGAACGCCGCGGATGGCGCCGAGGTGACCCACTTCCAGATCACCGGCATCACGAACGGCGCCCTCTTCCTCAACGACGGCACGACTCCGATCGGCAATGGCAGCAGCATCACGTTCGCCCAGGGCAACGCGGGCCTCAAGTTCACCCCGGCCGCGAACCTTTTCAGCCCCGGCTCCTCGTTCGGCTTCAATGTCGCGGCCGCCACCAGCGCCCTCGGAGCGGGCCTCAGCGCCGCCACCACCGCCGCCATCACGGTGAACCCGGTCGCGGACACGCCCTCGGTCACGAACGCCCTGACCAGTGTGAACACCCAGACCACGTCCGGACTTGTGATCAGCCGCAACGCGGCGGACGGGGTGGAGGTGACGCACTTCAAGATCACCGCGATCACCAACGGCCTGCTCTTCCAGAACGATGGCACGACCCCCATCAACAATGGCGACTTCATCACGTTCGCCCAGGGAAACGCGGGCCTCCGGTTCACGCCCGCCGCCGCCTTCATCGGCAACGCCACCTTCGACGTTCAGGCTTCGACCTCGAACGCCAATGGCGGCCTCGGCGGAGCCGTGGTCACAGCCAACGTGACGGTGCCGACACCCGTGGCCCCCGGCGACCTGGTCATCCGCGAGTTCCGTCTCCGCGGACCGGCGAGCGCGGCGGATGAATACGTGGTCATCCACAATCGGACGTCCTCGGACATCGTCGTCGGCGCGACGGACGGCTCGGCCGGCTTCGCGGTGGCGAGTTCGGATGGCGTTCCCGTCTTCACCATCCCGAACGGAACCGTCATCAAAGCCCGGGGCTTCTTCCTCGGGGTCAACACCGCCGCCTTCAGCCTTCTCACCCCCCCGGACGCGACCTGGGCCACGAACGTTCTCGATGGGCTTGGTCTCGCTCTGTTCACCACCGCCAATCCGCTGAACTTCGCCAGCGCCACCCCGATCGACGCCGTGGGCGTGGTTGGAGGGACGGCGCCGTACATCGAGGGGACCGGTCTGCCCTCCCTGGCCACGGTGGGCGGGGAATACGCATGGGTCCGCAAGGCGCCCGCTGGCACGGCTCAGGACACCGGCGACAACGCGAACGACTTCATGCTGGTGGCAACGAACGGCGCGAGCTACAACGGCGTCCAGTCCATCCTGGGAGCCCCCGCGCCCACCGGGGCCAATCTCCGCGACGTGTACAGCGGCCTCAACATTCAGATGGCGGAGCCGCTGGTCGGACCGAACCTGAACCCGAACCGCATCCGCACCGGGTCCGGCAACTCGGGCACGCTCGAATTCCGTCGCCGCATCACCAACAACACCGGGGCCTCGATCACCGCGATCCGCCTTCGCGTCACCGATCTTTCCACGTTCAACAGTCCTGGCTACACGAACCCCACGCAGGCGGACCTGCGGCCAGGCTCGGGCTCGACCTTCGCCACCAACGCGGCCACATCGATCAACGTGACGTCCCTGACCGGCCTGACCCTGAAGACTCCCCCCGCGCAGGCCATCGGCGGCGGTGTGAACTCGGTGCTCGTACTCCCGGTGGCGCCGCTCGCAAACGGCGCCTCCATCGACCTCAACATCCGGCTCAACATCTCCCGAATCGGAAGCTACCGCTTCTTCATTACCGTAGAGGCGCAATAGATACCGCCCCACATTTCGCTTCGAGGCGGCGTATGATCCGCCTCCCCCTCTTCAGAAGGTTTTCAAGAATGCCGCCGACTCACTCCGCCAACTCCGAACCCAAACCAGTTGTTCTCGAACGCACCGGCTTTGAAGAGCCAACCATCTCCGACCCGATGGACCTCGGGAAGACGGGGGACCGCGCTCCGATGATGGCGATGCTCTCGGGATCCGGCGGCGGGGGTATTGACGCTGGCGGCTTCCCGCCCGATGGCCTGGGCGGGGATGGTTTCGCCAACCTGGATGGCGGCGGTGGCCCCACGTCCGACGGCATCGCTCTCGACTAGCGTCGCGGTCGAGCGGTCGTCCAGAAGCGCCCCGGGCCATGGTTCGGGGCGTCCTTTTTTTGGCGAGCGCCATCGGAACCCACTCGGCTCGCCGGTTGACCTGACGAGGTCCCTGCCATGCTGACGGAACTGCAAGCGGCCGGCTGCGCCTTCAGTATCGAGATTTCGGGCGGGCGCCGAATCCAGCCCCGGAACCTCCTCGACCTGGACCTGCCCGGAGAGGCTGCGGACACGGTCTGGCGCATCACCGTTCTGTCGGATCCGGGCGTCCAGCATCCGGCGCCGCCAGGCTGGAGCGGTTCTGCCGGCCAACGATCCTTTCACGGCGACGGCTTCGTCGTCGAGTTCAAGGATCGCACGGCCCAGGCCCGTCACGATCCCTCGCGCGCGGGGGCCGCGTTCGCAGCAGCGCAGGCCGCTGTCTTCTCTGCGCTGCGGCGGGAGAGCAGGGCCGACCTTCACGCCGCCGCGATCGTCCCGACAGAATCGGCGGGCGCCATCGTGCTCGTGGGGGAATCCGGCCACGGCAAGTCCACGCTGACGCTGCGGGCCATCACGGCGGGCTGGGGCTTTCTCTCGGACGATCTCATCGCGGTCTTCAACGATGACGCGGGCGCGCTCGCGCTGGCTCCGCTTCGGCGAACCCTGCGCGTCGCGGAATCCGCCTTCTTCCTGCTCCCCGAAACGGCGCGCGCCGGACAATGGAACACCGAGACGCCGCGCAAGATGATCGTGGATCCCGAAGCGTGCGGCCTCGGCCATCGTCACTCGCGAGCCCGTCCAGGCCGATTGGTCTTCCTGGAGCGAGGCGACTCCAAACGGTCCCGGACGATTTCCGGCGGAGCGTCGTTCGAGCGCCTGATGCTCCACTCGCCGCATCTCGCCTTCGACCCCGACGCCAAACCCGCCATCGAAGCGCTCCGGCGGCTCGCCAACGAGGTTCCCGCTGCCATCGCCTCGCTCACATTAGACTCGCTCCACGATGTTGCAACCCTTGAAGACCTTCTCGCGTAGGGTCTTCAGAACCCTCCGTCCGCCGAAAGACCAGCGTTACATAAGCCTCGAACTGGTCGGGGCCTGCAACCTCCACTGTTCCTACTGTCTGCGTTCCGAGTCGATGCTCTACGGCAAGGCCTCGTTCCTGCCGCGAGAGAAGGTGCGCAGGATCCTCGAGGGCATCAAGGCCGAATGGGGCGACTACAGCCTGACCCTCACCGGCGGCGAGCCCACGCTGCACCCCGAGTTCGGCGGTGTGCTGGACGATGCGAAGGCCCTCGGCCTGCGCTACAAGATGGTCACGAACGGCTGGCATTTCGACAAGGTGGTGGATCACCTCGTGCGCACCCGCGACCGGCTGACCTCGGTGTCGTTCAGCCTCGATGCCGCCACCCGCGAGGCGCACGACGCCTGGCGGGGCAAGGGATCCTTCGACCGCGTGATGAAGGCGATCACCTCCGCCCGGCATCACAGGCTTCCCTTCCAGATCAACGTGGTTCTTCGCAAGGACTCAAGGCCGCAGATGGAGGCGATCGCCCTTCTGGGCGCGCGCCTCGGCGCCCGAGGCGTCAACTTCGGGGCCATGCTGCCCACCTCCGCCGACGATTTCAGCCGCCTGGTCCTCACCCCGGCCGAGGAGAAGGACGCCTTGCGCGAAGGGCAGGAGCTCTCGCGGGTATTCAAGATGCCGGTCCGGGTTCCCTTCGTCCTGAACCGGCCGCAAAGCGGGCCCCACTGCTACCCGCTGAGCGGCAAGGCCATCAACATCGACCACCTCGGGCGGATGACCCTGTGCGGGAATCTCTCCTTCTTCCGCGGCGGTGAGTGCCGCGCCGAAGTGGTGGGCGATGCGGATGGGGCGGCCGGGCCGCTGATCAGGAGCCTGGGCGAAGTGCAACGAGCCGCGCTCGGGGCGCGCGATTCGGCCCTCGATGCCTGCGCCAACGCCGGGCAGGAGCCCGATGCATTTCTTTCGTCACCATGCCTGTCCTGCCTGAAGCGCTTCGACAAGGCGCCGTGGTCCACCGAGGTGAGAGCGTGAAGTATCGAATCGTGATCGATGGTCTCCTGTCCGAATTCGCCGGAGGCGAGGGAGTGTTGCTGGATCTCACCCGAAAGCGGTACCACCTCCTGAACCCCACCGCCGGCTTCATCTGGACCGCCCTGGAGAAGGAGCCCCTGACGGAGGACGCGCTGGCCGACGCCCTGGTGGCGAGGTACCAGATCGAACCCGACCGGGCCCGGCGGACCGCCGAGCAGTTCGCCTCCCAGCTCGTGGACATGGGACTTGTCGAGGCCTCCAAATGACGCCCGTGAACCCGGCGCTGGCCCAGCCCTTCCTTCCCTTTCCGGTCCTCGAGGGACTGCTGAGCCCCTTCGGCCTCAAGTCTTTTCTCGACGAGTACTGGGAAAAACGCTGGCTCCTGGTGGAGGCCAAGGCACCCGCTCGCGATGCGCTCCGCGTGCCCGGCTGGGAGACCCTGACCCTTCCCGCCTTCGAGAAAGACCGGAAGATGGTCGAGGTGCTCTCCGCCAAGAAGGGTCCCGACATCCAGGAGTTCGGACAGGTGCGGGACGCGTTCGCCAACGGAAGCTCGATCCGGATCCTGAACGCCCAGCGCGTCTTCGAACCGCTGAACCGGGTGTGCGCCGCGCTTTCTCTCGAGCTTTCCCACCCGGTGCGCGCCAACGTCTACATCACGCCTCCCCATCGCCAGGGCCTCGATCCGCACGTCGACGACCACGACGTGCTGGTGGTCCAGATGAGCGGCCGCAAGGGCTGGAAGATCTACGGGGCGCCGTTCGAACTTCCTCTCGAGCACAGCTTTCCTCTCTTCTTCGAAGTCGGTTCCAAGGCCCGCGCCCGCTCCACGTGGCTGGGCGAGATCTGGGGTGCTCGGCCCTTCAAGGGCAAGGACCTGGGCGAACCCTCGTACGACGGCCCGATCGAAACCGGCGAACTCCTGTACGTCCCGCGCGGCATCCTGCACGTCGCGTCCTCGCTCGAAGAAGCGTCGGTTCACGCCACCATCGGCATCCACGCCACCCGCATCGCCGATCTCGCGGTTCTCGCGCTGGATCGCGTGGCCCGCGAGAATCCCGATCTTCGACGCTCGGCGCCCCTCGGTTTCGCGCGCTACGTGAAGGACGCGCCGGAGATGACGGCCCTCATCGAGAAGGCGCTTCTCATGGTGACTCCGGAAGGCGTCCGGGACACCATGGAAGAGGTCGGAGCCCGGCACCTCGTGAGCCACCGTGAGACCTTCGAGCCCGAGCCCATTTCGGAGAATCCGCCCGCGCCCGACATGGACACCGACGTGGTCCAGGCCTCCGCGAACCACGCGGAGCCCGCGGTCAAGATCCCGGTGAGGCCACTCGAGGGGAGTCGCCTTCGCCTCCACCCCGATGTACAGATCTCCCACCGGGCCGGCCTCGTGAGCGTGCGGCGATTCAAGAAAGGCACGGGGCTGGCGGAGTTCCCGGCGGCCTTCGACAAGGCCCTTGTCGAGATCGCTTCGATGGGCGTGTTCGATATCGGCGACCTGAACGCGCTCAGCGCCCAGAGCACGCGCACCCTGCTCACCCATCTCATCGAAAAGGGCCTGGTCGAACAGCTTCCCTGAGCCCGGGTGGCCCTCGGGACAGTCACGAGAACGTCATCCGGACTCGCGTATCCTTGAGGGCCCCAAGCCCGCTCTCTCTTTCCGGAGGCCTCATGCGACTCTCCCGCCCTTCTCTTCTCTCTTCGTGGCGCGCCGGGCTTCGCCTCGCCAGCGCCGCCGCGCTTCTCGTCACCTCCCTGGTGGTTCCCTCCGTTGTCGAGGCTCAACAGATCTACGTCAACGAGTTCTATCGTGGCGGGAATCTCACGACAACGGATGAGTGGATCGAGATCGTCTTGCAGGTACCTCTCACCGCCGCCCAGCTGGACGGCTTCTTCGTGGGCGATTCGACCGCGGCCACAGGGGCCAAGTTCTCAAGCTACAAATTCACGAACATGGCCAGTATCGCGGCAAATTTCCCTGCGGGGACCATTATCGTTATCGCTGGCGCTACTGGCCCGGCTGCCGACCTTTCCTACAATCCCGCCGGAAACGACTGGAACATCACGCTCAAGACCGGCGGGTCGAATCTGACGAGCAACGGGTCTGCGGGCGACCTCGCCGGAACCGATGTCGTTTACGCGGACACCAATGGCACCAACGGCGACGCCACGCTCTCGGTGAATGGCTTCGCTGTGAATTGGGACACCACCCCCGGAGCCTTCGGCGCAGTGGCGAGCGTGCTCATCGGTGTGCCCGCCAACAACACAGCCGCGGTGCTCACCTCTGGCCTCAACCTGGCCACCACACCGGCGAACTGGACAGTGAGCGTCGCCTTGGCGAGCTCCACACCGGGCCAGCCGAATGGGGGAAGCAATACCACCTACATCGACGCACTGCGCGGGGCCCCGGTTGGGACCAGCCTCAGCGTGAGCGATGTCATGGCCGTCGAGGGCAATGGCGGAACCACGAACTTTGCGTTCACGGTCACCCTGTCGTCGCCGGCGCTCGCGGGCGGCGTCACCTTCGACATCGCCACCGCGGATGGAACCGCGACGATCGCGAACAGCGACTACGTATCCACTTCCCTGACCGGACAGACCATCCCCGCCGGCTTCTCGAGCACCAGCTTCTTCGTCACCGTGAATGGAGACACGAGCGTCGAAGCCAACGAGACCTTCTTCGTCAACGTCACCAACGTCACCGGCGCGACGGTCGCCGATGGCCAGGGCCAGGGCACGATCAACAACGACGATGTGACCATCTCGTTCATTCACGATGTCCAGGGTTCCGGGGCCTCATCTCCCCTGCCCGGAGCCTCGGTGACGGTGAGCGGCATCGTCACCGGCGTGAAATCCAACGGCTTCTTCGTTCAGGAGGAATCTGCCGACTACGACGCCGACCCGGCCACCTCCGAGGGCATCTTCGTCTTCACATCCAGCGCACCGCCCGCGGCCGCCACGGTCGGAAATGTCGTCCAGGTCACGGGCACGGTGGCGGAGTTCATCCCCACCGCGGATCCACTTCAGCCGCCCCTTACCGAGCTCACCGGCCCCACAGTGCTCCAGATCTCCACCGGCAACCCGTTGCCGGCGCCCGTCCCCTTGACCACGACCTTCCCCGATCCGACCGGCGCCCATGACCAGCTGGAGCGCCTCGAAGGCATGCGGGTCTCGGTCGCATCCCTCACCGTCTCGGGCCCGACCCTTGGGAACGTCAATGAGCCCTCCGCCACCGCAACCACGACCGGTGTCTTCTACGGTGTCGTCACCGGCGTGGCCCGGCCCTTCCGCCAGCCGGGCATCCAGGCCCCCGATCCAGCACCCGCGGGCACGATCCCTCCCATCCCCCGTTTCGATTCGAACCCGGAGCGCATCAGGGTCGACAGCGATGGCCTCACGGGCTCTGCCGCCATCAACGTGGGTTCCGGCGCCGTGGTCACCGGACTGGTGGGGCCGCTCGACTACAACACCCGCACGTATACCGTTATGCCCGACCCAGGCGCACCGGCGCCCGTGGTGAGCGGCGGGCCCGTCCCCACCGCGGTGGCCACACCTCTCGGCTCCGAGTTCACGGTGGCGTCGTACAACCTCGAGCGGTTCTTCGACACCGTCAACGACCCCGGCATCGGCGAGCCGGTGCTTACCGCCCTCGCTTTCGGCAATCGCCTCCTGAAAGCATCCCTCGGAATCCGCGACTATCTGAAGACGCCCGACATCGTCGGCATCGTGGAGTGCGAGAACCTGGCCACCCTTCAGGCTCTGGCCACTCAGATCAACAACGACGCCGTCCTGGCCGCGCAACCCAACCCCATGTACCAGGCGTTCCTGGTGGAGGGCAACGACCAAGGCGGCATCGACGTCGGCTTCCTGGTCAAGACCGCGATCGTCACCGGAGCCACCCCGCGCGTGACCATCAACTCGGTGACCCAGTTCGGCCTCACGACCACGATCACCAACCCGGACGCGTCCACCGACATCCTCAACGACCGCCCGCCCCTGGTGCTCGACGCGGTGGTCAACCATCAAAACGGCGCCACCTTCCCGGTGGTCGTCATCGTGAATCACCTTCGTTCTCTGATCGACGTCGCCGATCTCGGGCCGGGACCCAATGGCTGGCCCACGGGAGGAGACCGCGTTCGAAACAAGCGTCAGAAGCAGGCCGAATACCTGGCGAACCTGGTGCAGGCCAGGCAGATCGCGAACCCGGCCGAGAGAATCATCCTGGTCGGTGACTTCAACGCCTTCGAATTCAACGACGGCTTCGGCGACTCGATGGGAGTCATCGCGGGCACGCCCACGCCCGACAACCAGACCGTGGTTCCTCTCGACGACGCCGACCTCGTGAACCCCGACTTCGTCAACCTTTCCTCGACCGCCGCGCCGTCGGATCGTTACTCCTTCGTGTTCGACGGCAACGCCCAGTCGCTCGATCACGCGCTCATCAACGCTTCGCTCGGCGCGGATACCCTGGCCCGGCGCGAAGAGCACCCGCGCATCAATGCGGACTTCCCGGAAACCGCGCGCAACAGCACGGTCTCCGTGACCCGACTCGCCGATCACGATCCCATCGTCACCTTCTTCAAGGTCGCGGGTTTCCTGTCGAGCAACGCGGACCTGCAGAACCTGACCCTCAGTTCGGGAACCCTCGTCCCGGTCTTCGCGCCGGCCACGACCAGCTATTCGGCGACCGTGGCCAACGCCGTCTCCGCCGTGACCGCCACTCCCACCGCGGCCGACGCGGGAGCCTTGATAGAAGTGCAGATCAACGGAGGCGGCTTCGCGACCGTAGCTTCCGGAACGCCGAGCGGTTCCCTCGCCCTGAACGTCGGATCGAACACCGCCGACGTCAAGGTGACGTCCGAAGACGCGTCGGCTTCTCAGACCTACTCGGTCTCCATCCACCGCTGCGCCGCAATCGCTTTGGCGTCCCTGCCGAACGGGGTCGTCAACGCCTCGTACTCGGGCGCGGCAACCGCGTCGGGAGGGTCCGGCTCCTACACGTACTCGCTGACTTCCGGCGCCCTGCCGACCGGCTTGACTCTCAATCCGGGTACGGGCGCCCTCACCACCACTCCCACCGCGGTAGGCACGTTCAACTTCCAGATCACGGCCACCGACACCGCGGCCCCGGGCACCTGCACGGGCTCCGCGAACTACTCGGTCGTCATCGGCTCCGCCGTGGCCGTGAGCGATCTCGTGATCCGCGAGTTCCGCCTGCGCGGGCCGGCCGGCCCAAACACCGCCACCGATGAGTACGTGGTCATCCACAACCGAACGGCCGCGCCCATCACCGTGGCTTCGACCGACGGCTCCACCGGCTTCGCGGTCGCGAGTTCGGACGGCAACCTCGTCTTCACCATCCCGAACGGCACCCTCATCGCACCGCGAGGCTTCTTCCTCGGCGCCAACACCGCCGGGTACAGCCTCGGCGGCACGCATGACGCGTCGTGGACCACCGACATCGCCGACGGACTGGGTCTCGGCCTCTTCAAGAGCGCCACCAGTTTCACCGGTGGGAACGCTCTCGACGCGGTCGGATTCACCGGCGGCGGCGCACCCTACATCGAGGGCGCGGGGCTCACCTCCCTCGGCGCGTTCACCGGGGAGTACGCGTGGGTCCGCAAGGCTCCCGCGGGACCGGTTCAGGACACCGGCGCCAACGCCACCGACTTCATGCTGGTGGCGACGGATGGCTCGAGCTACAACGGCGTCCAGTCGATCCTCGGGGCCCCCTCGCCCACGAACAGCAGCCTCCGCGACGTCCTCAGCGGCCTCCTCATCCAGATGGCCGAGCCCCTGGTCGGACCGAACCTCAATCCGAACCGGATCCGAACCGGCGTCCTCAATTCCGGCACCCTCCAGTTCCGCCGGAGGATCACGAACAACACCGGAGCGCCCATCACCTCGCTCCGGTTGCGCGTCAACGATCTGTCGACCCTCAACTC
>Ga0154020_10010011_pt1 | contig 10878 bp, 12 predicted proteins | sample Klosneuvirus_201_FD_109709 | JGI IMG/M metagenome (GOLD analysis project Ga0154020, IMG submission 109709) | Active sludge microbial communities from wastewater, Klosterneuburg, Austria - Klosneuvirus_20160825_MG | ecosystem: Engineered > WWTP > Aerobic digester > Activated sludge | place...
GCGGTGCGTCATTTGTAAGAGCCGCCTATTGATATCGTCGAGTAAATATTTGAGCTGAATATGTGATTTGGTCTTCCAGTGCGAGTCAACAGAGCCGCTCGCCAACCTGATGAAGGTGTCGGCGCCGTCCGCTACGCCAGTCTCGTCGCTGCCGAGGATGCTGTGGAGCTGCTCGCGCACGTGGCTCCTGCACTCCTTGACATCCTTCTCTGATTGTTGAAGCTGCGCGAGAACAGTGGCCGAAGAGGGGCGAGCATCGACCTCGGCGGCAGAGCAGCGCTCGGCTATGGCGAGGAAATCCGGCGGGCAGATGTTCACAAGTGGGCCAAATTCGGAATCGTCTCGAAGCAGCTGGGGCTTGACGGTATAGGTCAGCGATTTGGGTGCGATTGGCACGGACATGCTGAGGCGAATGTCCTCGCCGAGCGCGCGAGTGATGATTTCATATAACGTAATCTACCATACGAATTTAAGAAGAGGAAGCTAGAATCAATCAAGCCCAAAGAGATTCGGTACGCCAAGGGAAAAGACGTCAGCGGCGAAGCCATAATTGTGTGTTTGAACTTCTGGGGCGCGCCACCACAATGATCCAACTGAAATAATTACAATTTGTCAAATAAGCCAGAAAAAGACCAAATAACTCCCAGAAGAGTACCGTTGCCCATTGGCCGTTGCGGGCCTGCAGCGAGGCGAGAGATACCAAAATCGGCGACCTTGCAACGATTATTGTCAAGTAGAACATTCTCGGCCTTGAGGTCGCGGTGAAGCGCCTGTTTTGAATGCATGAAGCTGAGAGCCATGGTAATATCCTGAGCCCAACGCAGACGTGTCTCCCAATCGATCGTTTTGGTCGCGTCGCTCAGGACCTTTCGCAACGAGCCGCCTCGGACCAGCTCTTGAACAACATAGAGAGTTCCATCGGGCCCCTCTGAAACTCCCATAAAGAGGACAATATTCTGGTGCTTGAGCGCCCGCATCATAGCGACCTCATGCGCAAACTCGCCGCTGCGGTCGATCTTTTCCTTCAGGCACTTCACGGCGACGTCTCCGGCACCACCGAAAGTCGCACGATAAACAACACCTACATAATGCGATTATATATAAATATTAATAATAAATTTAATATAAATCAAGAAATCCCTTTCGTAAGACGCTCTCGGAAGAGAAACGAAGTCAGAATGAAAAGACCTCGAAGACAGGGTCGAGGTCGACAAAAACCGGAACACCATGCACACCAAAAACATCAGAAAATCAAAAAAAGATATGATTGAGAAATTTTAGATTCAGGATAGGAGGGGGCTGGGGGCGAGGTCGAGCGGTTGATGCCGCGGCGATCGAAATCCTTGGCGTACCAAAGGAACCCGCGCCGAGCTCCTCACGAAGGACGAGCTGATCGAACGGAAGGTCTTGTGTGTCCGGCAGTGCGACTAGGTCGTTCTCTTGGCTAACGTCGTCGCTTGACATCTTCAACAAGGAATGACTGGTACTCTGACTACTCTCACGAGGTTCCTCAGGCGCATGACTGCCGCGCTGCCACTCGACTGGCACGCCGGCTGGGGCGGTTTATAGGTTTGGTTATATTACTGTACTCCCCGTGCTTTCGGAAGTCGGAACCAAGTATTAGAAGCGTTCTAATATTTACACACAGTTCTCCTATTATCACGGGCGACATCCACTCAAGCCGATACCCGAGGGAAACAGGGTGATATTGGTCGTTCTCTTGTATACCAGGCCGAGCAATACGACGGCACCTGCACCCGCCATCACGAGGGTTTTCTAGTGTGAATTGTATCGAACTCTTCCACCTTTACCTCGACCACGTCCGCCACGCTGATGGCCCTGGCCGAACCTCTCCGATAGCGATTGTTGCCTCTCCTTCAATTCGGCTGCGACCCACTCGGGAGGTTCTTTTTCCGCAGTCAATCCGCACTCTAGCCTCGCCTCTTCCCTGCACCGCACTCTGATTTCAGTTTGTTCTCAATTATCAATGCCATTTCAAAGGAACCAATCATACCGTTCTGTTCGAGTCTCATCAATAGGTGGCCCTTCAGAGGATTCAGAGGTTTCAGAGGGGTCGGCAAGATAAGATGGTGGAACTCCCGAGGCAAGACCTTTCCTGTTGAGCCACTGGAAGACCGTATACTTGTCTCCTGGCTGATACCTGTCAAAAAAGGAGCTCAGAAGTCAAAGCCATGATCGAAGGAACTTCTCAATGCACACATTTCGAGCATCTCCTGAATGAAAACCTCGTCGGGGTGGAATTGAAACCCATGTTCCCACATCCAGTCGAGGAGTAACACATCATCGTGGTATACCGCTGCCTCTGCCGCCTGAGTAAGGTCTGCGCCGGACTGAGTAAGGTCTGCACCCATTTTGAGAAGCAGTTCCAGAACCTTAATCTTCTCAGAATCGTAGCACTCCTGAAAGGTGATCACTATCATGGATGGCGTTGCCCGCATTCCTTGCTTATGCGCGAGCTCGATGAGCTTGATACAGCCAGCTCCGCAAGCTGCCTCCAGAATCTCTTCGTCCAGCTGGAACTTGAACGTGTTGAGCAAATAGGAGATGATTGAGAAACTGTTCCACTGAACCACGGAGTTTTTGAAGAAGGTTTCGGTGACGGGAAGTCCCACTGAGATGAGAAACTTGAGAATGGTGAGGCTGTGTCGCTCGAGAACAGCCGGTCCGCAATCGACGAGTGAGAAGCCTCGTCCGAGCAAGTTCTTGAGGCGCTCGATGATCAGGTCATCGGGCAGCCTCGTATTCGAGAGGAACATGGAAATCAAATCCTCGGGTAGGTCATTCAAATTTTCCAAATAGTAATCGAGAATCTTAGGATTCTGGCTGAGCATAGCGGACTCCAATTCGTTCGCGTGAAGTTTAAACCCGAGCTCGGCTATGAGATATTCAACGGTTTCGAGGGAAGAACTCGATGCGGCTTCCCAAAGAGATCGATGGTGTAACTGGGGATCGAACAGATTCAGCTCCAAGAGGCGCTTAACAATAGGCAGATTGCCTCCCTTACACGCAATGAGAAAGAGGGAGGGGCTCATGGGGAAGCCCAGATCGTAATAAAAGTTGAAAATCTAGGAATGAGATGGAGTGAGATCTGTGCCATCGACGAAACCTACGATATGGAAGGGCAAACCTCAACCGTGCTCTTGGATCCAACAGCGGCCTCCAATGCATGCTTTGCAATACCAACGCGACGGGAGGGAGGATAGCCGACCTTCTCGAAGACGAATCTCACCATGTCAATGCTGCCGGAAGAGGGCGCCTGACGAAGAAGGAATAAGTCGACGGGGCTTCCGTGATCGAGGAGCCACTTGACCACTTCCATATTTCCGCTATTGAAAAAGGAAATATATATCAATATCCATCTCAACAACAAAGAAGGGGAGTGAGGGTAACCTCGTCACGCCCTGGCCCGTGATATCTGCAGAGACCTTGCCGACACCGCTGTCTAATGCCCATTGCATTATCTCTATGTTTTCATGTGCAGCAGCATCGCCAATGCAATCAGCAGTGATGGCAAAGCCGAGCTTGTGCAAGAACTTGAGCACATCGAATCGGTCCTTCCTCAAGGCCTACACAAGATACTGAAAAGGAGAAGATTTGCACTAGAAAGGACGGCCGTGCAAGAGCAGCTCAAAAAAAAACAACAACTGCTTTATAACAAACGTCAGAATCGGAGATCATTCCAATCGAAAAAAGCATCATTTGGCTGACAACAGAAAAGGAGAGTGTTCTCGATCAACTTTACCGAGCGGCGAGCTCGACTCGACAAGGAACGAAAAGCAGGATCAATCCAAGAGTATCATCATGCGACAAACTGTGTTATTAATACCAACAAAAAATACAAAAAAAGAAACAGCACAGGCAGCGGACCTCGGCAGAATACATTATGTTGGCCTTGATGACGTTCTCGACGGAGGGGTTGAAGACAAAGGAGAGGCACCACTCCATCACAGAGAGATGACCTGCGATCAAAGCGTCCATAAACGTATCGCCTACATTATAGGGATCTTCTGTATAGAGCTCCTTAGCCCTTACCCCGCGGTAGAGGGCGTAATAGGCGCGTGTAGTGTATGCGAAGACGAAGCGAGAGGGGCGATCGAGACGACTCACTATCTCGCGCTCCATGTCCTCGACAAGCCCCGCAAAGCCCACGGAAGCCTCAGGTCGTAAAGTTGACATTGGATGAATTAAGGCACGAGAACAACGACCGCAGTACTGACCGCGTATTATAATACAATACAAGGCACAGCGAAATGAACATTCCGGGTTATTACGTGGCATCAAAAGGAGGAGCCAACTGAATTTTAAACTCTGAAAATTCAGAATTTCATATTCACTCTCCTTTCTCATTGAGAAGAAGAATCGTGTTACCATGGCCGTTGTTCCTAAGCTGCGCTATATCTACTTTGACATGGCCTCGAGCCGCGGTGAGGCCGCGCGCATCCTCCTCAACATCAACAAGATCCCCTTCGAGGACGTCCGCGTTCAGTCGAAGGACTGGCCCGAGGTATCGCATCGCCTATCATGCTTAGATATCGTTTCATTGGCATTGTGATCCTCTGGCTTGCTTTGATCGTGAGGAGATTGGTCTTTCCAAGCGTTGTTTTGGTTCCCCCTTTTTCTTTCCCACAGATTTCTGTTTTCTCTCAAGATTATTTAGTTATTCAGTTTCTATTGAATTTCTTCTATATAATTGTGTGGATGGCGGTGACCTATGAGGAGAGAATCATTTTCTGGAGCCGATGACGACTTTTCTCGTCCTCGTTGGTTGCTTTCGGGATGCCTTCCAGTGCCCGCTTCAGGGCCTCCAAAATTCCCATCAAGTCCCATGATGATAATAGAATGCCTCGTCTTTGGTAATATCTTCTTAATTTAGTTCAAGCCGAAGACTCCTCTGGGCACGATCCCGATCCTCGAGGTTGATGGCAAGCAGTTCTCGGGCTCTAACAATATCCTGCGCTATATTGGCAAGGTCACTCCTCCTGCACTCCATCTGTTTGAGATTTACTAAATGTGGGATTGTTTCTTTAGATGAGTGGCGACTATCCCTCGAATCCATTGGACCAAGCCCTCGTGGATGAGGTGCTCGAGGGCGTCGAGGAGGCAATGCAGCGCCTCTTCGTCTCTGGCCAGGAGACCGACCCCGCGAAGAAGGTTTTTAATTTTCGTTGGTCCACATTCCACTCGAGCAATATCAATTTCTCACTTTGTTGGTTGTTTAGTTGGAGCTCAGGAAAAAGCTCAACGACGAGACCTTCCCCAAGTGGCTCGGTCGCCTGGAGAAGATTCACGAGCGCGATGGCAGTCCTATTGGCGGCTTCTTTGTTGGAAACAAGTTCACTGTCGCGGATCTCAAGGTTGCCCTCTTTGTGCGCTACCTCCGCAGCGGCGTCCTCGATGGCATCTCGCCCTCGATCACCGACCCCTTCGCTCGTGTCACCGCCCTCGCCAAGAAGGTCTTCTCCGACGAGCGCATCGCTGCTTACACCACTCGCACCAACTTCAAGACCTATGTTTGAGGTCCAAGATGTTACAACCTTAGGCAAGCAGACCAGCTCCACCACCCTGCTTGCCAAGTTTTGACTCATTTCCACGCCACGGTTTCTTACTTATCTTTTTCTTCTCCTTCCAGTTCGGTCTTCCTCAAATCCTGTTTTCTTGATGTGATGGAATAAAACTTCTTATCATTGTGAGTCAAGCGGAGGTGCAAGAGATGCCAAACAATACAGCAGCCCGCGGCTCTTCTGATGGCAGGGAGCGCAAATGTCGCGATTTGATCAAATGAAACGAATTGTTCCGATCAACCATTTTATGTTTCTTATTCGGTCTTGCGCGGCGATTTCTTCTTCTTGTCGGTCTTGATCTCGACGGGGACAACGTAGGCGTAGACGACGAGGACGGTCGGCAAGAGGATGGCGATGCACACACCAACGACAAAGACGGCGATGATGATCGTCACGGGGTCACCAGGAGGAGGTTGAAGCTAGACAATGATGATATGTCATTATTATAACGAGAAATTGCAAATAATGCGAAAAGAAAGCAGCAGAGGGAAGAAAATTGAACAAGGATCAGAAGACGAGGTCGTCGAGCCTTTACGGCAAGGGAAGCGGACCTTCTTCGTCGATGAGGTATTGCTTGTATTGCTGAGGATATCTGATGGTGTCGACTACAGATAGAAATTACAAAGAATATAAATATTTTTAATTTTTGGCTTCGAGAAACATGTAAGGTCAACGACGAGAGCGAGCTCATGTTGAGCGGCCTACTTTGGACTGCATGCGATCCACAAATAGAGAATTAAGAAAACAAAAAATGCATAAATTATAATATCCTTAGCAAATCTGGAAGAACGGAGGAGCGACATGAGGACATTAAAAAGGGAAGCCAAAGTGAAGAGCGGAGCTAAAAGAGCCCATTGGGAGCACTTCCTTGACTCGGGTATATAAATTTGTCAGTAAGTACAATCTGAGTGGGAGAAGGCGAAGCTGATGGGGATGGCGAAGGCGAAGGACTCGGCGTCTGAGCCAAAACGAACGCCACTGCGACGGCGAGAAGAAGCGCCACGCTCAAATGACTCTTCATGACCATACGCACACCACACAAGGAACTGAGACACGAGCTAAAGCATCATGTCCTCATCATCAGCGACCATAAAGGACGAGAGACAAGGGCGCCCGAGCAAGAGCGCCGCAACCGCGTCCACTGCTTGTTTACTTGAATCCTCATTCCCCCGGCCTGTAAACCGCCTGTTCTTGAGTTCGTTCCAGTATTGCGATTGGCCGATTGTTGGAATGCATCTTTATTTTTGACATGCAAGGCTGCAAGTTATTGGTTAATTTGTTTAAGAGTGTCCGATTCGTGCGGGACTCTTCGAGAGACAGCCCGCATTTGACTTGACTTCTTGTCTACAGTAGAGATTCCTAGTGTATGTCAGATCGCCATGTTGAAGGCAGACTGTTTTTGACGAGATGGGCTCTGGCCGCTAGTCGAATCTAATGCCGAGACTTTCTGCTGGAGTGAACTGCAAAGATGTGAATCGTGCACTCATGGAGCTTTCTCAGACGGGATGTGTAGTCTTTTTTCAGAAACATATTAGTTAATTTAGTTTGACAACTCAATTATGACCATTCTTCGTTCATCAACCTTTGTTTAGCAGACACCGTTAGGCGGGGGTGGCGGGTGAGTAGTTCCAGCTCTCTTCGACGGCCCACGCCATTTGTGCATCGTCGTCCTCCTCCTCATCCTCGTCATCGCCATCTTCCTCTTCCTGCTCGATGTAGTATTTGAGCTTCACCGTTCTTTTATTGTTGCTCGCAACGTCATGCTCGACCTCTTCCTCAATGAATCCGCGAGCAAAGAGAGCGGTGATGAGGAGGCGAGGGTCGAGGACTTGGGCCACGTAGCCAATCTGCTGGAGCTCGGAGAGGACTTGGGTTACCGTCATCTCTGGGATGGCTCGGTGGAGGCGGGTGTGGCGCAAAGCCCATGACGATGCTTTCTGTAGAGCGTCGCGGATCAGGTCGAACTCCTCTCGGTAAAGATCCGTGTTCCTCAACGAGGAGAGCGACAAGTCCTTGGGCGGGACAAAGCGATCGTCTCGTTTGCTGTAGTTGACAGTGACGTAGTGCTTGTCGCGCTTTTGGACAATGTCCACGACTTCATTCACCACCAACAAGGAGAGCAACATCTTGCCGTCGACTCTCACCTTGGAGATGCAGAGGGGCTTGATCGCATTCGCCAGCTTATCCGCAGTCTTGGGGAGGTGCAAAGGAGACTGGCGGGACAGCCAGGCAATGATCTTCTCCAGGGTGGCCTTGTAGAAAAGGTCGTCTCCGTCGAGGAGCGCTCCCTCGTCGTCGAGCTTCCGGATGAGGGAGGCACCGACGTCCACGTCGCTATCCGCGTCGCTTTCTCCCGAGGAGTAGCGGGAGCGCTTGGAGCACATACTGCACGACTGCGAGATGTCAAAGTCTTGTGAGAGCTCGTCGAAGGTGCGCTTGTGCCACTGCGGCGTCTTCCTCGTCCTCTTTGAGCCCGCGGCCTTCGCTGGCGTCTTTTCTCCATCAAACGCCGTTGAGAACTCTCTCTTGAGCGCCTTGGGGCCCGTGACCTTGCGCAGGTAAGACAGAGAGGCGGCGGCGTGGGTTTGCGCTCTGCGCTCGTCGCGGCCGAAGCCGGAGCGCTCCCCCAAGAAGTTCATGTCGCGCCCCCTCCCTTGGGCATCGTAGGATTGGTTAAAAAGAGCGTGGAGGAAGCTAGCCATGGCTGAGGAGGAAGGTCGTACAAGAAAGTGAGCAAGACCAAGGGAGAGAGCAAGGAGAAATATCTGCAAGACTCTCACTTCGCCGTCCCGCCGGTCAGTTGTTCGCTTCAAAACCGACGGGATGTATTTTCCTCCATACATCATCTTTCCCTTAGATTTTTATGCTTTATATCGAAAAGCTGGAAAAGGATTTCGAAATCGGAGGGAAGATTATTAAAGTGGTTTAACGGACTCAGCATGTTGATAAGAACGGGGACCGGCCCACGAAAACGGGCAGGAAGACACTACTTGACCTATGTATCCGATAGGTGAACCCTCCGCCGCCAGCATTCTCATTCCACTTGAATAGGCATTTTTTTGCATTGATCACGATCATATGTCCCTGATTTCTCTGAGCGCGGACGTCCTGGAGAACGAGGTGGTGCCGTGCCTCGACTTTCCGTCCCTCCTCTCCTTCTCCTTCTCTTCCACCCTCCTGCGCCGCGTCTCCTCCTCCCGCCTCGCCCTCCGCCGCTCCTCCGCCGCGTCTGAGAGGGCCGACAATATTCCTCTCATATCAGTATTTAAAATGTGTTCGGAATTGGATTATGTGACGCTGTTTGAGTATTTTCTGCGCCTTTTTTCGACGACGGTGCGGTCGTGGCTGGAGGGCGACCTTCACCTGCTCCTCTCTCCCTTCCTCCGAAGAGGCAATCTCGCCCTACTCAAGACCGCTACCAAGATCCTCCATGGAAATCTATCAGATGATGTGGATCATGTGATGGAGTATGCCTGTGTGGAAGCACTGGCAATAGCGGTGGCGGAAAGAGGCCAGAAGGCGCTCGTGGAGGAATACCTCGAGCTCGGTCGCGTCGACCTCGAGGGTAGGTTCCAACTTTACTTTGCGCATTCTATCATATTTTTACTGGGAACCATGTTTACTCTCATATTTTCGAAGGATATATGGGTATTTGTTCACAATATGCCCCCTCTATGGCTGACTTGACATCTTTTCCGATAGAACGTTCTTTGATCAGCGCCATTGTGCGAGGATCAGCGCTCTCAGGAAACGAAGAGCTCATCGAGTGGGCTCTCTCATTTTATCCCAAGAGTAATTGGAAAAGTTCATATGACTTCGACTCCGGTTACCATGTGGTCAAGCCCTCGCTCGTGGAGCTCACCGCCCGGGGTAGATTTACGCTCTCCTCTCTCTTCCCTTCCTCCCCTCACTTGCCCTCTCCTCCCCTCCTCCTACTTCTCTTTTTTCTTCTTCTGTTCATTTCTTGTCTCAGCTTCTCTTGACGAGATATGATATAGGTGAGCTGGAAAAGATCAAAATAGTAGTCAGTCAAATTGAAAAGGCGTACCCTCATCTCTCCCCCTCAGCTGTAGAGAATCTCTTCCAGCCTTCGATGGAGCGCATTGCCCATTCGGAGAATTGGAGAGGCATCCTGAGGTTCTTCTTAGGTAAGGCTTCAGATATTGAAACTCTGGGATTCGTTCGAGGGACAGCGGCTGCAGATAATTGGGAAGCTTTCGAGTATGCCTTGCAATTGGACCTCGTGGACCCCTTGGAGGGCCTCGATTCGCTTCCGGATCACTATCGAACCCTCTACGAGGGAGCTCTTGAGAATGGACATGTCGACTTCTGTATTCGTTTCTTCGAAATCTTTCCCTATCTGAAACCGAAAAGAAGGGGCGGTAATGATCTCATGGCTATGGCGATTCGGAGCAACAAGACGGAAGCGGTCGACTATGTCCTCTCCCTCTATGGAGAGAAAGACCTTTCGCAAGCATATAAAAAGGGATCCTTTCCCCACACCAATATTATCACCACACTTTTTCAAAGAGTCGATGGCGAGGAGGAGACAATGTGGCTTAATCTTCTCGTCATGTGGCGCCATCTCATCTCCAAAGGATTCCCATATGATCCTTTGGAGAGTGGAAATGCCCTCTCTTCCCGAATCCTCTTTAACAGGTCTCTCACTGATTCTAAAATGGAACTTTTATCCGAGGTTGGCCTTGAGGTCAATGATTTTCCAATCCTCGAGTCGCTTATTCAAGGAGCGGCAGTTTCGGTCTTAAGAGGGCTTCATTCCAAGACACCGCATATTTTCCAAAAGGCGCTGATGTCACGTGTCGTTCGAAGTGGTCGCTTACAGCTCATCAAGTTCTTTCTGGAAATTCTCCCAGAATCGATAAATGTCATCAAATTGACTCATTTGGTCATTCTCGCCGAGCAGGACCACATCAACGTCCTCGACTACCTAGCCCAGATCCTCCCTCCTGAGTCTTTCGAATTCGACAATCTCTTTGTTTTGCTGCTTTCAAACGGTTATCATCCTTCTGGAATGAAAAAAATTCTGGGAATCCAATGGGTTTTGGAAAGAGGTCGTATAAAGCTCACCGAAACTCATTTTGAGACCTTCTTGGACAAGTTCAACAAATCCTCGTTCCGCCACTGTGCTCTGTCGCTCTTTGCTTGGCTCCTTGCTCGTGGGTGTCCCGTTCCTGGAAATGCCGATGCCCTTGTTAAGGCATCCAAACTGACGCAAAAACAACAAGACCGTCTCCTCCTTCTGATAAGAACCCCGCGGAGTTGATGATGAGAACCA
>Ga0154020_10010012_pt1 | contig 10878 bp, 10 predicted proteins | sample Klosneuvirus_201_FD_109709 | JGI IMG/M metagenome (GOLD analysis project Ga0154020, IMG submission 109709) | Active sludge microbial communities from wastewater, Klosterneuburg, Austria - Klosneuvirus_20160825_MG | ecosystem: Engineered > WWTP > Aerobic digester > Activated sludge | place...
CGCTGCTACGGGTGGGAGCCGCGCGCGAGCCGAAGGGACCACGCACCCTTCACGAGAGCTGGGAGGGACTGATCTTTGAAGCCATGCGGCTCAAGGATGAAGCGGTGCGGGATCGGCGGCGCAGCTCGTCCACAGTCAATCCCACGGTACCGCCAAGCGGCGCGGCTCCGCTTCCAGCTCCATCACCTCCGGTGGCTCCCAAGTCGAGCACGATCTCAGCGATTCCGCCCGAAGAGCTGGATTCCGATGCCGACTTTGATGGCTGCGTAGAGAGAGGCGTGCGGGCCGTGCTCACCCGAGACTTTGCCTCCGCCATCGCAGAGTTCGAGCGAGCCCACGCGCTACGGCCTACCGAATGCATGGTCATGCATCGTCTCGAGCGACTGCGTCAGCTACAAACCGACCGTCTGAGCAAGCGGAGCTAAGACGAAGGCCCAGGTCTGGCAATCTTGGCGAGCAGCTCCGCGAGCTGTTGGGCCGGGAGTCCTTTGAGGAGTCCCAGCAGCTGCTCGGAATCGGGAGCCTGGGAAGCACCGCCCAGCAGCGATGAGACTTTGCTTGCTTTGGCATTGTCGACGCTGCTCTCGGAGGCATAGTGGCGAGCGGTCATCGCGAAGGAGCCGTGTCCCAGCGCCCGCGCCACTGCATCGGAAGTCGCCCCACCTTCCAGCGCCAGCGTGGCATGCAGTCCACGCAAGGAGTGCGGACAGACCGTCGGAACCTCGGCCAGCTGACAGAGCCGGCGGACCTGCGCCCAAAAGTAATTGGTGGGAGGTACGCGCTCGCCCTTGTAAAACAGCAGCGCTCCCGGTGGCGTGGTCTCGGTCAGCTTGAGCAGCAGGGGTCGGAGTAGCTCTGGAACTTTAAGCCGCCGTCGCGCATTTTTGGTCTTGCCCGATGGCACCCACAGCACGCGGCCCTCATCATCGACATCGCGCGCCACCCGCGCCGCCACTTCGCCCTGCCGCAGTCCCAGATGGAGCATGAGCAGAGCCCCGAGCGCCGCCGCATCTCCAGCCTGCGCCAGCTCCAGCGCCTTGGCCTCAAAGCGTCGCGCTTCATCGATGCGCAGCTGCGGCTTACCAACTCGCTTGCGACCAATCGGCGTCACCTGCGCAAAGGGATTGGTGCGACACATCTCGTGCTTGATCGCAAACTCGTACAGTCGCCGCGCCAGTCCCAAGCGACCATGATGGGTGGCACTCGACAGTGGCTTGCCGGTGCGCGGATTCGGCGTCGACACCAAATCGCGATACAGCTTCTCGGCCTTCTCCTGATTGATGCTCGCCAGGGCCGCGTGCGGAGGCAGCCAGTCGAGCTGCGCGCCGGTCCAGTAGACACTCTCGGGCTTGATGCCGCGGGTCTCGGCCAAGTGCTGACAGAACTGCCGCACCGCTTCGCCAATCGTATAGACCTGCTGCGATGCAATGTCGTCCCGCAGCCGCGACTTGGCCAGATCTGCTTCTTCATAGGACTGAAAGCAGATGCTGCGCGTCTCTCCGTTTTCGGAAATCTTGAGGCGAAACTTGTTGGGCGCTTCCTGGTAGGGGCCCCAGATGTTGAGCGAGCCGGCTCTCATTTTGTCATCGTTACATGTTGCGAGGCCTACTGACAAGCCCCCGCGAAGCCATATGAATGCTCTACGCAGCGCCGGTGTGCCGCGATGTAGGCGCTCAATTTGGCTAGCCGGACTGGGTGAGATCGGAGAGCACTCGGCGGATTTCTACGGCGACCGTGGCGGCATCGGCCACCGCACCAGGCTTCTGCACGCGCACCGTGACTGCTTGCACCCGACCTTGGTGTTCCCCGAGCACGCGAGCCGCGATCCGCTCGGCCACGGTCTCGATCAGGTTGTGATGGCGCTCGCGAATCACCGACCTTGCGCAGTCGGCCAGTAGATCGTAGTCGAGGGTGTCACTGAGCTTTTCACTGTGCGCGGCGCGGCGGGTATCGGTCTCGGCACAGATGTTGACGAGCAGGCGCTGCCGCCGCACAAGCTCATGCGGATAGACTCCAATCAGTCCTTCCACCATCAGTTCTTCGATGCAGATTCGATCGTTCATGTCGGGCTCTGGCCGGGCAGGCGACAAGGTACAACAAAGCCACCAGGCAGCCATGAAGGAGCAGGCTTGCGATGCAAGATTCCCGACCTTTTCCCCGTCCAGCCGCTGCCGAGCTGCCCATTTCACTGGCAGACGTCGAGGCGGCGCAGCGACGGATCACCGATCAGATTCACCACACACCGCTGCTCTTCTGCCAAACGCTCGCGACGCGCTGCGGCTGCGAGCTGCGCCTCAAGGGCGAGCACCTCCAGCGCTCGGGGTCCTTCAAGCTGCGCGGCGCGCTCAACCGCCTGCGCCTGCTCGACGAAAAACAGCGGCAGCATGGGGTGGTGGCATTCTCCTCGGGAAACCATGCCCAAGGCGTTGCGCTGGCGGCTCGCATTGTCGGCACCCCAGCGGTGATTGTCATGCCCGAGGATGCGCCGCAGGTAAAGCTCGCCGCCACCCGTTCCTATGGCGCCGAGATCGTGCTCTATGACCGCCACCGCGAGGACCGAGCCGCCATCGCCTCTTCCCTCGCCAGCGAGCGCGGTGCGGTGCTGGTTCCGCCGTTTGACGATCCGCACATCATGGCTGGCCAAGGCACCGTCGGACTGGAGATCCTCGCGGACTGGCCGGAGGTCGAGGCGGTGGTGATTCCCATCGGCGGCGGCGGCCTGATCGCCGGCATCGCCACCGCCATCAAGTCGCTGCGTCCCACCGTCCAGGTGATTGGGGTCGAGCCGGAGCGGGCCGACGACGCGCGCCGCTCCCGGCAGGCCGGTCAGATCGTCCGCATCGCCCAGCCCAAGACCATCGCCGATGGCGTCGCCACCCAAGCGGTCGGGGAGCTGACCTTCCCCGTCATGCAAGCCCTGGTCGATGACATCGTGACCGTCAGTGAGTCCGCGATTGCCCAGGCGCTGTTGCTCATCCTGACGCGAGCCAAGCAAGTGGTCGAGCCAACGGCGGCGCTGTCGGTGGCAGCACTTTTGTCCGGGCAGCTGCGCCTGCCGGGCCGCAAGGTGGTGGGACTGCTGTGTGGCGGCAACCTCGACCTGTCGTCGCTGCCCGCGCTCGCCGAGATTGCAGTTATTCGGTAATAAAAACTACATTTTTTGCAGTTTACAATGGGCCATGCTCGAAGCCCTTGGGCCCGGCCCACTATCGCCGGTCACCGCTCGCTTTCGTGCTCTGGTCGGGGCGTTGCTCTCGCCGGCACTCCCGGTACGTCTGGACAACCAGACCGCGACCGAGGTGCAGCTGCGCATGGAGCGTCCCGACAAGCCGCCCGAATACATCGTCATCCTCGATGCCGCCAAGGAAGATGAGCGCTCGCTCCAGCTCCGCTTGGCACGCCTGACCTCCGAGAGCGTCGCCGATCAGCATGTGGTGGTGCTGTCAAACCAAGGCTGGCTGCCCGACGTGCTCACCAAGGCAGCGGCGACCTACGGCTCGCGGCTGAAGCTGTATCAGGTCGATAGCGAAGGCAAGGTCGCCCTCGGCAGTCCATCGGGGCCACTGGCGGTCGCGATCAAGGCGCAGGGCGAGCTGCCACCGTCCCAAGAGACCGCCGAGGAGTTCTCCGCCCGCCTCGCCCGCGCTGAGTCGGACAAGCAGAGCCAGCTCGATCGCTTCGATGAGCGCCTCGCCGCGCAAACGCCGGTGGCGACCTTCGTACTGGCGATGGTGCTTTTGGCCCTGTACGGCCTGTTTCGGATGTGGGCGACGGCGGATGGCGCGCTGTGGACGCAGCTTCAGCTCGGGGTCTGTGTCCCGCGCTTTGTGACCGAGGGCGAGCTGTGGCGGCTGCTTACCGGCGGGCTGCTCCACGACCAGCTGCTGGCGGTGGGCCTCAACACGGCGGTGCTGCTCTCGCTCGGCTACCAGACCGAGAAGCTGCTGGGCGTCGGGCGCTTTCTGACCCTGATTGTGGCGAGCCTGCTGGTCGGAGCGGTGGTGGCGGTGGTGCCGTCGCCGCAGCTCCTCATTCCCCGCAAGTTTGGTTTCTCACCGGCGCTGTTTGGCATCTGCGGAGCGCTGCTCGGGATGGCGCTGCGCACGGGCGGCTTGCCTCCCGAGACGGTCGCGCGCATTCGCAAGGTGGCGCTGGCTGGGCTGATTCCCTCGGCCATCCTGGTGATGCTAAGCGGTGAGCGAGCGACCCTCGCTGGCGGCTTGGTGACGGGACTGCTGCTGGTCGGGTCGGGGCTGTTGCCGCCGCTGCGCCTGTCCGATCCCGAGCCACCGGCTGCGAGCACCAAGCTCACCCAGCGGGTAATGACAGCGCTGACGACCCTTTTGCTCGGGGGAAGTCTGCTGACGGCGCTGCTGATTGGGAAGCCATGGTCGCAAGAGCCGAGTGCCCGCGAGCGCTGGAGCAAGACCATGCTTGGCTCGGCGCTGGGCAAGGGTCCGGTGCGAGTGCCAGGAACCCCTGCCGGCCCGGGCGGTGATGCGCAGGCCCCGGAAGCAGACCTTGCACCCACCCAGCAGTCGCTGCCAGGCGTCGGAATTGGCCTGGTCCTGCCCAAGCTGCTCGGGGAACCCCAGCTCCAAGGCGAAGGCGCGCAGCAGACGGTGCGCTTTGGCGATCTGACCGGCAAGCTCCAGCAGCTCGATGTGGCGGTGCGGCGTCACGAAGCCCCATTCAAGAAGCAGGCCCAGGTCCTGGTTGCCTTCGATCAAGCCGTCGCGATCATCAAAGCCGACAAGCAGCGCGACATCACCGCTGGCCGGCTGACGGTCGCCGCCGAGCCACGCACCTTCCAGGTGAACCAGATGCCCGCGGTCGAGCTGAGCTTCGCCGGGACCGAAGGAACCAAGGCGCGCACCGCCATCCTCGTCAACAAGCAGGTGCTGGTGGTGCTGTCCTATCTGTATTCGGATCTTTTGCCGCCCAACCTGCGGCTCGACCTCGACAAGGTGCTGGCGTCGGTCAAGGACGAGTTTGCCGATTCCCCCGTCGAGCAGGCCAAGGGCAAAAAGAAAAAGAAGGGCAAGAACCGTCGTTAAGACCAACCGTGTCCGCTTGGTCTAGGGCGCCTTGGAGGCGGGCTGGGTCGCTTCGCGAGCCGCTTGCTCGACGTCCTTCTGATACTCGTCGAGATAGCGTCGCTTCTGCTCGCTGTCCCACTCCCGGTCCGAGAAGTCGGCCAGCGAATAGACCTGGGTGGTGTGTACCACGCCCGCAAGCCGCGGCAGGTGCATGCGATCGGGGGCACTGTCCTCGACGAAGAGGAAGCCCTCGACATCGCGTAGTCGCAGCGGCAGCTCGGGCCTCTGGTCGTGCATGAGCTTGCCAAACACCGTCAGCGGAACCGTCTGCGCTCCTGCCACAAGCTGGCCGTCCCATTCCAGATACGCGAGCTGCTGTTCACGGTGATCGTCCACCCGCCCGATCACAAAGTAGCGACCGGGCCGAGTCACGTGGAGTCCGACCGACAGCACCAGCGACCCGCCGCTCACCGACTCGCTGACCTTGCCCGCAAAGCGGGCCGGAGCGTCCGGGGTATACATCACGTCGAAGAATGCCGAGCCCTGCTCGCGGCCCATGCTGATCGAGAGCTGTACCCGCAGAGGACCGTGGAGCTGTCCGAAGCCCAAGGAGACCGGCTGCACCGTCGCAGTCAGCGTTCCGTCGTCACTCTGGGCATCGCCACTGCGACCATCGTCGGCAAACCGCACCGCGACCGACGGGACGTTGGACTCCTGCGGCGGCGCCACCATGGCCGTGGCCTGTGGCACCTGACAGGGCAGCACCTTGCCTTGGCTGTCCTCGCAGCGCAGCCACAGCCGCACCGACTCATCGCCGACCAGCTCTCGCCGATCCTGACCGAGCTGGACGCGGACCTCTTCATTGGCTTGCCCCTTTCCGTAAAGCGGCTGCTGACGAACCACCGGGGCAAGCGGCGTCATCTGGTCGGGGTGCTCTTTGGCGGGTCGGGAGCCCGGCGGGTACTGGGCAAAGCGACGATAGTTGGCGAGGATCTCTTCAGCGCGCCGCAGCCGCAGCCCGGCCTCGTCAGGCTCACCGTGCTCACCGCGGACGGCGGACAGCGTGCCCGCCGGGGCCTGTAACAGCGCATTCCCGGCCCTCGTCGTCAGCTCTGGAGCTGGTCCGTGCAAGAGCTGCGGCGGCGGTGGCTCAGTCCGCGACAGCAGGTAGGCCCCGCCGAGCAGACCGACCACCGCCAGCGCAACCAGGACGCGCCGCCCGGACTGGGCGGGACGCCCCGCCGCAGACCGCTTACTTGGCGTAGGTGACGACATCCGTGCGGACCGGACCGATGATGCCAGCCCAAGCGCCGTTGGCGTAGTGGTTACGAGCCTCGTTGTCGTCGCGGAAGGCCACGGTGTGGTAGCTCCACTTGGCCGCTCCGCCTTCACAGGCTGCGGTTCCCAGGGTCAGGTCATTGGAGAACCAGTCGCTCGGGTTGCCAAAGCTGGCGCCCGTGGTGCCGGACACTCCGCCGGTGGTGTGATAGGCCACCGCCTCGTCGTCCTGACCGGGCAGCAGCCCCGAGTAGAGCGTGCCAGCGGCCCCAGCGTAGTTGTAGAAGGTCACGCCCGCAGTCTGGTTGTGGTTGTACTTGGCGCGCGCCGTGGTGGTAACAAGGTCTTGGGTCAGCTGCTCGGACGAGGCCCACGAGCCCGCATCGGCCAGCTCACTACCACCGCTACCGCCCGAGGCCACGCGGACCCACTTGATGTTCCAGCCAGTCTGGGTGGTGCCATCGGTGTTGCCACAGACGCCGCTTGCGTTGGGGGTGGCGTTTTTCTTATAGCGCGCCGATCTACCGTATAGCGACAAGGCATAGCCAATCTGGTAGTCGCCCGCGCTGTGGACCGCGATGTAGCACCAGTTGGTGCCAGTGCAGTAGCAGTCGAGCGCGTCGCGGACGCGATAGTTCTGGGTGCTGATGTAGCTCTTGCCGTCCCAGTTGACGGCCTTCTTGTTGACTCCTGCCGCCGTACTGGCCGGACCCCAGTAGGAGAAGTCCGCCGGATTGCCCGCCTGCGTGGCCGTCCCGGGGTTGCGACCGTGAATCCACAGTGTGTAGTTGGTTGCATGTGCGCCCGATGCCCCCAGCATCAGCAGCGACATCACCGACAAAGCCAAGAACCTTTGAAGCCGTTTGGACAAACTCATGTGCGCCACTCCTTTCCCAATCCGTTCCAAACCGGAACGGCGCGAACGTACTGCCAATGCGATTGCCAAGGAAAGCGTTGCGAATCGCAAAAAACTCAGCCGCCAAGCGCTCGGGAAGGTCTCCGGGGCCAAAAAGTCTGAACTTCTTTGCAAAGTCGGGCTCCCAAGTCGCCCGCAGGGCTTGCGCCAAGCAAAAAAACGCCGTTTGTCCCCTCTGCGGGCATGCGCCAAGCAATATGACCCACCGTCCGCCCATCCCAGGGCTTGCGCCAAGCAACTTGATCCCTCTTCTGCCCCTCTGCGGGCTTGCGCCAAGCAGACTGCGTCCTGTGGCTTGGGTCTGGGAGCAAAGCGCCTTCCCAACCTCCGTTGTCTTTGCTGAAGAATCCGGAGGAATCCGGACGCTGTCCGGTATTCCGGATTGGGAACGGAACTCGGTTGGGCTCTTTTTGTCTGTTTCGAGGCTTTTTCCCCGTCGCAGATTGGCTTGTTTGGGGGCGACGGTGCGATTCCGGCATGCAGGTTGCTCATCAGCCTGCTCGAGTCTCCACGGTGGAGAACGAAAGGTACCAATCCATGTCGATACGTTCTGTGAAAAAGCCTGTCTCTGGTCCGCCGGCCCACAAGCTGCTGGGAGTGCTCTCTCCGCGAGCGGCCTATGACCACTTCCTCCCGGCGGCCAAGCTGCTAGCAGATGCGGACGTACTGCCCTGTCGGGGGGACTTGCCGCTGGCGCTGCACAATGTCCAGCTCGGGGTGGATCATGTGCTGCCGCACGAGTCGCGCATCAAAAAGGAGCTGCCTACCATTGATCTGGATACGCTGCGCGGTCTGCCAAACCTTGCGGCAGGGCTTTTGTACGCCGCGGACCGGGTGTCCGGTCCGGCCAGCAAGGCCGATATCGGAGAGAAGCTGACGCGGCTGCGCAAGCTGCGGGAGCCGATGCTGCTGATTGCCGAAGGACTGGCACAGTGGGGACTTCTGCCAACAGAGCGGGTGGCGGCGATCCGGGCCGGCAAAGGCGCAATTGACGCGGCCCGCGATGGGATTGCCCTGGAAGCGCTCTATCGGGAATACGAGGCCCGGCTGCGCAACAAGCATCCGTTTGGCGAAAGCGACCTCAAGGAAGTGGCAGAGCTTGGAAACCAGCTGGTCCGCTCGATCACGCCCGATGGCGGTCGGCAGCGGCTGGAAGCGCCGAGCGAAGAGACCGGGGTCCGCGACCGACTCTATACCCTGCTGGTGCGTCGTCACAGCGAGCTACGCAAGGTCGGTCACTATCTGTACGGGGATACCCTGAGTGAGCACGTTCCGCCGCTCAGCGCCCGCATCGCCCGCCCCAAGCCCGGACCAGAGCCAGTGCCCGCGCCCGTGTAATCTTTAGACCGCCAGCCCTTCCGGCTGTGATTTGCTCCCCCAATTCGCTGCAAGTGGGCGAAAATCTCCCTCCTTCTGACCGCCCTGGGATGGCCAGAGCGGCTGCGAAAATCCATCATGCGCGTACGAGTCATTGGTTCTGGCATCGCCGGTCTTACCTGTGCCCTGGCATTCGCTCGTCGGGGCGTCACGGTCGAAATCCACGAGCGAGCGGCGGCCATCGGTCGCGGCTGTTCCCACTACGCCGGCGGAATGCTGGCTCCCTTTTGTGAAGTGGAGAGCGCTGATCCACTGGTGGCGCGCTTGGGCGAAGAGGCGCTTTCCTATTGGTCCGAGCACTTTCCCGAGACCCAGCGCGCCGGCACCCTGGTGGTCTCCCAGCCGCGCGATCTGCCAGACCTGCGACGATTTTCCCGTCGCACCAGCCGCCATGAGTGGATCGAGCAGGGCCGCATCGCCGCGCTGGCTCCTGATCTAGCGGAGCGCTTCTCCCAGGCGCTGTATTTCCCAGAGGAAGCGCATCTCGATCCGCGCCGGGCCCTGGCTGCGCTGGCCAGGGAGCTGACCGAAATCCATCACTGTCCGATTCACTTGGGCGTCGAGGCTGATCTCTCTGCCCGCGATGTCGAGCTGATCGTGGACTGCCGAGGACTGGCGGCGCGACCATCGCTACCGCTGCTGCGCGGCGTCAAGGGCGAGATGCTGCTGCTCCGCACCACCGAGCTGTCGCTGCCGATGCCAGTGCGGATGCTCCATCCGCGAACTCCGGTCTACATCGTGCCCAGGGCCGATCATGTCTTTATGGTCGGTGCCACGATGATCGAAAATGACGAGAGGGGTCGTGTCACCGGGCGCTCGATGGTCGAGCTGCTGAGCGCCGCGTATGCCCTGCATCCAGCGCTCGGGGAAGCGGAGATCTTGGAGATTGGCTGCGACATCCGCCCGGCCTTCCCAAACAATCTGCCGCGAATTGTGCGGAGCGGTCATGTCCTGCGCGTAAATGGTTTTTATCGCCACGGCTACCTGCTGGCGCCGAGCATCGCGCGGATGGCGGCCAGCGTGGTGCTCGACGGTGCTCACTTTCCCGAGGTGATGGATTGACGATCACAGTAAATGGTCACAAGCGGCAGGTCCGCGCCCGCGATCTCGCGGAGCTACTCCACGAGCTGCACCATGACGGAACCGGAGTCGCGACGGCCCGCAACCACGAGTTTGTCCGTGCGGTCGATCGCGCAAAGACCTTGCTACAGGAAGGCGATGAGATCGAGATTGTCACGCCGCAGCAGGGAGGCTAACCGACCATGCGTGAGCTGATGGTGTATGGAACCGCGCTGCGCTCGCGGCTGTTTTTGGGAACGGCGCAGTATCCCTCGCCGGCCATTTTGGAGGAGGCGATCAAGGCCAGTGGTACCGAGATCGTCACGGTGTCGCTGCGTCGCGAAGCCGGAGGGAGTCGCGCCGGTCAGTCCTTTTGGTCGCTGATTCGCTCTCTGGGAGTCCGGGTGCTGCCCAACACTGCGGGCTGTCACACCGTCAAGGAAGCCGTCACCACGGCCCAGATGGCACGTGAGGTCTTCCAAACCGACTGGATCAAGCTGGAGGTGATCGGCGAGTCCGACACCCTGCATCCCGATGTCTTTGCGCTGGTCGAAGCGGCGACGACTCTGACCCGCGAGGGCTTCAAGGTCTTCCCTTACACCACCGAAGATCTCGGAGTGGCCGAGCGACTGCTCGCTGCCGGCTGCGAAGTCCTGATGCCGTGGGGCGCGCCGATTGGCTCGGGCCGCGGACTGAGCAATCTGTATGGCCTGCGGACGCTACGCGCTCACTTTCCCGAGGTGCCGCTGGTGATTGATGCGGGCATCGGCGTGCCTTCCCATGCGACCGCAGCGATCGAGCTTGGCTACGATGCGCTCATGGTAAACACAGCGGTTGCGAAGGCCGGTGATCCGGTGGCGATGGCGCGCGCGTTTGCTCTGGCGATTGAAGCGGGAGTGCTGGCCCAGTCTGCCGACCCGATGGAGCCGCGCGATCTCGCAGCCCCTTCGACCCCGGTGATCGGTCGCGCCTTTGGGGGCCCAGACCATGCTTGAGCGGCTCTATCTGATTGTCGATTCCAGCGACTGGCTGCGGCGCCTTTTGCCGTGCGGGGTGAAGCTCGTGCAGCTGCGGATCAAGGACGGGGCGGTCGAACAGGTTCGCGCCGAGATCCGCACGGCCAGAGCGCTCTGTGAGCAGCACGGCGCGCAGCTGGTGGTAAACGACTTTTGGCAGCTCGCGATCGAAGAGTCCTGCGACTTTGTTCAC
>Ga0154020_10010013_pt1 | contig 10877 bp, 5 predicted proteins | sample Klosneuvirus_201_FD_109709 | JGI IMG/M metagenome (GOLD analysis project Ga0154020, IMG submission 109709) | Active sludge microbial communities from wastewater, Klosterneuburg, Austria - Klosneuvirus_20160825_MG | ecosystem: Engineered > WWTP > Aerobic digester > Activated sludge | place...
ACCGTCCGCCCCACCGCGTCGTACGTCGTCACCGTCGACACCCCGAACCGCGCCAGCACCGCGTCCCCCTCGTACGCCGCTCTCGGCGAGAAGTACGGCTCGTACACCCGCCCCGGCTGCCCCTTCGCGTCGTAGACCACGTGCCCCGACACCCGCCACCGCTCGGCCGCTGGCGCCAGCACCGGCCGGCCGCCCGCGTCGACGATCACCTGCCCGCTCGCGTCGCGCTGGATCGCCGGCCCCGCCTCGACCTGCACCTTCTCTTGCAGCACGCGCCCGAAGCCGTCGAGGTAGCGCACGCGCACCTCCAGCGGTCCGCTCGCCGCGCCGCCGCCCGCGCCGTCATCGACCAGCGCGCTGCGCGCCACCGTCACCTCGGCGACCGGCGTCGCGTCCCGCGCCCACGCGCGGTCATCGATGAACGTCGCGGTCGCCGCGTCCGCCAGATAGCGGGCCGGATCCGCCAGCACCGACGCGACCGTCGCCGCCCCCGCTGTCCAGCCGATCGCCGTGCCCGTCTTCCACGGCTGCGCGCCGACATGGCCTTCGACGCCGCTCGCGACCACGCGGCCGAAGCCATCGTGCACCGCGCTGGTCGTCGTGCCGTTGGGATCGATCGTCCGCGCCGGCGCCATCACGCGGTAGTCGATGATCGACGTGGTCGATAGCCCGAGCGCGTCGATCTGCGCGGTCACCACGAGCTGATCGTCGTCGTAGACCTGCTGCGCCGTCGCGCCGTCGCCGCGGACCGTGCGCGTCACCAGCCCGAACGGGCCGCTGACCTCTTGCACCGGGCCGCGCTGCCACCAGTGGCCGTCGGCCAGCACGTACCCCAGCGCCGCGACGCCGGCCGCGTCGATGCGCGGCGCGAGCGCCGCCACCAGCCCGGGCGTCAGGCACGCCACCTCGGCGTGATGGACGCGCGGCGCCTTGGGCACCACGCCGAACGGCGCCTCGGCCGCGCGCGCCGCATCCCAGTAATAGGTGCGCTGCCAGGTCAGCCGCCGCGCCGCCGGTGCCGCCGCCGCCGGATCGAGCGCCTCCTCGAACGGCGCCGGGCTGGCCAGGGCCGCAAGCACCGCCGGGGCGGTCAGCACCTCGACGCCGAGGCGACCGCCGACCAGCGTCGCGCCGACCAGCTCGAGCTGCGTCGTCGCGAGCTCGGCGCCCAGCAAGAACTGCGTGTCGACGTCGACGTCGGCGCGGGCCGTGTCGGTGACCGACACCCAGGTCCGCGCCTGGGCCGGATCGTCGACCGCGCCGCGCCGCGCGCACGCCACCTGCGCGGTGCGCGTCGGCGCGCCCCAGGCGTCGTGCGCCAGCACCAGCTCCTCGGTCACGCGCGGATCGCCGCCCTGCCCCTCGTACGTCGCGACGCGGCGCACCCGCGGCACCACGCCGAACACCGGCCGCTGCGCGCCGCGCCGCGGCTGCGACAGCACGAGCTGGTAGCTCGCCTGCTCGACGTCGAACGGATGGGCGACCGGCGCCTCGGCGGGGTCGACCGCCCAGCGCTCGCGCCGCACCACCGAGCCCGCGAGCAGCCGCAGCGCCGCCGCCGCATCGGCCGGCAGGTGCGCGCCCGGCGCCTCGACGTGGGGAGCGATCGGCGGCAGCAGCGGGTCGCCGTCGTACGGCTCGAACGGCCGGTGGTGGTTCCACATCGCGGTGCCGAGGTGAAACCAGGTCCGCGTCAACAGCGGCGGCGCGAACGCCGGCTCGTCCGAGGCGCCGGGCAGCCCGCCGTCACCGAGCCCGCCGCCGCCGATGCGCGGCAACACCTGCGGCACATCGAGCGTCTCGACCCGGCCGAAGCCGCGGAACGCGCCGCCCGCACCGTCGAAGTAGCCGTCGCGGTACCGGTAGCGCGTGGTCACCGACGTGCCACCGATCAGATCGTACTCGACCCGCGCGTCGACCACCGGCCGGTGCGCCGGCAGCCGCGTCTCCCACGGCACGCCAGCAGCCGCGTCGCGCAGGTAGTGGGTCGCCGAGTTGCCCCACGCCAGCTCTGTGCGCCGACCGCAGCCATCGTCGATCGCGATCAGCATGCCGGGCGGCGTCGGCGGCACCAGCGGCAGGTACGACAGCGCGTGGCCGCGGGTCGGCGAGGTCGCCGACCACAGGAGCGACGGCCGCCCGTCGCCGGCCAGGTCGGCGATGGCCGCGCTGCGCCCGTCGAACGCGGGCAGCGCGCCGATCTCGCGGCGCGCGCCGAGCTGGCGCCCGCCGAGGTTGGGGAAGTGCCACAGCCGGCCGTCGTCGAGGTACAGCACGTCGGCGGTGCCGCTGCCGTCGAGGTCGACCAGCCGCACCCGCGCGCTGTCGAACCCGGTCGCCGTCGGGATCGTCGGCGCCCCGCCCATCACCACGCGCTCGCCGAACCGCCCGTTGCCGAGCGACGGCCAGTACTCGACCGTGCCGCGGCGCACGCGCACCAGATCGGCCAGGCCGTCGCCGGTCATGTCGGCGAAGAACAGATCGAGCTGCGGGTTGGGCCCGCAGCCGGGCGCGGCCTCGGCGCCGCTCGGCAGCGGCACCACGACCGGCTCGCCGAACTCGCGCTCGACCTCGTCGAGCGGCCCGGTCTTCGACGGGAACCACACCAGCGCGTCGCCGCGCGCGATGACCGCGTCGGCGCGGCCGTCGCCGTTCAGGTCGACCCAGAACGTGCGCCCGACCGTGCCCTCGACCTTGGGCCACGCCGCGAACGGCCGGAAGCCGGCCCAGCGCATCGAGCGACGTCACCGCTGCGGCCATGGGCAGGGCAGAGGCTCTTCGCCACGATCAGATCGGCGCGGGGCGCAGCTTCAGCTCGAACTTCGGATTGCCGCGGACGCAGCGGACGCCGAGGCGGGTCGGGTCGGGGGGTGCCTGGTAGTCGTCGTACTCGGTCCCGGGCACGCCCAGCTCCAACCAGAGTTCGGATGGATCGCGGCCCATGCGGTCCCAGTGCCCTCCCTTGTAGGCCGGGCGCCCCTCGTAGGCCCCATCGACCCACTCCTCGACATTGCCGGAGAGATCCTCGACACCGGTCGCGCTGGCGTAGTCCGGGTGCGGGCCGATCGGGTGGGGGCCCTGACGTGCCTCGCAGACCGAGTTGTATCCGTACTTGCACAACGCGGCCGGCGTCTGATCGTCGCCCCACGGGTAACGCCGGAAGTTGCACGTGGTGCCGTCCCGGTCGTCCCGAACTTCAAGAGGATCCGTGCAAGGCGACGGCCCACGCGCCGCGGCCTGCCACTCTTCAGGCGTCGCCAGTCTACGACCTGTCGCCTTGCAGAACGCCTGCGCGTCCGCGAACGACAGCTCGAGCGGGGTGTCATCGGGCTGACCATCCAGAAACGCCTTCGGCGAGCATCCCTTGCACTTGCGGTAATCGCCCACCGAACTCTCCCGCTTGCTCACCCAGAGTGGCTCCGCCAAGACGAGCAGGGCGGGGTCCTTGTTCATGATGCCCTCGTGCGCGCGAAGCTCGTACTTCACCGCGTACCGTGCGGGCGGTAGCCGCACCTCCGGCCCGAACTCGCCGGCCATCTCACAGTAGCCTTGTGCGTTGCAGTCTCCAGGACACGACGCCGCGTCGTTGCTGCACGTGCCCGGCGCTGGCACTGCATCGCGATGTGCCGGTGCCTTGTCCTTGCGTGCGGATCCCGTGCAGCCGGCCCAAGCGAGCATCAAGGTGACGGTGCCGACCGCGGCGACGATCTTCATGGGCCACCCGCACGAAGCACCTCGAGCCGCTTCATCTCCTCGTCGAACAAGTGCTGCGCCTTGCCGACATCGATATCGAGGCCGAGTTCTCTCAGAAGTTCGAGCCAACTCTTCTCGTCCGCAGTGAACTTCGTCATCAGATGCTTGAGCGCCTCCTCGAGCTGCGACACCGCGGCGTGCAGGTGCATGGCGAAGGTCTTGTACGCCAGCGTCGCGTGCTTCTCAACGGCCGCTGACATCCCGCTCACCTGCGCCAGCCGCTTGAACGCCTCAACGTCCTCGATGATGCCCTGCTTCTCTAGAACGCTGCGCGCCGTCTTCCCGAGCGCGACCTCGAGGTCGCGCGCCAGGAGCGTCCGCAGGCGGAACAGGATCCGGACCAGTCGGCTGAGACTGAACCCGACCGACTCTTCCGCGGTCTGAAACACCTGCAGGCGGGCCATGTTCTCGCGTTCCAGCCGCTGGTCATCCACCGCATCCAAGAACGTCTCGATGGTCTCCTCCGTCTGCACCATGCCGAAGACGCCCTTCGCCCGCATGTCCTCGTACAGCGTGACGTAGCGCCGCAGCAACAGCCGCAAGATCGGACCGACGGTGCCGATCTTCAGGTTGCGCTGGATGCTCGACCCGACCAGCGGCGTGCTCGTCAGCTTGTGCCACTTCTCCTCGGCGTTGTTGTCCTTCCACTTCTTCTTCTGCGGCGCCCGGTTCGTCGCCTGAAAGACCAGGCTGTTGAACATGAACACCCCAACCACGTTACCCACGACCTCCCCGTTGAGTTCCGCGCGGTCGGCCGTCGGCCCCGGCAGGTCGCGCACCAGGCCGATCAGCAGCTCCTGCAGCGTCGGGAAGAGCTTGTCGTCGAGCTGGTCGTCCGCGTACATGAGCAGTCCGATCATCGAGGCGATCGCCACCATGATGATCGCCGGACGCGCCGGCCGGATCCACTTCACCTCCCACTTCTTCCACGTGAACGGTCGATTCCCCCACGTGTAAGCGATCGTCTTCCAGATGTGCGGGCTCAGCATCCCGGCCGCGAGCAGCGCCGGGAACGCCCGGCTGCGCCGCAGCGCGGCCAGCACGTCGTCGAGGTCGTGCAGCTTGAGCTCGTTGGCCAGCTGCTCGGCGATCTCCCCGAGCTGAAACCCGGCCTCGAGCTCCCACTCCGCCGGGTTGGGCGGCTCCTGATCGATCTCCTGGCCGAACAGGTGGAGGATCGGGTTCACCTGGTCGTGCTCGAGGTGATAGAGGCTCGACATCAAGAGCAACACGCCGTTGACCGTGTGCCCCATCGCCTTCTTGAAGTGCTCGACGCCAGCGCGCGCGCTCTCCTTGGTCAGCTCGCGCTCCAGCGTCTGGACGACCTGGTGCACGCGCTCGATGACGTGCTGCAGGCGGCGCACCATCTTGTAGTAGCGGTACTCGGGGATGCCCTCGGCCAGCGTCGTGCCGATCGACCCGCGCACGAAGCCGTCGTACAGCGTGTTCACCAGGTAGCCGCGGAAGAAGCCGTCGGCGAACGCGCGCCACTTGTGAACGTCGCCGTTCGGCTCGTCCTCGCCACCGGCGTAGACGAACAGCGACGTCACCAGCGACGTCATCTTGGCGGCCAGCGCCGGCACCAGCCGCATGGCTGCGCGCTTCGCTAACTCGCCGGCGGCGCGCTTCGCCCCCTCCTCGGTGATGAAGCGCGCCATCGCCGCCGGCCCGATCGCCGTCACCACGAACGGCGCGGCCGCGCACGCCGCGACCAGCCCACCCAGGGGGATGACGCCCGCCGTGTTCCCGTAGACGATCTGGGCGACCTCGATCAGGTACGCGTCCCAGACGAAGTCGTTGTGGGTCTGGACGAAGACCGCGCCGTTCTTCACGCCCGCCCGTGCACGGCAGATCGCCGGCCGAACCAGCGGTGAGACCGTCTATGCGTCTTGCGATCGCTACTCGCCGCCGCCAAAGGCGCTCTTGCGAAGCCGCGGCTTGACGTCCATGACCGGGCCGCGGACGCAGCGCACGCCGAACTTGCGATCGACTTTCTCGCGGGCGCGGGCGCCGATCGAGACGTACGAGTACATGCCTTCGTCGCCGGGCGTCGTCCAGTCGCCCCCCTTGACCAGCCCCTCGTCGCCGTCCATGTCGGCGATCCACTCGGAGACGTTGCCGATCATCTCCTGCACGCCGAGCGGGCTTGCCCCGGCGGGGCGATCGGCGACAGGCCGCGGGCCGGTCGGCGCGCCGCAGTCGGCGATGAGGGCGTTGTCGCAGAAGGTCGCGACGAAGCGCGCGAACTCAACATCCCCAAGGGAGTCCGCCATCCACGGCACACCGCGGGTGTTGCAGCGAACATCGGAGAAGCGCAACTCGTTCGGGTCGTGACATGTCGTCGGCCCGCGCGCAGCAGCCTCCCACTCGGCGTTGGTCGCAAGGCGCTTGCCAGCCGCTTGACAAAACGCAACGGCATCGTCGCGTGTCACCTGGGCAGGGCCGGCAGGTTCGCCAGCCGGAGGCGAGCAGGTCGAGCACTTCGCCATGTGTTCGCGGCTAAGCTCGCGCTTGTCGATCCAGAATGGGGCAGGGAACTCGTACAGCGACAACTCGGTCATGCTGTGCATGCGCCCACGGTAATCCACGACGTAGGATGTCGCCGGCAGTCGGATTTCCGGCCCCCAGCCGAGGTCTTGCTCGCAGTAGCCCTGCTCGTTGCATCTTCCCGGACACGGCGCCGGGTCGGCGGCGCACACGCTACGGACCGCGGAGCCTGCCTCGACGCCAACGGGTTCTCCCACGACGTCTCGTCCTCGCTTCGCGCTACATGCCACGACAACGAACGCGAGCGATGCTGCGCTCAGGCGGCTCAAGGGGGAGCTCCAGCCGCCTTGAAGGCGGCCATGCGGTCCTTGGCGGCGGTGTCGAACTCGCGCAAGACGGCATCGAGGTCCCCCACGTCGAAGCCGAGTTCGCTGAGCAGGTCCATCCAGCTCCGACGAGACTGGGTGAACGGCTCGAACAGCGCGTCGAGCGCACCCTCCAGCTCGTTCAAGGCCATCACGATGTGGGCGGACATTACCACGTACAACTCCCGCGAGTACTTCTCGACGAGTTCGGGTAGCCCAAGCGTCTCGGCGGCGGCGATCAGCTTGCTGACCTCAACCGGCAGGAAATCCTGCGGCGCCAGGCCGTCGCGCTCATGTCGCTCCTTCAAGTAGTCCGCGAGGTCCTTCCCGATCATCGTGCGCAGCCGGAATAGGATCTTCACCAGCTCGGCCAGGCTGAACGACACCGACTCCTCGTGGGTGCGGAACTTGGCGAGCCGCTCGAGCCGCTGACTGGACAGGGCAGCGTCTTCACCGACCGTCAGCAGCCGGCCGAAGGTCTCGAGGGTGTGCTGGCGATCCTGGAAGTGACCGTGCTTCCGCACCTGTTCGAAGAGCGACAGGTACCGCTTCAGGAACACCTTGAGGAACGGACCGATCACGCCGACCTTGAGCTTGCGCTGGACCATCGATCCGGCCCACGGCTCATCCATGAGCTTGATCCACCGCTGGCCCACGTGGGGATGGCCCGCCTTCTTGGCCTCGGCGACTTCGTCCTCGCTTCCGAACAGGAAGCGGTTGAACATGAACGCACCGAGCAGGCTGCCGGTCAGCTCGCCGTGGACCTTGGCCCGCGTCGGCGTCGACCCCGGCCACTGGGTGACCAGCTCCGCCAGGAACGGCTTGAGGATCTCCGCCACGGTCGACATCGCGTGGCCGACCTTCTTGATGCCCTTTCCGCGGGTCGAGACCTCATGCACGATCCCGCTGGCGAGCAACAGGCCACCGACGACCTTCAGCACCGTCGGGTGGGTGAGCGCCTTGGCGACCTTCTCCTCGAGGCGCTTCATCGCTTCCGGGCGCGCTTCCCAGGCCCGGATGGTCTGCCGACCCAGCGCCTTGGCAACCTCCATGCTGACGCCGGTATTCAGATTGAACAGCACCGCCGCGCCAAAGACGTACGGCTTCGTGCCATCAAGCGCGGCGAAGAAGCCATCGAGCTTGCCTTCGCCGACCTCGATCTCGTGCAGCAGGTTGCGCGCCATCTCCGCGATCTGCTTGGCTGATTCGTGGTGCCAGATCGCCGCCTCGGGCGGCGCGACGTCGGGATCCCCCGCGTACCCATCCATGATCGCCCCGAGGTCGTCCTCGTGGATGTAGTAGAGCGCCGAGATCAGCAGCAGCGAGCCGCGGACGGTCCGGGTCATCGCCTTCTCGAAGATCGCGACGCCGCGCTTGGCTGCCGGCGTGTCGAGCTCGTTCTCGAGCAGCGTGACGACCTCCTGCACCTTGTTGACCGCGTGGTATGCCCGCTTCACCATCTGGTACGCGCGGTACGCCTTGGGGCCCGGCAGGTTGTCGACCGACAGCTTGCTCAGGAACTCGTCCTGCAACGTGTGGACGATGTAGCCTTCGAAGAAGCCCTCCGCAAACGCCTTCCAGCGCCGGCTCAGATCGTTCGAGTGCCCCGCCTTCTCGAAGAGGCTGAGCACAAGCACCGTCATCTCGGCCGCGAGCGCGGGCGCGAGGAACTTGGCGATCCGTTTCATCGCCATCGACGTCAACTCGCCGACGGTGAGCTCGTGGACCACGGTGCGGACGCTGATCGCGGTCGTGTACGAGAGCGCCACCGGCGCGGCGAAGGCCATCGCGGCGAGCGCGAACAAGAACTTCAACAGCGGGATGACGCCAGCGCTGCCCTCGTAGACCTGCTTCGAGATGGTGACGATGCGCCAGTTCTGGACGAACTCCGTCAGGTGCAGCGCGAAGACCGACCCGTCCGTGAGGTCGCGCAGGTACACCCAGCTCGCGTCGGCGCCGACCAGGCGAGTGGTGTCGCTGATCGGCATCCCCTGCGTGAAGATCAGCACCTCCGGCCGAGCCAAGAGCGCCTCGACCTGCTTGCGTCGCTCGACGGTCAGCTCGGCGCTAAAGTCGCCGAGGCCCTTGAGCCCATCCATCAGAGAGCTCGCCGTAGCGTCGAGCTCACGCTTGAGCATCTGATATGAAGGGGACTGCACCAGGTCCGGCAGGTGGCCGAGGTCGACGGGTTGGATCGGGTTGCGGAAGAACGTCGCGCACATCTCCACGAACCAGTCGAACGAGTCGTTCAGGCCGATCAGCCCCGCGCCCGACGTCGTCGCGACGTCTTGCACCATGCCGCGCGGATCGAGCAGCAGGCGGTACCCGCCCTGCGGCCGGTCGACGTGGTAGACGCGCTGTGACCGCTGCTTGAACTCCGCCACGCCGTCGATGCTATGGAACAGGACGACGGTGCGCGGCTCCTTCCAGTCGAGATCGCCGTGGGCAGTGCCGTAGCCGCCGAGCACCTCGTGCAGCACCAGATCGCCGGCCGGGCGACGGATCACCTCGAACAACTGGTAGCTCGCCTGGCTGGCCACCATCAGGTAGTCGTGGCCGCGAGCGAGGCGCACCTCGTCGGTGGTCGCGCGCAAGAAATCGTCGGAGAACGTCGCGGGCGTGGGTTCGTGCAGCTCCTTGCCGGGCTTCCATTTGCCGAAGTAGCCGCCAGTGAACCAGTCGTAGGTACCGTGCGCCGCGAGCATGCGCGCGTACTTCATCGGCTTCAGCTTGTTGAGCGCAGGCGGGACGTACCGGATGTTCTGGACCGCCTCCTTGTAGACCTCGCGACTCTCGCGCGTCATGTCCCCGAACGCGCTGGCCCACGATGCGGGCAGGCCGCTCTGGCGCAGCTCGTTGCGGTCGTCGTAGGCGAAGTCGACGAGCTGGCTGTAGTGCATCAGCGGCACCACGATGACATCGCCGGACGCAGCCCAGGGCGCGACGTCGTAGTCGAGGTCGCCCGGGTCGGTCCGACTCGGGGCGGCCGTGACGGTCAGCGGCTGAGCGTCGACGCTTAGCAGGTAGCGCATCTTGATAGCGAGCTTCGCGTCGCGGTGCGGGCGATGCTCGCGTTGCTTCGCCGGGAAGCGGCGAGCTGCGAGGTAGAAGCCGACGTGGATCTTGCTCGTCGTCGGGTCGAGCTCGAGCTGCGCACCGGTGTCGCCGTAGAATACCGACGCGGCGATGCCGAGGAGGCGCCGCTCGTGATCGGCGAGCAGGTCCTCGGTGAGGACGTCCAGACCGGTGGCCTCGCTCTTCGTCATCGCAGCTTCGCTCCTAGCAAGTCGGCGCGGCGCGCCCGCGGGCGACCTTCCAGTGGTGAACTGACCCCGGGTACGGAGCGCTCGCCCACACGCGTCGAAGTCGGGGCCACACCGCCGCCCGCATAAAACGTGCGCCGATGGCTGGTGTCGACCCGGTACACGGTGATCGTCCCGTCGGGTTCGATCGGCACGGAGCGCGCGACCAGCGGGCGGTCATCCTTGGCGCCGAAGAACGCCCGCAGGCGGCGGTTGGCGGCCAACGCGACGCTTGCACCATCGTCCGCGGCCTGCGCGACGCGGCGCAGGAATCCGCCAGTCACGTCGAACGGGACCGACTTCTCCAGGCTGGCGTCGAGCACCGCAGGGTCGGGGGAGTCTTCGTCGAAGCCTGCCGGCGCGCGACCGACCACCGTGAACGTCTCGGTCGGCGGGAGTTCGAGTGCACCATCGCGGAGCGGGTCGCCGTTGTCATCGAAGCCTGCGATCAGTACTTCGCGCACGCGCGGTACGACCTTCGCCGGCGCCAGCAGCGTCGGCGCCTTGGTGCGGAACTGCTCCGCGCCGCCGATCTCGATCGACAGGCCCAGCTCGTACTCGGTGCCCTCGATCTCGGCGGCCTCCGACAGGATCGGGACGTCGTAGACCGTGTCGCTGCCGGGGAACCGCAGCTTGATCATCAGCGCGTCGGGCGGCGCCGGCTCGATCGTGGCGGATGCCACCTTGAACGCGCGCCAGTCGGGCTTGCGGCCGCCACCCGGCGGCGCGGGCTCGATGCTGCCGACGAACGTCGCGAGCAGGTCGTCGGGCGTCCCTTCGCGGCGGGGCTTGCCGTCGGCGCCAAGGAACGCGTCGAGCTCCCAGATCTTGATCGTCACGTCCGCCGCCTTCCGCGGCTGGTGGATGCGGACCTCGATCGGCTGGTTGAGGTCGGTGACGCGGCCCGGGTGGAGCCGACCGTGGAACTTCATGACGCCTCCGACGGCGTGAGCGCGACCAGCGCGATCCC
>Ga0154020_10010014_pt1 | contig 10876 bp, 10 predicted proteins | sample Klosneuvirus_201_FD_109709 | JGI IMG/M metagenome (GOLD analysis project Ga0154020, IMG submission 109709) | Active sludge microbial communities from wastewater, Klosterneuburg, Austria - Klosneuvirus_20160825_MG | ecosystem: Engineered > WWTP > Aerobic digester > Activated sludge | place...
TATCGGTTGAAACGGTTTATAAGGCCATTCATCAACTTGTATAATTCTTTAAATGAAAATTGCCTATCTATCTACTTTTTATCCTTTTCGTGGAGGTATTGCTCAGTTTAATGCATCGTTGTACAGAGCGTTAGAACAATCGAACACGGTTAAGGCTTTTACATTCACCCGCCAGTATCCTGATTTTCTTTTTCCGGGAGAAACACAATTAGTGACCGATAAAGACATTGCAGATGCAGTTCCTGCGGAGCGAATCCTGGATACCATGAATCCACTTAGTTATTTTTCTTCAGCTATACAGATAAAACGATCCTCACCTGATATTTTATTGATGAAGTATTGGATGTCTTACATGGCCCCGTCCTTAGGATTTGTGGCGGGCAAGGTTAAAAAAAAATCGAAGGTTATAACTGTATTGGACAATGTTATTCCACATGAAAAAAGATTTTTTGATGAGACTTTGACTAGATACTTTCTTAAACAGAATCACGGTTTTGTGGTGATGAGCCATGCGGTGAAAAATGACCTGTTGAAATTTGTTCCCAATGCAAAATATATTTTGTGTCCTCATCCTTTATATAATCATTTTGGTGCGAAAGTAAATGCAGATGATGCAAAGAGGGAGTTAAATATACCTCTAGGTAAAAAAGTAATCCTTTTTTTTGGTTTTATTCGCGACTACAAAGGTTTGGACTTACTGATTGATGCGCTTTCAAAACTCAATGATGACTATGTATTGGTAATAGCAGGGGAGGTGTATGGTACATTTGATCAGTACAAAGAGCAAATAGATCGCTTGTCGGTGCGCAATAGGATTGTTTTACATGTGAGGTATATCAGTGATAATGAAGTGCCTCTGTTTTTTTCTGCTGCAGATGTTTGTATTTTGCCTTATAAATCTGCAACTCAAAGCGGTATTACTTCCATAGCCTATCATTTTGATCTGCCTATAATCGCAACTAATACAGGGGGGCTTGCTGAAACCATCTCTCATGATCAAACCGGTTTGATTGTACCTGCTCCTGATTCAACATTGATTGCAGATGCTATTAAAATGTACTTTGCTAATAATTTAAAATCTAAATTTCAGTCAGGCATTGAAATGCTGAAGAGCAACCTGTCATGGAAAAAATTTGCAGATTCCATAGTAGAATTCAGCAAGACGCTATCCTAAAAATTTTCTATATATTTTCTGAACGATTTAATAACACTTTCCATATCATCAGGTATAGGGGCTTCAAATTCCATAATTTTTTTTGAAGTAGGATGTGTAAAGGATAAATACCTGGCATGAAGCGCTTGCCGTTTACATATTTGAAAGCATTTTTCTACCATCGTTTTATATTGTCCGTCTGTAGAGCTTTTTAAAATCGCATCTCCTCCATAATCCATATCCCCAAACAGGGTATGGCCAATGTATTTCATGTGAACACGAATTTGATGAGTTCGGCCGGTTTCTAATTTACATTCCAGCACCGATACGTATTTCAGATTCTCAAGGAGCTTGTAATGCGTTACAGCATTCTTTCCATGATTACTTTCGGGAAAGGCAGCCATCTTTTTCCTGTCACTTAAACTTCGTCCGATAAATACATCAACTGTGCCTTCTGCTTCTTTAGGCACTCCCCAGGCAAGGGCTATATATCGCCGTGATATCTTTCGGTCATACATGTCTTTTGCCAATCGAGCTAATGACAATTCATTTTTAGCTACAATGATTAGTCCAGAGGTTTCTTTATCCAGCCGGTGTACCAGGCCCGGACGTACATTATTAGTTTGCTCAGCTGCCATTTTTGCAAAATCATTTTTTTTATCGTGTGATAAATAATACAATAAGGCATTTACCAGGGTTCCGGTGTAATTCCCATAGGCAGGATGTACTACCATTCCGGCCTTCTTGTTAATGACGAGCAAGTCTTCATCTTCATATATAATATCAAGAGGGATGTTTTCGGGAAGGGTATTTATTTCTTTAGGAGGATTGGCCAATACTATAGATATAACATCATCTCCTTTTATTTTGTAGCTCGATTTTACCGGCTTGTTATTTACCAGGATATTTCCTGCTTCTGCCGCATATTGTATGCGGGTACGGGTAGAATTAGCTATATGGGTAAAAAGAAATTTATCTATACGCAAGGGGGTCTGGCCTTTATCTACCACTATTTTTTTATGCTCAAATAATTCTTCTTTATGTTCTTCTTTGTCTATCATAGTATTATAAAGTTATTAAATTTGCAGCCTGTTTATTTGAAAAGCGGAAGTAGCTCAGTTGGTAGAGCACTACCTTGCCAAGGTAGATGTCGCGGGTTCGACTCCCGTCTTCCGCTCAATCTTTCCTAATTAGTATCTTCGTCCTCACTTATTTTACAACTAATCATGAGCGAACTAATATCACCTCTTTTTTCAGTTTCCCCTATTGACGGCAGGTATCGTTCACAGGTAAAGGAGCTGTCTGACTATTTTTCGGAATATGCTTTAATCAAGTACAGGATATATGTAGAAGTTGAATATTTTATAGCTCTTTGTGAATATCCTCTGCCCCAATTAAAAAGTGTAAATAAAGGGATATACCCCAAACTGAGAAGCGTTTATAAAAACTTTTCAGAAACGGATGCGCTGCAAATAAAGAAAACAGAATCTATAACCAATCATGATGTAAAGGCTGTAGAGTATTTTATTAAGGAGCAGTTTGATTCGTTAGGTCTTGCTGAACATAAAGAGTTCATTCATTTTGGGTTAACCTCGCAAGACATTAATAATACGGCAACGCCTCTAATGTTAAAAGATGCTATTGGTAAAATATATCTACCTCTGCTGGATAGCATTATTAATGAATTGAGTCAACTAAGTGAAGATTGGAATGACATATCTATGCTCGCACGTACACATGGTCAGCCTGCATCCCCAACTCGCTTAGGAAAAGAAATTAGAGTTTTTGTAGAACGATTAACAGCGCAGAAGAAACAGCTGAATGATATTCCATTCTGTGCCAAATTTGGAGGAGCAACCGGCAATTTCAATGCTCATCATGTAGCTTATCCCGAGATAGATTGGGCGAAATTCGCCAATAAGTTTGTAAAGGAAATATTGGGCCTGCAGCGTTTTCAGTTTACAACGCAGATAGAACACTATGATAATATAGCTGCACAATTCGATGCTATGAAACGCATCAATACTATCCTTATTGATTTTTCAAGGGATATGTGGATGTATGTTTCCATGGAATATTTCAAGCAAAAAATTAAAAAAGGTGAGGTTGGTTCATCTGCTATGCCGCACAAGGTAAACCCTATTGATTTTGAAAATGCAGAGGGTAATCTTGGAATTGCTAATGCCCTTTTTGAACACCTTGCTGCGAAACTTCCGGTTTCCCGCTTGCAAAGAGATTTAACAGATTCTACTGTTTTAAGAAATATTGGTATCCCTTTTGCGCATACACTCATCTCGTTTAAATCCATTGCGAAAGGATTAAGTAAGTTAATTGTAAATACAGCTGCTATTGAAAAAGATCTGGAAAATAATTGGGCAGTTGCAGCAGAAGCCATTCAAACTGTTTTAAGAAGAGAGGGCTATCCTAATCCTTATGAAGCGTTAAAAGAGTTAACCAGAACCAACAGTATCATTGGCAAAGCGGAAATTGCTTCTTTTATAGATTCTTTAAAGGTTGATAAAAAGGTAAAGGATGAATTAAGAAAGATCACTCCGTTTAATTATACGGGGATATAAATAGCACTAGGAAGTTAAACCCCCTATAGCTGAAAAGGAAAAAGGGTATTAATTAGCAAATAAAAATTTATTAGGCCCTACAAGGTTTTCCTTAATTGCGAACATAACAAGTCCTGCAGTATTGTTTATTCCCAACTTGCTCATAATGTTTTTTCGGTGAGTGGTAACTGTATGAGTGCTTAAAAAAAGCTTATCTGCAATTTGTTTGTTGGTTAAACCTTCGGCAACTAACTGAACAATTTCAATTTCTCTATTAGAAAGTTTGATCCCATCACATGAAACTCCTTCCGAAGATTTAATTGAAGAGGAAGAGGTGTTTTCTTTTAAGATGGTGTCTATGATCTTTCCGCAGAAAAATTTTTCTCCTCTTGCAGTAAAGTAAATAGCTTCTGTTACTTCTTCTTTTCCACAATCTTTAAGTAAATGGCTTAAAACGCCGCATTCAATGGCTTTGGAGATAGTTTCTTTATTTTGAGGGTTTGTAACTGCAAGAATCTTAACTGTAGGATATTGTTTCGTTACAACTGATATATCGTTGGTATTAAAATAATTTGAAGTATAGTCTATTAAGAGAATATCCGGACGGCATAACATCATCTTTTCATGTAAGTCTTCGGCTTTTTCAGCTTCTCCAATTAATTTGAAATCTTCATTGTCTAGAATAAGGGAACGGAATCCTTCTCGAATGAGAAAGCTATTATCTGCAACTAGTATTTTTATTTTCTTCATCTTATTTAGAATAATTCTATGTAAAGTTAAGAATATATTAAATCATGTTAAAAGGAAATATTAACAAAGATTAGGAAACCAGGTAGGTTTCACCTTCCATTGCAAGTACTGTGTTGTCAAATACTCCCTTAGCCTCTGTAAGAAATATATCTAATTCATGATAACGGGCTGAATAATGGCCAATAATTAACTTCTTAACATTTGCTTTTTGAGCAATAGAAGCTGCTTGTTTAGCTGTGCAATGGTAGGTTTGTTTGGCTCTATCGATCATATCGTCTGCAAAAGTGGATTCATGGTAAAGCAGGTTTGCGTCTTTAATGAGATGAATATATGATTCATTGTAAATAGTATCAGAGCAATATGCGTATGTTCTGGGAGCATGGGGAGAAGTAGTAAGTTCTAGGTTAGAAATTATTTTACCATCAGGAAGGGTAAAGTCATCGCCTTGTTTTATCTTATGTATTTCTTCTTGAGGAATATTATATTGCTCTATTTTTTGCCTAATGATATTTCTGGAAAGTACTTGTTCCCTAAATATGAATCCATAGCAAGGAATTCTGTGATTCATAAGAATTGTTTCTACCGTAAACTTATGGTCTTGATATATTATTTGAGGTTGCTCATTTAATTCATGAAAAATAAGATTGTAGTTTAAATAAGTTTTAGAATGGTGGTGGTGAATATCAATAATCTCTTTAAGTCCGGGTGGGGAATAAATATGAAGTTCTTTTTTTCTTCCTAAAAGATGCATAGTGCCGATTAAGCCGGGAAGTCCTAAATAATGATCGCCGTGTAAATGAGAAATAAAAATATGGTCGATGCGTTGTATTTTTATTTTATATCGCCGTATTTGAATTTGTGTTGCTTCTCCGCAATCAATAAGTAAATAGGAGTCGTGAATATTTAATACCTGAGCTGTAGGGTGCCTGGAGGAGGTGGGGGCGGCAGAACTGCAACCAAGTATGGTCAACTCAAAAGGTAACAAATCAGTAGTTAGAAAATGTTACTTCGTTTGCGTCGTTTTTTCCTTTAAAAGATTGATACCGTCTTCTAATGAGGTAGTAATATTTAATATAGAATCCAATTGAGAAATGGTAACAAGGTTTTTTACAGGTTCTTGTAGCCCGGTAACTATAAGTATACCACCCACGTTTTTGCACAGGCGGTTAGCGATTAATATGGCGCTTAAACCAGACGAGTCGCAGTAACGGGTAGCACTAAGATCAATAATGATATTTTGTACGCCATCCGAATTTAATACAACAAGCTCTGACTTAAGGGATGGAGCTATAGTAGTATCCAGCTTTTCTACGCTGGTTTTTACAAGAGCGTAATTGTCTTTTTTTTGAATTTTAAAGCTCATAGTTTGGATGTGTTTGGGAACAAATGTATAAAAATAATTTTCATATCATTAATACAATGTCCGCTTATTCGACAAAACTAGTTTTCTTCTTGACGACCGGCTAGTAGATAGAGTACGGCCATGCGAATGGCAACACCATTTTCTACTTGCTCCAGGATGATGGATTGTTTACTATCAGCTACTTCGGAAGTGATCTCTACACCTCGGTTAATTGGGCCGGGGTGCATAATGGTGATTTCTTTTTTTAATTGTTTGAGTATAGCTGCTGTTAATCCAAACTGCATGGTATATTCTCTTAAGGAAGGAAAGTACTTGATATCTTGTCTTTCGAGTTGTATTCTAAGCATATTGGCAGCATCACACCATTCAAGCGCTTTTATAAGATTATTTTCTGTCTTTACACCAAGAGAGTTTATATGTTTAGGTATAAGTGTAGCAGGTCCGCATACCATTACTTCTGCGCCCAATTTTTGTAGGCAGAAAATGTTGGATAATGCTACCCGGGAGTGTAAGATATCTCCTACGATGGCAATCTTCTTTTTTTTAATACTTCCCAGTTTTTGCAGCAGAGAGTAGGCATCAAGTAAGGCTTGAGTAGGATGTTCATGTGTTCCATCTCCGGCATTTACAATCTTAGCGGCCACTTTTGTTGATAAGAACTGTGCTGCACCAGGTGAAGGATGCCTCATCACAATCATGTCTACCTTCATGGCAAGAATATTATTGACTGTATCTATCAGTGTTTCTCCTTTTTTTACCGATGAGCCGGTTGAAGAAAAATTGATTACATCTGCTGATAATCTTTTTTCTGCCAGTTCGAATGAAACACGTGTGCGAGTAGAGCTTTCAAAAAACAGGTTAGCGATGGTTACATCTCGTAAAGAGGGAACCTTTTTGATCGGGCGGTTAATTACGTTTTTAAAATTATCAGCTGTTTTGAAAATGAGTTCAATATCTTGTGCAGTTAAATTTTTTATTCCGAGCAGGTGAGGTGTGGATAATTTGCTCATATTGTTTCTTAGCTTAGTCCTTCGGACTTGTTGGTTTGTACTGTTATCATTTTTCAGTTAGTAATAATACCTCATCTTTTTTGTCTTGTTCTTTCCATTTAACTAATACTCTTTCAGAAGATATTGAATCTATTGTTTTACCTACATATTTTGCCTGGATAGGTACATTGCGACTGAGTCTTCTATCGATCAATACTACCAATTCTACGTCTTTGGGTCTTCCTAGGGTGAGCATAGCATCTAATGCTGCTCGTATAGTACGGCCGGTATAGAGTACATCGTCAATTAATACTACATTTTTATTTTCAATGTCGAAGTTTATTTTCGTAGAAGAGGGGATAAGTTCTTTTTGGCGGAAATCATCTCTGTAAAAGGTGATGTCCAGACTTCCGCATTTTACATCTTTTTTCTTTAAAATTTCTAAAAGCTTGCTATGAACACGTTGGGCTAAATGCACACCTCTTGGCTGTATACCTAGCAATACCGTGTTAGTAAAGTCGTTATGAATTTCTATTAATTGAAAGCAGAGACGAGTGATGGTGATATCTATCTGTTGTTCGTCTAGAATCTGTTTTTGCTTCATTCCAGGAATCAAAGATAGGAGAAATATGACTTGGATGTAAAAAAATAATATTTCTTCAAACAAAACAGGGTCTATTTATGCAATAGACCCTGTTTGTTCATACTATTAATTTACCTAACTCTTGAAAAAGTATAACGGGTAATATAGATGCCTGTACTTTTATCTGCTCCATATACGCCGGTAGAAACAAATTTTATTTCCCATCCATCGTTGGTTAAATCAGATATTTTATCAGTGATTACTTTGTCATTACTGCGTACGTTTTCAAAGTTAATTCCTACCATGCTAAAGAAGTTTTCAAGTTTTATTTCATCCATTTTTCCACCCTCACCAATTGTAATGAGCCTGGATCTTCCTAATCCGCCTGGAACTACCGATTCAATAGCCGTTACTTGTAGGAATTCAGTTTTGCCAGCAGGCTTGTTAAATGAATAAATAGAAAAAATAATAGCTGCAATAGTTGTTGTAGCGAAAACGTAATTGAGTTTTGTTTTCATTTTATTTGATTATTAGGGGTTATTGTTCATATTTAAAGTAATTGTAAAAAAAATCCCCAACCGGTTTTACACCTGTAGGGGATTGATTTTGAATTAGGAATGAAACATTATTTTCCTTCCATTTCTTTTTTCAACTTAGCTAAACTTTCTAAATCGCCAAGAGTGTTTTTGCTGATATTATCCTGCACTTTTTTGATTGCATCTTTCTCTTCTCTTTTTTCATTTTTCTTATGTTCGTCTGCAACCTCTTGGTGAATTCGAGTGTGAGAAACAACAATTTTTCTTGCTTCTTTATTGAACTCACTAATTTTGAAATCTAATTGTTCATCTGTTTTTGCAGTAGTGCCATCTTCTTTTACCAAATGGCGTTTAGGAGCAAAGCCCTCTAAACCATAAGGAAGAGCAACGGTTGCACCTTTGTCAGACATACTGGTTATAGTTCCTTTGTGAACGGAATCAATTGTGAATACGGATTCAAATGCATCCCAAGGGTTTTCTTCTAAATGCTTAGCACTTAAAGAAATCCTACGATTGTCCGCATCAATTTCCATTACTACACAGTCAATTTTATCACCCAATTTTGCAAATTCAGAAGGGTGTTTGAATTTTTTATTCCATGATAGATCTGAAATATGAATAAGTCCATCAATACCCGGTTCTAATTCAACAAATATTCCGAAGCCTGTGATGTTTTTAGCAAGGGCAGAATGTTTAGATCCTTTTGGATATTTGTCAAGGATCGTATTCCAAGGATCGGGAGTCATTTGTTTAATGCTCAACGACATTTTTCGTGTTTCTTTATCGAGCATTACAACTAATGCTTCTATCTCATCACCAATTTTTAAGAAGTCACCTGCTGAGCGTAAGTGTTGTGACCAAGAAATCTCTGATACGTGGATCAATCCTTCCACTCCCGGCATTACTTCTACAAATGCTCCGTAGTCTTCAATAGCACGAACGCGGCCTTTTACTTTATCACCTACTTTTAATTCGGTTTCTAATTTATCCCAAGGGTGTTGTTTAAGCTGTTTAAGACCTAATGAAATTCTCTTCTTATCATGATCGAAGTCTAAAATAACCACATTTATTTTGTCATCTAGTTTCACAACTTCTTCAGGGTGGTTAATTCGCTCCCAAGTTAAGTCAGTGATATGGATCAATCCGTCTACGCCTCCAAGGTCAATAAATACTCCATATGAAGTGATGTTTTTAACGGTTCCCTCAAGAACTTGACCTTTCTCCATTTTGGAGATAATAACTTTTTTCTGTTCTTCGATTTCTGCTTCGATCAATGCTTTATGAGATACAACTACGTTACGGAATTCATGATTGATTTTTACAACCTTTAGTTCCATTATTTTATTTACATATTGATCGTAATCACGTACCGGTTTCATATCAATTTGAGAGCCCGGTAAAAAACATTCTATACCAAAAACATCGGCAATAAGCCCTCCTTTTGTTCTGCATTTAATGAATCCTTTTACAATTTCTTGTGATTCAAGTGCTCCATTCACACGATCCCATCCTTTTACAATGCGTGCTTTTTTGTGCGATAATAAGAGTTGTCCGTCTTTATCTTCTTGTTTATCAATATAAACTTCTACTTTATCTCCTATAGCAAGATTTGGGTTGTAACGAAATTCATTAAGTGCTACTACACCGTCTGATTTATAACCAATACGGATAAGTACTTCTTTTTCATTCTTTGCTACAATAACGCCTTCAACTACCTCATGTTCCTGAATGTTGTTGATGGTGGTAGAGTACAAACCCTCTAATCTTGTTTTTTCAGTTGCGTTGTAGCTGTCTTGTTTCTTACCAATGGTAGTCCAATCAACGGCTTCATACTGATGAACAGATGGTTCTACGTCTTTGTAAGTAGCTTTTTCTTTTGTTGGTGCTGACATTTTATGTTTCCCGCTTATAAGTCCGGGTAGACTTTGTTCTTTTATCAGGAATCAAGAACTGTTTGTGTTTCAAACATCCTGCTGTTTGTTTTTAAGGGAGGCGAAGATATAAATATTTTATATTCTATTTGATTGAATGTACGTTGATTATGTTTATTTTTGACAAATTCTTAAAAAGAATGTATTTAAATAGAGTCTTTTTGATATGTTTTATTTTATTCAGTTCTAGTGTATTTTCTCAAAAAGGAACTATCAAACAAGCCATAAAACCTAAAATTTCATTTTTTGGAGTTACCAATGTTCCATCGGTGCAGGTGAGAGTCAAAACACGAGTAGTGCGTTTTGAGAATGGGGTTATTAAATCAGATAAGTGGCTTTCTACCAAACAAACGTATAGTTCCATTGATGGTGAATTTAACTTTCAACTTACAGCGACTACAGATAGTCAGTATGACCTTATTAACTATTCTATTGAGTTTTCTAAAAGTGGATATGCAACAAAAAGGTTATTATTTAATACCTATGTCCCCTTAGAAGATTATAATAAAAAACCATTTGAGGAATATAATTTTGACTTGGACGTTAGAATGGCTGAGAAGAGCGATTCTGCTTATTCAGGAAAGGTTGCTTGGAATATTAAAGAGCGTGCTTTTTTAGTTACTCCTCTGGTCGATTTGTCAGAAATACCCGAGTCTTTGCTGCCTTCTGATAAAGCAACTTCAGCACCTTCTTCTGAAACAGATACAACCTCTATCCAGGAAGATGAAGACGAACATAAAAATACACAAGATAAAAAAAGATCTATCTCAGGTACTTTTCTTATTAATGATAATAATGCTTTTCTTGAAAATGCAAAAATTAATTTGGTTACAAAAGGAGGAGTAGTTGTCCGTACCACTACTACTAATGCGTTAGGTGCTTTTACTTTTACAAATGTTCCCGATGGGGTTGATTATACCATTGCGGTAGTTTCTTTACCCCCAAAAATCACCATTAAAAAAATGGTGCTCACTAATAAAAATGGCCATAAAGTTTTAGAAGATACGCCGGATAAA
>Ga0154020_10010016_pt1 | contig 10875 bp, 6 predicted proteins | sample Klosneuvirus_201_FD_109709 | JGI IMG/M metagenome (GOLD analysis project Ga0154020, IMG submission 109709) | Active sludge microbial communities from wastewater, Klosterneuburg, Austria - Klosneuvirus_20160825_MG | ecosystem: Engineered > WWTP > Aerobic digester > Activated sludge | place...
CGCGCCGGCATTACCATCTACGGGAGCCTGATCGCCTCGGGGCGCGACTCGGTGCGGGTGACCGCGACGATCGTCGAAACGGCGACCGGACGCGCGACCGACGTGCAGTGGCGTGACGAGCCGGCGCGCATGGATCGCCTCGCCGACTCGCTCTCGATGGCCATCCTGCGCGAGCTCGGGCGCACGCGCGCCATCGGGGCCACTCGCCTCGCATCGTTAGGCTCGTCCTCGCTCCCCGCCCTCAAGGCCTACCTCCAGGGGGAGCAGTCCTACCGGCGCAGCGACTGGGACTCGGCCGCCTCCCACTACCAGCGAGCCGTCGCCCTCGACTCCACCTTCGCCCCCGCCCTCCGCCACCTCAGCAACGCGCTCGGCTGGCGCCTGACGCCGCAGCTCGAACTCTCCAACGAGGGGTACCGCTACGCCCTGCAGGCCGGGGCGCTCAATCGGGGGCTCGCCCCTCGCGAGTCGCTCCTCGTCGCCGCCGACTCGATCTTCGCCGCGTTGCAACTGTCGGATCCCCGGCAATCCATCCCCCCCCGCACCGCCCTGGTCCGCCGCGTCACCGCACTCCTCGACGACGGGGTGCGACGATTTCCCGACGACCCGGAGATGTGGTTCAAGTTCGGCGACGTGCACTATCACTTCACCCGCTTCGTCTTTCCCTCGCAGAGCACGATGCGAACGGCCCGCGATGCCTTCGAGCGCGCCATCGCCCTCGACTCGGCCTTCGCCCCGGCCTACATCCACCACCTCGAACTCGCCGCGCACGACCAGGACGTGGCGACCATGCGCCGGTCGGCACTCGCGTACCTCGCCCTCGGTCCGCACGACGTGCATGGGCGCAGCGTGCGCCTCGTGCAGCAGCTCATGGACTCGCGCGCACGGCCGTCTGCCGCTGGTGACTCCGTCGTCGCGAGCGCCGGCGCCGAGGTCTTGCAGTCAGCCTTCTCCATGCTCGTCCCGCTCATGGACTCGGCCGAGACGCAGGTATCCATGTCGCGCTCGCTCTACGAGGCTTCGCGTGCCGGTCGTGCCCCCGCCAACCTGGCACGCGAGGCGCGCACGGCCTACGCCTCCACGCTGTTGCTGCGCGGTCATGTGGCACAGGCGCTGGCGCTGACCGACTCGACGCAGGCCATCGCGCTGCTCGAGGCGACGCTGTTGCGCGCCGTGCGCCCCGACAGCGCCGCACGGATCTTCGATGGATGGCTCGACGACCCGCGCCCGCCGGGTCGGATTGCCGCCGCCTCGGTCTATTGGTCGCTGAGCGGCGACGGCGTGCGCCTCGAACGCGCCATGCAGCTGGCGGCGGCCGGCAGGATCCCGGGCTTCCCCTCGCCGCTGATCCCGGGACTGCGCGCCCTGGCACGCGGCGACACCAGCACCGCCATCGTCGCGCTCACCTTCGCCGACTCCGCGTGCGCGGGGTGGTGCTGGGAAACGCGCCTTCCGCTCGCCTTCCTCCTGTCGGCCACGAAGCGTGATAGAGAAGCCGCCGCCATCCTCGACCAGGACTTTCTGGCGTGGCCCGCGCTGCGGATCCTGTGGATGCTCGAGCGCGCTCGCGTGAACGAACGGCTGGGGGTTCGCCCCAAGGCCATCGACGCGTATCTCTATGTGGCCAACGCGTGGCGTCATGCCGATGCGGCGCTGCAACCGTACGTGAGCGAAGCGCGGCGCGGATCGACGCGACTCAGCAGCGATCCGTCGCGCAGCTGACGTCCGCGCAGCTGACGTCCGCACCGCCACCACCCTACCTCGACCCGTCATCGTTTCGCCCACGCCGAATGCGCATCGCCTTCGTCACGTATCGCGCCCTCCCCCAACTCAGCGAAGACGACCGTCTCGCCGTGACCGAGCTCCGGCAGCATGGCGTGGCCGTGGAGAGTGCGGTGTGGGACTCACCGCTGGTGGACTGGTCGCGATACGACGGCATCGTCGTCCGGTCCGCGTGGGACTATCATCTCCGTCCGGACGACTTCGAGGCCTGGCTCGCGCACATCGAGCGCCTCGGGATTCCGCTCTGGAATCCGGCCGGGGTCCTGCGGTGGAACATGGACAAGCGATACCTGCTCGACCTCGCGGTTCGCGGGGTATCGACCGTCCCCACCGTGGCGATCGAGCGCGGCGATCCGGCGACGCTCGCCGAGGTCCTGGGCGACACCGGATGGACCGACGTGGTCTACAAGCCGTGCGTCTCCGCATCGGGGTTTCGGACCGCGCGCGCCCGCGCCGGAGAGCACGCGGCGCACGAAGCCGACTTCGCGGCGCTGGTCGCCGCCCGCGATACGATCGTACAGCCCTTTGTCCCCGCCATTCTCGACGATGGGGAGTGGTCGCTCATCTACTTCAGCGGGCAGTACAGTCACGCCGTGAAGAAGCGCCCTCGCGCCGGCGAGTTCCGCGTGCAGTCGGACTTTGGCGGGAGCGTGATGGCCGAGGCGCCGCGCGCCGGGCTGGTGGCGCAGGCGGAGGACGTGCTGGCGCACCTCCCAGGACAGTGGCTGTACGCCCGCGTGGACGCGTGCGAGGTCGACGGCGAGTTGATGCTGATGGAGCTGGAGATGGTCGAGCCCGACCTCTTCCTGGCCTTCCACCCCTCGGCGCCGCGTCGGTTTGCCGCGGCGATCCGTCAGCTGGTGGCGGGGCGACATACTCCGATCTCGTTCACGCCGCGCTCGATGACGCCACCCGGTGGAGCAACGAGCTGATGTCCGCCGGATCCAGATCCTCACCGAGAAAGTGGAGGAACTGATACAGGAAAGGTCGGACACGATGCTCCGGGTTCACCCCACGCGAGATGATCAGCAAGCTTCGACTATTCTCGCATGACGTTCCTCGCTCGCACGCGTCAGGTGGTCTCGGTCGTCACAGCGCTAACAACCCTTTACGGGATGTCTGCCGGGCCGTGCCGCCATGGCGACGCGCATGTGACAGCCGCGGACCGGGTCGCGCTCGAAGACCCGGGCAGTCGCGCATCGGGCGGGAAGTGTCATCGGCACGACGCGAGCGCGGATGCAGCGACGCCGTCCGCGTCGCACGACGTGCCGGCTGAGGGCGATGCCTCCCTCTGTCATTGCCTAGGTGCCTGTTGCTGCACCTCGGCGCCCGGCCTTGCCACGCGGGTCGCAAGCGAAGGCGCACAGCTTGCGGCTCATCGCGTCACCTCCTACGTGCTGTCCACGGGGGTCCAGCGGACGCGCTTCGCGCATCTCCTCCCGCCGTCCACCGCCCCACCGAGATTCCTGGTCGCTACCTAACACGCCACTGCCGGCAATCCGCCGACGGCGCCGTCGCTCACCAGGAGTCATCATGCGTTCCCTCAGCAATGGATGGGCCTCTCGCACGCCCAGGCCTCGTCGCGTCCTTCGCTCGATTGTTCTACTCGCCCTCGTACTCGGTACTCCGCACTGGTCTGCGCTGGCAGCCCAGCGCGTGACGCGCCGTACCGGGATTGTGCAGTCCGCTGACACACACCTGCCGCTCTCCGGGGTCCTCGTCGGAAGCGGCGGCTTCCACTCGTATTCGGATTCCGCGGGTCGATTTTCCGTCCGCGTCACGAGTGACACCGCGCTCGTGACGTTCCAGCGCCTTGGCTACACGACGCTCGCGCTGGGGGCCGACGCCGTCCCCGCCGTCGTCTCACTGGCTCCGAAACCAACCCTGCTCGACGCCATCGCCGTCAGCAGCGTCAACGCGAACGACCTTGGCGAGGGCTCTGCGCTCACCACCTCGCTCCTCCGTCGCAGCACGATCGCGACGCGCGGCGGCTCGTCGCTGGCGGAGCGCATGGAGGGCATCGAGGGCATCTCGCTCCAGCGCATGGGCGAATGGGGATCTCGGGCGCTGCTGCGCGGACTCGGCGGTGAGCGCGTGACGGTCATGGTCGACGGGGCTCGAGTAAACCGCGCCTGCACCTTCGGCATGGACCAGGGACTGTCCACCGTGGATCCCGCTACCGTGGAACGTGTTGAGGTCCTTTCGGGGCCTGGTTCGACGCTCTACGGATCGGGGAACATCGGCGGCGTGATCAACGTCGTCACGAAGCGACCTGCTGTCGCCGATGGATGGCACGGCGAGTTCCGGGCCGCCGGGGCGACGGCCACCCCTGGCGCCTCGGTCGGTGCGAGTCTGGCGCTACGTCGCACCCGATTCGACGTGTCGGCGGCGGTCGACGCCTCCGACTACTCCGACTACCGCGCGCCGATCGGGCGCGTCGTCGGCTCCGGGTACCGCGACGGCACCGCCGCGCTGACGTTTGGCGTTGCCCCGACACTGTCGCAGCGCCTCGCACTGAGCACGTCACTGTATGAAGGACGCGACATCGGCTGGCCCGCGATGACCGGCGCCGCAATCCCGAGCGAGCGGCGGCACTCCGTGGCCCTCGACTACGGTTGGCAGGTCGCGCACCCGCTCGTGGATGCGCTGTCGGCACGGGCCTTCGTCCAGCGACTGGACCACCACATGACCATCGACATGACGATGCCGATGACGTCGCCAACCGGGATGCCCATGACGATGCGATCGCAGACGGACGCGCGTTCGCATTCCATCACGTCTGGCAGCCGCGCGCAACTGCGGCTCGTACCCACGAGACGCAGTCACCTCGACCTCGGCACCGACCTGACGCTGTGGGATGCCGAGGCGACCCGCTGGAACGAGACGCAGCGAATCTCGTCGTCCGGTGGAGCAGTCGGTACGCCGAGCACGATCGCGTTTCGCACGTGGCCAGGCGTGCGGGTGAGCGACCTCGGGCTGTTCGGCCAGGGGGAATTCGCCCTGACTCCGCGGTTCAGCACGACCGCCGGACTGCGACTGGACCGCACTGGTCGGCAGGCCGATGCGGAAAAGTCCTCGACCGACTGGATCACCACCGGTAACATCGGCACTCGCGCAGCACTCGGCGGCGGCTTCGACGCCCGCGTTTCGTTAGGCTGGGGCTACCGCATCGCGGACCCCACGGAACTCTACGGATTGGCCCTGCGTCCGGACGGCTTCGTCTATCGCGGATCGCCGACGCTCGTGCCGGAGACCAACCGCAATCTCGAAGCGACACTCGCGTTTCGAACGGGGAGGCTGTGGGGCGGCGCGGCGGCTTCCGTGACCGTCTTCCGCAACGAGCTGCGAAACCTCATTTCCCCACGATTGGCGCTCGGCGACTCGCTGAACGGCAGACCCATCCGCGAGTATGCCAACGTCAGTGAAGCGCTCCTGCAGGGCATCTCCGCCTCATCTGAACTGGGTCTCGGACCACGCGTGCGGGCCCGCAGCGCCCTGACGTACGTGCGTGGCGAGAACTTGATCGCGTCGTCACCCTTGGCCGCGACGCCGCCGCTCGAGGGCAGTCTCGCGATTCGTCTGACGCCCGGAGCGATCCATCGGTGGCTCGAAGTCGAGGGACGCGCTGCGGCACGCCAGGAGCGTTTCGCACTCGACGCCGGCGAACGGGTAACGCCCGGATATGGGGTGCTGAACCTTCGCGGGGGCGTCACCATCGCCTCCGTGCAGGCGACCGTCGGAATCGACAATGTCCTCGACCGCGCCTATCGGGCGCACGTCGATCCGATGCTGCTCATTCGCCCCGGGCGCAACGGGTACCTGCGCCTGAGTCGAGCGTTCTGAGTCGGCGCGTCAGCTCCCGTTGCCGCTGGGCGGGGGCGTGCCACAGCATGCTCCCGCCCATGCGGCGTCCCTTCTCGCGGTGCGCGCCCGCTTCGAATTCGCGAACCAGGGACACACCACTCCGAATCGTCGCCCCTCCGGTGGGGAGGACGGCAGTGCCGCCCTCCCCGCCCGCTCGGCATCTTTGGGCGCATGATCCCCTCCGCCCCGGTGGTGCGGCTGGCCGTACGCTTGCTCGGAGTCGTCCCGGCGGCGCCGGTGCACTGGTTGGCACGCCTCGTCGGAGCGCTGGCCTTTGGTCTGGCCCGCGGCCGACGGGCGGTCCTGCTGGAGAACCAGCGGCACATCGCCCCTGACGCGTCGCCCGCCGCGCAGCGACGGCAGGCACGGCGCACCATGTGCAACCTGCTCGATGCCGCCGTCGACCTGTTTCACCTCCCCACGATGCGGCCGGCGGAGATCGAGCAACTGATCGGGATCGAGGGGCGGGAGCACCTCGACGCCGCGTTGGCGCTCGGCAAGGGGGTCGTCGTTGCCACGGCCCACCTCGGTCCGTACGAATTCGGTGGAGCCTGGTTGGCGCTCGCGGGGTATCCCGTGCATGCCATGGTCGAAGACATCGATCCGGAGACCAACGCGGCGATGGCGCTCTATCGCAAGGCGACCGGGATGAAGCTCATCTCCCGCCGCGGCGGGTTGCGCGCGGCGATCCGCGTCCTGCGCGATCGCGAGATCCTGCTGCTGGTCGCCGATCGCGTGGTGGGACGCGGTTCCGAGGGGCTCGCCGTCCCGTTCGGCGACGGGGTGCGCGCGGTGCCCACCGGGCCGGCGGCGCTCGCACTCGCGACCGGTGCCCCGATCGTGACGGGTCACATCGCACGAAACCGCCGACGCGGCCCCCGCTATCTTGTGCGACTGGAAGCGCCGATCTCCGCGACGCCGACCGGCGACACGTCGCGAGACCGGGATGCGCTCACCGGCCAGGTCGCCCAGCGACTGGCGGCCGCAGTACAGGCACACCCAGATCAGTGGTTCGTGTTTCAACCCGAGTGGATCCGGCGTGACACTCCCTCCCGAGACTGACCTCCTCGTCGACCCGACGCCCCCCGCCGCGCGCGAGACCGCGCGCGGCGGGGGAGCGTCGTCGTCAACGGCGCCAGGGGCGGAGGAGTCGGGCGAGTCGCGGGCGACGATCGCCACCGTGTTGGCCCGTCCGCGTTTCGCCTTCCTGGTCACCGGGCAGACGGTCTCGCAACTCGGCGACAAGCTCCATCACATGGCGCTCATCGCGCTCGTCGGGGCGGCAGCGGCCACGAATGCCGGGGGGCTCGAGCTCGCGAAGCTCTCCGTCGTCTTCACGGCCCCGGTCGTCCTGTTCGGCCCGATCGCCGGCGCGCTGGTCGACCGCTGGAACAAGCGGACCGTGATGATTGCCTGCGACGCGGCGCGAACGCTCCTTGTCGCCGTGATCCCGTCCCTCTTTGCGGCAACCGGACGACTGTGGCCGGTCTATTTCGTGGCATTCGTTGTCTTTCTGCTCGGAGTCTTCTTCAATGCCGCGAAGATGGCGCTCATCCCCGAACTCGTTCCGCGCCCCCACCTTCTCGCGGCCAACGCGGCGCTCACCTTTGTCGGGCGCTTCGCCACCGTGGCGGGGATCGTCGGTGGCGGGGTAATCATCGGGATGACGTTCTGGCATCGGTTCGGGTGGAGCGACTACGCCGCCGGCTTCTATCTCGATGCCGGGTCATACCTCATCTCGGTCCTCACGCTCCTGGCGATCGTGGTGGGCGGGAGTCGCTCGGCGGCGCCCGTGGCGTCGCCAGCCGCACTACCGCCCGAGCTGCGGCTGAAACGGTCGCTCCGGACCATCGTAGGAGACGTGGTGCGTACGCTGGCGGTCGTCCGGACCGATCGTGCCATGCGTTTCGTCTTCGGCTCGCTCATCGCCCTCGCTCTCTTTGCCAGCACGATCTACGTGGTCATGACCTACTCGGTACAGACCGTGATGGGACGCGGCACGAAGGGTGTGGGGTATCTGGGGGGGACCCTCGGCGCCGGCATGATCGTGGGTTCGCTGCTGGTGGGGACGGTCGGAAGCCGGTGGGACAAGCGGCAGACGATTCTGGTGGGGAACACGATCATCGGGTTGCTGATGATCGTGGCCGGGGTGTTTTTCTCCTTTGGGATGTTCGCCCCCGTCGCCTTCCTGGGCGGGGCGTTGCTCGCCCCGGTGATGGTATCGCAGGACACGTTGTTGCACGAAAACGCGCCGCCGACGGCGCGCGCGCTCATATTCTCCACGAAGGACCTCATCCTGGCCGGCGTCTTCATGCTGTCGGCGCTCCTGGTTGGGGGGACGATCTACCTGCTCGGGCTGTTTGGAGTGGCCGAACCGTATCGCCTGGCACTCGCCGGCGTCGGGTTGGCCATCCTGACCGCCGGGGTCGCGGGGCAGCTTTCGCTGGTTGCCGACCGACGACGCAGCGCGCAGGGGTAAGGCGAAGCGCAAGCACGTGACCTTCACCGACTGACGTTCCCCCCTTTCTCCACCTCCCGCATGCGGATCATCCAGGTCTCCCCCTATAGCTGGGACGCCCCAGGCGGTGTGCAGATCCACATCCGCCAGCTGACCAGGCACTTGCAGGAACGCGGGCACGAGGTCCTCGTGCTTGCACCTGGCGACGTCCCCGGGCGGCACGGACACGTGCACATCGTCGGCCGCACCTTCACGACCTGGTCCAACGGGTCGACGGCGCAGATCTCGATGTCGCCGCGCACCATGCGCAACCTCGCGCGGGCGATGCGCGCCTTCGCCCCCGACGTGGTGCACGTGCACGAGCCCTTCGCGCCCGGCCTCGGGCTCAAGGCGACCTGGTCGGCGCCGGCCCCTGTCGTCGGCACCTTTCACTCCTACTATCCGCGCGAGACGCGGGAGGGGCGCGTCTACACCGCGCTCGCGCCGCTACTGCGCCCCACGTGGCATCGCGTCCACCAGCGCATCGCGGTGAGCCAGGCGGCGCGGCATTCGGCCAAGGGGCGCATGGGCAAGGGGGACGTGAAGATCCTCCCGAATGGCGTCGAGGTGGATCGCTTCGCCTCGGCCGAGCCCGCGCGCGACGTCCCCGCCGGGCGCAAGCTCCTGTTCGTCGGCCGGCTCGACCCTCGCAAGGGGCTCCCGTTCGCGATGCAGGCCTTCATCAAGCTGGCACCGCGCTATCCCGACCTGAGCCTCATCGTCGTTGGCGACGGTCCGCAGCGTGACGCCGTACACGAGATCCCGGCCGACCTGCGCTCGCGCGTGCACATGAAGGGCAAGGTGACGTACGAGGCGCTTCCGACGTACCATCGGGCCGCCGACATCTTCATCTCTCCGGCAACGGGGGCGGAGTCGTTCGGGATCGTGCTGGTGGAGGCAATGGCGGCGGGGCTGCCCGTGGTGGCCAGCAACATCCCCGGCTACCGCGACGTGGCGCGCGACGGACGCGAGTCGCTCCTGGTCACCCCCTCCAACGCCGAGGCGCTCGCCCAGGGAATCGCGCACCTGCTCGACCATCCCGAGGAGTGCACGCGCCTCGGGGCCAACGGGGCGATGCGCGCGCAGGCCTACGCGTGGGACAGCATCATCGACGAGCTCGAACTCGTGTACGAGAAGCTCGCGGGCATCCAGCGTCGCGAGCCAGCGCTGGCGGGGGCGTAAGCGGCCAGACGCCGGGCGACGACGTTAGGCGGGGAGCGACTCCGACAGGAGGCGCTGCAGCCGGCGCGTCATGGCGTCCCAGCTCCACTCGTCATGCACCCAGGCGGCGCCGGCCCGCCCCATCTGCCCGGCGCGGACCCGGTCGATGAGGAGCGGGGCGATCGCGTCGGCGATCGCGTCGGGCGAGTCGGGATCGACCACCACGCCGGTCTCGCCGTCCCTTACCGCCTCCGGGGCCCCGCCGGAGTTGCCGACCACCACCGGGCGCCCCACCGCCTGCCCCTGCAGGAAGACCGCGCCTAACGCCTCGATGTCGAGCCCGCCCAGGCGTGAACGGCAGGGCATCGCGAAGACGTCGCCGGCGCGAAAGTACGACGGAAGCTCGGCGTACGGGACGGCGCCGGCGAAGGTGACGCGGTCGTGCACCCCGGTTCGCTGCGCCAGCACGCGCAACGCCGCGTCGTAGGGCCCTCCGCCCACGACCAGGAGCCGCACCCCCGGCACCGCCTGCGTCAGGCGCGGCAGCGCCCGGATGAGCATGTCCTGCCCCTTGCGGGCCACCAGGCGCGACACGCAGCAGACGACCGGGGCATCGCCTAACGCGTGCCGCTCGCGCACGAACGCGTCCGAGACCGCCGGATGGAAGGCGCCGGTGTCGATCCCCGACGGGAGCAGGTGCATGCGCTGCCCGAACGCGGGTTCCAGCTTGCGGCGCGCCCAATCGCTCACGGCCGTCAGCAGCGACGCCCGGCTCCCGACATGCCCCAGCAGCCCGGGCACGAGCGCCCCGGTGAGCTCCAGCCCGTGCGAGAAGCCGCCATAGCGGATGTCCAGCTTGCGGCTGACGGCAGGCCCCATGTGCCCCAGCGGCCACAAGGCGCCGAAGAGCACCACGTCGGGGCGGCGCTCGCGCAGCACGGCGTGCAGCTGGCGGCGAACGGCCGGCGTGGGGAGCATCATCTCGGTGTCGAGGCGGATGACCTCCTGCGGATAGCCCCGGTCGAACTCCGCCGCGCCGCGATAGGTCGACGAGAAGAGGGTCACCTCCCCGGCCGGAAAGCGCCGGAAGAGCTGGGCCACGTAGTCGTTGATCCCGCCCACACGCGGCAGGAAGTCGTTGGTGACGACGAAGACGCGCACGCCGCGCTTCAGCAGGCCAGGCGCGCGTTCACGTACGCCGCATCGTCCGTCACCTCGCGCTCGATCGCCGCCATCAACCAGGCGGGGAACTCGCAGGTGATCCCCGCTGCCGGCAGCTCGATCTCGGCCAGCACCAGCGCGCGATCGGTGAACTCGTCGATCTCCCAGTGCAGCGCACCGTCCGCCACCACGTGCCGTCGCTTGGCCACGCGTTTCCCCTCCGTCAGCGGCCACAGCACGTCGAACAGCTCGCGCGAGCACTCCTCCTCCACTTCGGTGCGCACGAGCCCCGCCCCCAGCTTCACCGTGCGATAGTAGCGTTCGGCGTCGCCCACCCGTACCCGGCGCACGCGCTCGATGAGGCGCTCCCCGGGCAGGTACCCCTGCTCGATTTCCTGGATCGTCGCCTC
>Ga0154020_10010017_pt1 | contig 10873 bp, 4 predicted proteins | sample Klosneuvirus_201_FD_109709 | JGI IMG/M metagenome (GOLD analysis project Ga0154020, IMG submission 109709) | Active sludge microbial communities from wastewater, Klosterneuburg, Austria - Klosneuvirus_20160825_MG | ecosystem: Engineered > WWTP > Aerobic digester > Activated sludge | place...
ACTTCGGGCGCGATCCTGTCCGGCACACTCACTCGCACAGCCGTTGCAGGCATCGTCAGCTTCACTAACCTCGCGATCGATCTTGCGGGCAGCAGCTACACGCTCACGTTCAGCGCCACCATCACCGGCTGCACTTCAAATAGCTTCAACGTGGGGGGCGGCGTGGCGCCCTTTGTGCCACCCGCCCCATCGGGCGCGGCTACTTACTATGTCGACGACAGCCCCAGCGCGAGCGACACGAATAACGGAACCAGCCTCGCAACGGCCTGGCGCACGTTGCAGCACGCGGCCAATCAGGCCGTGCCCGGCAACATCATTGAGGTGGCCGACGGCAGCTATGCGCGCTTCACAATCCAGAACAAGGGCACCGTGCCCGCCATTCCTCCGGCAACTCAGGGCACGCCGATCATTTTCAGGGCCACAGGCAATGCCGCGATCATCAACAGCGGCACCAGCAGCTCAACGGCTCCCGACAACCGCGACGCCATCAAGATTACGCACTGCAACAGCATCATCATCCACGGCCTGCGCACAGCAAACGCCTATCGCGCCGGCTGCCGCATTGATGATTGCTACTACGTGACCATCCAGGGCTGCGTGTTTTCCAACGGCGGCACCTGGGGCATCTTCACGGATTACAGCGATTACGTCGTGCTCGAAGGCAACGAGTGCCACAACTCGGGCGCCGAGCACGGCATCTACCACAGTAACGGCGGCGACTACGGCATCATTCGCGGCAATTATTGCCACGACAACAACGCTTCCGGCATCCAGATCAACGCCGACCCGCGCGCCATCGACCCCGGCTTTGGCTCGCGCGGCGACGGCATCTGCACCAATAACATCGTTGAAAACAACTGGTGCCTCAACAACGGCGCGGCCGGCGGCGCGGGACTGAACTTCGCCAGCATCCGCAATTCCGACATCCGCAACAACCTCGTGATCTGCAACAAGAACCAGAGCGGCATGGCTTTCTGGGACGACGACGTGCTGAATGATTCGCCCTCGCAACCGGGCTACGGCTCGATGAACAACCGCATCTACCACAACACCGTGGTTATGCAGCCCGGCACGGGCCGCTTCTGCGTGGCCATGATGAACGCCAGCACGGGCAACAATTTCCGCGATAACATTTTCCGTGCCGGCGCGCGCGGCGTGATGACCTGGACAAGCGATTGTCTCACGGGCCTCGTTGAACAATACAACCTCGTCAGCGCCTCGGGCGCCTGGGCGCTCTACGAAGATGACTCCGGCACTCCCAGCTACGCCACACTTGCCGCCTGGCAGGCCAGCAGCGCCGGGCGCGGCACGGGTAGCGTGCAAGCCGCGCCGGTGTTCACGAATTCCGGAAGCAACGACTGGACGTTGACGGCGGCCTCACCGGGCGTTGATGCGGGCACCAACGTAAGCGTGGCCACCACGCACAACGGCGGAACGAGGCCCTTGGGCGCGACTTACGATATGGGCTGCTACGAGAGATAGCCGCGCGTTGCTTTTGTGCGCGCACGCGCTAACGTTGCTCAACTTCGCAGCGGGTGCGAGGTGAACAGCAAGCTCGCGCACATGGCCATACTCGGCATCGGCACAGACATCATTGAAGTCAAGCGCATCGAAAAGCTCCTCGCGGGTAAGCGCGAGGAGTTTTTGTCTCGCGTGTTCTCGCGCGCTGAGGCGAGCTATTGCGAGGCCAAGGCCAGGCCGGCGATTCACTTCGCAGCGCGCTTTGCGGCCAAAGAAGCTTTCATGAAGGCCCTTGGCACGGGCTGGGCCAAAGGTGTTGGCTTTCAGGATATCACGGTCAGCAACAACGAAGACGGCAAGCCTTCATTGGAGATTGCCGGCAAGGCGCGCGTGTTGCTCGACGAGAAGGGGCCGACGTGGCTCTGGCTTTCGCTTACGCACACGCGCGAGTTCGCCATGGCCGTGGCCGTGATCGAGTCTGGCGCGCAGGGCAAGGTGCGGCAAACCATGCGCAAAGCGCGCAACACGCGCATTTCCTCGGAGCGTTGATGGGAACTCGCCGATACGAACCCGATGTCGCCGAGTTCAGCGAACTCCAGCGCGCTTATTTATGGCGCGCGCTCTTGTACGGTTCGCCCGCGCTGATCACGATCTTGTTCACGTTCATCATCCTGATGGTGGGCTTGCTCACTCCGGCTGCGTGGTGGGTGCTGTTCCTGCTGGCATTGCCGGCGTTCTTTGGCGCCTGCTTTCAACTGGCGCTGATTTTCATCGAACGGCCCGCGCTGTCTGTGGACGCCGTGGCCGTCGAAGTCGGTGAGGGCGTGCTGCGTTTTGTGAACGATGACGCCGGCACCGTCGAGGAAGTTCGCTGGAAGGATAACGCCGCGCTTTCCATTGCGCGCAAGAACGATTGCGTCGAGATCACGTTTCCAAGCGGCCGACGCTCGCGCGTGCACTGGTTTGCCTATTCCGAGCGCGAGCAACTGCTCAAGGACCTGATGGCGCTCAAGGAAACCAAACCGGAAGAATCGAGAATCCCAACCAAGCCACCGGAGGCGGCGCCGGAGAAAACTGAAGAGGGAGCCGTCAAGAACGCCAAGGCCGCCAAGACATCATCCCGCGCCAAGAAGAAACCCGACGAAGAAGAATGAGCCCCCGACAAAGCGAACCGATAACTGAACCCTGCCAACTGATAACTGAACTCCATGCCCAAGCGCACTGACATCAAAACCATCATGATCATCGGCTCTGGCCCCATCATCATCGGACAGGCCTGTGAATTCGATTACTCCGGCACGCAGGCCTGCAAGGCCCTGCGCGAAGAGGGTTACAAAGTCGTGCTCGTGAATTCGAACCCTGCCACGATCATGACTGACCCGGAGATGGCGGATCGAACATACGTGGAGCCCGTCACTCCCGAAATCTGCGCCAAGATCATCGAGCGCGAGCGCCCCGATGCGCTCTTGCCCACACTGGGCGGCCAGACGGCACTGAACACGGCCGTAGCCCTGCACAACACCGGCACGCTGAAAAAATTCAGCGTTGAGCTGATTGGCGCCTCGATCGATGCCATTCACAAAGCTGAAGACCGCGAGCTTTTCAAACGCGCCATTCAAAAGCTCGGCTTTGGCCTGCCGATCAGCAAGACCGCCAAGACTTGGGACGAATGCCGCGCCGCCAGGGAGCTGGTGGGCCTGCCCGCAGTGATTCGCCCCAGCTTCACCATGGGCGGCACGGGCGGCGGCATTGCGTTCAACCAGCAGGAGTACGAGGAAATCTGCCGCAAGGGCCTTTCGCTTTCGCCCACGAGCGAGGTCTTGATCGAGGAGTATCTTGCGGGCTGGAAGGAGTACGAGCTCGAGGTGATGCGCGACAAGAAAGACAACTTCGTCGTGATCTGTTCGATCGAGAACTTCGACCCCATGGGCGTGCACACGGGCGACTCGATCACGGTTGCGCCATCGCTGACGCTGACCGATAAGGAATACCAGCTGATGCGCGATGAGGCCAAGGCCATCATCCGCGAAATCGGCGTTGAAACCGGTGGCAGCAACATCCAGTTCGCCGTCGATCCCAAAACCGGCCGGCGCATCGTGATTGAAATGAACCCGCGCGTTTCGCGCAGCAGCGCGCTCGCAAGCAAAGCCACGGGCTTCCCCATTGCCAAGTTCGCGGCGAAACTGGCCGTGGGCTACACGCTGGATGAACTGCGCAACGACATCACCAAAGCCACGCCCGCGAGCTTCGAGCCGAGCATTGATTATGTCGTGGTCAAAACGCCGCGCTGGGCCTTCGAGAAATTCCCCGGCGCCGACGCCAGGCTCACCACGCAGATGAAATCCGTCGGCGAGGCCATGAGCATTGGCCGCACATTCAAAGAAGCGCTGCAGAAAGCACTGCGCTCGCTCGAGATCGGGCGCTCGGGGCTGGGCGCTGACTTGAAAGAAGCCACAACTGACACGCGCAAGATCCCGCGCCAGAAGTTGAAAGAGGGACTCATCGTTCCGGGCGTCGAGCGCATTTTCAATATCCGCCGCGCATTGCGCATGGGGATGACGCCCGCTGAAGTCAGCGCCTATTCGGGCATTGACCCGTGGTTCCTGGACAACATCCAGCAGATCCTCGAGTTCGAGGCGGATTTGCGCGAGCTGGGCTCATTGGAAAAACTCGACGCCGAAAACATGCGCGACGCCAAGCGCATGGGTTTTTCGGACGCGCAACTTGCGACCATCTTCAAGTGCAAGGACACGGACGTTCGCGAGCGCCGCAAAGAGCTGGGCGTGATTCCCGCGTACAAGATTGTGGACACCTGCGCGGGCGAGTTTGAAGCCAGGACGCCCTACTATTACTCGACTTACGAAGAGCAAACCGAGCTGCGTCCCAGCGCCAACAAGAAAGTCATGGTCATCGGCGGCGGGCCCAACCGCATCGGCCAGGGCATCGAGTTCGACTATTGCTGTGTTCACGCAAGCATGGCGCTGCGCGAGCTCGGCTACGAATCCATCATGGTCAATTCCAACCCGGAGACCGTGAGCACCGACTTTGACATTTCGAACCACCTGTTCTTCGAGCCGCTGACGTTCGAAGACGTGATGAACATTTACGAGGCCATGAAGCCGGTGGGCGTGATCGTTCAGTTCGGCGGGCAGACGCCGCTCAACCTCGCGCGCCGGCTGGCGGACGCGGGCGTGCCGATTATCGGCACGAGCGTGGATTCCATCGACGAAGCCTCTGACCGCGAACGCTTTGGCGTGCTTTGCAAGAAGCTCGGCATCAAACAGCCCAACGGCGCAACCTCTACCACGCGCCAGGGCGTGATCGAAGCCGCGCGCAAGGTGGGCTACCCCGTGCTCGTGCGCCCGAGCTTTGTGCTCGGCGGTCGCGCCATGGAGATCTGCTACGACGAAGCGGAGCTTGAACAGTTCGTGGGCCCCGCGCTGGAAGTCGCCGAAGGCCGGCCGGTGCTTCTCGACCAGTTCCTTGATGACGCGATCGAAGTTGACGTGGATGCCGTTTCAGACGGCGAGCAAGTTGTGGTCGCCGGCATCATGGAGCAGATTGAGTACGCCGGTGTACACAGCGGCGATTCCATGTGCAGCCTGCCTACGCACTCGCTTTCGGAAAGCGTGCTGCGCGACCTGCGCGAAACCACCGTCAAGCTCGCCAAGGCGCTCAAGGTGTGCGGCTTGATGAACGTGCAATACGCGATCAAGGACGGGCAGGTGTTCGTCATCGAGGTCAACCCGCGCGCCTCGCGCACGGTGCCCTTTGTGGCCAAGGCCATTGGCGCGCCCGTGGCCAAGATCGCCACCAAGTGCATGGCAGGCAAGAAGCTCAAAGAGCTTGGATTTGCGCAGGAAATCCTGCCGCGCCATTTCTCGATCAAGAAACCGGTGTTCCCGTTCAACAAGTTCCCCGGCGCAGACACGCTGCTCGCGCCCGAAATGCGCAGCACCGGCGAAGTCATGGGCATCGACGAGAACTTTGGCCGCGCCATGGCCAAGGCGCAGGCGGGCGCATCGCAGAAGCTTCCGCTCTCGGGCAAGGTGTTCATCAGCGTGAAGAATCGCGATAAGGCGAAAATCCCGCCGATCGCGCAGAAGCTGCATGAGCTCGGCTTCACGATTGTGGCCACCGGCGGCACGGCCAAGGCACTTGAAGGTGCAGGCGTGCCCGTGTTGCGCATCAACAAGATACAGGAAGGCCGGCCAAACGTGCTGGACATGCTGATCGACGGCGAGGTTGGACTGCTGATCAACACGCCCAGCGGCAAAGACCCGCGCACTGATGAAGCCGCCATGCGCAAGCGCGCGATCATGAAGGGCGTTCCCACCCTGACCACGATCAGCGCGGCTGACGCGGCTGTTCGCGCGATTGCGTCCATCAAGGGCAGCGAGGAAACAGTGCGACCGTTGCAGGAATTCAACAAGTGATTCGAGCCAACCGGTCAGCGAGGTGTGAGAATTCTCGCTTTCGATTGCCTTTGGTAATGAAGAAACTATGGTGAGTTTGGATGTCTGGTTTTGCGAGTTGCGCGACCCAATTCAGCAAGCAGGTGCATTGTGGCCAACAACGGCAAGAATAATCCGCTCAAACCCATCCTGCTCGTTGAGGACAACGACGACGATGTGGATCTGATTCTGCACGCGTTCAAGAAAACCAACCTTGCCAACGAAGTGGTTGTGGCGCGTGACGGGCAGCAGGCGCTGGATTTTCTGCGACGGGCGGGCGCTTATTCAAAGCGCCCCGAGATCAATCCCGGCCTGGTCTTGCTGGATCTCAAATTGCCGAAAGTTGACGGCCTGGAAGTCTTGAAACAGATCAAGGCGGACAAGCAATTCCGCACCGTGCCTGTGGTGGTCTTTACTTCCTCGCGCGAAGAACAGGACCAGATCGAGAGCTACAACCTCGGTGTGAACGCCTTTGTTGTCAAGCCGATGGATTTCAAGGATTTCATTGTTGCCATCGGCGAGCTGGGCCTGTTCTGGGCCGTTTTCAACGAAGCCCCGCCCGCGAAGTAAGTTCGGCGATTACCCCCTTGGGGGTGCAGGCACCACGCCAATGCCGATTCCGGTGATCGACCCCGGCGCCATGAAACCCAGTGATTTCACGGTGCCGCGCTTCAGCGACAACGTCCGCTCCTCATAGTCCCACTGGGCATGACCCTGCGCATCGCGCAGCGGCTTGCCGTCGGCGCCGAGCTTGAGCTCGAAATTGCCGTCCGCATCAAACTTGTAGCGCCGCAACACCAGCGTCAGGCTTTCGCCGGCTTTGCCAAACAGCAGCGCACTCTTGATTGAAATCAGATCAGCAACACGTTGGCCGTTGACCGACCAGATCACGTCGTGCTCCTTGATCCCGGCCTTGGCGGCGAGACTGCCAGCGAGCACCGCGTTGGCGACCACCACGCCTTCTGCCTTGGCCGCACTTACACCGCTCACGTTCTTGGCGATTTCGTTGAGCTGTGCAACGAGATCAGCCCAGCGAGCATCGCTGCGCGCCGTTGCCAGGTCAGGATCGCGCACTGCCAGGCCGATGTCGCCAAAGCCGGCCTCAAAAGCGCGCTTCAACAAAGCCATGCAGGCGTTGAGCCGCGCGTCGCGCTCTTTGTTCCTCACCGTCGCCGGCTGAGCGTTGATTGCGTACTCCAGCTCGTTGCGATGCGTATCGCTGTTTCCCAGGCGTTGAACCAACGCGGCCTCGTACTGCCCGGCCAGGCGCGCGCTGGCGCAGGCCGCGTCAAAGAAATCCGTGGCTGCGAGCTGCGGGCTGTCGATTTCCGCAATGAGCGCCAGGGCGTCGAGGCAGAAACCGCCGGCCGCCAGCGCGCGAAACACCTGCCATTTGAGTTCCGCCAGTTCAGTCTTCAGTTCGTCGGCCGCAGGCATCGAGCGTGCTTTTTCCAAGTCAGCCACCGCCTGGCGCAACAGCGCGACCCGTTGCTCCGTCGCGGCATCCGATGCAAGCGCGGCCTTCGCGCCCGCACGCCGGACAAAGTCGTGCGCTGAAACGACAACCTCACCGGCATTGAGGCGCGCCCGCGCTGCGTCAATGCCGCGTTCCGCCTCGGCCAGACTGAGGGAGTCATTGTAGTAATGGGCGCCATAGGGATTGTCGCGCTTCAGTTTGCTCAATACCTCGATGCTTCTCTGCCAGGCATCGCGCGCGGCCTGCGTGTTGCCGATTTCGAAGTACCGATCGCCCAGTCGGGCAAGCGAGTCGCCCAGGATAAGCGGCACGAGGAAATCAACGGTATTACATTCGTGGGCGCGCGAAATATCCGCCACTGCGGCTCGCAATGCGGCGGTCTTGGCCTGCTCATCCAGCGCGGGCTGAGGGCCGGTGGTCTGCGACATGGACGATGACTTGCGGCGCTGATCCAGTTGCAGGTGTGTGATGCCGCGGTAATACCAGGCCTGCCAGGCATTGGGGTCAAGCTCTATGGCGCGGGTGCATGAATTGATGGCACCCACCAGGTCGTCGTTGCCGAACTCCGATTGCGCACGCCAGGTATAGTTGCGCGGATCGCCGGGGTTCAGGCGCGAAGCATTGGTCAGGTCGTGGATCGACTCCCAGAAACGGCCCCGGTTGCGCTCCAGCATCCCGCGCAACGTGAATGCCTCAGCGAACTCGGGATTGCAACTGATGGCGCGCGTGTAGTCGTCAATGGCGCCCTTCAAATCGCCCATGTACGACTTGGCTTCACCCCGGTAGGTCCAGGTCTGGGCTCGGCGCGAGTCAAAGTCCAGCGCGATCGAGAAATCTGCCAGCGCCCCGTTGAGATCTCCGCCATCGCGCCGGCACAAGCCGCGCGCGATATAGGGCGTGGGATTGCGCGGGTCGAGGTCAACACTGCGCGTGAAATCAACGAGGGCGCGGTCAATATCGCCCATCTGCCTCAGGCAATTGCCGCGCGCCACAAGCGCCCGGGCCAGCTGCGAACTGTTCATTTCAATGGCGGCGCTGAGATCCTGAAGCGCCCCGTCAAGATCACCCTTGGCGCGTCTGGCAAAAGATCGGGCGATCAGCAGCAGGTCCTGTTTTGGGTCAAGGGCCAACCCGCTGGTGCAATCAGCGATCGCGCCCTCGAAATCGCCGCGTGCGCGACGGGCCAGTGATCGTTTGTGGAACTCCGTGGCTGTGGCCGGCTTGAGCGCGGACAATGGCAGCGGCACGAGCGCGAACTTCTTTTCAACGCTCTCCCAGATGTAATTGAACCGGTAGCGCCCGATTTCGGCCAGGGGCTCAAAGGCCTCGGGGCTGCGCGTTTCGCACAGGGCCAATGCGCACTCAACCAGCAGTTCCGGCTCCTTGATGACCGGCAGGAACCTGGCCAGCACGGGCACGGACTCCGAGGGCAGATCGATCCGCCCGAGTACTCTAAGCACCAGGCGCACGGTGTCGTACTCGGCCGCCGTCCACTCATTGTTGCCCGCTTCCGCGCGCTTCTGCATGGGTGCCAGCGCCTGGTCCAGCAAAGCCACAGTCTGGTGATCTCGAAACGACGCAAGTTGTTCAACATTGTCCGCCAGTGTCGGCGCTTCCTTCGGGCGCTCAGGTCGCTGTAACCCGGCCGCAACATCCGCCAACGCCGCCTCAATCGCGGCGCGGTGCACGCCCAGCAGGCGCTTGCCCGCATCAAGCACTGCCTGCTTCTCGCGCTGGTTTTCAATGCTGGTGACTCCACCGAGAATGTAGGCGCTGAGGGCAAAATCGCCGCTGTAAACAGACAACTTTGCGGTGAGGATACGCGTGCGTTCAAGTTCGCGCGCATCGGCCGAAACGTCAATTCCCGCTGCCTCGGGAAGTGAAGCCGTATCCGCGCCGGCCAGCAGGGCAAGCAGGTTTTCTTTGGCGAAAATGTAGCCCACAAGAGACGCCAGCAGCACCTGGTTCTCACGCAGTTCAGCCGCGCCCGGGGTTCGGCCTTCGGGGCTGCTTTCGTAGCGTGCAACGCGCTCGCGGGCGTCGTCAGAGAGCGGGCCGAGACGAATGCTCTCCGAGGTCTTGCGCAGGGCCTTGATAGTGTGCGCGCGTTCGCGCAGTTCCTGCTCACGCCGTTTCTGCGCGGCCGTTGTCAGTTCGCGTTCACGCTGCTGTTCGCGCTGCGCCGCTTCAAGCGCCAAGGCCGCCGTGTCGCGCGCTTCTTCCGCGCCGCGGCGCGCGGCCTGGGCCAACACGGTTTCATTGAGCAGGGTGCCCGCCGCATACATGCCGCCCGCGAGCACCAACAACGCACCAATGGCGACCACGGCTACGGTTGCCTTGTTGCGTTTGATGTAGCGCGTAACGAGCTCGCGCGCGGAATATTGGTAAACGGAAAGGCTGCGCCCCTCTCGGAAAGCCTGCACCTGGAGAGAAAACTCCATGGCGCTCCGAAAACGATCCTTTTTGTCGCGGGCCATGGCCCTTTCGCACACGGCCACCAGTTCGCGCGGCGCGAACTTGTTTTTGCCCTGAATGGGCGCAGGCGGCGAAGTCAGCATCGCCTGAAGCACCAGGCCCGCCGTGGGCCCCTCGTAGGGCGGCGTACCCGCGAGAATTTCATAGAGCACGCTGCCCAGAGAGTAAATGTCGCTCTTCTCGTCCACTTCCTCTTGATCGCCCCGGCCCTGTTCAGGCGGCATGTAGGCCGGTGTACCAATGATGTAACCGTCCTGGGTCTTGCTGGCGTCAGCGGATTCGCGCAGCGAGTCACTGATGTTGCGCTCCCTGGGCCTGTTCTTGACTGCGAAGTCCTTCTGGTTCTTCACGCGCGCCAGGCCCCAATCAAGAAGCATGGTCTCGCCGAAGTCGCCGAGCATGACGTTCTCGGGCTTGATGTCGCGATGGATCACTCCGCGCGAATGGGCAAAGGCAATTGCATTGCACATGGCCACAAAGGCATCGAGCAGCTTCAGGCGTTCCTGGTTCTTTTGTTCGTCGGAGAGTTTTTCGTCCTTTCGGATTTCGCGCAGTCGCGCAGCCATGGTTTTCCCGCGCACATACTTCATCGTGTAGTAAACGCTGGAGTCGTCGCGCTCGCCGATTTCATACACCGGCACAATATTGGGGTGCTCAAGCTGCCCGGTCACCTTGGCTTCGCGCAGAAAACGCTCGCCGGTTTCGTCGGTTTCTGCGCCGCCCGCGCTGCCCATGGCGCGCGTGCCGCCGCTGACCAGTTCCGGCAACAGCTCTTTGAGCGCAACGTCGCGCCCCACATCCAGGTCGCGCGAAAGAAGGATGCGGCCCATGCCGCCGCGCGCGAACTCGCGCTTGATCTCATAGCGCGCGGCATCCTGCACCAGCCGCGAACGAATGGGCGCTGCGCCGCCCGGCCCACCGCCCCCGCCGCCTTCAAGGGAGAGCAGAGTGCGCGTATCAAGCGAGATGCCGGACTGCGGCGCTTCCTCGGGAAACTCCAGAGACA
>Ga0154020_10010018_pt1 | contig 10872 bp, 5 predicted proteins | sample Klosneuvirus_201_FD_109709 | JGI IMG/M metagenome (GOLD analysis project Ga0154020, IMG submission 109709) | Active sludge microbial communities from wastewater, Klosterneuburg, Austria - Klosneuvirus_20160825_MG | ecosystem: Engineered > WWTP > Aerobic digester > Activated sludge | place...
CTGCTCGTTCTTCGCTCCGACCTGAGCGTCGGCTGACCCGTGTACTCCCGTCTTGTCGGCTGCCACTTGAGCCTTGGCGTCTCCGCTCACCGTCGTGTTTCCGACCTTGGCATCCGCGTGCGCGTCGGCGCCGGCATGAGCCTTCACGCCCTCTTTGCTGTCGGCAGACACTCCAGCTTCGGCGCCCGCTTTGACGTTGGCAGGACCGGCCTTGCCCTCTGCGGTGGCATTTACGCCAGCCTCGGCATGGCTGCCCTTTTCGTCGGCATGAACCTTGGCGCCGGCCTCAGCCTTGACGTCCATCCCGCCGACCTTGGCTTCGGTCTTGGCGTTGACATTGGCATCGACCGAGCCTTTGGCGCCCTTCTCGTCGACGCGACCCTTCGCCGCTGCGTCGGCATGCACGTTGACCGGACCGGCCTTCACATCTGCCTTGGCCGCGACCTCGCCTTGAGCGTGACCTTTGACTCCATCTTTACCGACGGAGACAGCTGCATCACCCTTGGCTTCGGCCTTGACCGGACCGGCTTCCGCTTTGGCACTGCCGCTGGCCGACGCTTTGACGCCGTCTTTGCCTGCAACGGCATCCGCCGAGACCTTTCCGCTCACCGGCACGCCAGCGATGTTCTTCTTGAACTGGCCCTCGACGTGAGCATGGATGCCGTCCTTGCCGACCGTCACTTCGGGTTTGAAGTTGTCGACTCCGGCCTTGCTCGCGACCTTGCCTGCTTCCTTGGCGGCCTCACCAGCAGCCTTGCTCGCAGCCTTCTCGGCATTCTTGGCAACTTCGCCCGCAGCCTTCTCGGCATTCTTGGCAGCGCTCTTGGCAGCATCCTTGGCAGCCTCGGCAGCGCTCTGTACTCCACCTTTGGCAGCGTCGGCAGCACCTTTGGCAGCACCCTTGGCAGCACCCTTGGCAGCCTCTGAAGCGCCCTTGGCAGCAGCCCCACCACCACCCTTAGCAGAAGCCGCGGCCTGTTTCGCTGCACTCGGTGAGGCTGCACCCTTTGCCCCCGACGAGTGCTTCGAGCGCGGTGGCGTCGGACCCGCCCCATTGAGCGCCAGCCCTTCATGAGCGATCTCGATCGTCTCGATCGCGATCTCGCTCTTGCCGGCATCCCAGTCTGGCGCTTCCCACTTGCAGACCCAGGCGTTGGTGAAGGTCCAAGTAGCGACGGGCGCCCCGCCGGGCCCCATCTGGATGATCGCACCGTCAAATCGTTTCAGATCGCCGGCGGTGTCACTGATGAAGCGCTGGCGCTTTCGCCACATCTCGGGGCCCGCCGACCCCTGCTTCAGCACGATGTTAGGGTTTTTGGTCCGTCCGACGAGCTTGTGCTCGGCGGCGTTCCACCCACCTTCCGACAGCGGCACCACTTCTGCCTCGGACTTGAGGCCGGTAGCGGAGCGGAAGTGAGCGAATCGTTCGCCCTCGATCTCGACGACGAAATAGTAGACGCCATACGCTTCCCTGCGCTGACCCGTCTTGGCCATTGCACTTACTCCCAGTTGAATCGATCTGGTTATCGGCATCCGCTCGCAAAGGTGCTTGTGCCCCGCTGGTCCGGCCTGCTTGCGATGCGGCTAAGTCCGTTAGATGACACAAATTATGAGACCAGAATTACAAAATAATAACAGGTTCTCAGTCGGGACGCGGATGTTCGGATCAACCGTCAACATCCCCAGCATCCGGGCTTGCCGACTCCGGACAGGCGAGCGGCGAATCGGCCCCGACATCGGGGTCACAGGGAACCAGCGCGCGCAGTGGTGGATCGGGCGGACCATCCTCACGCGTGCAGGACCCCAGGCCGTATACGAGCAGCGCGCACAGACACAGTCCAACAAGCCTCACTTGGTTCCTCCGAAGTCGATGGGAATCGCCAGTCGCGCAAACACCGAGCGCGGCGCCGCATAGGAGCTCCCAACGAACGCATTGCCGATTCGGTACGCATAGTGGGAATCGAGCAGGTTGACAATGTCGATCGCGATCCGGGGGCGCAGCGGAAGCTGATCAAAGGAGTACTGGAGCGTTGCATCAAAGCGAAGGTGCTGCGGCACTGTTTGATCGTTGCTCGGACCGGTCCGTAACCCTGAGCCGTAGGCCGCCATCACCGTCGCCGAGGCACCGCTGTGCTGGATGGTCAGTCCCGCGTTGGCCGTCCACGTCTGTGCATGATCGAGCGTCTGCCACTCAGTCTCCGCAAGCTGCTCTGGTGAAAACAGGAACTTGGCGGAGGAGATTCCCTGTCCCTGCGCGATCAGCCAAGTCGCATTCACAAAGCCAGTCAGGTAGTCGCGAAACACCAGATCCGCAGACAGCTCGACACCGACGGTACGGCCTCGCTCAAAATTGTAGGAGCCGATGAGGTTTGTGGCGCCAAGCGCAATGTTGTCAAACTGATGAAGGGAGAACCTTCCCCAGCCAGTGACTCCGAGCTTGAGCTTTTTCCACAGACGCGCCGAAAGTCCCAGCTCGCCATAGAATGCGGTCTCTGCTTGGATGTCATAGGGAACGCTCTGATCAGGAGCGACCACCCCCAGTACCCGCGCGGCATTCCCGAGATCGAGCGGTGGCGGCGGCTGAAACAGAACGCCGACAAAGACTCTGCCAATCAGGTCCTTGAGGAAGGCCAGCGAAGCACCCAGGCGCGGACTGATTCCCCACTGATCGCTGGATTTTCCGTCGGCCAGCATGACGTGCTGGAGATCGAAGCGGACTCCGTACTGAAGTCCCAAGCGACCATACTCAAAGCGATCTTGAAGGTACAGTCCGCCGGACAGAGCGCTGGTGCGATCGGTTCCTGCTTGCGACAGAGCAACTCCTCCCATCGCAGAGACATCGTCCCTGGTGTACTGCACGAAGTCGGTCGCGCCGCGCAGATAGTTGAGCTGCATTCCTGCTTTGAGTAGGTGATTGCCCGCGCTCAGCGAGTAATGAACCACCGCACCACCATGATCCGCGCGCCGCGTCACATCACTGACAATCGAGCCAGGATCGGCGAGCGCTCCGAGCGAATGTTCTGGATCGGCAGCGAGGGCTCCGAAGGACAGCTTGTAATAAGGAGCGATCTGGAGCTGCCCTCTTTTCCCAAAGGAGTGGACCCAGGACAACGTCAAGAACAGCTCGTGCTCTGTCTCTGTGGCATCGCTGTCATGGGGGACATAGGAGCGCGACTCATTGCCATAGGAATCGAGCGGTCGCACCAGATCGGGATGAAGCGGGTCGAGCGGCACCACCGTCGGGTCGAGCGGAATCTCAAAGCGATTTTTGGCGTAGTTGGCAAACAGCTCGATGCGATCACGCTTGCTTGGGGCGTAGTCCAGACGAGCGAACATCCGGGCGTTGTGACCATCATCATGCAGGATGGGAGTGATGGCGGGCGCGTCGAGCATGCGCTGCGACTGCATAAAACTACCGCCCACAAAGAACGCAAACGGACCAGAACCCCAGGACAGATAGCCGCTGGACTCGATGGTCTGAAACGATCCGTAGCGGAGCTGAAACAGTCCGTCTAGCTCGCTGGCGCCCCGTCTGGTATTGACGTTGACGACGGCGGCCAGGCGATTCCCAAACTCTGCCGGCATTCCGCCCGTGATGACTTCCAGCGAGTCGATCAAGCGGACCGGCAGCGCCTGCGCAAACAGATTCCCCACCGAATCAGGAATGGGAATGCCATCGATCTGATACTGGATGTTGGCGTGATTGCCACGCGAGTAGACATTCCCAAACGCGTCCTGCACAAAGCCAGGCTGGGTCGTCACCACCTCGGTGATGGGACGATCTTCTCCCTTGGGAAGCGCCTTTAGAGTCTCTCTGCTGAGCGCGATCACCGAGCCGACTGCGCGGGTGGGCGGAGTCACTTCCCGCTGCTCCACGATCACCGCCACGGCATGTTTGGCGACGCAAAATAGCTCGACTTCCGCAATCGCAGACGAGCTGGCAAGGACGCGCTGCTTGGTCTCTGCACGCCCCGGAGCTTTGGCCTTGACGTCGTACTCACCGAACGGAACGCCAGGAAACGAAAAAGAGCCATCGGCAGTCGTTCGGGTCTCGCGCAGGAGCTTGCCACGACGGTCATATAGTTCAACGGTTGCACCCTCAACCGGCGTCAGGACTTCATCGCGGACTGCGCCCTGGATCACGGTGTCGACCGTGGCAAGAGCCGGAGCCGCATTCAGGACCACCGCAGCAAGCGCTGCTGAGCAGAGACCGTGCCTCATCTGATACTGACTCCCCAAACCTGAATCCTAGATGCCATTTTCTTGCAACTATGGCGACCCATGTGTCCGCCGACCCGTAGAAACCATAGCTGAATCGCCGGTCTATTTGCAAGTAACTTGCGTTTACTAGGGAGTCTACACGGCGCAGGATTGAGCACAGTTCCGCAGCATCGCGGCGCAGCAAACAGCGTCCGGCTGAAAATGGGGAGGTGTGGGAGAGTCTGGGAATGGACGTGCTTGGTCGGCACTCCGAGCTTGGCCGTTACTCCGCCTGCGCTTCTGCGACACCTTCACGACCTTCGGCAGCCAAAAACTGATCTTTGTCACCGCCCTTGCCGCCAATCGAGACATGCAGATCGATGATCGCACTGCGGACGCGCTGCATCAGGAGGTCACGATCGTCCGCCGTCAGGCCTGCGGTGGGAATTGGCTCTCCCATCACGATGTCGACCTGGCCGGGACGCACAAACGGACTCCCAGGAACGATGATGTTGATGCTGCCGTTGATCGCAACCGGAACGATCGGAACGCCAGCTTGCAGCGCGAACATAAACGGTCCCTTCTTAAACGGGAGTATCTTGCCATCCTTCGAGCGAGTTCCTTCCGGATAGACCAGAATCGGAATGCCGCTGCGAATCTTGTCACAGGCTTCCCGAAGACTCGAAAGCGCCTGCTCGCGGTTGCGGCGATCCACAAAGATCATTCCGGTCACGGTCATGTACCAGCCAAGGAACGGAATCGACTGGAGGATCTTCTTGGCAATAAAGCGGAGGTTTACCGGAACATGAATGAACGCGCAGACAATGTCGAACATCGACTGGTGGTTCATCATAAAGATGTACGGCATGCCGGGCTGTGGCACAAAACCGGTATGTTGGGTCAGCGTACATCCCGAGATGGCGGCAGCTCCGGGGCTCCAAAAACGACGCGCCCAGGACAGCGGGGTATGCGGGTCCCGTCGGAAAACTAGACCATAGAGGATCGCCGATGACATCCAAAACAGCGACCATGGCGCAAAGCCAACCCACTTGAGCACATCTACAAGGTCCCGGTCGATGCGACGCATGACGGCCCATCATACGCAACTGAAAATTCTATGATCAAGAGATCGCTTCATCGGTTCACGGTTGAGACCGGTACAGCGTCGGCAGGCTAAACACAAGGCGGTTGTAGTAGCAGAAAGAACTCGCTATATGCGTCTGGATTGCGCGATGGTTCTAATTTCGGACTGCAAAAGTTGTAATATCCACAGGCTTCTAATTTCGGACTGCAAAAGTTGTAATATTCACCAGGAAGAGAGAGTTCTGTGGCAACCCCAAAAGCAGCAAAACAAACCGCCCAGAAGACTACTCCGAAGACTGCTCCGCAGCCTGTTCTGGAGCCCGCTGAGCAGCGTGATCAACAGCCTGCCCAGAAGCCTGCACAGCCCGAGCGGGACGTCAACCCGACGGCGTTGGCTCCCCCAGAGAACGCGAGCGAGGGGCCTCCTGTTGTCGGAATCGGTGCTTCGGCAGGCGGACTGGATGCGTTCGAGCACTTCTTCCGCGCGTGTCCGCAGGACTCTGGTCTGGCGTTTGTGCTGATTCCGCACCTCGACCCAGAGCATGAGAGCATTCTGACCGAGATCCTCCAGCGCACGACCAAGATGCCGGTGATCGAGGCGGTGGATCAGCTCCGAGTCGCTCCCAATCATGTCTACGTCATTGCTCCCAACCGCGAGATGACGATTGTGGGAGGCGTGCTCCGACTCTCCATTCCGGATCAGCCGCGTGGCCAGCGGATGCCGATCGATGGATTCTTCCGTTCCCTGGCAAAGGATCAAGCAGAGCGTGCGATCGGAATCATCCTGTCTGGCATGGGGATGGACGGGACGCAGGGACTGCGCGCCATTTTCGGAGCCGGAGGTCTGTGTCTGGTACAGAAGCCATCGACGGCAAAGCATGATGGGATGCCGCTGTCCGCCATCGCTTCGGGGGTCGTGACGCATATCCTCACGGCAGAGGAAATGCCGGCTACGCTCCAGACGCTGACTCACGAACCGGACTTTTCGCACCGCCTACCACGCATCCTGCCGAGCGATCTGGTGAGCGGCATGAATCAGATTCTGCTCCAGGTTCGCGCGAGCACCGGACACGACTTTTCGCACTACAAGCAGAGCACCATCAGCCGTCGCATTGCTCGACGAATGACGCAGCACAACATCGAAGACTGGACGACGTATGCGAGCTACCTCAAGTCCAATCCGGCGGAGGTGCAGGCGCTTTTTAAGGAGCTGCTCATCAACGTCACCAGCTTCTTTCGCGATCCAGAGGCCTTCGTGGTGCTCAAGCGCCAGGTGCTGCCGGCGCTGCTGGCCAACAAGCCTGCAAACTACGCCTTCCGCGTGTGGGTGGCTGGCTGTGCCACCGGCGAAGAAGCGTACTCGATTGCGATCGTGCTTCAGGAGCTTTTGGATGAGCTGAGCGAAAAACAACAGCCCGCGTTTTCGATCCAGATCTACGCCACCGATCTGGATGATGATGCGATCGCGGTTGCACGCAAAGGAATCTATCCGCTGCACATCGCTCAGGACATGACGCCCGAACGCCTGCAGCGGTTTTTCCTCAAAGAGGGCGCTGGCTACAAGGTTAAAAAGGAGATCCGCGAGATCGTCATTTTCGCCGTACAGAATGTGATCAAAGATCCTCCGTTTACGAAGCTGGATCTGCTGAGTTGTCGCAACCTGATGATCTATCTGGAGCCCGATCTTCAGAACCAGCTGATTCCCAAGTTTCATCATGCGCTCAAGCCCAACGGAGCGCTGTTTCTCTCGGCGTCCGAGAGCATTCCCAATCATCCGGAGCTGTTCTCTCCGCTCGACCGCAAGTGGAAGTTCTATCGCAGAAACCATGCTGTCCCATCTAGCTACGCCATGCTGATCAGCGAGTCTGTTGTCCCCACAGACAAAGTCGGAAGAACCGCGAGCGCCACCGTGTTAAACAAACCCAAAGTCAGCAATGTGGCCGATCTAAGCCATCGTGCGCTGCTCCAGTCGTACGCCCCACCGTCGGTGACCACCGACATTTTGGGAAACATCCTCTTTGTGCACGGGGACACCGGCAGATACCTTCGTCCGGCCCCCGGACCTGTCACTACCAACGTGGTCGAGATGGCGCGCGAAGGACTCCATCTGGAGCTACGAACGGCTGTGCTACGCGCTGCAAGTGAAGGTGTGCCGACTCTCAATCATGAGGTGTTGGTGCAGCTGGAGAGTGGGCTTTCGTTGGTGCGATTCAGTGTGCGGGTCCTTCCCGGCCAGGCGGTGGGCGCGAGCGTCGAAGAGAGTCTGCTCCTTCTGTCCTTTCAGGATGTCCCCGCTTCCGAACAGCCAGCCGTCAAACGCGGTCGCAGAAAGCTCGGTCCCACCGGGGTCGAGGCGGGCCGAGTGGCGCAGCTGGAACAGGAGCTGAGCTACGCAAAGGAACACCTCGAAGCGACCATCGAAGCGCAGCAAGCCGCAACCGAAGAGCTCAAATCGATCAATGAGGAGCTACAGTCCACCAACGAGGAACTACAGTCTTCCAATGAAGAGCTGGAGACCTCAAAGGAGGAGATGGAGTCGCTCAATGAAGAGGTGCTAAACGCCAACGCCGAGCTAAATGCCAAGATCGAGCAGCTCTCGGGCGTTCAGAACGATATGAAGAATCTGTTCGATAGCATCAGCACGGGGGTTCTGTTTCTCGACCACCAGCTGCTGATCCGGCGCTACACGCGCGAGGCGGTGAAGATCTTCCCGCTGATTCCTGCCGATGTAGGAAGACCCCTGGAAGACATCAAGTCAAACCTGATGGGCGACGAGCTTTTTCCGGAGCTACAGTCCGTCCTCGATACGCTGATTCCGTGCGAGCGTGAGGTGCAGACGATCGATGGGACGTGGTATCTGGCGCATGTGCAGCCGTACCGCACGATCGACAATGTGATTGAAGGGGTCGTGCTGTCCTTTACGGAAGTGACCGACTTTAAGCTCGCCAATGAAGCGGTGCGGAGAAATGGGTCGCTGCTGGAGACCGCCCAAGAGATTGCGCATCTGGGCAGTTGGGAACTCCACATCGCCTCCGGTCAGATGCAGTGGTCGGCGGAGATGTTCCGAATCTTTGGTTACCCCGCCATCACAACGACGATGACGCTGACGGACATTCTGAGGACCCTGTCTCCTTCTGATCGCGAACAGGTTACAGAGGCGATCCAGATGTCGGTGTCCTCGCAAGTTCCCTATGATCTGCAACATCGAATCACCCGACCGGATGGCACCCCCAGAGACGTTCACGCACGCGCCAGACCGGTGGTCGAAGCGGATGGCAGAGTGACCAGGCTGATTGGCTGCACGCTCGATGTGAGTGAAATGCGACAAACGTTGGCTAGCGGGGATGACAAGCCGTCGCGTGAGAGCGTACAATTTCCACCATGACGCCACCTGATCCCAAGCCGCCGCCCGACCCCGAGCTTCGTGCTGCGGCGCTGGATCGACTGGCCAAGCAGAACTCACGCGGGCTGCCAAGCGAGCAGGCAGTGCGTCTCAGTCATGAGCTCTTGCACGAGCTACAGGTGCATCAGATCGAGCTGGAGATGCAAAACGAGGCGCTGTCCCAAGCCCAACATGCACTAGAAAGGTCGCGCGATCGCTACTTCGATTTGTACGACTTTGCGCCGATTGGCTATCTGTCCTTAAACCTCCAGGGACTGATCGCAGAGATCAACCTGACTGGGGCCTCGCAGCTTGCTGAACAGCGATCGGATCTGCTCGGCAGGCGCTTCGCTTCCTTCGTGGTGTCCGACGAGCGGGATCGCTTCCACCGCTACTTCCTGCGGAGTGAACGACCACCGGTACGAGGCACGGTGGAGTTTACGCTACGGCGCCGGGATGGCAGTACCTTTTCCGCGCAGCTGGACTATGCGCTGACCAAGCGCAGCGGTGATTGCAGTGCGATCCGGATCGCGGTGACCGATGTCAGTGAACGGAAGCGAACAGAGAGCGAGCTGGCGCAGCATCGCCTTCACCTCGAAGAGCTTGTGCTGTCGCGAACGCAGGAGCTTTCCAAGGCCAAGGACGCAGCCGAAGCGGCCATTCGAGCCAAGAGCACTTTCCTCGCCAACATGAGTCACGAGCTGCGGACTCCCATGACCGTCATCATTGGCTTTGCGCGCATCTTGCAGAAACAGATTCAGACTCCGCAGTATCAGGATTATCTGGACAAGCTCAGCGACGCGGCGCAGCACCTGCTTCAGCTTATCAACAGCCTGCTTGAGCTCAGCAAGGTGGACGCGGGGACTGTAACGCTGGATGAGCAGCCGTTTCATGTACGACAGGTGACTGCACGGGCGATTCTCCTGCTCCGCGAGCGAGCGACCGCCAAGGGTCTGGACATCCACCATCACATCGCGAGCAATGTCCCCGAGCTGCTGTGCGGTGATGCGCTGCGGGTGGAAGAGATTCTGCTCAATTTGCTCGGCAATGCGATCAAGTTCTCTGAGTCTGGTGAGATCGAGATCTCCGTCGGCGTGGTGGAAGACAGTCCCGATTCGGTGCTGCTGCGGATCGATGTCACGGACTCCCAAATCGACGAGGAAACGAGCCGCGGCTACGGAGGCAGAGATCTTGGGCTTGTACGCGCCAAGCAGCTTGCCGCGCTGATGGGCGGTGAGGTGGCCATTACAAGTGAGCTGGGATATGGGAGCACGTGCTTCGTAACGCTGCGTCTGCGCCATGTTTCCCTGCCTGCGGAGGAAGCCGCTCCAGAGTCTCTGCCCACTCCTGATCCGGCGGCGCAGAAGCTCGCGCAGACGTATCACCACACGCGGATTCTGCTGGTGGAAGACGATCCGATGAATCGGGAAGTGACGCAGCTCCTTCTGGAAGGAGCCGGACTGCTCGTCGACGTGGCCAGCAATGGACAGCAAGCGGTGGCGCAGGTAAAGGAATCCGACTATGCGCTCATCCTCATGGATCTACAGATGCCGATCCTGGGGGGTCTGGACGCGGCCCGGCTCATCCGCTCGCTGCCGGGAAAGGCCAAGGTTCCGATCATCGCGCTGACGGCCAATGCCTTTGAAGAAGATCGCACGGAGTGTCTGCGGGCCGGAATGAGTGACCATCTGGCCAAGCCGGTTCCTCCAGAGCTGCTCTATCAAACGGTGCTCGATGCGCTGCAGCGGTCGGGCTAGAGGGCCATGGGCTGCTGGCTTGCGTGATATAGTGAGCCTCTCTCGGCGAAGCAGCTGGGCTGCGAGGTGATTTGAGTCATGGCCGGTACCTGTGCGCGCGACGGAACGACCTCGAAGCGGACGACTCACCGACGATGGCTCGTCGGCCCTGCCATTGTCCTCGGTCCGCTCTTGCTGACGGGCTGTGGACGCGGCCAAAACACCAGCACGCGCGTCTGTTCCGAAGGCGGCTTTTGCTGGCAGCGTCCGACTCCCCAAGGGAACTCGCTGCACGCTCTGTCGGGACTAAGCGCCCGCTACATCTGGGCGGTCGGCGATCGCGGCACCATCCTCCACTACGACGGCCAGGGCTGGACCTCCTCGCCAAGCGGCACGAGCCTCAACCTCCACGGCGTCTACTGTCTGGGTCCGCGCGATACCTGGGCCGTCGGTGAAGAGGGCGTCGCGCTC
>Ga0154020_10010019_pt1 | contig 10872 bp, 9 predicted proteins | sample Klosneuvirus_201_FD_109709 | JGI IMG/M metagenome (GOLD analysis project Ga0154020, IMG submission 109709) | Active sludge microbial communities from wastewater, Klosterneuburg, Austria - Klosneuvirus_20160825_MG | ecosystem: Engineered > WWTP > Aerobic digester > Activated sludge | place...
GTAAAATTCGGGCATGACTTTCGCCGAACTCAAGCAACGCGCCGACCGCTACGAAAAGCTGATGCGGCTGGACAAGCCGATCGGCACGCTGCTGCTGCTGTGGCCGACGCTGTGGGCGTTGTGGGTCGTGACCGGCGGCCGGCCGCACTGGATGCTGGTCTGGATCTTCGCCCTGGGCACGCTCTTGATGCGTTCCGCCGGCTGCGTCATCAACGATTACGCCGACCGCGATTTCGATCCGCATGTCGAACGCACCAAGGACCGGCCGCTGGCGGCGCGCACGGTGTCCGTGCGCGAGGCGCTGACGCTGGCCGCGGTGCTGGTGTTCTGTTCCTTCCTGCTGGTGCTGCCGATAATCCGCCAGGTCTGGTGGCTGACGCTGATCGCGGTGTTTCTCGCCGCGAGCTACCCCTTCACCAAGCGATTTTTCGCTTTGCCGCAGGCCTACCTCGGCGTCGCCTTCGGCTTCGGTATTCCGATGGCGTTTGCCGCCGCGACCGGCGAAGTGGGCATGATCGGCTGGACGATGCTGGTCGCCAACATCTTCTGGGCGCTGGCCTACGACACCGAATACGCCATGGTCGACCGCGTGGATGATCTCAAGATCGGCATCCGCACCGCCGCCATTACCTTCGGCCGCTTCGACGTGGTCGCGGTGATGTTCTGCTACGCGGCGACGCTGGGCATCCTGGCGGCCATCGGCTGGCAGTTGCGCTACGGTGCCCTGTATTACGCCGGGCTGGCCGCCGCCGCCGCGCTGGCGGGCTATCACTACCTGCTGATTCGCGGGCGCAGCCGTGAAGGCTGCTTCGCCGCCTTTCGCCACAACAAGTGGTTTGGCGCGGCGATCTTCGCCGGCATCGTCGCCGAACTCAATCTGCGCCCCTGGCTGTTGCAGTAATCAGGGCGCTGCCCGTGCGCTGCTTGCCGCAATGGCGGTGGTGAGGGCGGCGCGCAAGCGGGCTGGCTTGATGGGCTTGTGCAGCATGATGAGGCCGGCTTCCGCGGCGGCCTGCAGCGTGTTCTGGCTGGTGTCGCCGGTGACGAGTAGTGCCGGCAGGCCGGTGCCATGGCGTTCGCGCAGGATGGCGATGGCGTCGATGCCGTTGCCCGTTCCCGGCAGGCCCATGTCCGAGATGACGGCGTCGAGCGTGGCGTGGCGGGTGCTGGCCAGGGCGTCGGTGACGGAGCCGGCGGTGATCACTTCGCAGCCCCAGCCTTGCAGCAGCGCGCCCATGCCGGTGCGGATGGCTTCCTCGTCGTCGACCAGGAGCACCCGGCGGCCGCGGAGGTATTTCTCGATCGGGGCGCTTTCCGCATCGCTCGGCGCCGCGGTGACTTTGTCGTCCGGTGTCGCCAGGGGGACCGACACGGCGAAGCAGCTGCCGCGCTTAGGCGCCGAGCGCAAAGCCAGCGGATGTCCGAGCAGGCGCGCCACGCGCTCGACGATGGCGAGGCCGAGGCCGAGGCCCTGCTTCCGGTCCCTGGCCTTGTTGTCGACCTGGTAGAACTCGGCGAAGATCGCCGCATGCTGGTCTTCGGCAATGCCGATGCCGGTATCGAACACTTCGATCCGCAATTGCCCCCGGCACCGCCGGCAGCCCATCAGGACGCGTCCCGCCGGCGTATAGCGGATTGCGTTGGACAGCAGGTTGCGCAGTACCTGGCCGAGCAGCGTCGGATCGCTCCTGATGACCGCCGAGCAGGGCATGATGCGCAGCCGCAGTCCCTTGTGCGAGGCCAGCGGCGAGAACTCGCGCGCCATTTCGTCGAGCAGAGCCTGCACCGGAAACGGGCGGCAATCGGTCTTGATGACGTTGGCGTCAAGCTTGGAGACATCGAGCAGGGCGCCGAGCAGCATGTTCATGGCGTCAGCGGACTGGCGGGCGTTGGACAGCAGCTCGGCGCCGCGCGGGGAGTGCGGCTCGCCGTCGAGCAACTCGTGGAAGATCGACAGCGCCTGCATCGGCTGGCGCAGGTCGTGGCTGGCGGCGGCGAGAAAGCGCGCCTTGGCCTGGTAGGCCTGTTGTGCGACGTCGCGCTGCAGAGCCACCTCCCTGGCCAGCGCCTCGTTGCGGAAACGCAGTTGCTGGACTTCGATGAATATCCGGTTGCGCTTGTGCGCCTGCCACAAGGTCATCGGCAGGAACACCAGCAGCATCAGGCCGAGGATGGTGTGCAGGCTGTCGCCGACGGTCAGCAGCCACAGCGTGGGCGGGGCGATCGAGCCGAGGATGTAGCCGCGCGACGGCGGCAGATAGGAAAACCCTTCGGAAGCGCTGCTCGCCGCCGAGACGGTGATGACGGTGAGGATCGCCAGCTGGGACATGGTCGGCGCGTGCATCAGCATGGCGGTGTTGGCGAAGCCCCAGCAGATGCCGGACGCCGCGCCGGTGATGTCCTGGGGGCGCCCCCACTGCTGCGCGCTGCGAAGCCCCGGCGTGCGGCGGTATTGCCAAAACAGCCAGCCGCGCGCCAGGGTGACCAGGTAAAGGGTGCCCAGCGCCGGCAGCCAGGTCCAGGTCGGGACGCCGTCATGCACCATGTAGACCAGCAGGCTCATCACCGCCGCGCCGGCGATGTTCTGGGCGTTGGCCTCGCTGTAGAACGCCCGGATCTGTTCAGCCTGGACAACGGTGCGTTCTTGTTCGGAAAGGAATTCGTGGGACATTGCGTGATGCCGGCGCGCCGGCTTTTCAAAGTAGCGACACTGTAGTCGAAAAGTCGCCGATCGGTGGCGACCGCGACGCCGTGTCGCGGGCGCCGACTTTTCCAGGATGGGGTGCGGGCGGTTAGAATCAAAAATTATGTCAGGCTCCTTCCCATGAAATATTCCGATCTGCGCGATTTCATCGCCCAGCTGGAAGCGCTGGGCGAACTCAAGCGCGTCGCGGTCGAGGTTGATCCTCATCTGGAGATGACCGAGATCGCCGATCGCGTGTTGCGCGCCGGCGGACCGGCGCTGCTCTTCGAAAAGCCCAAGGGACATTCGATGCCGGTGCTGGCCAACCTGTTCGGCACGCCGCGCCGGGTGGCGCTGGGCATTGCCGCCGGGGAAAGCGAAGAGACCGCCGACATCGACTGGAAGGGCCGCTTGCGCGAGGTCGGCGAACTGCTGGCCTGGCTCAAGGAACCGGAGCCGCCGAAGGGATTGAAGGACGCCTGGGAAAAGCTGCCGGTGCTGAAGCAGGTGCTCAACATGGCGCCCAAGCTGCTGAGTTCCGCGCCCTGCCAGGAGGTGGTATGGGAAGGCGGGGACGTCGATCTGGCGCGCCTGCCGGCGCAGACCTGTTGGCCGGGCGACGCCGCGCCGCTGATCACCTGGGGCCTGGTCGTCACGCGCGGGCCGCAGAAGCCGCGGCAGAACCTCGGCATCTATCGCCAGCAGATCATCGCGCCGAACAAGGTCATCATGCGCTGGCTCGCGCATCGCGGTGGCGCGCTGGATTTCCGCGAGCATTGCACAACGCATCCCGGCCAACCCTTCCCGGTGGCGGTGGTGATCGGCGCCGATCCGGCGACCATCCTGGCGGCGGTGACGCCGGTGCCCGACAGCTTGTCCGAATACCAGTTCGCCGGCCTGTTGCGCGGGGCCAAGACGGAAGTCGTGAAGTGTCTCGGTTCCGATCTGCAGGTGCCGGCCTCGGCCGAGATCGTCCTCGAAGGGTTCATCAATCCCGGCGAAACGGCTGCCGAAGGCCCGTTCGGCGACCATACCGGCTATTACAACGAGGTGGCCGGCTTTCCGGTGTTCACCGTCGAGCGCATCACCATGCGGCGCGATCCGATCTACCATTCCACCTACACCGGCAAGCCGCCCGACGAGCCGGCGATGCTCGGCCTGGCCCTCAACGAAGTCTTCGTACCGCTGCTGCAAAAGCAGTTCCCGGAGATCACCGATTTCTACCTGCCGCCCGAGGGCTGCTCCTACCGGATGGCCGTGGTCAGCATCAAAAAACAGTATCCGGGGCACGCCAAGCGGGTGATGTTCGGCATCTGGAGCTTTCTGCGGCAGTTCATGTACACCAAGTTCATCATCGTCACCGACGAGGACGTCGATGTGCGCGCGTGGCCGGAAGTGATCTGGGCGCTGACCACTCGCGTCGATGCGGCGCGGGATACGCTGATCGTCGAGAATACGCCCATTGATTACCTCGATTTCGCCTCACCGGTGGCAAGCCTGGGGAGCAAAATGGGCATCGACGCGACCAACAAGTGGCCGGGCGAGACCGCGCGCGAGTGGGGGCGGCCTATTACAATGGACATAGCCGTCAAGGAGCGCGTCGACGCGCTGTGGCAGCGGTTGGGATTGTAGGAGAGGAGCGCGATGACCGAACCCGAAGTGATTCCTGCGCACGACGAAACGGATGGCCGACTGGACGGACAGATGGCCTGGTGCCATGTGATGTACGGACTGCATGCCCTGTCGGCGATTTCCGGAGTGCTTACCTCGGCGACCGTCGTCGGCGCCTTTGTTTTCGGCTGGCCGTCGATCATTGCCGTGATCATCAATTACGTTACCCGCGACCAGGTACGCGGCACCTGGCTGGCGACGCACTGGCGCTGGCAGTTGCGCAGCTTCTGGTTCGCTGCCTTGTGGCTGCTGGTGGCCGGACTGCTGGCGATCACGCTGATCGGCATTCCGGCCGCGATCATGGTCATTGTCGGTACCGGGCTGTGGGTGCTCTATCGAGTGATTCGCGGCTGGCTGGCCTTGAAAGAGCGGCGCGGCATGCCCGTCCCGGTGGCCTGACGCCGGGCTGGCGGAACATCCCCGATGTCCGAGGTCCGGCTTTGCAGCGCGCACTAGCCATTCGCAAGGCGGGCTACCTGCTCTTCCTGCTGACGCCGACCCTGATGCCGATGGGCTGGATGCTGGGCCGCAACACGGGCCTGCCTGACCTGATGGCCTGGTATCCGGTGTTCTGGATCTTCGGGGTGATTCCGCTGCTCGATTACGCCATCGGCCGCGACACGGTCAATCCGGATGAAACGACGGAAACGCCGCTCATGCAACAACAGGTCTATTACCGCGTCCTGACCCTGCTCGCGGTGCCGATCCAGGTCCTGCTGCTGGCCTGGGCCGGTTGGGTGTTCGTGCACGGCGACCTGGGATTCTGGGGGCGATTGGGCTGGCTGCTGTCGATGGGCGCCGTCTCCGGCATCAATGCCATCAACATAGGCCACGAACTGATCCATCGCCATGGTCGTCTGGAGCCCTGGGCCGGTGGCGTGCTGCTCTCGCTGGTGGCCTATGGCGGCTTCAAGGTCGAGCATGTGCGCGGCCACCACGTGCATGTCTCGACGCCGCAGGATGCCTCCTCGGCCCGCTATGGCCAGTCGCTCTACGCCTTTTTGCCGCATGCCTGGAAGTGGAACTTCCTCAACGCCTGGCGGCTGGAGGCGGAACACCTGCGGCGGCGCGGGCTGCCGGCCCTGCATTGGCGCAACGAACTGATCTGGTGGTATGGCCTGAGCCTGGCCATCGCCGTCCTCATGGCCTGGGCGTTTGGCTGGCTCGGCCTGCTGTTCTTCGCCGGCCAGAGCTTCGTCGCCTTCACCGAGCTGGAAATCATCAATTACGTCGAGCACTACGGGCTGCATCGGCGGCGCCAGGCCGACGGCCGTTTCGAGCGCACCACTCACCAGCATTCGTGGAACAGCAGCTACCGGGTGACCAATCTCTTCCTCTTCCAGTTGCAGCGCCATTCCGACCACCATGCCCACCCCGCGCGACGCTATCAGGTGCTGCGCCATTTCGACGACAGCCCGCAACTGCCGGGCGGCTATGCGGCGATGGTGCTGCTCGCCCTGGTGCCGCCGTTGTGGCGCCGGGTGATGGATCATCGGGTCGAAGCCTACTACCGCAACGAACTGGAGCAACTGGGAGCGGCTGCTTAGCCTGCGTCCTCCATCATGCGTCGTTCGATCCATCTCCTGATTCTCCTTGTCGCCACCGGCGTGTTGCTGCCGGGCTGCAGCGCCGTGCGCCTCGGCTACGGCAACGCCGACAGCCTCACCCGCTGGTGGGTGGATCAGTACGTGAACATGTCGCCCGAGCAGGACACGCTGGCCCGCGAGCGCCTTTCCCGGATTCATGCCTGGCATCGCAAGACGCAGTTGCCGGATTACGTTGCCGTGCTGCGACAAGGCCAGAAGCTGGTCGCCGGCCAGCCAAACGCCACCGACATGCTGACGCTCGGCGACGGCATGATTCGCCTCGGCCGCACCGTTGCCGAACAAATGACGCCGGACATCGCCGACTTTCTGGCGACCCTCGCCCCCGAGCAGGTCGAGCGCATGGCGGCACGCCTGGCGGAAAAGAACATCGACTACGCCAGGGAGGCCCAGCTCGCGGAGGGCGAAAGCGGGCAGCGCAAGGCCCGCTATACGCGGCTGCTGGAACGGGCCGAATACTGGTTCGGCGATTTCAGCGACGCGCAGAAGGCGGCCTTGCGCCGGATGATCGACGGCCAGAGCACCGGCAGCCAGTTCTGGTACGACGAGCGTTTGCGGCGCCAGCGGGACTGGCTGAGTCTGGCGCGGCAGGTACAACGCGAGCGCCCGCCGCGCGAACAGGCGATCCGTTTGCTGCGCGACTATGCGGCGCGTTTCGACCTGCCGGTCGATCCGGCGCGACTGGTGCAGGCGCAGGCCCTGCGTCGCGCTTCCGCCGAACTGTCCGTGGCCGTCCTCGCCATGACCACGCCGGCGCAGCGCACCCATGCCCAGCACAAGCTTGGCGACCTGATGCGCGACTTCACCGAGTTGTCGCAAGAAGCAGGCTCTTAGGCGAGGCAGCCTACTTTCCGGCGCACGCCCCGCGCATACTTCGCGCCTCTCCTCACGTTCAGCAGGAATCGCCATGACTGTTTGTCCGATTGCCATCGCCGTTGGCTGCCAAAAATGCCCGGCTTTCAAGATCTGCCCGCTCAAGGGCGTGCTCGGCGACAAGCCGCCAGCGCCCGAGGTGGAAGCCAAACCCAAGGCCTCGGGAAAGCCGCGCGCCGCGGCAACGCGGAAGAAGAGGTAGCGATCACCGCGACTGCGTGCGAAAAGTCGGCGCCGGCGGGACGGCGGCCCGTTCATACTGTGACGGTTTGAATTAGACTGGTATGGTCAGCCTTCACCACGCCGCCAGGAGGCGGCCGTCATGGCCCCGCAGCAGCCGAGATTTTCACCGGAGAGCATTCAGGCGCTGGGCATCGCGGCAGCCTATGCGCTGATCGGCTGCCTCTGGATGCTGCTCAGCAGCGGCATCCTTGCGCTGCTGGTAAGTCGCGACGTGTCGTTGCGCGATCTGCCGTGGAACGAGACCATGAGCGGCATGCTGGTGGTGCTGTCCTCCTCGTTTCTGCTCTTCCTGCTGGTAAAGAGAAAGCTCGAGGATTCGCGCCGTGCCGCGCAGGCGCTGAACCTGAGAGACCGCGCCATCGAGTCGAGCTTCAACGCAATCGTCATCACGGATCACACCCGCGCCGACAACCCCATCGAATACGTCAATCCGGCCTTTACCCGCATCACCGGCTATTCCGCCGCGGAAGCGATGGGGCGCAACTGGAATTTTCTGCTAGGCGACGAGGTCGACCAACCGGCGCTGGAGGGCATTCGCACCGCCTTGCGCGAGAAGAAGGAGGGCCGTGCCCTGCTGCGCAACTTCCGCAAGGACGGCAGCCTGTTCTGGAACGACCTGCATATCGCCCCGGTGCAGGGCGACAGCGGCGCCGTCACCCATTTCATCGGCATCCTGAACGATGTCAGCAGCGCCATGCGCTATCAGGATGAGCTCGAACACCAGGCCAACCACGACACGCTGACCGGGCTGCCCAATCGCAATCTGCTGAAGGATCGCATCGCGCAGGCGATCGCTTACGCGCAACGCTACCAGCGCACGCTGGCGGTGGCCTTCATCGATCTCGACAATTTCAAGCTGGTCAATGACAGTCTCGGCCACCAGTCCGGCGACCAGTTGCTGAAGATCGTGGCGGAGCGCCTCCAGTCGTGCATCCGGGTCAGCGACACCGTGGCCCGCCTGGGCGGCGACGAATTCGTGGTGCTGCTGTGCGACCATCCGGCCGAGCCGGGCGTCGCAAGCCCGCCACTCAATGTCACGCTGCAAAGAATCCTGGATGAGATCGCGCTGCCCTACCGGATCGGCCCGCACGAATTCTTCCTGTCGTGCAGCATCGGCTATTCGCTGTTGCCGGGGGACGGGGACACCGCGGATCTGCTGCTGCGAAATGCCGACATGGCGATGTATCGCGCCAAGGACCTCGGGCGCAACAACATCCAGCCGTTCGTGCCGGAACTCAACGAAAAGGTGATTCGCCGGCTGTCGCTGGAAGGCGATCTGCGGCGTGCGCTGGACAACGGCGAGTTCTATCTTTGCTACCAGCCGCAAATGGACCTGGTCACGCGCCGCATGGTCGGCATGGAGACACTGATCCGTTGGCAGCATCCGCAGCGCGGCTTGATCTCGCCGGTCCAGTTCATTCCGCTGGCCGAGGAAACCGGGCTGATCGTGCCTATCGGCGCCTGGGTTTTGCGCACCGCCTGCGCCCAGGCCAAGGCCTGGCAGGATGCGGGATTGCCGCCGGTCAGGCTGTCGGTCAATCTCTCGGCGCGACAGTTCATCCAGCGCGACCTGATCGCATCGATCCGGCAGACGCTGGAAGACACCGGGTTGTCAGCCGAGTATCTTGAACTCGAGTTGACCGAAAGCCTGATCATGCACAACGCCGACCTGTTCATCTCGACCTTGCGCGAACTGAGGGAGATCGGCATCGAACTGGCGGTGGACGATTTCGGCACCGGCTATTCCAGCCTCAGCTATCTGCAGCGCTTCCCCATCAACCGGCTGAAGATCGACCAGTCCTTCGTCCGCGACATCGTCGGCAATGCCGACAGCGGTGCCATTTCGGTGGCCATCATCATGCTCGGCCACAGCCTTGGCCTCAAGGTGATCGCCGAGGGAGTGGAAACCATCGAGCAACTGGACTTCCTGCATTCCAGCAACTGCAATGAAATACAGGGGTTCTACTTCAGCAAGCCCTTGCCGGCGGCGGAAATGCAGAAGCTGCTCGAGCAAGACTTGCGCACTCCGGGCTGATCCGGCGTCAAGGCTCGTCGCCGGCAAACACAAAAGCGTCCAGCGCGAGCGCACCGAGCTGGGTGTCGCTGTACGTGGTTTGCGCTGTCGCGGTCTTGCCGGCGGCACCCATGGCGACAAACAACGGCAGCAGATGTTCTGCTGATGGATGGGCGCGCGCGGCGTGCGGCGCCTGGCGGCGCCAGTCGAGCAAGGCCGGCAGGTCGCGCCGCTGCAGCGCCGTCACAAACCAGTCGCGGAATTCACTGACATACGGCAGCGCCTCGCCATCAGGCGCGTCAGCGATGATGTCGCGCAGATTGTGCGTGAGCCCGCCCGAGGCGAGGACCAATACACCGCGCCGCGTCAGCGGCCGCAGCAACCGGCCAAGCCGATGGTGAGTTTCGGCAGGGGCTTGCGGCATCACGGCCAGTTGGATCACCGGAATGTCGGCCGCCGGATACATGGCGGAGAGCGGCGACCATGCGCCGTGATCGAGTCCGCGCTCGCGGGCGACATGAATTCCGGGCAACAGCCCGGCAACTTCCTCGGCCAGTTCGGGCGCGCCGGGAGCCGGATAAGCAAGCTCGTAGAGCGGCAGCGGAAAGCCGTGGAAATCGTGAATCGTTTCCGGCCGGGCGGTGGCGCTGACTGCCGGCACTTGGGTGTTCCAGTGCGCGGAAACGGCGAGAATCGCCCGCGGTCGCGGCAAGCTTTGCGCCAGCGTCCGCCATGCCGGCCCAGTGCGGCCGGGCTTTAGCATCAGCATCGGCGAGCCGTGGGAAATGAATACCGGCGGGATATATGTCATGGCCGCAGTCTAGCGCGGCGGACTCGGTCCGATCAGGGGCTGGCCAGGAACACATTGTTCCGTGCCGGGCAACAGCACCGGCCTGACAAAGCCAGTGTGCATCGCGCATCGCCGATTGCCGCCGTATCGCCATCGCCGACTTTCATCATTTGCTCCGGCTTTCGCTCCCCGCTGAAGAGAGATGCGGACGGCGGCGAGCCCGGACGCGCCGACAGCATAAATCGGAAGCGGTCGGTCGCGACCCCTCACAGCCATCCCCCGAATTGGCTGCGGGTGGATTTGCCATGCCCTTGTACGGGCGCGTATTTCACGGCGGATCATGTGCCTGGTGTCGATGAGTTTTGATCCATATCAAGGCAGCCTTTTCCCCAGCTTATAGGGTAGCGATAAGTGACAGACCAACTACCGTCTTATGAACTCCGCAGCAGCTTGTTTCGACTGACTGGCGGAGCGGACGATGGCTTCTTGATCCATTGAAGATTCGATTCTGGCTATTTTCTGTACTGGAGAACAATTTTGACCCCCAACGACAACCCCGCTGCCGGTCCCGACCAGGAGCGGTCATCCGAATGTCCGGCGCAACCCGCGTCGGCAGATCCTTCCGCCCCGGGCCTGACCACCTCGCGCCGCGACTTTCTCAAGGGTGGCGGAATGCTCAGCGTCTCCGCGCTGATGGGCTCCGCAGCGTTGATGACGATGTCCGACGATGCCAAGGCCTCCACCGAATGGGCCGAGCATTTCCAGAAAAACTACCGCCTGATGACGGACGAGGAAAAAGCCGAGGCGCGTACCCGGCTTGAACGGCGCTATTCGTCCGAGTACGGCAAGAAGGTTGCCGTCGATACCACGGGGCCGCAGCCGGGCGTGCTCATGGGCTATGCCCTGAACGTCAGGAAGTGCATCGGCTGCCGCCGCTGCGTCCATGCCTGCGTCGAGGAAAACAACCAGTCGCGCGGCACGCGGCCCGGGGAAA
>Ga0154020_10010020_pt1 | contig 10871 bp, 10 predicted proteins | sample Klosneuvirus_201_FD_109709 | JGI IMG/M metagenome (GOLD analysis project Ga0154020, IMG submission 109709) | Active sludge microbial communities from wastewater, Klosterneuburg, Austria - Klosneuvirus_20160825_MG | ecosystem: Engineered > WWTP > Aerobic digester > Activated sludge | place...
CCGATGCCGAGCGCCTCGACCATGTCGGCCATGGACGTGGCCTCGTAGCCGTTGCGCCAGAAGAGATCGACGGCGCGGTCGAGCACCTCGTCGCGATCGAACTCCTTCGGCCTCGCCATCGTCAGGTCAGTGTGGGCATTGTGGAACGACCTGTCAACAACCGTGGCTCCAGAATTCGCCGGCACTCCGTCGACGACGATCCCCTGTACGCTAGGCGTGTGCGAAGGTGGGCCTTCGGGGTGCTCTTCGCCGCGTCTTGCCAGCGCGACGGCCCGCCACTGAAGGCCCCGTCCACCTCGCCGATGCTCTCGCCCGTCGCGAGCAGCACCGCCCTCGCACGTCCGGATCACCCGCTGTCGCAGCTCGAAGCGCGCAACTACGCGCTGGCCCTCGTGAACCGAGACCGCGCCAGCGCGGGCCTCGGCGGCGGAGCGCCACGTCGCCGACATGGCGCACCGAGGCTTCACTGCGCACTTCGGCTCCGATGGGTCCGTGCCTGACCTCCGCTACACGCAGGCTGGTGGTCAGGACCTCGTTGTCGAGAACGTGGCCTGCTCGAAGGACGGCAAGGAGCACGTGGTCGAGGCCGGCCCGTTCGACCCCGAGGAGATCGAGCGCATCGAGGCGCGGTTCTTCGACGAGAAGCCACCGCACGACGGGCACCGCAAGAACATCCTCGATCCGCTGCACCGTCGCGTCGGGCTGTCGTTCGCCGGGGGGAGCGACAGCAAGGTCGTGTGCGCCGCGCAGGAGTTCGTGCGCCACCACGGGACCTACGAGGCGCTGCCCCGCGTCGCCAAGGCGGGCGACGTGCTCTCGATCGGTGGCGAGCTGGCGGCTCCCTTCGAGTTCGGCGCTATCGGGATCGCGCGGCTCGACCGACCGACGCCGAAGGCGGTCTCGTGGCTCGCTGCGAGCGGCGGTCACTCCCTCCCTGACCCCCACGTCCTGTTCCAGACCAAGGAGTTCGAAGGGCAGCACCCGGTCACCGTCGTCGGGCGGCGCTTCGCCATCGAGGTGCCCCTCGACTCGGTCGCCCTCGCCGGCAAGAAGAGCGGGGCCTACGCAGTCATCGTGTACGGCACCACGAAGGACGCGGCGGGACGCCTCGATCCGCTCTCCGCGCGCATCGTCGACGTGCCTTGAGTTACCCTCGGGCCATGGCCATCCGCGGCGCCGAGCAGCTCACCGATCAGCAGTTCGCCGACGAGATCGCCCGGGGTGCCCGGGTGGTGATCTTCGAGTACACGATCTCGATCCTCGTGATGACGTTCAAGCGTGGGTCCGACCCGTTCCTCGTTCGACCCGGCGAGGGCACGTTCGGCAAGAGCTGGCCCTACTCGCTGCTCTCCTTCCTGTTCGGCTGGTGGGGCATCCCGTGGGGGTTCATCTGGACCCCGATGGCGCTCTACACGAACTTCTCCGGCGGCCGCGACGTGACGCAGCAGCTCCTCCACTGAGCATGGTGTCGCAGCGCGTCGAAGCCCGCTGCACGGTTTCTTCGACGGCCCGTGAAGGTCCGCGACGGGTCCGGCCGAGAAGGAGCAGGAGGTCTCATGCACCGCTCTCTCGCCGTCCTCGCCCTGCCCTTGCTCGTCGCCTGCGGCGCCGATCACGCCGACGTGGGTCCCGCCGTCATGGCCGAGACCGACGATCTCGCCCAGGACTTCGGCCTCTCCGAAGCAGCCCTGCAGCGCCTCGAGGTCCCGGACGCGGCGGCGGCGGTGGCCGCGGTCACCGCGGTGGACGAGAGCAGCGGCTGCAAGACCCGGGTGCGCGACCCGCTCCTGCCGAACGTGGTCCACGTCCACCTCGATCATTGTCCGGGTCGCTTCGGTCGGCACGTCATCAGCGGCGAGGTCGTCGTCACCTTCTCGGTCGTGGCTCAGACCCTCCACGCCGAGCACGTCGGCGTCGGCCTGACGATCGACGATCGGCCGGCGACGCGCCACGCGAGCGCCGACATCACCTTCGTGGAGGGGAAGCGCCACGTGGTCTGGCACGGGGAGAAGTCCACCACCGACGCCAAGGGCACCCTCGTCACGCGGGTGGCCCACCACGTCCTCGAGGTCGACACCGCGACCGGGTGCAGCGTCATGAACGGCACCGCCGTCGTCACGCGCGCCGACCGGGTGATGGACGTGACGCTCTCGGCCGTGACCTCGTGTCCCGCCGACGCCACCCACGTGCAGTGTCCGACGGGCTCGATCGTGGCCGTGGTCCGCGGCAAGGACGCCACCATCACCAAGACCTTCGACGGTTCGACGACGGCCACGGTGGTCGTGGCGAAGCCCAAGGGCGAGCGCACCCGCGAGGTGCTGCTCGACTGCGTGCCGTTCTCGGGTGGGTGACGGTCGACGCCCGCGAGCGCTAGGCTCGCCCGATGCGCATCACCGCCCTCGTCAGCGCTCTGCTCTTGGGCGGCTGCTCGGAGGCGGCGGTGCAGACCCAGGCTGACGGCGCCGTCGATGCGCCGGACGCCCTCGACGCCCTCGACGCCCTCGACACCCTCGACACCGCAGCGGACTCGGCGGTCTCCGAGGTGGCCGACGGGGGTGCTTGCGGCTGCGTCGACTACACGGAGCCTGTCCGCGTCGGCGCGATGCCCGCCGTGCTGAAGGAGACGTCGGGCCTCGCCGCGAGCCGCAAGAACGCGGGGGTCCTCTACGGGCACAACGACTCCGGGGACTCGGCGCGCATCTTCGCGCTCGACCAGAAGGGTGGCCTGCTCGGACAGCTCACCTTCGGTGGGGCGACGGCGGTCGACTGGGAGGACATCGCCGTCGGTCCCTGCGCCGAGGGCTCGTGCGTGTTCGTCTCCGACGTGGGGGACAACGCCAAGAGCCGCGGGGACTACGCGCTCTACGCGGTCGCCGAGCCCTCGCTCGACGGCAAGCCGTTCGCCACCCAGACGCTGTCGGCCAAGCGGTTCCCGTTCTCGTACCCCGACGGCAAGTGGAACTGCGAGACGCTGCTCGTCCACCCGACCACCGGTCGCATCTACCTCGTCACGAAGGACGACACGATCGACGGCGGGGTCTACGTGTTCCCCGAGAAGCTCGAGCCCGGCGTGCCGGTCACGCTCGAGAAGGTGGGCTCGGCCACGGGAACCAAGGGGAGCCTCGTCACGGGTGGCGACGTCTCGCCGTGCGGCGACCGCGTTCTCTTGCGCACGTACGGGGCGTTGCTCGAGTACTCGATCGGGGCGGGCAAGACCGTCGGCGACGCGCTCGCGAGCAAGCCCCGCTCGGTCCCCGTCGCGGTCGAGACGCAGGGCGAAGCGGTCGCCTTCCGCGCGGACGGTCGCGGATACTTCACGGCCTCCGAGGGCAACCTGGCCGCGCTGTCTTCGACGGCTTGCCGCTGACGCTCTGTGTCGCAAGGTCGCGAGGCGCTCACCCTGGGAAGCCGGGACCGCTATCGTCGGAGCGTGCGCCGCTTCATCCCGCTCCTGTTCGTCGTCGGTTGTCAGGGTGATCCTGTGCAGGGCGCGACCGACGCGACCTCCGAGGACACCGCGATCGACGCGAGCGCCTCGGACTCGACGGCCCCCGACACGGGTGGTCTCGACACCGGTGGCCTCGACGGCCCTGTCGACACGACCAGTGTCGACACGACCAGTGTCGACACCACCTCGAGCGACGGCTCCTCCAGCGACGCCTCGTTCGACGTGCCGCTCGGCGACGCGACCTGCACCGACGGGAAGATCACCCTCCCGGAGGCGGGCGCCGGCGGTTGTCCCGTGGACATGGCGCTGATCCCCGCGGGTCAGATCACCGGCAGCCTGCGCAACGCGACCTTCGCGAAGGCGTTCTGCATGGACATCACCGAGGTGACGGCCGGCGAGTACGCAAAGGGGTGCAGCGGGGCATGCGTGCCGACGACCAGCTGCGCGCCCCAGACCTACGGTGTCAGCGGCAAGACCAACCACCCCATCAACTGCGTCACGTTCGCGCAGGCCGATGCCCACTGCAAGAAGCTCGGCAAGCGCCTCCCGACGGAGCTCGAGTGGGAATACGCGGAGCGCGGAGCGCCGGCGACCGGTGCTGGCACGCTGTACCCATGGGGCAACGCGTTGAGCACGGGCGACAAGTGCCACCTCGTGTGGTCCGCCTCGAGCGGCGGCGCGACCTGGCCGGTCGGGAGCTTCCCTGCCGGGCACTCCCCGCAAGGCATCATGGATCTCGCGGGCAACGTCGAGGAGTGGACCTCGACGGTCGAGGGCGGTGGGCACGTCCGGCGGGGTGGCGGCTACCAGACCACCGACCCCGACGCGTGCGGCGCCGACTATGGTCGCGGCGAGGACAGCGGGGCCGTGCCGGACCGCGGGTTCCGCTGCGTGAAGGACCTCTGACCCGAGGCGGAGTAGGCTGCGGGCATGGACGGCCGCGGACTCCTTTCGCTGGTGGAGGAGGTCGAGCGGAGGCTCGCCGCACGAGGCGACGTCTTCCACGTCCACGAGATCGAGTTCGGGCTCCCCTTCCCAGAAGCGGAGCTCGCGGGCGTCGAGGCCGACCTCGGCATCCAGCTGCCCGAGCCGCTCCGCAGCTTCTACGTGGACGTCGGGCGGTTCCTCGTCTTCCGCTGGTCGGTGCGGCGCGGTCAGGGCGAGCAGCTCGGGTGCGTCGGAGAGACCCCGGAAGGCCGCCTCGAGCTCGAGCCCGTGGAGCGGCTGCGGCAGGCGTGGACCCCGGAGCGGCGGCGCGACGTGCCGCGCGTGCTCCGCGTGACCTCGGACGGCTACGGCGATGGGTACGCCCTCGCGTTCGACGGCGCACGAGCGCCGCGGGTGGTCTGGTACACGCACGACGGCGAGCCGAAGGACGCCGTGGTCGCCTGCCACCCGTCGGTGGAAGCCTGGCTCACGGCGTGGGCGCGGGTCGGCTTCGCCCTCGGTCGAGCCACCGCAGCCCTCGAGCGCTTCCTCGCGAAGCCTTGACGTCGGCCGTGCGCTGCGCACGTTGAGTGGGTGCATCTCGACGCTGGAGCAGGGCACGCCGAAGTGGGGGTGGCCGAGCGTGCCGCGATCGAGGCGGTCGTCTCCGAGCACGCCACGCTCGAGGAGGTCGTCCGTTGGGCCTTCGCCGAGAGCCCACCGCGCCTCTTCGAGCAGGCGCGGACGGCGGGCCTCGGCGACCGTGGTGCGCGCAGCACGGAGGCTCCCGGCTTCGACCTCTACGTCCAGGACGAGTACACGCACGACGTCGTCGTCCCGTGGGACGCGGAGGGCCGACTGTACCTCGTCTACGACACGACCTGACTCGGGGGCGTGACCGCGGTCGCGGTCTGGGATCATCGTCCGACCCCGCAGGAGCTGCTCGATGCACGGCTCGCCGCGGGCTGGGTGCCGACCCCTACCGGCACCCGGAGTGGCGCGCAGGTGCTCGGGTTCGCCGGGTGCGTGCTCGGCGGCCGGCGCGCGGTATGATTGGGGAAATGCGACGATTCTTGGTCTTCGGGTTCTTGGGCGCCATCGGCTGCAGCAGCTCCAGCTTCGACGTGGGCAGCGGAGACGTCGGCGTCGTCGACTCCACGAGCCTCGACACGGCGCTCGACTCGAGCGCCGGCGATTCGGCGCCCATGGACAGCGGCAGCGACACGGGCAGGGCCGACCTCGGGAGCGACACCACGAGCGACTCGAACCCGCCGGACAGCACTGCGTCGGATGCCCCGGGCGACGCGCCGACCGATGCCCCGGGCGACAGCACGTGCGCGCGATCGCCGAGCACGTCCACGTTCCCGACCGGTGGGCTCGGGTGCGCCGAGCTCTTGACCAAGTACCCGGTCTACTTCGACGACGCCCGCACCTGCACGTGCGACGACGACTGCAACCAGCAGATCGACCGCGGCTTCTGCGGCTGCGAGGCGTGGGTCAGCGAGGGCAACGACGCGTACCCCGCCCTGGTGGCGATGCAGGAGCGGTGGAAGAAGCTGAGCTGCACCGTCGTGTGCCCCAAGGCCCTGTGCCCGGGGGCCGGCACCGCCAAGTGCGAGAAGCTCTCCGGCGGCCCCCTCGGCAAGTGCCGGGTCGGGCCGGGCTGACCGCGGAAACTTCCGCGAGAGACACACCGACGAGCCGTTCTTCGGGGCCCGCGCCACCTCGGCGCGATGAACCGGAAGCTCCTCGTCCTCGCCTTCACCTTCGTGGCCGCCTGCGCTGCGGGCAACGACCGCGGCACCGACGCACCCGGGCTCGTGCCCACCGACGCCGGGGTCGACGCCACCGACGCCCACGCCGAGACCCGGCCGCCGGACGACGGCGCGACCTTCGACGTCCCGCCGACCGAGACGACCAAGTGCCCGTTCTGCGCCCCCGACGGCAAGTCCGTGCTCGGCTGCGACGGCAAGGTCGAGAAGACCTGCGCGGTCGGCGAGGCATGCGCCGACGGCGCCTGCGTGTCCGCGTGCGCGGCGGCCAAGGTCAACCGATCGAGCGTCGGCTGCGACTACTACGCGACCGCCATGAGCGCGCAGGGCCCGGCGTTCGGCGGGTGCTTCGTGGCCTTCGTCGCCAACACGAGCGACAAGCCCACCAAGATCACCGCCACCTTCGACGGCAAGGCGCTCGACCTCGGCAAGTTCGCGCGCATCCCGCGCGGCTCGGGGCCGAAGCTCACCTACGAGGCGCTCGACGCCGCGGCCGGCCTGCCCCCGAACGAGGTCGCCATCCTGTTCCTCGCCCACGATCTCTCGCCGAAGGGCCCGAGCAAGGCCGAGGGCATCCCCTGCCCCGTGACGCCCGCGATCGAGACCGGCGCGTTCCACGACATGCCCATCGGCGGCACCGTCACGCCCTACCAGGTGGTCAACACCGCTCGCGCGCGCGCCTTCCACCTCGAGACGAGCGAGCCCGTCGTCGCCTACCAGATGCTGCCGTACGGCGGTGGCGCCTCCCGCGTGACCGGCGCCTCGCTGCTGCTCCCGACCAGCGCGTGGGACACCAACTACGTGGCCGCGCAGGCGTACAAGTCCTCTTGGGCCTACAAGATGCCGCCCGTGCTCTCCATCGTCGCGCAGGAGAACGACACCAAGGTGACCGTGCTGCCGACCGGCGAGATCCGCGGCTGGGGCTCGATCGTGCCCGCGGCGGTGGCGGGCACGCCGGTGACCTACGCGCTCTCGGCCGGCGAGGTGCTGCAGCTCACCGAGGGGGCCACGACCCCCGAGCTCACCGGCAGCCCGATCCAGTCGAACAAACCGATCGGCGTGCTCGGCGGGCACTACTGCCTCAACGTGCCCTACGACCGCGACTACTGCGACCACGCCGAGCAGATGATCGCGCCGGTGCGCGCGCTCGGGAGCGAATACGTCGTCGTGGGTCACCGCGACCGCATCCCGGGCACCGTCGAGACGCACGTGCACCGCCTCGTCGGCGCGGTCGACGGCACCACGCTGACGTTCGATCCGAAGATCGAAGGCGCCCCCTCGACGATCGAGCGCGGCCAGATCGTCGACCTCCTCACCACGGGCCCCTTCGTGGTGAAGAGCCAGGACGCGGCGCACCCCTTCCTGTCGTTCACCTACATGACCGGCTCGAGCACCGTGGGCCCGCACACGTGGAAGGGCGCCGGCGGCATCGGCGACTCGGACTTCGTGCGGCTGGTCGCGGGGCAACAGTACCTGAAGAAGTACGTCTTCTTCACCGACCCGACCTACCCCGACACGAACCTCGTCGTCGTGCGCAAGCGCGGCGCGGCGGGCTTCGCCGACGTGAACCTCGCCTGCCTCGGCAAGGTCGGTGGCTTCGCGCCGATCGGCAAGGGCGGCACCTACGAGGTCGCGTGGGTCGACCTCGTGAAGGGCAACTTCGAGGGCCAGGGCGGGTGCGACAACGGCCGCCACGTCATGGAGTCGACCGAGCCGTTCGGCCTCTACGTCTGGGGCTGGGGCGGGCCGGAGACCGCCGACGGCTGGTGCGACGCGGGGCAGAAGGGGAACACCTGCGACGTGAGCTACGCCTACGCCGCCGGCGAGAACGCCGCGCAGATCAACACGGTGGTCATCGAGCCGAAGCCGAAGTGAGGCTCAGTCCGCGGAGCGTCGCGGGCCCATGCGGAACGGGTAGGTGAACCCGAGCTCCAGCGACACGGTGTGGACGTTCTCCTCCCGTCCCCACGCGTGACGGTACGTGCACCCGAGCGTCGCCATCTTGCCGCCGACGACGAGGCCCCCGCCGGCGAACAGAGAGGGCCCGCCGAAGCCGAGCGAGCCGCCCCCTTCGGCGGCCACGCCGAGGAACTCGAGCGCCTCACGGAAGGGGAAGTAGAGCGTCCGCGTGCCGTGGGAGACGCGCACGTGCGACGCCGCCCACGACGCGTCCGGCGCCAGGTCGACGTCGGAGAACGGCACGAGCACCACCTCTCCGGCGGCGCCGGTGGCGAAGAAGCTCACCGGCGCGAGGCGGAGGCCGTACCCCATGGTCCTGCCCGAGCGCTCCCCCACGTGGACGCTGAAATGGGGGAGCCCCACGCCCAGCGTCGCGGCGACCGGCATCAAGTAGCGCTTGACCGTGCCCTCGTTGGCGGCCGCGCGCCCCGGCACGAGCGCCGCGACGAGGCCGAGGACGACGGGCAGAGCGGCGCGCGAGGTCATGAGAGGACAGCGGGGCAGCGCGGCGAACCTTACGGTCGGGCGGCGGGATTCGTCGAGGCGGACCAGCGCCGACGTCCCGCGTCCGCGAGGAGCATCAGCGGCGCGCCCAGCGCGGCGAGGGCGACGAGCCATGGGGCGACGGGCCCGGTGCCGAGGACGCGGGCCAGCGGGGGGAAGTACAGCGCGCCGAACGCGAAGGCGAGCTCGAGCACGACACCGATCACGAGGAGCGGGTTGCGCAAGAACCCGCGGTCGAGCCCCGACCGGGACTCGAAGCGGCGGCCGAGGAGGTTGCCCACCTGGGCGAACACCACGGACACGAGCGTGATGCCGGTCGCACCGCGGTAGAGCGCGTCGCTCGCCGGCAGGTCCTTGCCGAAGTGGTAGCCACCGAGGCGCAGCACCAGGAAGAACATGAACATCCCCCACGCCGCCTCGATCGCGCCGAGGAACAGGTAGCTGCGGAAGATCAGCGCGCGGTCGAGCAGGCGCCCGTGGCGGCCGCGGGGCGGCTTGGTCATGGCCTCGCCGTCGGGAGGCTCCTGCCCGAGCCCGATGGCCGGGAGCAGATCGGTGCCGAGGTCGACCGAGAGGATCTGGATCACGGTGAGCGCGAGCGGCACCGGGAGCACGACGTACGCGAGGAACGGGAGCATCTCGGGCACGTTGCTCGCGAGGACGTAGCTCGTGAACTTGCGGATGTTGGCGAACACCGTACGGCCCTCCTCCACGCCGGCGACGATGCTCGCGAAGTTGTCGTCGAGGAGGACGATCTGCGCCGATTCGCGGGCGACGTCGGTCCCGGTGGCGCCCATGGCGATGCCGACGTCGGCCGCGCGCAGCGCCGGGGCGTCGTTCACCCCGTCGCCGGTCATCGCGACCAGCAGCCCCATGCGTCCGAGCGCGCTCACGATCTTGAGCTTCTGCTCGGGCGTCGTGCGGGCGAACACGTTCACGCCGGCCTCGAGTCGCTCGACGATGGCGTCCTCGCGCAGCGCCTCGAGGCGGTCCCCCGTCAACACGCACTCGGGGGGCGCGTCCACGGGCACGATCCCGGCCTGCTGGGCGATCGCGCGCGCGGTGTCGGGGTGGTCGCCGGTGATCAGGATCACCCGGATCCCGGCCGCGTGACACCGCGAGAGGGCCGCGGGCACCTCGTCGCGCAGCGGGTCCGAGAGGCAGAGGAACCCACTGAGCTCGAGGCGCTGCTCGAGCACCTCCTCCGCAGCGCCCAGCTCGGCCTGCGCCAGCGACCGCGCCGCGACGGCGAGGATGCGCAGGCCGCGCGAGGCGAGCCGCTGGACGGTGGCGTCGCCCTCCCTGCGCTGCTCCGCGGTGAGGGCCACGTGGTCGCGCACGACCTCCCACGCCCCCTTGAGCGCGAAGCGACGCAGCTCGCCGTGGGTGAGCACGCCGGCCGCGCGGCGTCGCTGCACGTCGAACGCGAGGTGGCGCACGACGTCGCGCGACAGGGCCAGCGGATCGCCCCCCGCCGTCGCGAGCGCGCGCGCCGCGGCGACGTCGAGCGGGTCGCCCGTCCACGCGTCGCCCTGCGCGCGGATCTCCGACGCGGCGACCGCGATCTCGAGCAGCCCGCGGTGCGCGTCGGCCCCGAGCTCCGCTCCGTCGAGCCCCACGACGGCGGTCACCGCGAGGTCGTTCTTGGTGAGGGTGCCGGTCTTGTCGGTGCAGATGACCTCTACCGAGCCGAGCGCCTCGACCGCGTTGAGGCTCTTCACGAGCACGTTCTTCTTGGCGAGGCGCAGGCCGCCCATGGCGAGCGCGAGCGTCAGCGTCGGGAGCAGCCCCTCGGGGACGTTGGCCACGATGATCCCGAGCATGAACACGACGTTGACCCAGAGCGGACGGCCCCGGGCGAGGCCGTAGGCGAAGAAGGCGAGGCCCATCACCACGGCGACCGCGGTGAGGATGCGCACCATGCGCGAGACCTCGCGCTCGAGCGGGGTGGGCGGGCGCTTCACCTCGACGGAGAGCTGCGCGATCTTGCCGAACTCGGTGCGGCGGCCCGTCGCATAGACCACGGCGACGCCCTCGCCGCGCAGGATCGAGCACCCCGCGAACACGAGGTTCTCGGCGTCGACGAGGCGCCCCTCGTCCATGCGCGCAGCGGAGAGCGCGGCGTGCCGTGACTCGCCCGTCAGCGGCGCGTTGTTGGCGAGCAGATCGTGGCCCTCGACGAGGCGCGCGTCGGCGGGCACCTGGTCGCCCTCGCGGACGACGATGACGTCCCCGGGCACGAGCTCCTCGACCGGCACCTC
>Ga0154020_10010021_pt1 | contig 10870 bp, 6 predicted proteins | sample Klosneuvirus_201_FD_109709 | JGI IMG/M metagenome (GOLD analysis project Ga0154020, IMG submission 109709) | Active sludge microbial communities from wastewater, Klosterneuburg, Austria - Klosneuvirus_20160825_MG | ecosystem: Engineered > WWTP > Aerobic digester > Activated sludge | place...
AGGGTGGTATGGGAGCCGTCTTCGAGGTTCGTCACGAGACGATCGAAAAGCGTGCTGCCATCAAAATCCTACGCCCCGAGTACGCACAGACACCTGATGCTGCTATACGATTTATCAATGAGGCCCGCTCTGTGAATCGCGTCGAGCACCCAGGGCTCATACAGATATATGACTTCGTTCAGCAGGAAGACGGAACTTCCTACATCGTGATGGAATACCTTGGTGGAGAAACGGTTTCCTCTCGGCTCAAGAAGTGCGATGCTGGATATTATAGTATTCGTGATGTGATTGCAATCGGCTGGCAAATTGCCGAATCCTTAGCAGCCGCGCATGCAAAAGGAATCGTCCATAGAGATCTAAAGCCCAGCAATGTTATGATTGTTCCCGATCCGCACATGCCAACCGGTGAACGAACTAAGGTTCTCGACTTCGGTTTGGCGAAGATCGCTGATGCGATGAACGTGGCAAACACGCGAAGCAGTGTCATCATGGGTACTCCACTTTATATGTCACCTGAACAGTGTGAGGGTGCCAATCATGTTGACGAGAGAAGTGATGTGTATTCGCTGGGTTGCATGTTGTACGAAATGCTTACAGGGAGGCCGCCGTTTATTGGTGATGGTTCAGCACAGATTCTTGGTATGCATATGTTTCGTCAGCCTATTGCCATTGCTGACAAGCGCAATGGAATTCCTCAGATACTGAGTGACCTTGTTGATCGGGCTTTGTTAAAAAATCGGGAGCGTCGACCTTCGATGAAGGAGGTAGCAGATGGCTTAAGAGCTTTAGACGAATCAGAATCTCCTCGTGCGATAAACTACCAGTCTGCTCAGGGATCTGCGCGTAAGCGAATAAATAGACTGTTGCGATATTCTGCCTATCTAATATCAGTTGTTTTAATTATATGGATTGATCGTACATTATTGAGAAGGACACTGGAATCATCAGGCAAACGTACTGAGACTGTCGACGGGGGCAGCGTCCAGCCCTATCGGTTGAGCGTTATGCAGGAACAGCAGGCCAGCGGAGGGCGTGCTAAATCGCTGCCTGCCGTCACTCCGCCTGGATTCGTCTCTCCCGCTGGGGCTGCCGTTGGAGTGGAGGCGAATCCAGTTGGCTTGCCGCAAGGCAGCGCTAGCTCATCAAGGCGGCGAACTCAGGGGGGTCCGAAGGGCAAACGAGGCAGAGGCTCCTCGGCCCAGTCCTCCGTAGACCTTGACGATCTGTTCAGTTCCGCCAACGGTCAGTCGTTATCCAAGGAGCACTCGGCCAAAGAGTCTTCCGTGGAGGCTGAGCTGCCGTCTTCTCCAACAAACTCGGCGAGTGCTCCAGCGACGACCCTTCCACCTGGGCGTATTCAGCTCGTCGACTAGCGTCCTCGTTCCTCCCAAGTTCTCCTTGTCGCTGCGGCGTCATTGCTGCATGCTGCGCGCGTGTTTGGATGTGATTCAGCGTCCACAACGGAAGCGAGCAGGAGTGAGCAATGAGCGCGAAGGGCATGATGGATGTCTTCTCACTGCGTGACAGCGTGGTGGGTGAGTACCAGCAGTTCGCAACCGCGTTCACAACGATTCGTGCCGATAATATTAGGCAGCACGGAGATGCCATTTACGCTGGCGTTTGGTACAGAGAGTCCGACCGAGTTTCCCCCGCAACTCGGAGGGTCCCACTATCAGGTGTTCATCAGGGTGCAGATCGAGCCCGAGCGGCTGTTTTACAAGATCGAAGCCGAAAAGGCGCGTGGGGATGAGCTTTTTGGCAGATTAGGAGTTGCCGCCTCGGACTACTTTCCGGAATGGTTGAGGGACTTTGCAGCGGCTGGGATTGGGGATGGAGAGTGCGGACGGAGCTGCAGGCGCTCGACTTCGCTGGCGAGAAACTGCGGCGCCAGGTGCGCGTAGGCTTGGGTCTGGGAGACATCGCTGTGACCCATCAGCGTGCGCAGCGTCAGGATGTTGCCGCCGCTCATCATGAACAGAGACGCGAAGGTATGGCGCAGACAGTGCCACGGCGCGGCAGGAACGGGCAGGGCTGCGGCTTGGTAGATGCGAGGCAGGTCGCGTGGCGCTTGTTTGGGAATCGTCCAGACTTTTCCGTCGAGTGATGGACAGACCAGACCCTCTGTACTGTGCGGACAGTGGGGGCGCCACGCAGTCAGAATCGCGTGTAGCTCTGAGTTCATCGGAATGTGTCGCGTGAGTCCACTCTTGGTCGATCGATTGAAGCTGCGCGCGACAGTGATGAGTCGCGCGGAGAGATTCAGATCACGCCAGCGCAGCCCGAAAATCTCTCCTGCCCGCAGTCCGGCATACATTCCCAAAGCCACCGCTACGGAGAGCATCTGGTCACGCGGGGTTCCGGACTGTGCGATCGACTCTGCCGCAGAGAGGAGTGAGCACGCATCTTCACGGCTCAGATACTCGAGACGGACGGTCTTGCGCGGCATTTGGAGTCGAGCCATTGGATTGGACGGAATCAGTCCTTTCCTTGTCGCCCAGGCCAGTGCAGCAGAGAGCGCGGACAGGTGTGTGCGCGCGGTGTTTGCAGCGTAGCGGCGCATGATGCGGTTGCGCAGTCTCTCGGCTGATTCGATGGAAAACTGAGTGACCGGGATATTGCCGACCGCTTCGAGTGCCGCGACGAGGTGATAGCGCATCGTGGCTCGCCAGCGTGTCAGATCCTTGATCTTCGGGCTGTCATACTCGGCGAGGTAACGTGTCGCTAGCTCGGCAATGGTCGCTTGATAGATCTTGTCGCGCTCTGGGATTCCGAGTCGACCACGCGCCACCTTGGCTTCGATTTCAACGAGGCAGCGGCGGGCTTCAGCAGCGGTAGGCTGTCCACTGGCTCTCTGCTTGCGTACGCCATCAGCGTCGACAAAACGGAGGTACCAGCCGATGAATTTTCCGTTCTTTACCTTTCGTATCACTTCGCCCATTTGGTCCCTGCGTGGTCCTTGCGATTTACAGTCCACCTCGTCGGAAGCAGATGAGTCTGGCAGGTGAGCCACTGCCTACACCGTCGCAAGAGCCTAATATTACATGTTTTTTAGGTAAGCCAAAATGCTAGACCATCAAGCAAGTTTGGCTCGCTCAACAGCGACGACATAACACATGAAAGGGGAGGGTGGTGGTCCTTTTGTGGTCCGTGGGTCTTTTTGTGCCTCAGTCCGACTGTCCTTCGCTCACGTCTTCCAGTGTGTCTGGATGGTAGGTTTCTCCGCAAGGGTGTGATACGCTGCGCCGCATGCCGAGTTGTAATGAGAACCTGAACGAGCGAGTCCGCAAGCACCTGGATGGACTGTACATCGATGACTTCAAGGCGTTCTGTCTGGATTGCTTTCCGGAAGTCCATCGTCGGCTGACTGCGGGGATGACGCGAACGGCGTGCATCAATCTGCTGCTCGAAATTGAGAAGGCAGTGGACGTGCTGGATGCACTCTGTAAACGAGTCCCGAAGATTCGCGAGCAGGTCCACAGTGAAACCGAGCGGACCGTGTGGAGTGCGCTGGTCGGACTCGATCGGATCAAGCAGTGGGAATCGCTCATCGGCTCGATGGCCGCGCGTCCGCAGCTGAACCGATTGGTGGTGGTGCATGCGCAGCAGGAGCAACATCCAGAGCTGTTTGTGGAGCGAATGGAGCTGCACCTGCGAGAGGCGACCGGCTGCTTGCTGATCAAAGTTCCGTGTCGGTACTGCGGAAAGTCGGCGAGGACTGGGCTGGGCTGGGAAGCGCACCTGGGCTCGCAGCTAGCGGAGTCACAGAAGACCACTCCGGGCAGCGCTCAAGTGGCCGAGCTGCTTCAGCGGGAATCCAAGCAGCGGCCCGTGGTGATGATGATGCTCTTTGCCGATGTGCCCCGGCAGATCCTGCGCGATTCCCATGCTCCGTTTGTCGCCGGACTGCGGGAGTTCCTGCTTACGACTGTCCCGACGTTGCTGCAAGGGATGTCGCGGGTGACGGTGGTGGTTCCGCTGGAACATATCGCACCGAGCAGTCCGCTGCTGGAGCTGCTGCAGAGCGAAGAGCTGAAGACCGTTTGGAACAAGCCAATCCAGAAGCGAGAGCTGCTGATTCTTCCCGAGCTGTCCTTTCCGTGCTGGGAAGATGTAGAGCAGCATCTTGGAGAGAGTCCCGATCCGATTCCCAGTCTAGGGGAGATCGTGAAGCGACTGCGCCCCGTCTATGACAAGCTGTCGTTGAAAGGTGCGTCCTACAAAGAGCTGGCAGAGTCGATCGAAGACGCGATTGCAGTCGCGGAGTAAACACCATGAGTCAAGACATCATCCGCATCGGTGGCGAGCACTGTGGACGCGATGGGAATCCCTACCATCCGGTCAAGGGACTCCTCTCAGCAGCGAATACCGCGCTACTGCTTGGGGCTCCGCTGTTCTTGGCGGGAGAGCCAGGCTGCGGCAAGACCGACTTTGCGTGGTATGCGGCCAGGGCGCTGGCGCAAGCGCAGCAGCACGAGAAATACGAAGAAGTGATTCCGCTGCAGTGCTATGTTCACAGCGACACTAAGGCGCGCGATCTGCTGTATCACTACGATACGCTGGCGCGCTTTGCGGACTCCCATGAGAGCCACAGTCACACCGAGGCGCGCGATCCGCGACGATACATTGAGCTGCGGGCGCTCGGGATCGCGCTGATGTCGCAGCGCCAGCGGGTGATCCTGATCGATGAGATCGACAAAGCGCCGCGCGATCTGCCCAACGATCTGCTGCGTGAGCTGGATCAAGGACACTTTGAGATTCCGGACATTCCCGAGCACATCGCAGGAAGCAGAGCGGATCTGGGCGATCCAAGCATCCTGCTCACTCGCCACATGATGCGGCCCAAGCGCGCGGACGGAAGGGTCCTTCCCATGCCGCTGGTGATCGTGGTGTCGAACGCCGAGCGACAGCTTCCCGAGGCATTTTTGCGACGGTGTGTGTACTTCTACATCAAGTTTCCGCAGAGAGATGATCTGCTACAGATCGTGTGGGAGCGCTATGGGAAGGTGGATGGGAAGCTGCCTCCGCTTGGGAAGGATCGGCAGGAGCTGTTTCGCGATGCGGTGGATGTGGTGACGGCGCTGCGCGAGCAGTCGTCGCCGCTGTCGAAGCTACCCGGAACAGCGGAGCTGTTGCAGTTTGCGCGCGCGCTGCTGACGTACGGGGATGAACCGGACTTTGGTTCGCTCGATGGACTGCGGAAGGCGGCAGCAGCGGCGCGGCAGAGCCAAGGCGTTGCGTGGCAGGACGTTCCGGGGATGTTCTGTCTGCTGAAGCTCAAAGAAGACTACGAAGCGCTGGGGCTCCTGCCCAAGGGGGTGTGATCAAGCACCATGTCCGCGCCCAGCTTCCCCGATCTGCTGATCTCGTATCGGTCGCTGCTTTCCGCGATGGAAGGACAGCGCGTGCGTCGGCTGGGTCCGCACGAGTTGTTTCGGATCACCGAAGTTGTGCAGGCTGCGGAAGCTGCGGGGTGGGAACAGGAAGAGCTTGCAGAGTCGCTCGCGTCGGCGCTGGCCGTTACCAAGGACGACTGGGACACGCTGTACCATGTCTGTCTGCGGGAGCTGAAAGCCGACCCCAAGGCGCAGACCGAGCGGACGGATGAAGCGCAGAAGCAACAAGCCGCGACCCGGAGTGCTGCACGGCGGCGGCAGGCGTGGCAGTGGCTGCGGAAGTACTGGGCGGCTCCGCTTCTGGTGGTGTGGGCGCTGGCCTGGATTGAAACCGAAGCGTCTTTCGCAAAGCGACCGCGACCAAAGCCCGAGCAAGCGCTGTGTCTGCCCAAGCCTCGGAAGGTAGAGCAGCCCAAGCCGCAGAGTCAGTATCAGAAGATCTGTCAGGAACAGCCACCAGTGGTAAGGAAGGAACTGATCCGGCCCCCGCTGCGATTGCCGACGGGACTGGGAGTGTTGAGACAGACGTTGCCCGGGCTGTTGTTGGGACTGCTCGGTGGGGGACTGCTGTTGTTATGGCGGCACTTTCTCCGGGTGGGCAGAGAGGATGATCTGAGACGTACAGCGGAAGAGCTGCGTCAGCAAGCAGAGCGTGCGGAGCAAGAACAGAAGGCGCTGGAAGAGCTGCGGAGACTGGAAGCGGACGCGAAGAAACAGAACCTCCCGATGCAGTCGCCGTATCGGATGAAGCTGGATGTGCCGCTGCGAACGGAAGACCTGGAAGACTGCGCCACAGAGCTGGGCAGAGTGTATGAGCAGCGCAAAGGGAGTGCGCTGCACGTCGAGCGGACGCTGCAAGGAACGCTGCGTGCGGGAGGAAGTCCGACCCCGGAATATCAGCCGAGGAAGGTGCAGCGAGAGATCGTGGTGCTGCTGGAAATCGAGCAGAGCCGACCGTATCTGCCAGGGCTAGAGCAGGTGCTGGGCAAGCTGCACAAGCTGGGTGTGCCGATCGTGATCTATCGGTTTGCGCTGGCTCCCAGTGATCTCAGCGGGGAACGCGGGGGAGCGGCGAAGCTTGAGGAGGTGCTGCGGAGGCACGAGCAAGCAGCGGTGGTGCTGTGTGGGAAGCTACAGACTCGTGGGCTGGGGAAAGGCAAGGCAGTGCTGCCATGGGTGCAGCGGATACAGGAGCTGCCGGCGAAGGCGTGGCTTGATCCCGATCCGCAGCCTCCACAGAACCGACCTCGAACGCAGCGTGATGAAGAGCTGTCGCTGCAGCGGGTGCGACGGTTCCCGCTGACGGGAAAGGGACTGATCGAGCTGGGCCGATACCTGCAAGGGGAAGTGGGCGAGAGTCGCAAGCTGGTCGATTGGGAGCCGCCGGCAGCGAGTGAGGAAGTGAAAAGAGCGGTGAAGCTGTGGCTGGCGATCGGATCGCAGGTACCGGACGCGTCTTGGGAACAGTTTGAAGCGGTGCGGCAGCGGTTCTTCAAAAAGACGCTGCCCGATGCGCGGTCTGTGGGTCTATTGGTGGCGGAGTTTCGGAGTCTGCTTGGGAGGCGCTTTGTGACGACCAGCAAGACAATCGAGCTAGATCCGGACGAGCAAGTGCCGGCGGTGGCGTTTCTGAAAAAAGAAGCGCCGGAGCTGTATCTGGAAGGACTGGCGCTGTTCGATGCAGCGCTGGGAAGTGCGCCACCGGGAGGGGAGAAGACCCAAGGCACGCTGCGGCATGCGGAGAGGATGGGCAGGAAGAAGCGGCTGGAAGAGCTGCGGCTCGTTCATGAAGGAAGGAAGGAGGAGGCCAAAGAGTGCCTGAGCAGTCTGCTGGGAACGGCAGCGGATGAGCGAGCTGCCGCGACGATGACGCTATTGAAAGGAATGGCAGAGTCTTCCGGGGAGTGGCAGCCCACGCGGCGAGCCGAGCGGCAGCTCCTGCGCCTGACGATGCAGAGCGCAGCGGTGGCAGCAGCCGTTGTGGCCTGTGGCGCTGGACCTTGGCTTGTGGCCAAGCGGTCGGCGGCGGTGGAAGCGGCGCTGCGACCGCTCGCCAGAGCGGTGAAGGTGACGAGGGAGCCAGAGCCGAAGTGTTGGATCGATCCGTTACCGACGGTGGTCGTTCCGACGGTGGCCTTGAACCTGCCGCTCGCCTCAGTGCGTCTTGCTTGTGACATTGGCTCGTCGGGTGGACTGTGTGACGCCGCGCTGTCGGCGGCCAGCACTGTGGCTGGTCGTCGGTATTCGCTGGTGGAATCAGCCAAGCTTGAAGCGCTGTTTGCCCGTGAGCCATCGCTGCGGGGCTGCCGCAACGATTCCTGTCGGATGGCGATTGCTGAGCAGCTCAACCTCTGGCGTCTGATCGACGTGATTGTTCATTCGCCGCGCCAAAAAAAGCTCGTGGCGTCTGTGTCGATCTTCGACCCGTCCGCACGGGGAATTGCCGCCGAAGTGGAGCGCGAGTCCAAGAGAGATCAGGCCAAGCTCGCTGGAACCGTCAGCGACGCCGTCGAGCAGGTGATCGACACCCAGAGACTGACTGCTCGGCTTCGCATCGACGTCCGTACCCCAAATGCCAAGGTCAAGATCATCGACAGCCGAGGTAGCGTACGGGAGTTGTCGGAGCCGGAGTGCAGTGGCAAGACACCGGTCCGACTGTTCCTCGGTGGTTACACGGTTCATGCGGAGAAGCCGGGCTTTATGGCTCAAGACCTGCCCGTGATGCTAACGGGAACCGGCACCTCGATTCAGGTCGAGCTGCAGCTGCGAGCGATCTCGGTGCGCTTCGAGTGGGAACCCAAGGATGCGATAGTCCGCGTTGACAACCGGCCGGTCAGCGAGCAGTACCCCATGATGGAGCTGTCCGAAGGTCCGCACCGCGTCGAGGTGTTGGCTCCGCCGGGACAGCCGTATAAGTCGACGGTTCGTGATATTGAGGTGCGGCGCGACATGGAGCCGGTGCGCCTGTTGCTACAACGACTGAACACCCTAGGGGCCGAAGTGCCGCGCGGGGAGCCGAAGTGAGCTGGGAGAAGAGGCAGAGCAGTGGATAGAAGGCCAAAGAAACCGAAGTGGGCGGTGATGACGCAGGTCAGCGGCGTGCTCTGCATCGGCCTAGGATTGTGCTACCCGTGGTGGAAGATCTGGCGAGACAGCGCACGGGAAGCGGTGACGGAAGTGAAGCTGCCGACGCGAAAGCTCCGGCCCGCGATGATTGGGTTGCCGGTGGGGAAGTTTCGGATGGGTGGTGAGATGATCCACGAGGAGAAGCCGATCCATGAGGTGGAGCTGACGACTCCGTTTGCGATGTCGGAAACGGAAGTGACGCAGGCGCAGTATCAAGAAGTGATGGGAAGGAATCCCTCGCACTTTAGGATGGAGTCCGATTCAGCGGAGCGTCCCGTCGAAAGTGTCAGCTGGCTCGATGCGATCGAATACTGCAACAAGCTGTCGGAACAGGAGAGTCTGGAGCGCTGCTACAAGATGAACGGAGAGGATGTGGAGTGGAGCGGACCGAGCTGCAAAGGATATCGGCTGCCGACGGAAGCAGAGTGGGAATATGCGGCGAGAGCGGAGGAAGGAACAGAGTACGCTGGCTCCGACAAAGCAGAGGATGTGGCGTGGTTTGGGGAGGACTTCAACAAGGGCGGTACGCATCCGGTGAAGAAGAAGCAGCCGAACCAGTGGGGACTGTACGATCTAAGCGGAAACGTCTGGGAGTGGGTGTGGGATTGGTATCGAGATGGGTATGAAGCGAAACCAGAGAAGGACCCGGTTGGCCCCCCGAAGCCGTCTAAGGTCATGGCGAGCCGGGTGGTGCGTGGGGGCTCGTGGGCCGGCGACGCGAGGAGGACGCGAGTCGCGGACCGCGTCAGGTACCCGCCCGCGTACCGCAACCAGGGCCTGGGGTTTCGTCTCGTGAGGTCTTACCCTTAGCGGTTTTACCCGCTACCCCTTTGCCAAAAGGGAATCAGCGCCGGGGGCGAAGGGCTTGCGGCGTGTTCGGGAGGGCTTGCGGCGTGTTCGGGAGGGCTTGCGGCGTGCTTGGGAGGGCCTGCGCTGGGGGATTTGGGTGGGAAAGGTTGCGGTCGACGGGCATTTGTCATCGGAAATCCGATGCCATTTACACTCCGTGTGCTTGCAGGGCGGCCAGGTATTTGGCGAAGCTAGATCCGTCACTCCGCCGCCGTCGTCCAGCGCGCCCACCGATGGGCGACCAAGCAGGCAACCAAGAGCCCGTGCCCGGAGTCTCAATCTTCCGCGAGCCTCGTCCACCTCCGAGCAGTGAGCACTCAGCCGGCTGCGGCTTCGAGCTTGGGTTAGCGCTGCTCTCTCGCAGATCGCCTCAACCTGTCCGCAACAGAGCGATCGCTACGCGAGCGTGGCTGGCAGAGGAGCCACATATATAGACATGTGTGCTGTAATGAAGTCTGTATCCGATTGAGTGGATTGGTTCTCATTCTACTAAGAGAGTTTTGATGCGATCAACCGGCCAGTCTTGGCACGTAAGTAGATCGGGCATCGGGGCCGATCATCAGCTAGGTGAATGCAGCTAGCTGATGCGCCTAGGTGATTCAGCTAGCTGAATACACTTGGGTGAAACACCTAGCTGAATTACCTAGCTGGTTCAGCTAGTCTGTCAAGGTTGTCGATTCAGTGTGTATATATATTCACAAAAGGCGCCATAAGCAAAAATTGTGCCTTTCAAGTACTTGTTTTTGATTTCATCTGGTTGAGTGATTATCACACATCATCAGACTAATCCGACATGCTGACTATGCAAGGTGGTCGATCGACGTAGCTGAATCACGTAGCTGAATCACCTAACTGAATCACCTAACTGAATCACCTAGCTGTTTCAGCTACCTGGATTCAGCTACCTGAATCATTTAGCTGCTTCATGTGGATCTTTCAGCTAGCTGATCATCGCTGGATTTTGGCTATTGGACTGCGATCTGCTGCTGGGGTTGTTGAGAACATAAGTGCCAAGTCAGGTTGACAGCTAGCAGGGATCTGCGGAAACTGTCAGTGCATGCAGCATCATGGTCGAGATAGAGACTGTGAGCTTGTGCTGCCACCTCTGTCAAACAGGAACCCGTGCTCTCTGAACACCAGCACCAGCGCACCAAAACCGAAGGCCGGTGGCAAGATGACTTGAGTTGAGTGGTTACGAATCCTTAACCCAAGCAAATCGCATTTATCTTGTGAGTTTAGCTCTGTGTCGGAAATTTGCTCAGGCACTTACGCTATATTCTGTTCATTTTGTCTGTCGGTTCAAACAAGGGGGATCTGATGCAAAGGCGCTGGCTTTCTGGTCTTGTATTGCTATTGGTGATCGGTTGTAATTCGGGGAACACGCAGAGCACTTCGGACTGCGTGCTAAGCCCCGGCCTCTGTTCCGATGTGCAGGTCTGCAATGTGCAAACGCACGCCTGCGAACCGGCGGGCGTCGTCGACATGGCGGTGTCGGATGGCCC
>Ga0154020_10010023_pt1 | contig 10869 bp, 10 predicted proteins | sample Klosneuvirus_201_FD_109709 | JGI IMG/M metagenome (GOLD analysis project Ga0154020, IMG submission 109709) | Active sludge microbial communities from wastewater, Klosterneuburg, Austria - Klosneuvirus_20160825_MG | ecosystem: Engineered > WWTP > Aerobic digester > Activated sludge | place...
CCGGCGGCGACCTCGTCGGCGGTGAACAGCAGCGGCGCGATGGGATAGCCGGCGGCGTCGGCGCTGGTGCAGCGCTCGCCGCGGCCGTTGAGCGGATAGACCCGGTTCATGTCCCAGATGGCCAGGCAGCCGCCGGTGAAGCGCGCCGGGGAGCCCGAGATGTCGGCGACCCACATCTCGTAGAGCTTGTTGCTCGGTTCGTGGATGACGATGAGGTGACAGTCGCCGTCGGGCAGGCCCATCGAGTCTTTCGGGCATGAGTAGTCGCGCGTCAGCGAGCCCTCGACCTGGCCGACCAGCGGCACCGGGACCGCGGCCAGGTCGCACTCGCGCTGGAAGAAGTTCGAGGTCGGCGTGAAGGTACGCATCGGCGCCGTGGCGTCGGCGCGCAGGACCTGGATCGAGAACTCGATCTTCATCTTGTTGCCGTTGCCGAAGCCGCCGCGCGCCTTGAAGTTGCTGATGATGGTGGCCGACATCGGATCGATGAAGCTGGCGCCCGAGACGTCGATGGTCGCCTGCGGCCAGAAGCCGGTGCCGGGCAGCACGGTGCTGCTGTCGGCGCCCGGCGCCGCGTCGATGACGCGACCGGCGTCGTCGACCTGCAGCACGGTGCCGTCGGGGGTCAGCCCGCCGTCACCACCGCCAGATGAACCGCCACATGCTGCAAACAGGAGGAGGGGACTGCAAAGCCAGGCTCGACGCATAAGGGCCTCCATCACCACCTTACCCCATCGGGCGGGGCTACACGGGCGGCGCGGGTGGCGGCTCGTCGGGTGGTGTAGGCGTGACCGCGGCGGCAGCGTCGGCCTCGCCGGTGCCGGTGGTGCGCTTGTCCTTGCGCAGCTCCTCGTTGTCCCAGCCGTCGTCGAGGTCGCGATAGCGCTTGGGATCCTCGGCCTTCATCAGGCGCTCGGCCTCGGCGACCGCCTTCTTGGCGGCGTCGAAGTAGATGGTCTGGTCGCCGCCCCACAGCTTCGACAGCTCGAGCAGCGCGCGCTCGTCCTGCTGGCGCCACAGCCGCGCCATGCGGTGCGCGGTGTGGCCGCGGAAGCCCAGGCTGCGCAGCGCCTCGGTGCCCAGCTCGAGCGCGCTGGCGAAGGTCTCGCGCAGGACCACCTTCACGCCCAGCTTGTGCAGCTTGTAGTAGTGCGGGCGATCGCGCGCGCGGGCCAGGATGTCGAGGTGCGGGAAGTGCTTGCGCACCATGGCCGCGACCGCGACCGATTGGTCGACGTCATCGATGGCGAGGATGAAGAGGCGCGCGCGCTCGCAGCCGGCGGCGTGCAGGAGCTCCAGGCGCGAGGCGTCGCCGTAGTGCACCTTGTGGCCCAGGCGGCGCAGGAAATCGACGATCTCGACGTCGAGATCCAGCACCGTCACGCTGATGCCGTTGGCGCGCAGCAGGCGCCCCACGACCTGGCCGAAGCGACCGAAACCGGCCATCACCACGGGGGCGTCGGCGTGCGCGATGGTGTCGTGCGCGCGCGTCGGCGCCCGCGCGGCCAGGCGCGGCAGGATGAGACGCTCCAGCGCCAGGAACAGCAGCGGCGTCAGCGCCATCGACAGCGCGACCACCGCGACCATGGGCGCCGCGACCTCGGCGCCGAAGACCTGGCCCTTGAGGCCGAAGCTGAGCAACACGAAGGCGAACTCGCCGACCTGGGCCAGCCCGAACGCCAGCAGCCAGCGCGCCGGGCGATCCAGCCCGAACACGCGCGCCAGGCCATACAGGATGATGAGCTTGAGCGTGATGACGCCGGCCACCAGCCCGGCGACCTGGAGCGGCTGCGCGGCGACATATGCGAAGTCGATCTGCGCGCCGACCGAGACGAAGAACAGGCCGAGCAGGAGACCCTTGAAGGGCTCGATGTCGGACTCCAGCTCGTGGCGGTACTCGCTCTCGGCCAGCACCACGCCGGCGACGAAGGTGCCCAGCGCGGGGGACAGCCCGACCCGCTGCATCAGCAGGGCGATGCCGATGACGAGCAGCAGCGCCGCCTCGGTGAAGACCTCGCGCAGGCGCGTCGCCGCCAGCCAGCGGAACATCGGGCGCACCACGAAGCGCCCCGCCAGCACCAGCACCGCGACCGCGCCGGGCAGGATCAGCGCCTGCAGCCAGGCCGGGCGCCCGCCGCCGCTCTTCTCGGTCACGTGCCCGAGCAGCGGGAACACCGCCAGGATCGGGATGACCGCGATGTCCTGGAACAGCAGCACCGAGAACGACGACTGCCCGCCAGTGCTCTTGAGCAGCCCCTTCTCGTTGAGGCTCTGCAGGACGATCGCGGTCGACGACATCGCCAGCGTCAAGCCGACCGCCAGCGCCGGCTTCCAGGCCAGCCCCAGCGCCATCGCCCCGCCCATGCAGGCCGCGCTGGTGACCACGACCTGGGCGCCACCCAGCCCCAGGATGGGCCGGCGCAGCTGCCACAAGAGCTGCGGCTTGAGCTCGAGGCCGACCAGGAACAGCATCATCACGACGCCGAACTCGGCGAAGTGCATCACGCGGTGGCCTTCGCCCCCGACCAGCCCGAGCACATACGGCCCGATCAGCACACCCGCGACCAGGTAGCCCAGCACCGAGCCGAGGCCGCCGCGCTTGGCGATGGGCACGCACACCACCGCCGCGACCAGGTAGACGAAGGCCTGGAACAGGACGCTGTCGGTCATGACACCAGGCCCTGGTTGCGCACGATGGGCGAGATCAGCCCGTCGAGGTCGTCGGTCATGCGCTCCTCGTAGGCGGCGCGCTCGATGTCGAGGCGGTCGTCGCGCAGTGCCTCCAGCACGCGCCGGTAGCTGGCGGCGTGCGGGGCGATCTCCTCGCGGCTGCTGAAGCGCAGTGAGGCGTGCACCACGAAGGGGGCCAGGAACTTCATGCCGCACAGGTGCGCGGTCTGATCCCACGGCGCCAGCAGCTGGCGGATGGTGAAGCGGTTGTAGCCCTCGGGCTGGTAGGCCGCCTGCGGACCGCCGGTCGACACACAGTTGAAGGTCAGCTTGCCGGCCAGCGCCTTGCCACCCTCGCCATAGGCCCAGCCATATTCGAGCACCAGGTCCTGCCACTCCTTGAGCAGCGCGGGTGTCGAGTACCAGTAGAACGGGTGCTGGAACACGATGACGTCGTGCGCGAGGAGGTCGGCCTGCTCGCGCGCGACGTCGATGGCCAGGGTGGGGTAGTCCTCGTAGAGATCGCGCACGGTGACGCCGGGCAGGTCGCGCACGGCGTCGATCAGGGTGCGGTTGACGCGCGAGCGCTCCAGCACCGGGTGCGCCAGGTACACGAGGATCCGCCGCGGCATCGAGGGACTATGATGCAGGTCCCCGCGGCAAGTCACGCCATCCGCGCGGCGGGCGCGCCAGGGCCTGAATCAGTGGCAGTCCTCGTACTCGGGTAGCTGGGTGCGCACCACGGTGACCCGGAAGCGCGCGCCGTTGGCGGGGCGTACTCCGGTCAGGACGACCTTGCTCAGGTTGGGCCCGCGCAGGCTGGCCTCGTCGGTGTTCCAGGGATGACCGTCGACCTCGGTGACATGGTCCCCGGGCAGCAGACCGGGGGGCAAGTCGCCAGAGATGACGACGCCATAGTCATCGCCGGCGTACTCGATGGACAGGTCGGGCGTGGCGTCCTCGCTGCCATAGGGCTCGGTGGTCTCGGCGCCGAGCTCCTCGATCTCGGCCTCCTCGGCGGTCAGCGGAGGCTCCGGGGGCAGCTCCTGGAGATGCACGAACGAGTCCTGACCGCTGGCCACGGTGACGCTGCTGGTGAGGTGGTCGGGGCCGGTGACGCGCCAGTCCCCCACCGGCAGGTCGGCGAGCTCGAAGCCACCGTCGCGGCCGGTCAGCACATGGGGATTGGCGCCGCCGCCCTGGCGCATCGGCGACAGCACCACCAGGGCATTCGCACGCGGCATGCCGACCGCATCGACGACCTCGCCGCGGACCCGCCCGCGCTGTCCAGGCACCAGCAGGACGCCGGCCTCGACCTCGCCGACCGGCACTGTGACCGTGATGGGCACCGACGCGCCGACACCTTCGACCCATGCCTCGAGGCGCCACTGGCCTGGCGCCAGCATCATCTCGAAGCTGCCGGTGCTGCTCTGCGTGCTGCCGGCATGGCCGTACTCGCCGCGTCCCACCGCGGTGCCCCAGATCGAGACCCGGCCCTGCGCGGGTGCGACCACACGACCGCGTACCAGGCCGAACTGCCCCATCATCAGCAAGGCCTCGCCGTCGAGCACGGTGGCCCAGCTGGTCTGGTAGCGCGGGTGGGTCGCCAGCACACGCACGGGGTCGTCGCCGACCGGAACCATGAATTGCGCAAACCCGGCGCCATCGGTTTCGCCCAGGGGCTCGCCCGCAGCGTCGTTGACCACAGCACCCGCAATCGGTCCGCCGCCGATGCTGCTGACCACACGCGCGCGCGCCAGGGTCAGCGCGGGCAGCTCGAAGATCACCACCGGGATCCGTTCGCCCGGCAGCGCCTGCACCAGCTCGGCCTCGCTGCGGGCGGCGCCCACGACGGCGACCAGGTTGAAGACGCCGGCGCCCAGCGCCTCGACGCGGAAGCGACCGTCGTTCCCGCTGCGCACCTCGGTAGGCGGCATGCTGCGGCCATGCAGCGCGCCCATCAGCTGGGCGGTCACGCGAGCGCCGGCCCAGGGTTGGCCCGCGACCAGGACCTGACCCTCGACGGCCAGGCGCGGCATCAGCTGCAGCTCGAGTTCGGGGCGCTCGCCGGGACGCGCGAGGGTGACCTCGGTGGCGGCGCCCAGCTCGGTGGTGCCGGCCTTGACCCAGCCGCTGGTGCTATCGCCGTAGTCCAGCGGCACCTCGAGGCTGAAGCGGCCGGCGCCATCGCTCACCGCGATGGGCCGGGCGCGGCCGGGTTCGAGCTCCAGCTCGGCCAGCACGGTGACACCAGGGGCGGGCACACCATCGGGGTCGAGCACGACGCCGGTGATCAGCGCGGGGCGATCGCCGGGGGTCGGTCCCGGCGGGGCGAGGTGCAGCTTGGCCAGCCAGCGCAGGCGGGCCAGGCCGCGGGTGCCCGGCGCTGCAGCGCGCGCGACGCGGTTCGCGAAAGTCCGCCCCTGGCCGCGCGTCCCCAGGGTGACGCAGGCGCACGCGCACACACAGCCGACGACGCCAGCTGCGATGACCAGGGTTCGCCGCACGAGGTTCCGTTGCACGGACCGGCCCCAAGCAAGCGCTCGGCCACGCACGCGCGTGTGGAGATTCGCGCGGTCACGGGCGCGCGCGGCGCGGTCGTGTCGTGCTGGACGCGGGCGGCTGTCTCAGGGCTGACGCGCCTCGGCTACAGGGAGCGCTGCCAGTACGGGTCGTCGCGATGCCGGCGCAGCACGAGCACCATGCCCAGCACGCTGGACAGGCCGCCGATGAGCGCCACAGGCCCCAGAGTGAAGCCGGTCGCGACGATACCCGCGAGCGCGAGGCCATCGCGCAGCACGACCTGCCGCTGTGACAGTGGCGCGCTGACCGGGCGTCGGAACAGCCAAGGCAGCAGCAGCAAGAGGAGCAGCCCCAGCACCGTGGCCGCCAGCATGATGGGGCGGAAGGCGGTCACCGTCCGCTGCATGATCACCCAGGTGCCGGGCGGTTGGTTGGCAAGGCACGACATGGTCCAGGTCAGAGCAGGCCGCGTGCCAGCACCGGCTCAGCGCCCCATGCGGATGGTCATCATGATTCCCACGGTGTACGCCGACACCGTGAGGTCGAGGCGGCTCTCTTGCGGGCCCAGCTTGACGAATTGTCGCTCCAGCTCGGCGAACGCTGTCAGGCCGATCGGGCCGCGGGTGCTGAACGACAGCCCTGCGGCGCCCGCCCAGGCGCCGCCGTCGTGATCCTGGCGCTGCAGGTTGTTCGCGCAGCCCGCGCTGCACGGGTGGTTGATGCCCATGGCCCAGGCGTGACCGAGGCCACCACGCACGTAGGCCTCCCAGCCCTTGGCCAGCAGGCCGCGCCCGAAGTGCCACTTGAAGTCGCCGCGCACCACCATCAGCGACGAGTTGCTGTCGCCGCCGAGCGACTGCCCGATGAAGACGCCCGTGATCTCGAGGTCACCGACGCGCACGCCCATGATGTCGCGCGCCGAGAACGGCACCCCGGCGATGGCCTTGGGGTCGCGCGCGGGCAGCCCGCTGACGCGCGGCTCGGGGCCCATGCCGAAACCCAGCAGGAAGCGCGGGGTCGCCGCCGCGACACGCGCGCTCGCCAGCAGGAGCAGCATCGCCAGCGCCAGACCTCGTTGCCATCGCATGCCGGTCGCCAGTGCAGCCAGCGCGCCAGCGTCGGCACGTCGCGGTTACGGCCGGTTGCGCGCGCGGCGACCACGCGACCCTGACGGCGCGGTCGCGGTCACGGTCATAGCCGCTGCATCGCGGCCTCGGTCTCGGCGTCGGCCGGGAAGAAGGTCTCGATGCGCAGCTCGTGCAGCGTCACGTCCAGCGGCGTGCCGATGCACGCGATGGTCGAGAACAGGCTGAGCCGCACGCCATCACGGCGCAGCACCAGCGGAATCAGCGGTGGCGCGTCGGCGCCCAGGTCGGGCTGCTGCCACGCGCGCGGCACCCCCGGCATGGCCAGGAGCTCGGTCAGCAGCGCCCGCACCGGGGCGTCCTCCTCCGCGACCAGGGCCTCGCGATGCAGGCGCTGGATCTGCACCCGCGCGATCTCGTCCCAGTTGTCGACGAACGGGCGCACCCCCTCGGGATCGAACAGCAGGCGCATCACGTTGACCGGCGGCGGCGGCAGCTTGACCACGAAGCGGCCCAGCACCTTGCTGGCGGCCTGGTTGGCCAGCTTGACCGACATCGAGCGGTCGAGCACGAAGGCGCCATAGGGCTCGTGCCGATCGAGCAGGAACTGCAGCGCGCGGCGCACGCTGCTGAGCTCGGGCGCGTCGAGATCAGTCTCGCGGTACAGGTCGGCGTAGCCGGCCGCGCGCAGGAAGTTGTTGCGCTCGCGCAGCGGCACGTCGAGCACCTGTGCCAGCAGCAGCACCATCTCGCGGCTGGGCTGGGAGCGCCCGGTCTCGACGAAGCTGAGGTGGCGCGCGGACACGCCGGCCTCCAGCGCCAGCTCGAGCTGGCTCAGCTTGCGGGCGCTGCGGTAGTGGCGCAGCAGGCCACCCAGGGGTGTGATCTTGCGGTCGGCCATCGCAGCCAGAGTACCTGGGCGGCTGCCGCGCCGCGATGACCTGGGAGGTAATTGAGACGCGGCCGCCGACGCCTCAAGGTTGCAGCCAGCAAAGGGAGGCAACCATGAGTGACCAGCATGTGCACCTGTCCGCCGGCATCATCCACTACCGCGACCTCGGCAATCCCGAGGGGCCGGTGCTGCTGTTCGTGCACGGCCTGCTGGTGGACGGATCTCTGTGGGACAAGGTCGTGGCGCCGCTCTGCGGGCAGTACCGCTGCGTGGTGCCCGACTGGCCGCTGGGGTCGCACCGCGAGGCCATGAAGCCGGGGGCGGACCTGTCGCCGGCCGGGATCGCCGACCTGATCGCCGAGTTCATCGACACCCTGGGGCTGACCGAGGTGACCCTGATCGGCAACGACTCGGGCGGGGCCATCTGTCAGGTCGTGGTCACGCGCCACCCCGAGCGTGTCGCGCGCCTGGTGCTGACCACCTGCGACGCCTTCGAGGTCTTCCCGCCCAAGCTGTTCACGTACCTGTCGGTGGTCGCGCGGGTGCCCGGGCTGCTGTGGCTGATGGGCACCATGATGGCGCTCTTGCCGCGCACCCGGCGCATGGCGATCGCCTATGGGCGCGTGGCCAAGCACGGCCTGACCGACGCCCAGCTCGACGCCTGGACCCGGCCGGCGCGCCAGCGCGCGGTGCGTCGCGACCTCGGCAAGTTCATCCGCGCGGTGTCACCGCGGGTGACCCTGGAGGCCGCCCGAGCGCTGCCCAGGTTCACCAAGCCTGCGCTGATCCTGTGGACGCCCGAGGACACCTCGTTCCCACACGCGCTGGGTGAACGGCTGGCGCGCACGCTGCCGGCGGCCCAGCTGGTGCGGGTGCCCGACGCCTGGGTCTTCGTGGCCCTGGACCAGCCCGCCGCGGTGGCCGCCGAGCTGCGCAAGTTCGTGCCGCTCAAGGGGGCCATCGCCGCGGCGTGACCAGGTGCGCCGCTACGGCTGAGCGGGCTCGGCGGCGCCGCGCACCAGGGCGCGCATGTAGTCGACCTTGATCCGGCGCTGCACGCGGTGGGCGATCGGCTTGCCCAGACGGGCCAGCAGGTCCTGCGGGCGCGCCAGCGCGACGGTCTGGGCGCGGACCTGGCCGTCGGCGCCGCGCTCGACGGCGAACAGCTCCTCGCCATGCTCGGAGTGGCCCGGCAACGTGCCGTACGCGTACACGAAGCGATTGGCGGTGCGCTCGACGTAGACGACGCGACAGGGGTTGGCCGTCCACAGCGGGCCGATGCGTGCGCACACGATGACGTCGAGGCCCTCGCTGACACGGGCACCGGCCGGATGCAGGAACATGTAGGGCAGTCGGTGGGTGGCGAAACCGGCCAGCGCATCGGCGGCGGCCTCGAAGTCGAGGTCGAGGTCGACCACGTGGTCCTCTCGGCCATAGCCGGCGGGGACCCTGGCGCCGGGGCGGCTCATGCCGACGTCGGGGTAGGACAGGGACAGCCTGGCGACCTTCGCGAGCAGGCCGTCGAGCTGCGCCGGCCTGGGTCGCCGGAGGAACCACATGCCAGCAGCATACAGGGCTGCAGCAACGCGGGTGCACGCGCGCTCGTGGGGCCGTCACAGCGTGACGAAGCGCCAGTCGCAGGTCGCCAGCGTGAGGTCGACGAACGCGCGCACGCTGGCCGACGGCAGCCGCGTCGCCGAGTAGACCAGCTGGATGGGGACCGGCGCGGGCTCGAAGCCGGGCAGCACGATCTCCAGGCGCCCGGCGCGCACCGCCTCGGCGGCCTGGTAGGCCAGCACCATGGCCAGGCCGCCGCCCAGCTCGGCGTGGCCGAGGGCGGCGTCGGCGCTGTTGGTCACCAGGCTCGGGCTGATCGAGACCCGGAGCTCGGTGCGCGCGCGCCCGACGTGGAAGCGCCACTCGCGCGTCGGCGTCAGCGAGGTGAACTGGATGGTGCGGTGGCGCCCGAGGTCGGCGGGGCGGCGCGGGCGCCGGTGCGCAGCCAGATAGCGCGGCGCCGCCACCACCACGCGGCGGGTCTCGCCGACCTTGCGCGCGAGCTGGCTGGAGTCGGCCAGGTGGCCGATGCGCACGGCGACGTCGACGCCCTCGTCGACCAGGTTGATCAGGCGGTCCGCCAGGGTCAGCTCGCCGACCACGGCCGGGTGGGCGGCCAGGAAGCGGCACATCAGGGGCGCCACCTCGCGGCGGCCGAACACGGCGGGCGCGGCGACCACGAAGCGCCCGCTGGGCACGCTGCGCTCGGCGCGCGCGCTGTCCTCGGCCTCGGCCACGTCGGCCAGGATGCGGCGCGCACGCTCCAGGTAGCGCGCGCCGGCGTCGGTCAGGCTGACCGAGCGCGTGGTCCGGTGCAGCAGCTGGATCGACAGCTGCTCCTCGAGGGCGGCGATGGCGCGCGTCACCGCCGAGGGCGACAGGCGCAGGCGCCGCGCGGCCGGGGCGAAGCCAGCCAGGTCGGCCACCGCGACGAAGCTGGCCATGGCGTGCAGGCGGTCCATGGCGTCATTGCACCGTACGCAATGATGTCATGTCAATTGTGATCATTGTTGCGACAGAGGAGGTGGCGCACCTTGGCTGCACCACGGCGCTCAGCCGTGACGAACCGGAGGAAGCCCCATGTCCCGCCTGCACATCCCCACCTCGATCGAAGCCAGCCCCGCCACCGCGCAGCCCCTGCTGGAGGCCGTGCGCAAGCAGCTCGGCGGCGTGCCCAACCTGTTCCGCCTCATCGCCAGCAGCCCGGCCGCGCTGGAGGGCTACCTCGGCCTCAGCGGCGCGCTGGGCCGCGGCAAGCTGGACGCCCGCACCCGCGCCCGCCTGGCCCTGGTGGTCGCCGAGGAGAACGGCTGCGACTACTGCCTGTCGGCGCACACCGCGCTGGGCAAGCTGGCGCGCCTCGACGACGCCGAGATGACCGCCAACCGCGACGCCGCCTCCAGCGATCCCGCGGCCGCCGCCGCGCTGCGCTTCGCGGCCCAGGTGGTGCGCCAGCGCGGCCGGGTGTCCGACGCCGACCTGGCCGCGGTGCGCGCGGCCGGCCACGACGACGCCGCCATCGTCGAGATCGTCCTGCACGTCGCGCTCAACACGCTGACCAACTACGTCAACACCGTGGCCGCCACCGAGGTCGACTTCCCGCTGGTCAGCCACCGCCCCCGCTGAACCGGCAGAGTGAGAGGAGGTCCGTCATGGCTCGCTTTCACGAGCTCGCGTTCACGCCTGCGGTGCAGGCGCTGCAGCAGAAGATGGGTAGCCGGCGTGCCTACCAGCGCGTGCAGGACGACGGCGACGGCGGCCCCGACTGGCTGGGCCCCGACGAGCGCGCCTTCATCGCGACCCGCGACACCTTCTACCTCGCCAGCGTGGGCGCCGATGGCTGGCCCTATGTGCAGCACCGCGGCGGGCCGCCGGGGTTCCTGCGCGTGCTCGACGAGCACACCCTGGGGTTCGCCGATTTTCGCGGCAATCGCCAGTACATCTCGGTCGGCAACCTGGCTGGCAGTGATCGCGTCGCGCTGATCATGGTCGACTACCCGCACCAGGTGCGCCTCAAGTTGCTGGCGCACGCCAGCATCACCGAGGACCCCGCCGTGCTGGCGCAGCTGGCGGTGCCGGGCTATCCGGCGCGCGTCGAGCGCGGCGTGATCTTGCAGGTCGAGGGCCTCGACTGGAACTGTC
>Ga0154020_10010024_pt1 | contig 10868 bp, 11 predicted proteins | sample Klosneuvirus_201_FD_109709 | JGI IMG/M metagenome (GOLD analysis project Ga0154020, IMG submission 109709) | Active sludge microbial communities from wastewater, Klosterneuburg, Austria - Klosneuvirus_20160825_MG | ecosystem: Engineered > WWTP > Aerobic digester > Activated sludge | place...
ATCGGTGGTTTTTCTTCTTTCTACGGAGCCAAAATCTCTTTCTAAACCTTTCTTTAATCCCAAATGATTTTTATATAGTCAATATCATTTGGTGCATAGATTTCAATTTTTATTATGCTCCTTCTCTGTTATTGTATTTGTTTTCATGTTTTAATTGTCCTATCTGGCAACCATTCCAACATTCCCAAAATTGTCTCCTTGTCTTTGTCACTATTTGTCCAGCCATCCTGTGAACGCATTAATTTTAAAACATTTGGTTTATAAACTTTTTGAAGTCTCCAGTTTGTTATAAATTTTGAAGGCATAACTATGACAACACTTTTAAATGACTTTCTATGTTTCCCAATTACAATAATATCTTCGTATCCATCACCCCATTTTACAGGGAAGCAGTAAACCTTTGTATTTGGAGAAAAGTGTTTCGTCCCATGTTTTAAAATTTTTTCCTTCCCGTCTAGATGCTCATCAATGATATTTCCGATTAAACACCAAATAAATGGTAATTCATGTGGTCCTGAATTTTCAAGTTCTTTCTCCTTGTTGAAATGGATTTCAACATTGTAATTTTTATTAAATATTTGTTTTAACCAGTTAAACATTTTCAAATTTGCGGGGTGTCTCCAAAAATCACCGATAACGTTTTTGGGCTTGGCGAAGGTGGGGTTTAGAAAGTACTAAAGCTCAAATTTAATACAAAAGCTAATAGAAAGTACAAATGTTCAGCCTTGTACTAAAGCCCCACTTTTGCCAAACCCATGTTACCGGATGCCCTTCTGTCTGTCCGAAGTGTTGAAGTATCAAGTTTGCAGACACTTTGATCAAAGAGTTTTACATTAGAAGCACAACTTGTCGTGTTTTTAGAAAGCAAGTGTGGTGGTGAAAAATACAAAAAAAATGGGGTGGAAAAAATTCTTCTTTGAGTGAGAGAAAAAAAACCACTCTTTTAAAAAATTGCCTGTCGCGTTGGCTTGTGCGTTTTTTAAGAGTGTGTTTTTTTGTGCTATGGTATTCAACAAATATATTTTACGTGTTTATTTGAAGTGGTAAAACAGAAAATGAAGTATACTTAATCCTATACGACCAATTCATAATTGAGGTAATGTGAAATGGAAACTTGCAAATAAAAAAGTTTAGATAATTTTGCATATACTTGTTATCTTTACGATAAATTTAACAAAACAATTTTGAAATTATGAAAGAAAGAAAAAACATTGATGCACAAATGGCAAGTGCTGAGAACTTAATGGCGGCAGCTGAAAAGTTTAATAGCAACCCGCAAGAAAACGAAATGCTAATATCTTCAGCTGAGAATTTAATTACTAGTGCGGAAGCCCAAATTACAAGTGCTGAAATAGTTATTAGTAGTTCAGAAACTCAAATAGAGTGGCTTAACAGTGTAATTTCATCGGCTGAAACTTCACCTGCAAGCTTTACAAAAGTTGCTAAACCGAAGGATAGAGTTAGTAAAGGTAAATGAAATTGAATTTTTCTTTTCTAAACATTCAAGTGGGCTGTGAGCACTCCTAAGTACTTTTTGATTAATGTATGTATCGTTTTACTGGTAATTCTGTTAGCCCTAAAATCTTCTGCTAGACCATAGCAAAACGACTCAATTTTCGTTTTTCCTTCACCAAGGTTATATCCCATAATGCTGCCTGTACCGTTTATAAGATTGTAAGGGATTTTTAGTTTAGTATCTGGTAAAACAAAATCTTCATGGTTTGGCCAGATAGAACCTCCCCAACGTAACAAACAATCTGAAACTAACATGAGAATAGGATTATCAAACTGTTCCCTTACATGATAGGATTGAAAATCCACTAATGTTGCAAATATTGGATTCAGACCAATTTCACGAGTTTGTTGAATATTAATTCCTTCAAAATAGAGGGGTTTCATACCCTCAATAAAGTGACTGACTACCTCAATTTGTTTTAATTCTTCTTCACTAAAAAAATCTATATACTGTGAACCGTATTGAATCATCAATTTGCCTTGTTCTTTCCATATTTTTACGGTGGTGTTAGTATTAGAGGATGTAACACCATATTTTCTAAGAAGTAATTCTATTTCCAATTGGACATGTTGACCAGTTGATCCATAATCAAAAAGCCCACCGGAGTTTTTTGGTCGCCTATGAGCTCGCCTTGCGATAAGAGCAGCAGGTTTGTTACGAAATTCATTTTTTTCAGTAATATGAGCTTTTTCATCAAACCCTAAGTCGATTATCCCATAAATTGGTATTGTGTAAATATTACTATTGCTGTGGATAAATATTTTTTGAAGCAATTCTTGCATGAATAACTCGAATATTGCAAACTCCAAAGCATTTATTCCATTACCATGTGAGTCAAGAATAGGTTCTTTATTTGGTGCAACACCGATACCTTTTACATCAATCAATCTATTTTCATAAACATGTTGAGAACTATTCTCTGTACTCAGCATATTTTCATTTTCTTCTATTGAAAATATCAAAGACCTACCGTACCCAGGCGGACGATATGCATTTACTTGAGACTCTCCAATTGCTATTTTAGTATTCACTTTGGTTTGAAAAGCTTGCTGTTTAGAAATGAAGGACGTATTATGTATTAACCAATCATCCAGTATTTGTATGATTACTTTCCTTTTTGAAATTCCTTTTAAATTATTAAGATGTATGTAAGTTTTTTCTAAAGCTTTGTCAGTTAATTGCGGAAAATCGTGCTGTAATAGTTGATAATTTGCATAGACAATTTTTGTTCCTTCCACTCTCAACACATACTCTGGTAGAACTCCTATTTGGTCCAACTCATCTATTGATTTTAATAGAGGACCAGAGTTAAAATAGTTCCCAATCTTGTATTCGATCTTTGAATTTTTACTTAACATACTGGGTTATTATTGCGATTTAAATTGTTCAGAAGCAAATTGGTGAAATGCCCTTTTTATTCTCGCATTATAAGTCACTTTTCAACTTCTTTCCATTCTTCGGTATAAGTAGTCGGCTCTATATTTCTATTAACAAAATCACTATTTGAATAACCTCCTAAATAGTATTTAACTGATGGTACATTATTACAACAAATTTTAATTTGGGATTTGATTAAACTTAATAGCATCTTGTCATCTTCACAGATAATATTTAACCAATCACTTTGCGTAAAATTTTCTTCGATTTTATTCTTCAAGAGAATCGCTCTTTTTATCAGCCAAACATTTGTATCAACTAAATTGATACCTGATTCGATTGTGCTTATTTGGTCGTGAATTATATTACTGCCTTTTTCAATAATAGCATTTGCAGAAAGCAACAAAAAATTTTCTTTGGCTTGTTGTGAATTTCTTGCCCAAGGATATTCTCCTTCAATGAAACAATATGGAGTTCCATCGGCATAAAATAGTTGTCGGTAACAATGCACAGCTTCTACTTGATTTATTAGAGCGCATCTCATCAACTCTGCATAATGAAAAGATTCAAATTCATTATCATCATCCAAAAATGAAACCCACTCTGAATTTGCTGATTCAACTGCCAAATTTCTTAAGTAAGCGGAATGAGAAGGGCCACTTATATCTCCACTTTTTCTTTCTTGATAACTCCAAGAAATTGTATTGTCACCAGAATATTCAACTTCTAAAAAGTTCAAGGTTTCAGAGCAATCATCTATAAAAACTAAAGTTTTTATTTTTCCTTGGAAACATTGGCTTTTAATAGAAGCAATTGCTTTTTTAAGTAGCTTGGTTCTTTTCCTAGTGATGATAATTACGGTTATTTCCATTTTAGAGAATTCAAATATTTTTCCCCAAGGCTGCCTCCATAAAAGGATTTGTACTTGGAACATTTAACCAATCAAGAATATAGTTCGCTGCACTTTCAACTGTATGCTTTGAAACATCAATTTCTAAAGTTTTTAATTTAGACTCTTTAATTAACTTTCGCATTAATTCTTGTTCGTCAATGAACTTCTGTAAATTATCATAGTTAGACGGAGATTCTGAGTATTTAAGTCGTTCCTGCCGTGCTTCTTCAAATGTTTCTATTGGACGAATACATAGAACTAAATGGAAATTCAATGCTGCTAATCTATCTTCAAGCCAATCGAATTGATAATCTTTTTTTGCGTTTGTGAGTTGAAAAGCCCGTGTGGAAATATGGAAACGGTCAATTACCCAATACCAGTGTCTTTGTAATTCAAGAAGTTTCATCCATGTACAATACATTTCAATTGCATATTCTTCTTCGTTTGGCTGAAATGTAATTAAACTGTTCCTTTTAGAAATAGGTTTATTTTCAGGTGTGTCAAGTATTTCCCATTCAGCAGAAATTAAGGGCAAATGATACCTATGTATGCGGCCTTTTACAATACGAGGACTTTCAGCAATTGCAAAAGCAATATCTGTTTTATGGGTTAAATGTGTTCCTTCTAAAATTATTTTAGGAGTATATGCTCCCTCTGGATTATTGTCTTGTATCATATATATAAATTATTTTTCAGCAAAATATTAGTTCTAATTCCTTCTCAAAATCACTTAATGTATTAAACTCTAAAACATGATTAGCCATACCACAAGTTGGATTGTCATACCTTATCCAAACAGGAAACAATTCGCTTCTCATGGCGCCTGCAATATCATTGAACCAGTGATCGCCAATGAAAATAGACTCGGACGGACTTACGTTTAGCTTGGTACAGATATCAGCAAATATTTTTGCATTTGGCTTTCTAGCTCCAACTTCTGCTGATACTGATACTGCATCGAATAAAGGTAAACCTGCTTGTTCTAAGTACGGTTGAATTGGAAAATCCCAGTTTGAACAAAGTCCTATTTTTTTGTTATGTGCTCTTAATAATCGTATTATAGAATTTGCATTTGGTATTGCCTTTTTTGTTGCCTGTTTTTCTATTTCAAGCAAATGAATAAAGATTTCGTTTACTCTTTCAGTTGGAACACCACTTTGCGTAATTAACTGAAAAATATTATTCTTTCTCCAATCCTGATAAGAAGGAGTTGAATCATAACTTGGAGTTAGACAGCCATCAAAGCCATCAGATTCCCACATTTCTTGCATAGAAAGATGACAATCAAATCCCAAATTTTTAAGGGTTTCCCACATTTGTGGTGGCTCATTATCAATTTCCACTAATGTTCCGTAAAAATCAAAAATATATGCTTTGGCAAAGTATAGACGTTCTTTTATTTGCATTGAATTGTGAATTAATAAAAGTCAAAAAGGTAGTTGAATTTAATCGGTCGGAACGATTGGAAAATGTACGCCTCCAATTTTATCACCAGGATTAAGTCCAACTTCATCGTATGGAAAGCGTTCATTGCCTAACCAAATCGTTCCCTCGGCAACATATCTAAGTACATATACACAACGGGGCTTTGAAGTTGAATTAGGTAATGAACCATGCCAAAGCATTGCATGATGGATTCCACATTCTCCGGGTTCAAGATTAACATAGTCAACAACTGGGAGTCCAACCAAAGAAGGGTTTTGAGAAATTTCTACTGCATTAGGTCTGTCTTGTTTCATTATAGATTTATCATCGCCAAAACCCACTGGTAGTGTCTCTTCATCTCGTTTATGTGAGCCCGGAACAACCTGCATTGTACCATTCTCTTGCGTCACACTATCTATGGCAATAAATATTGTTATTGCTGTTGGAGTTGCAAGCGGCCAATACGGAAAATCTTGATGCCATGGAATTGATTTCGAAAATGGATTCTTAATTATTACATTATCCTCCATCAGATGCACTTTCTTGCCACCTAGTAATTGACTTGCGATATGAGCAATTACAGGATTCTTTGCTACTAATTCAAAGCGTTTATCACGTTTCCAAAGATTAAAAAGAAAAGGAAACGTTTTTGGTTTGCTGTCCTTTCCTTCTCCATATTCAAAAGTTGTTTTTCCCGAAGAATCCGTATTTCGTTTTATTAGTATTGGGTCGGTCAGTTCGTACTTTGGAGTTTCACCATGCTCAAAAAGATACTCATCTATCGCCAAACGAATTTCTTTTGCTTTTTCCTTCGATAAAATACGGATTGGAACTAGAAATCCCAAGTCCATATAACTCTGAACTTGTTCTTCCGATAAGTGAGTAGTACAAGCACTTTTTTTCTCGGGTGTTTTATTTTTATCATTCATTTTAAATTAATTTATTTGAAAGTTAATTTGAGAATTTAATTTAGTATTCGTTTTGTAGCAATAAAACTATTCGTCCATGGACCTGTTCTTTGGTACTCGATAAATAACCAACCAACCATTATTTCTCTCCATTCCAGAAAGGCTCTTTGTTCACCCAAATTAGGATTGCCTCTAAAACAAAACCAATCATCAAAAATTATAATTGTGCCATCAGTTAATAGAGGTGCAATAAATTCCAATGCAGTTTTTGTAGAAGCGTACAAATCACAATCTATGTGAACTATTGCGGCTTTTTTAATAGCGAATTTGTCTTTAGTATCTTTTATACAAGTCTTTTCAAACAGCCCAGCAACAACACTTACTTTTTCCATGGCTACACCAGCTTTAGATAAATTCTTTAAAAAGTTTGTTTCTGAACAATAATATTTCCCTTTGGCAAAATCTTTACCGTGCTTATCAATTCCTTCAATGTTCGGAAGTCCTTCAAATGAATCGAAAGCAAAAAATCTCATATTGTTCCATAATCTATTAAGTTCCTGAATATCTTCTTGTGTTCTTTCGCCATGAATTTTTTGATAAGGGCCAAATGCATGCTTTAACGTGTTGAAAGCTTCGATAAAAGAACCTCCTGAATATACACCAAATTCAAGATAGTCGCCTTCAACTTTTTCAGCCGCAATTAGATTTGCTGTCTTAAACATAATACCCTGTTCTAAAGAAACAAAATTAATAAACCTAAACCTCAAAGCAGATTTAAAGTCCTTGAAAAAATGCACACATAGCCGAATAAATTTAATCATACCAATCAACTAATTTTTTTCGTTCAAAAGTTTAAATCCATTATTACAAATATTAATAGTCTGCATTATATCTTCTTCTGTATGTGCATCGCAAATATACCAATGATGGTTGGGGTGAAAATAGACTCCATTTTCTGCCATGTATGAATAAAATTTTATTTTTAACCTTTCTCTCTTCTCCATATTTTCCTCTGTAAACTGTATAAACGGGAAAGGGGGATAGCCAATAACATTTGCTTTAATGTTATGGGCTTTAATTGATTTCTCAAGTTCGGTGAGAAACAATTGGCCAACTGACCAAATGTGATTAATGCTTTCCGACTCTTGCAATATTTTAATCGTAGTTATTGCTGCCACCATTTCTGCACTGCTGCAAAAATATGTGGCTGTCATTTTTGTCTCAGATATTTTTTTTAATATGTCTGCACGTCCTACAATGCTTGAAATTGCAAATCCATTTGACATTGCTTTACTGTATGTAGCCAAGTCAGCTGTAGTATTGAAGAACTCTTGTGCACCACCCAATGCCATACGAAAGCCTGAACGCATTTCGTCAAGTATAAAAAGTGCTCCATTTGCATGAGCTATTTTTTTTACTTCTTCAAGATAACCCTCTTTTGGTTTCTCTAATTCAAATGGCATCATGAAAACACATGCAATGTCATTTCCGTGAATTTTGAAAATCTTATGCAATGAATCCAAATCGTTGTATGTCATTTCAAAAATATCTTTTCTCACTGCTGAAGGAACACCTTTTGGACGAGGGGTTGCCCAATCGTGCCAACCATTATATCCCCATCTGACAATTTTGTCTCTACCTGTAAATATTCGTGCTAACCTGATAGCACCACTTGCAGCATCTGACCCTGTTTTCATTAGATAAGCCATTTCTGAATTAGGAATTATTGATAATAAAAGTTCAATTAATTCCTTTTGCTGAGGTTTCCACAATGGCGAAACCATATGCCCTGATTGAATCTCTTTACAAACTGCATTTACTACTCTTTCATCAGTATGACCAAGTAAGATAGTTCCATAACCCAGCATATAGTCAATGTATTTATTTCCGTCAACATCCCATAAGTAGGCACCCTTTGCTCGACTTGCATAAAAAGGATAAGAACCACGAATAGCACTATAATTATTTCTTTTTGCATCATTTAATTCTGACCAAATCCAAGCATCTTTTGATTCGGCTTGTTTCAATAGTGTTTCTGTCAGAAGTAGTTTTCTATTATTTTGCATTTGCGAAGTTTAGTTCAATTAAATATTGTGGTTAAATTCAAGACATTCTCAAAATAAAATCTTCAACCTTATCATGGGCGTCATCGTCAGTGTATTGTTTTGGAGGCGATTTCATGAAGTAAGAGGATGGTTCAATTAATGAGCCACCAATTTTTTTATCCATTGCAAGTTTCATACATCGAATTGCATCAATTACAATTCCAGCAGAATTTGGACTATCCCACACTTCTAATTTTAACTCCACTTTCAATGGAACATCACCGAATGCTTTACCTTCAATGTAAATATTACACCATTTACGGTCAGTTAACCAAGGTACATAATCACTAGGCCCAATGTGAATATCTTGTGGAGGTAGTTCATAATTTAGTTGACTTGTAACTGATTGGGTTTTGGATTTCTTTTTGGATTCCAATCGTTCTCTATCCAACATATTAAAGAAATCCATATTCCCCCCAAAATTTAATTGATAAGTACGGTCTATATGTATTCCCCTTTCCATAAATAGTCTTGTTAGAGTTCTATGTATTATCGTTGAGCCTAATTGACTTTTGATATCATCACCAATGATTGGAAGTCCAGCAATTTTAAATTTTTGTTGCCATCCATTATCAGATGCGATGAAAACAGGAATGCAATTAATAAATCCACAATTCGCATCAATAACCTGTTGAGCATACCATAGGGTTGCTTTTTCAGAGCCGACAGGTAAATAGTTTATTACTATATCAGTCTTCGATTCTCTCAATATTTTTGCTACATCGACTGGTTGTTCATTACTTTCAGATATGACTTTATTTAATGACCCCCCAAGTCCGTCTAATGTGGGACCACGAAATACTTTAACTCCAAGATTTGGAACATCAGCAAATTTGATTGTATCATTTGGATATTCCCATATGGCTTCAGCTAGGTCTTTACCAACCTTGTTAATATTGACATCAAACGCAACAGAAAATTCAATATCACTAACTAAGTAATCACCAATTTTATTATGCATCAAGCCTGTAATTTTATCAGAGCCTTGGGCATTTCGGTAATATTCAATGCCTTGAACCAATGAGTTTGAGCAGTTACCTACCCCTATAATTGCAACACGAATTTTTGACATAATGCTTATTGATTGTTTGATAATTATGAATTGATACTGTCTTCTATTTTTTGTTCGAAAATGGATTTAATAGGTAAAATTTCACCATTTTTTGTCGCTGATTCATACGCCCTTTGAATAACGGTTGTAGTAGTAAATGCTTCCTGAAAAAGTGAATCTTGTCGTTCTGGATTTTCTATGAGGTTAAGAAAATCATAAAACATTTCACAAAACCAATTCTTGTGCATTGGGTCATCAAAATCCGAATTCATTTCTATAGTCTCAAATACTCCGTTTTTACTTATGCATATGTTGTTATTATCAACAAAAAGACTTTGCTTAGAACCTACTAATGAATAATGTGTTTTGCGAAAACAGCCTGCCCATGTTAACTCAAGAAAAAACGTTACTTCATTTTCAAAATAAAGGCTTAGAATAGCAGTATCTTCCGTATTTGAATAACTAGTTTCTTTAGCTAGGTTCCCTGTAATACACGATACGGCAATAGGATTCTTTTCCATAAGAAAACTTGTAAGATAAATGTTGTGAGGGCCATGATCAAGCAAGATTCCACCAGCAGAAATTTTAGGGATTCGTCTCCAATCTTTATTCCATTCGTTAGTGCCATGAGCATGTCCATTCCTAATTGTGCGGAAATAGCCTTGTTTTATTTCACCAAATTCATTGGACTTTACATGTTCTTTCATCCACTTTACGATGGGAGCATATTTGTAATTATGTAATGGATAAACATGCTTTCCAGAAGAACACATGAGAGAAAAAACTTCTGAATAATTTTCAGGGTCAGTCAAAAATGGTTTTTCGCATAGAACATGGCAATTCGCAAGCAGGCCTTTTTTAATATAATAAAAATGTGTGTCAGGTGGAGTGCATATATCAATGAAATCTATGCTTTGTTCTACAAATAGTTTTTCAATAGAAGTATAGCTTTTAATTTGAGGGTGTATTTGCTTTGCGTAATTGATACGAGTTTCAGAAGAATCTATAATACCCGTAATACTCATATCACTTACCGCTTCGTAAGCATGAATATGTGCTTGTGCTATGTTCCCAAAACCAATGATTGCCCCGTTCATATTTCAAGTTAAATTTTAATTAAAAGTTCTTCATGGAATTTACCGTTCGAAAGTATTACACCTGTATTATTACTTAATAAATGACGATGTGAAAAGTCTAGTTCACTTCCATCAATATCAGAAACAACACCTCCCGCATTTTGGAGAAGGGTAATTCCTCCAACGTGATCCCAAACCTTTACTGAGGTATTTGCAAAGTTCGAACTTATAAGTACATCAGATTCCCCTGATGCAATTGAGATATAGCCGTTAAGTGTACTAAATACATCAGCTTCAATAAAGTCAATTTTGTAAAGATTTGAAAAATCTGAATTGTTACAATATGGTCTTGCTGTAGAAATAGGGCGGTCTGATACACGTAATTCTGTTATGATTTCATCATTGGAAACATATTTATAAGATTTGCCTTCCCATGTGAAATAATGAATTGGCTGTTTGCCAAAAGTAGAGAAGCTACTTAAAAATGAAAAAATTGGGATTGAGTTTTCCAATTCGCC
>Ga0154020_10010025_pt1 | contig 10868 bp, 11 predicted proteins | sample Klosneuvirus_201_FD_109709 | JGI IMG/M metagenome (GOLD analysis project Ga0154020, IMG submission 109709) | Active sludge microbial communities from wastewater, Klosterneuburg, Austria - Klosneuvirus_20160825_MG | ecosystem: Engineered > WWTP > Aerobic digester > Activated sludge | place...
AACCGTTTGCCACTCAAAATCCGATGAAATGCACTATCTTTTTATCAAAATGTACATCGATAAGCGAAATGTAGCCTGACTTTCAGCATGTTAGACCAGCATACATTTATGAACAGTACCAATACTTTTATTTACTAAATTCGAATGTTGTTTAAAGAACTTAGTATTCCAAATGCACGCAACAGCCATATCACAATAATAATGACGGCTACTATATTCAGGATATTTTTGATCTTACGATCCATTGGGATGTAAGTGTTGACAAGCCATAGAACGACGCCTGCTACAACCAAAACAATTAAAAGATCAACGAGTGGCATATAATTTTTTTATTAATGGTAGATATTATAATCAATGGATTTAAAAAACAATGGATAGTCCAATATAGGCTGCATCTACTTTTACGTGCGACTTTTCCAGAATATAAAATGAATTTGTTTCTATTGTACTATTATTATCGCTAATATCAAATACACCGACTACGCCACGATAACCGATACCCAGACGAATGTTTCGTGTAGAATTAAGGCCAAAGTCAAGGCCTGCCCCATAAGCAAATCCAAGATCACCTTTCTTTACCGATAACACCGCTTGGCTGCCGGTGCCGTCGTCTCCGGTTGTAAACAGATTGCTACCTACACTTATTCCGATCTGAGGCCCGGCAACTACATTCAAGTTTATAGCTCTTGATTTTCCAGTATTAAGCGTAAGCAAAAGTGGAATGTTGATGTACTTGAGTTTCACCTCCCGCTCTATCTCCAGTTCACGGTACTTCTGTGAGTATGAACTGTAAATTACTTCTCCCTGGATTCCGATATACTCTGAAAAACTATATCCCAGGAAAGCGCCAAATCCTAAACCAAATGTCCCTTTACCCTCTATTGTACCACCAGTTGATGTCTTAATATCAAATTTTGAAAAGGTTGGCATGAATCGCAACCCAAACTGACCACTCTGTGCATTCAGGCTTATTGTAATTATTAAAAATATCAAAACAATTGAAACCAATTGAGCAATTTTGATTCTAAAATTTTTCATAACAGTTTTATTTTATAATTAATTTAGATGCAAAGGTGCCGGAATTTGCTTCCTAGAACGTTATATTATTTATTAATAAAATTACATTGATCACACATTAATACTAAAAATGTGAGAATTTTACAATTATCACATCAAATTATGTAACGATTAATAATATTAACTATTTGTATATTTGCACATTATATTGCTTATTGAAGAAATTATGCAAACTGTATGCATAAAAAATGAAACATAATAATACTATATTAAGTGCGGTTGTCAATTATTTAATCAATAGCATTTATTATTTTTGAATCTACACATATTTATAAACCTACATGGAGTGCCGTATTTATTTGCTAACAAACAAAATACGTCATAAGGATAGTGGAGTACATTTTTACAAAAAGAAACCATTAGAGAGTTTTTCATTAGGCAGGTCATCCCTCAAGTGGGATGGCCTTTTTTTATACCCTTACACGTGTTGGACGATATTTTAAGGCAAGTGGCCGGTGATACCCACACTGCTCAAGATTTAATACTTGATTGGCCAATTAAAAAGACAAGCGTACTTTTGCAAATTATTTTGCCCTTCGGAAGAATTCTTTTGAGTTGCGAACTCAACTTTTCTTCCTTTGTTTTCTCGATGTTCACAGGCAGCTGCAGTAAAATATGCTTACCCTTATCATACTCTTCCTCACGGCCCTCGCCGTTCTCTTTGCCGGCCTCGCCAAAAAACGCGACCTGATTCAGTGGTTGCGCATGACCGGTATGGCGCTGGCCGTTGGGGCCACCGGCTGGTGCCTGCTCTACGGCGTTCCATACGGCGACCGGTACGCGGCCATGTTTCAATTCGACACGTTTGCGCTGGCGTTCACCCTTACGGCTTTGCTAAGCACCATGCTCCTCTTTGGGTTTACCCGTTGGGGCTTTCGCGAACTGACCGACACCCTCGGCGACCACTACGCGCTCATCCTGTTTAGCCTCTGCGGAGCACTGCTCATGTTTTCATTTTCCAACATGATCATGCTGTTTCTTGGCATCGAAATCCTCAGCATCCCGCTGTACGTGCTGGCAGGCAGCCGCCGCGATGACCTGCGCTCCAACGAAGCCGCGCTCAAGTATTTCCTCATGGGGGCGTTTGCCACGGGCATCCTGCTGTTCGGCATCGCGCTGGTGTACGGCGCAACGGCAAGTTTCGACCTGAACCAGATCCACTCGGTCATCGTGGCCAACGGCCACTCGCCACAAATGCTGAGCGTAGGCATCCTGCTCGTGCTCATTGGATTGAGCTTCAAAGTATCTGCTGCACCTTTCCATTTTTGGGCGCCAGACGTGTATTCCGGCAGCCCGACCATCGTCACCACGTTCATGGCGACGGTAGTGAAAACGGCGGGTTTTGCGGCGCTGTACCGTTTGTTCGGTACTGCATTCGTTGGCGCAGGTGAGTTTTGGACAAGCGCCGTAGCCCTGATAGCCGCCCTGACCATGACGCTGGCGAATACTACCGCGCTCTTCCAGTCGAACGTCAAACGCATGATGGCTTACTCGTCCATCGCACATGCGGGTTACCTGATGCTGGCCATTTTGGTGGCCGGGCAGCCGGGCTCCGGCGGAGCCATTCTGTTTTACACCCTGACCTATTCGGTTGCGACGATTTCCGCTTTCGCGTGTTTCCTGCTGGTGTCCGAACAAAACCAGGACGAGACCTTCCGCGCGTTCAACGGCCTGAGCAAGAAACAGCCGTTGATTGCCGCAGCAATGGCAGTGTCGGTACTTTCCTTAGCCGGCATTCCGCCCACGGCCGGCTTTTTTGGGAAATATTTCCTGTTCACGGCGGCCTTTGAACAATACCCCTGGCTGATTGTGTTGGCAGTAATCAACTCGTCAGTTTCGATTTATTACTACTTCAAGATCATCATCGCCATGTACTTTTCCGGGGAGGAAAACGCCTACGAGGTGCATATCCCCTGGGGTTTTCGTGTGGCAATTGCTGCGGGTTTGGTACTGACGGTGCTGCTGACGCTGCTGCCGGGGAGTGTGTACGGACTGATCTAAGCGTTTTTTTAACACAGAGAGCACGGAGGTCACAGAGAACCACAACGTTTGACAAGCAGAAATTTTCAAACCCTCGAAAACCCACGGGTGAATCCGTGGGCGGAGAAACTTCTAACCAGAAACCCTCCAACCCTGAACCTTTTCATCATGATCAACCTCCTCTCCGACACCGTCACCAAACCCACCCCGGGCATGCTCCGCGCTATGATGGCCGCTGAGGTGGGCGACGACGTGTTTCGCGAAGACCCTATGGTGAACGCGCTTGAGGCAAAATGCGCCGACTTGTTTGGTCATGAGGCCGGACTGTTTTGTCCCAGTGGTACCATGACCAACCAGATCGCGCTCAAGGTGCACACGCGTCCGCTCGACGAAGTAATCTGCGACGAGATGAGCCACATTTTTCAATATGAAGTGGGCGGTTATGCATTTAACAGCGGTATCGGGGTCAACCTGATTCGCACTTCCAATGGCATCCTGAGCGCCGATCTCGTGGAAGCCGCCGTGCGCCCGCCCTACGACTGGCTGCCCCGAAGCACGCTCGTAGTCATCGAAAACACCTGCAACAAGGGCGGCGGTGGCGCCTACAACCTCGAAACTATCCGGGAAATCCGTACCGTTTGCCAACGAAAACGTCTTGCGCTGCACTTGGACGGCGCCCGTATTTTCAATGCCTTGGCAGCCAAAGGGGGTAAGCCTGCCGACATCGGCGCCAAGGTAGACAGCATCAGCATCTGCCTGTCCAAAGGGCTTGGCGCTCCAGTAGGCTCCGTGTTAGTGGGCGGCCGCGAATTCATCGGCGAAGCGCGGCGTGTGCGCAAAGCCATGGGTGGCGGCATGCGGCAAGCCGGGTATTTGGCCGCTGCGGGTATTTATGCGCTGGACAACCACATCGAGCGGCTGGTGGAAGACCACGAAAATGCGCGTCGGTTGGCCGACACATTAGCAGAAATGCGGTATGTGGAAAACATCCGACCGGTGGAGACCAACATCGTCATTTTCGACCTGAAACTGCCGGTCACGCCCGTTTCGTTCCTGGACTATTTGGGCAAAAACGGCATGAAAGCCTCAGCATTTGGCCCACAGACCATCCGTATGGTCACTCACCTCGACGTAACAGTCGATATGATCGAGCGCGCACGCGCCATTTTACGTGCTTATTTGGTATGAAAAAAAATGTTGCCACTTTTGAGTGGCCCTGCCTACCTTTACCCGAACATTCCTTTGGTCTAATAATCATGCACTTATGGCAACAACCAATTCTACCCAAGCCGCTCCCCAGGAAGAACAACCCAAGAAAAATATCTTCCGCAAAATTTTCGGCTTCCTGACGCCGAAAAAACGGACCGCCACCGATTCGGGTGAAAAACCCAAACGCAACCCCTGGCCGATTCTCCTCCTGGCTATGTTACTTTTGTTCATAGCCGGCTACTGGTACTTTTCGTCGGCTTCCAAAACACATGAAACCAAGTACGCCTTTGCGTCAAACCACACGTTCAAAACGCCAATGTTGTACTTCGACGGTCAGGGCTTGCGATTCGAAGTCGCCAAGTTCGATCGCCGTTTGCTGAAAATTGAAGCGCCCATCGCCGCGCTCACTACGCCCAAAACCCTGATCGTGGAAGACGGCGAACTCGATTTCTTCGGCACTGTGAAAAAAGGCGAATCGTTTATCCCGCTCGAATTGTTCCAGATACACAACGACCGCTCCGGCAGCCGCCCAGGCAGCCCTGTGACCGACTGCAAAACCTACCTGAATTTCATATCCGACCTCGACACCATCCTCGTGCTCATTGACGACAAACACATCCTCAAAGGCGCAAGAGTGGATACCAACCGATACGTCATCAATTTCTGCGAAACCACCCGCGAACATAAATTTCAAATTCTGAACCCGCGCAGCAGTCGTTCGATGGCCATGAACGGCAAGTCGCCCGCCATGTACGCGGCTGTAGGCAAAGGCGGCGGGCAAGCGCCTACTACATTCCGGTTCAAACTCCAGAACCCAGGCGAAACCTACAGCGTCGGCCAAGCGCCCGTCACGCACTCGACCGACGGCGGCGGCGCCACTGCCGGAACCGGGGCTGGCGACGACGACAATAAAACTGCCGTCACCAAAGTAATTTTCACCACTCCGCGCAGCATGAAGTCGCCATGGGTGTACCTGAACAACAACCGCCTGACCAATTTTACACAAAACTCAGCCGGCACCCAGGTGATCTTCTGGGTCAAACAAAACAGCCAGCCCGTGAACGTACGCGTGGGCGACTCCAACTGTGAGTGCCAGGGTAGCGGCCGCGCCGTGAACTCCGTGCTGGAGCTGCCCGGCTATTGCGAGTGCCGCGACGTTCAAATAATTGTCAATCTTGACAAAGGCCTTGACCGGTACCGGAACAAAATCAAGGTGTACATTGACGGCCAACTCACCGATATTGCGCTGCCGCCTGCCCCACAACCGCTGCTCTTTGCCGTACGCAAAACCGGGCGCAACCAGTTTGTGGAACTCAAACTCGCCATGCCGGACGACTCAGGCCGTGCCGGACTGTTCGATGTGTGCGATTTCACCATTCCAGTCGAACTTACTACGGTTAATATCAGCCCGCCCTGCTTCTGTGAAGGCTGCCCGGCGAATGTCAAGATTTCGGGGTAAGCCCGCGGCATGATACCTGTCACCGCACGTATTGACACCAATTAAGCCCCCACTCCACCCTACCCCCGACATTTGCTCCAAAAAGCACTTGTTATGAAAAACTATAAAAAGCAAATCGGTATTTGGCTGGACTACAAGGAAGCATGGTTAATTGCTTTGGATGAAGAAAAAGGCAGCGCACCGGAGATAAAACACATCGAATCTGACATTGAATGGGGGGTGGCCAAAGGCGGCTCCCGGAGCAAAACCCCGTGGGGGCCGCAGGGAGGCATCAGCGAGAGCGCCCACGAGGCCCGTCGCAAGCACGAAGAAAAACAATACTTCGAGGCGTTGATTCGGGAAATTGACCCCGCCACAGATGATGTTTTCATCTTCGGCCCGGCCGAGGCCAAACTTGGTCTCAAACACTCGATTGAGTCCATTAAGAACTTCCATCCGGAAATCGTGTCGGTACAATCCGCCGATTCCATGACGCAGAACCAGATCGTGGCCCGCGTACGCGATTTTTTCGCAGAAAAAGTGGCTTGAGGTTTTCAACCAAAAGCACCTTAGCGCGGTTATTTTTCACCGCAGAGACGCGGAGAAATATTTGAAAAATATGCGCCTCTGCGGTGAATAAAAATGCTCAAAATCGCCTACTCACCTGTTTACAAATACGAATTGCCGGACGGTCACCGCTTCCCGATGGCGAAGTATGAAGTATTGCCCGAGCAATTGCTGTTTGACGGTACGGTGTCGGAAGCCAATTTTTTTCATCCGGAACTGTTGGACAAGGCGGTCGCCCTGCAAACCCACACCGAGGAATACTGGGAAAAACTAACCAACGTGACCCTTTCGGAGCGCGAAGTGCGCTCCATCGGATTTCCGATCAACGAAAAATTCGTGACGCGGGGGCGGCACATCGCTCAAGGCACCGTGCAATGCGCCCTTTTTGCCCTCCGACACGGGGTGGCCATGAACATCGCCGGAGGCACCCATCACGCCTTTTCCGACCGTGGCGAGGGCTATTGCTGTTTCAACGATCAGGCCGTGGCAGCCAACTACCTTCTGCACCACAGCCTCTCCCGAAAAATCCTGATTGTGGACCTCGATGTCCATCAGGGCAACGGAACAGCACATATCTTCCGCCACGAGCCGCGCGTGTTCACCTTCTCCATGCATGGCGAGCGCAATTATCCCCTCCGTAAGGAACAATCCGACTTCGATCTGCACCTGCCCGACGGCATGGATGACAAACCGTATCTCCGCCTGCTGCTCGAAACCCTTCCCCGCCTTCTCAACGAAGTGCAGCCCGATTTTGTCTTTTACCTCAGTGGCGTGGATATACTCGAAACCGACAAATTGGGGCGACTCAGCGTTTCCCGCGCCGGTTGCCGGGAGCGCGACCGTATCGTGCTCGATTTGTGCCACCAATATCACCTGCCGGTGGCCGTCAGCATGGGCGGCGGCTACTCTCCCCGTTTAGCCGATATTGTGGAGGCACACGCCAATACGTTTCGGGTCGCACAAGAGATATTCTTCTAACACCGCTACCGCCTCTCCTTACTTACAGAATTTCTTTTCGTGTGCCCTTTTTCTTTCGCGGTATTTCGTGTTACCTTTGCAGCCCGAATTTTCACACAGATCATTTATCATCAAAAAAGAAAAATTTCATGCTCATCGTTGAGGTCAAAGACGGCGAAGCCATTGACAAAGTGCTCAAGAAGTACAAAAAGAAATTTGAACGCGCCGGTATCTTGAAGGAGCTGCGTCGCCGCAAAGCGTTCACCAAACCTTCCATTACGCGCCGAGCCGAAGTTTTGAAAGCCGTGTACAAAGAGGATATGTACGGCAACAAAAACGATTGATAATTTTGGCGCTGCGATGAGACAACCGCGGACAATGCATATCATTGCACGGTCCAATAGTCGCTAAGCACCGATGTTCCACGAAGAGTCGTTTTTGCAATACCTGGCGCTGGAGCGCCGCTTTTCGCCACACACCGTGACGGCCTATCAAAACGACCTCTCCCGGTTCCTTGCCTACATTAAAGAAAATCAGTGCCTTGCCTCGGTTACCGAGGTAAGGCATTCGCACATTAGAGCATGGGCAGCCTCACAAATGCAAGCCGGACAAAGCGCCAGGAGTGTCAATCGCAGGCTATCTTGCCTGAACACATATTTCAAGTTTTTGAAAAAACGTGACTTGGTCTCTACCGACCCCATGCGCAAGGTTACGGCCCCGAAAATGGGCAAGCGCCTTCCTGTATTTGTGCAGGAGCCGGAAATGGCCAACTTGTTCTCTATTGTCGAATTCTCATCGGATTACTTTGGGCAATTGGATCGTTTAATCCTCGAAATTCTGTACGCCACAGGTATGCGGCGCAGCGAACTGGTTGGATTAAAAGTCTCGGACATTGACCTCGGGCGCATGGTTTTCAAGGTACTCGGCAAAGGAGGCAAGGAACGCCTTGCCCCGTTTGCACGCTACCTCGGCATCCTGATCGAAAACTTCCTGGCCTTGCGCATCGAAGCATTTCCCGGAACCCGGGAAACCTGGCTTTTTTTGAACAAAAAAGGGGAACAGATTCAACAAGCAGTCGTCTACCGCGTTGTGCGAAAATATTTGTCACTTGTCACAACTGCCGAACAACGCAGTCCGCACGTCCTGCGTCACTCCTTTGCCACCCACCTGTCAAATCGGGGGGCAGACCTCAATGCCATCAAAGAACTACTCGGCCACACCAGCCTGGCTGCCACTCAAGTATACACCCACAATTCCATAGACCGCCTGATTCACATCTACGAACAAGCCCATCCAAAAGGCAAAGACGACTGATATTTAACGCGTGACACTCCTGTCACAACACTCCTGCCGGAACATATCGTTCATTACTCATCGCTCACCACTCGACCATGACCACAACAGCGGAACCCCTGACCGAAAATCTCCAACTCATCCGTGAAAGCGCCCGCGACTTTGCCGAAACCTACATCCGACCAAACGTGATGGAATGGGATGAAGCGCAACATTTCCCCATGGACTTGTTCCACCAAATGGGCGAACTCGGTTTCCTCGGCGTTCTAGTGCCCGAAGCCTACCACGGCGCCGGATTGGGTTACCAGGAATATATCACGGTCATCGAAGAGATCTCCAAGGTGTGCGGCTCCATCGGTTTGAGTGTGGCTGCACACAATTCCCTGTGCACCAACCACATTCTGACGTTCGGCACCGAAGAACAAAAACAAAAATACCTGCCACTTTTAGCCACCGGCAAGTGGGTCGGCGCGTGGGGACTGACCGAACCGAATACCGGAAGTGATGCAGGCCGCATGCAGTGTGTGGCCAAACGCGACGGCGACTACTATGTCATCAACGGCACCAAGTCCTGGATCACACACGGCATCAGCGGCCATGTCGCCGTGGTCATCGTGCGCACAGGCGAACTGCTCGACAGCCGCGGCATGACGGCATTCATCGTGGAACGCGATACGCCCGGCTTCCGTGGCGGCAAAAAAGAGAACAAACTCGGCATGCGCGCCAGCGAAACCGCCGAACTCATTTTTGACAACTGTCGCATCCACACAAGTCAGATGCTCGGCCAGGAAGGCGAAGGCTTCATCCAGGCTATGAAAATTCTCGACGGCGGGCGCATCTCCATCGCAGCACTGGCACTCGGTATCGCCAAAGGCGCCTACGAAGCCTCGTTAAAATATGCCAAGGAACGCCAACAATTTGGTCAGCCTATTGCCAACTTCCAGGCGATCAGTTTCAAACTTGCCGACATGGCTACCAAAATCAGCGCCGCCGAATTGCTTACGCGCCATGCCGCAGTACTGAAAAATGCCAACCAAAAGTGCACCCGCGAGGCTGCCATAGCGAAATATTACGCGTCCGAAATTTCCGTGGAGATCAGCACCGACTCCATCCAAATCCACGGTGGATACGGCTATACCAAGGATTTCCCTGTAGAAAAATTCTATCGTGACTCCAAACTCTGCACCATCGGCGAGGGCACCTCGGAAATTCAGAAGCTGGTGATCGCACGGGAGGTGTTAAAATGAAAATCCATACCCTCGACCTCGAGTTCAAAAATCTCGATCATACCATCGCCGTTTTCGTAATCGAAGGCCCCGACGGGTTGGTACTGGTGGAAACGGGGCCGTATGCTACTTTTGGGCATTTGGAAACTGCTCTAAATGCCGGAGCTTGGAAACCCGCTGATTTTCGGCACGTATTTTTGTCGCATATCCACTTCGATCACACAGGTGCGGCATGGGCATTTGCCCGGCATGGAGCCACCATCCACGTACACCCAAAGGGCTTGCCGCACCTGGCTGCGCCGGAAAAGTTGTACAACTCCGCCCGCATGATCTACGGCGACGATATGGATCGCCTCTGGGGCGCTATGGAACCGATACCCGAGTCGCTACTGCACGCTCCCGAGCACGGCGAAACCATCGTGGCAGCCGGGCTTCAACTCACCGCCTGGTACACACCCGGGCACGCCGTACACCATATTGCCTGGGAAATATCGGCTCCGGGAACAGAATCCTTCGTGTTCACCGGCGATGTAGCGGGCGTGTGCATTGACGGGCAATATGTGGCCCCGCCTTGCCCACCGCCCGATATCAACGTGGAAGACTGGCAGGCCTCGATCCAACTGTTGCGCGATTTGCCCGCAAAAACCCTGTACCTGACCCATTTCGGAATAATATCCAACAAAAACGTTCACCTGGACAAACTGGAATCCCATCTGCTTGCCTGGGCAGCATGGATGAAGCCGTACGCCGAAAACCAGACGTCTGCTGCCGATATCGTGCCTGCTTTCGAAGCATACGTACGAAGCGAACTTGTGGCAGCAGGTGTTTCGCCCGAAGGGCTTTCCCGCTATGAAGCCGCTAACCCGGCGTTTATGTCCGTGGTCGGTCTGCTGCGTTATTGGAAGAAAAAACTGACCACATGACAGCGCGCGAAATTTTGCAAAAACTTGAAAACCAACATGTCCTCGTCGTGGGCGACGTGATGGTAGACCGCTACCTGATGGGGAGCGTAAGCCGCATTTCCCCCGAAGCGCCCGTGCCGGTTGTGCTGCACCAGCGCACCGACGACCGCCTTGGTGGAGCCGCCAACGTAGCGCTCAATATTCGCGCACTCGGCGCCG